>Ga0208219_1000850_pt1 | contig 10810 bp, 15 predicted proteins | sample NGESurshal072012_7_FD_184469 | JGI IMG/M metagenome (GOLD analysis project Ga0208219, IMG submission 184469) | Arctic peat soil microbial communities from Barrow, Alaska - NGEE Surface sample 53-2 shallow-072012 (SPAdes) | ecosystem: Environmental > Terrestrial > Soil > Wetlands > Peat ...
CGCGACCCGTCGGGCAACAACATCCGCCTGACCCAGGTGCTGGAGTTCGACCCGGCCCGCGGGACCACGCCGTAGCACTCAGGGCCGCTGGGCGGGCCGGGAGGCGGGCACGTCCCTGGCGACGACCCAGCGGTTCTTCCCGAGCCGCCGGGTCCGCGCAAAGCCGTGCCGCTCGAACAGCGAGACCGTCGCGTTGTGCAGGAACGACCCCGATACCGGCCGGCCCGCCACGTCCTCCGGGTAGCTCTCGACGGTGCCGCCGCCGAGACGGGCGATCTCGTCCAGCGCGCCTTCGAGTGCCACGGCGGCGACTCCCTGGCCACGATAAGTTTTATCGACAAAGAAGCAGGTGATACGCCAATCCGGCAGCCGGGTGAGGCCGGCTCGGTAGTCCCGCTGGTTCTTGATGCGGGGGAGCTCGTCCGGCGGGCCGAACTGGCACCAGCCCACGCACGCGGCGCCGTCGTACACCAGCGCCGCGTGGGCCCGGCCCTCGCGGACCCGGCCCGCCTTCTCGGCCCGGTTCCGCTCCGCTGTCTTGCCGCGTGCCACACCTTCGGGATGGAAGGACATGCACCAGCAGCCACCCCACACGCCGTGGTGCCGCTCGACCAGCTGGGCGAAGTCGGGCCAGGCCGTCTCGTCCAGGGGCCTCACGCCGAAGCTGGCCATGTCCGTCAGGGTAACGCCCGCCCCATGACCCGGGCAGACCGCCACGCGGCGGGCCTGGTCACTCGGGTGGTGCAGCTGACCGGCCAGGATGCGCCGAGCCGGCCGGGCGGCCGTCAGGCCCTGGTTTTGAGCTCAGGGACGGCGGCTATCGGCCCGGGATGCGCCCGGGGGCAGGATGGTCTGGCCAGGTGACGGCGTAGGACGGGTCGGTCCCGGCGGTGGCGCGGGCGAACCGCAGCAATTCCCGGATGATCCCCGCGTTGCCCATGGCCCAGCCGGTGCGCGGCAGCAGCGTGCTGGGGGTGACCCGATGCTCCTCGTTCGTCCAGCGCACCCCGGTCGCGTCCACGGTCGCGCGGGCCGCCAGGTCGCCGACCAGGACCGCCGCGAACTCCAGATCGCCGCGGGACTCGGCGTGCCGGTCGCAGGCGAGCGCCAGGACGCCCGCGGTCCCGCAGCAGCGGCCGGCCCGTGACACCAGCCGAAACTGTAACGCCCGGTCCGCTCCGGCTTGTGCTGCGGATCCGAATGCGGGACCAGGAAGCCTGACGGGCCCGCCTCGTTCCGGCTCACCACATCCGCCGCGCCGGCCAGCGCCAGCTCGGTCAGGTCGGGCCGGCCAGCGGCCTCGCCCACCGCGGCCAGCGCCAGGACAATGCCCAGGGTGCCGTGCGAGATGTGGTGAAAACGCGCTGGTATCCCGCTGCGTACCTCCCAGTGCACGCCGCTGGCAGTCGGCTCGCCGGTGCGCAGGTAGGGCGTGACCGCCAGCAGCCCCAGGCCGGGTGGGGCGACCAGTTCGAGCTGCTGGGCGGCAACGCCGGCAGCCGGGATCGGCTCAGGCCTCTCCGGCAGGTTTCGGGCCGATGCGCATCATCTTGATGACGGCCGGGGTCATGCCCCGCCGCTCGTAGAACCGCCGGGCACTGTCGTTGCCGGCCAGCACTCTTATGACGACGTCTCGTGCTCCGTGGTTCTCCAGGATGGCTTCCGTGCAGTCCGGCAGCAGGGTCCCGACCCCGTGCCCGCGTTCCCCGGGCAGGAGGGCGAGAGATTCCACTTCGCCGATCCGGTCTCCGGTGGTCCACGTGTCGTCGGGCCCCGGGTGGACATGGGCGAGGGCGTAGCCGACGGCGGCCGGTCCCCGGCGGGCTACCACCACGAAAGCTTCCTGGCCGCGGAGCAACTGCTCGTAGAGCGCCCGCCGCCGGGGCCATGACTCCGATCGCGGTATCACCGGCAGGCCTGCGGCGCCGGTGGAGAGGTGGTGATCGAACAGCGACAGCCAGAGCGGTTCAAGCTCGCCGACGAGTTCCTGCTTTCTCTGGTGCAGGGTGACGCCCAGCTCCTTCGCGCGCTGGTTCAGGGACTCGGGGATCACCGGTAGCACTCCTCCCGGTCAGACCGGTCAGCCCGGTTAGCCCGGCCGGCCGGGGTACTGGCGGAAGGGCCCGTCATCTGCCTTGTCGCTTCCCGCACGGCCCCGCCCGGGCCGACGGGGGAGTGGCGGTCATACAGCGGCCCCGTGCCGTCACTGAGCAGGTAACTCGCTGCCGCGGCGCCGCGGGCGGTGACCGGGAGCGGGCCGGTGAGGACGCCGATCATGGCCTGCACGTCGGGTGCGGCGGCGGCGATGCGATCGCGGCACAACGGCGCCCGGGGCGAGCGCGGTACCGGCGGCCGGCGGGCCTGGTCCAGGACATGAGCCCACCGCGCGGCCAGCTCCCGCCGTCCGGCGGGCGAGGAGATCTGCTGGGCGCGGAAGGCCAGGACCCGGCTGGTTCCTTCCGGGTATCCGGCCGCCAGCTGGCCGTCCAGGAACGGTGCGCTCACGCGGGTCAGCCAGCGATCCCAGGGCCGGTGGCCGTAAGAGGAAGTTCGGGGCAGTCGATGTGTGGTCATGTCTTCATCCTGGGCCTCGACAGCTGCGCAGATAAGTGGCATCTTTGTCATGGTGCGCAACTATCCTGCCAACCTCGGCCATCCTGGGCGCGAGGAGGGCCCCGCGTCAGGCAGCGCGGCAGGCGGTACCGTGGAGCGTGACCGTCACACGGTCGCCATCGTGGTCTCGGACGGGGTCACCGCGTTCGAGCTGGGCGTCGCCTGCGACATCTTCGGCGACGAGCGGGCCGCCCTATGCGGAGTTCCCTGGTACCGCTCCTTCGTGTGCGGCATCACCCGGGGGCCGGTGACCACCGACAGCGGATTCCGGATCCTGCCCGCTCACGGACCCGAGCGGATCCGTACGGCGAGCACGGTGATCGTGCTGCCGACCGTCTCCGCCACGCCGTACCCGGCCGGGATGCTCGATGTCCTGCGGCAGGCGCACGCACGGGGCAGCCGCATCGCGTCGCTGTGCACGGGCGCGTTCGCCCTGGCCGCCGCCGGGCTGCTCGACGGGCGCCGCGCCACCACGCACTGGACAGAATGCGACGCGCTCGCCCGCCAGCATCCCCGGGTGACCGTGGATCCCGGCGTCCTGTTCGTAGACGAGGGCGACATCCTGACCTCAGCCGGGAGCGCCGCCAGCATCGACCTGTGCCTGCACGTGGTCCGCCAGGATTACGGCACCGAGATCGCCACCCGGCTCGCCCGCCAGCTCGTCGTCCCGCCCCAGCGCGAGGGAGGCCAGGCCCAGTACATCGACGCGCCGATGCCCGCGCTCGACCATTCCAGCCTGTTCGCCGGCACCGTCGACTGGCTCCAGGAGCACCTGGACAAGCCGGTAACCGTCGAGGACCTGGCCGCCCGCGCCGCCATGAGCCCCCGCACGTTCGCCCGGCGGTTCCTGGCCAGCACCGGCACCACCCCCTACCAGTGGCTGATCCAGCAGCGCATCCAGCTGGCCCAGCGGCTCCTGGAAACGAGTGACCTGCCAGTCGACTCGGTCGCGGAGAAGAGCGGCTTCTCCACCGCAGCCAACCTGCGCAAGCACTTCACCCGGGCCGTGCACACCAGCCCCCAGGCCTACCGCCGCACCTTCGCCAGCCGCGCCAGCTAACGCACCCCCGGCGCGTTCATCCTCAGCCGCCGCCCTGGCCGCTGCCTCCGTCGCCCCCGCCGTTCCCCTTCTTATCGGCCTTACCGTGGTGGTGACGATGGCCAGCAGGCGCGGCGGCGGCGGTCACCGTGACGATGCTGCCCTCGGCCACCCGCCCGCTGGGCTGCACGGACACGACAGTGCCAGGTGGCTGCCGGCCGGTGACCGACCGCACCACCCGGGGCCGCAGCCCCAGGCCGGCCAGGTGCTGGCGGACGGTCCCGACCGGCCGCCCCAGCAGGGCGGCCGCGTTGACGTTCACCAGCGCTGGCCCGTGCGTGCCCGGTCCCGGCGAGGCCCGATGGGTGGTGGCGGCGATGGGCGGCTGCGCCCGGCCGCCGGCCGCGCGGGCCAGCAGCCACCCGGCCAGGGCCACCAGCACGGCGGCGGCCAGCGCCGCGACCCATCCCGGCCGGCCCGGCCACCTCGCGGCCCGCCTTCCCGGCTGCGGTGCTGCCGGGCGCATTCCGCCTGCGAACGGCGCCCCCGGTGATCCGCCCGGCCGCCAGCCGTCTTCCGGCCCGGGCGGCCAGTCCGGCAGCTCCGTCGCGGGCGGCTCGAGGAGAACGGCCGTATGCCCGCCGGTGCGCGCGGGCGGCCGGAAGTCCGGCCGCCCCGCCGGGACGCCGGAGAGCCCGCCGTTCATCGCGTCGCGCAGCCGGCCCGCCCGGCCGGCGACCTCTCCGGCGCTGCCCGGCCGGGCCGCCGGGTCTTTCGCGGTCAGCTCGGTAACCAGCGCGGTCACGGGCGCTGGGACGGCTGCGGGCAGCGGCGGCAGTGGCTGGAAGCGGCTCGCGCCGGCTATCTCTATCGGGGTGCCGTGGAACGGGGGCGCCCCGGTCAGGCATTCGTACGCCACGATGCCGAGGGAGTACAGGTCACTGGCGGCAGTGGCCGGCTCCCCGGCGGCCCGCTCCGGGGCCAGGTAGGCCGGAGTGCCGACGAGCGTGCCTGCCTGGGTGAGGGGGGCGGAGCCTGCGGCGTGCGCGATCCCGAAATCGGTGATCTTCACCAGGCCATCCCGCCCCATCAGCAGGTTGGCGGGTTTGACGTCGCGATGCACCAGCCCGGTCGCGTGCGCGGCGGCCAGGGCCGCGGCCACCTGGGCGACCACGTCCATCGCGGCTCCTGGATCCAGCGGTCCGCCGGCGAGGACCCCGGCCAGCGACGGGCCCTCCACCAGTTCCAGCACCAGGTAGGGCACCCCCGCCGGGCCGGCCTCACCGTAGTCGTAGACCTGCGCGATGCCCGGGTGAGTCAGCGACCCGGCGTGCCGGGCCTCGGCCCGGAACCTGGCCAGCGTCTGCGGATGACCCGCGTACCCCTGCTGGAGCAGTTTCACCGCCACGAGCCGGCTCAGCACCTGGTCCGCGGCCCGCCACACCTCACCCACGGCGCCGGCGGCGATCCGGCTTTCCAGCCGGTAACGGCCCGCGAGCAACATTCCCGGGAAAGACATAGGGCCCATACGTTACCGGGCTCCCAGGCGGGCGGGAGGGCGGCAGGCAGACCCGGTCAGGCGGAGCTGACGGCGAACTCGGCCAGCGCGCTCGCCAGCGCCGCCCGGCCCGCGGGCGTCAGCGACTGGAGCACGTGATTCAGGACGGCGTGCCGCTGCTCCCGGATCTGGGCCAACAGCCGCCGGGCGGGGGCAGTCAGGCAGAACACGGGCACGCCGCCGCCGGCCGCGCTCCCGCTCCGGGCCAGCAGCCCGGCCGCTTCCATCCGGGTGCAGATCCGGGTCGCAGCAGGCACAGAGGCACCCAGAGCACTGGCCAGGCGCCCGATGCTGACGCTTCCGGCGTGGCTGACGATCAGCAGGACGCGGAGCTGGCCCAGCGGTATCTCACCCGCCAGCTCCCCGAGAGCGCTGTGCCAGATCTCAAGCAGAACCACGAATCCGGTTTCTACGTCGTCGCGGGCCAGGTCGGTGTCGCCGTTGGCCGACACCAGTTCCAGCCGTCCCCCGCCCTCCATAACCCAGGAAGGTATTCGCCTGCGGCGCCCGGCAGAAGGGACCATTGGCCCCCTTTGCCGGCGTACAAAGTCCTGCCTGGATCAGCGGTCCCGGAACTTCGGCGGGGCGGCACCCCGGCCCGTGCTCCAGGCCCCGCCTCCGAGGCGCCCTTCCTCCAGGTCTTCGGGGGGCCGCCGGCGGTATCCGGACCGCAGCGTCACCGGAGCTCGCCACCGGCCTTGAGGTCGTCGAAGAGCAACTGGTCGACCGGCGGCACCCGGGGACGGTCCGCGTAGCGGAACCACGCGAGCTCCTCGATCTCGCTGCTGGCCACCAGGGTGCCGGCGTAGTCGCCGCTGTAGCAGCTCATGCGCACGACCGCCCCGCCCAGGTCGCCGCCCGGGTCTTCGTCTGCCTGGCCGGCCTCGTAGGTGCCCACGTGCCTGACCGTGTCCGGCCGCAGCGTGACCGTCAGTTCCTCGGTGATCTCGCGCAGCAGGGCCTGGAGGTCGGTCTCCGTGCCTTCACGTTTCCCGCCGGGGATGTAGAAGATGTCCTTCCCGCGGGGCCGGGCGCACAGGATCCTGCCGTCCTCCACCCGCACCCACGCCACCGTGTCGATCAGGACCGGGGCCATCTGCGGGTCAGGCGGCCTGCTCGGCCTGCAGCTGCCGGACCACCTCGAGCGCGTCACCGACATGCTGGCCGATGTTGGTCATGGAGTTGAACACGTGCCGGACCGTGCCCTGGCGGTCGATCACGTAGGTGACCCGGCCGGGCAGCAGGCCGAGCACCGCCGGGACCCCGTAGCGCTTGCGGACCTGGCCACCCTGATCGCTGAGCAGCGTGAAGGGCAGCTCGTGCTTGCCGGCGAACGCCGCGTGCTTGTCGACCGAGTCGGAACTGACCCCGATCACCTCGGCGCCGGCGTCGGCGTCGGCGAAGACCTCGTAACTGTCGCGGAAGGCACAGGCCTCGGCGGTGCAGCCGCGGGTGTCGTCCCGGGGATAGAAGTACAGCACGACGACCCGCTCGCCGAGCCGGTCCTGGAGCCGCACCGGGTCGCCGGACTGCGCCGGGAGGGTGAAGTCGGGGGCCTTGTCGCCGACCTGGATACGGTGTGCCATGCCACCAGCCTCCCTGGAGGCCCGCTCGTCGCGGGCTGCCCGCCAAGCGTAGCCGCACTCCGCTTGAGGTCCCGTGCGCGCCCGCGTCGCTTTCCCTCATTCGAGTGGCTGGCGGGCGATCGCCGCCGGTGGCCGGCCGGGGATCCGGGGATCCCGCCTGGCCCGGAGGGCTGCTGGGCGGGACGAGGAGCTGCATCCGTGGCTCGGCGGCCAGGCCCGGGCGCATGGTCAGCACGTCGGCGGCCGGGCTGACCCGGCTGGGGCTGGCCACGGTGAGCCCATGCGAGCGCGAGGTGCTCGGGCTGATGGCCGAGGGCCGCTCCAACGCCGCCATCGCGCAGCGGCTGTTCATCACTGAGCGGGCCGTGGCCAAGCACACCGCCTCCATCTTCCTCCGGCTCGGCCTGCAGCCTTCCGACGACGACAACCGGCGGGTGCTCGCCGTCCTCGCCTTCCTCGGTCGCTGACCAGGCAGAGCCTGACCGCTCAGTCCTGGTCGCCGTCCTGACGCCGCAGGGCGACGACCGGCCATGGCGCATGGTGCAGCACCAGCTCGGCCAAGGCTTACCGTGTCACCGATAGGTTCGGCGGGCGCTTTCATGAAACTCGCGACTCCTTGCACGATCCTCTCGCTGCGGGTGGTCACCGCGAGTTTTGTGTTGCAATGATGACATGTCCCTGGACGAGCTTCGTGAACTGCTGGACCGGCATGTGCGTCCCGATTTGACCACTGCCATCGACGGCGTCCGGATCTGCAAGGTCGACCATGCCGTTTCGCCGGAGTCCTCGATGTCCGGCACGGTGCTGGCGGTCGTCGCCCAGGGCGGCAAGCGTCTGGCACTGGGGGACCGGGTGTACGACTACGGCGCTGGTCAGTACCTCGTCGCCTCGGTCGACCTCCCGGTGACGGGGCACGTCATCGACGCCGCCCCGGGCCGCCCCGCGCTCGGTTTCGGGATGACCCTGGAGCCTGCCGCCATCGCGGAGCTGCTGCTGCAGGCCGGGCCGGGGGATCTGCCGCGGTCCCCCGGCACCGCACGGCCGGGAATCGCGGTCAGTGACGCCCCGGGCGAGTTGCTGGATGCTATCGTGCGGCTGCTTCGCCTGCTTGACCGGCCACGGGACCGGAAGGCACTAGTCCCGCTGGTCAAGCGCGAGATCCTCTGGTGGCTGATGACGGGGGAACAAGGTGACGTCGTGCGCCAGCTCGGCCTGGCCGACAGTAGCCTGACGCACATCAGACGTGCTGTGCGGTGGATCCGGGAGAACTACACCCGGCCGTTCCGCGTCGAGGAAGTAGCACAGCTTTCGGGGATGAGTGTCTCCGCGTTCCACCGGAACTTCCAGGCGGTAACGGCGATGACCCCGATCCAGTTCCAGAAGCACATCCGGCTGCAGGCGGCGAGATTGCTGCTGGCGAACAGCCCTCACGACATCACCGGCGTCGGCCACCGCGTCGGATACGACAGTCCGGCCCAGTTCAGCCGGGAGTACCGGCGCCAGTTCGGTGCCCCGCCCAGCATTGATGCGGTGCGCATGCGTGGCGGAGCCGGTCCCGCTGCTGCGGTGCTGCCGTGAGAGCCGTCTAAGTGAAGAGGATTGTGCAACCACGCGAGAGGATCTTGCTGGCCCGGCGCCTGCGGTGTTGTTTTCATGGAGATGCCGGAACGTGCCACGGATTCCGGGCCATCACCACGAAGCAGGAGGCGGGTAATGAAGGTCGCTGGCCACTCACCGAACGCTCACCAGCCGCCTCCAAGGGGGAGCAGCATGAAGTACCGCACGCTGGGGCGGACCGGAATCGAGGGCGGCGACGTGGCCCTCGATGACGAGCGGCAGAGCGGACTGTGACCGTGGACGACGCCGTCGCCCGCGCCCTCGCCATCGGGCCGGACTCTTCCGCGGCCGAGCGCACGATCGACATCACGACAGTGGGCGCACGTAGCGGTATCCCGCGCCGCATCGAGGTCTGGTTCCACCGCGTCGACGGTCGCTGGTACCTGACCGGCGTGCCCGGACCTCGTAGCTGGTATGCGAACCTGCGCGCCCATCCGCGGTTCATCGTGCATCTCAAGCACGGGGTCACGGCCGACCTGCCCGCGACCGCGGCGCCGGTCGACGAGGCGACCCGGCGGCGGGTGATCACCGCGGTCCTCGACCTGCAAAACCGGCCCGAGATCGCGGCGCGGGTCAGCCGGCGCCAGGACCTCGACGACTGGCTCGCACGCAGCCCGCTGGTCGAGATCGTGTTCGACGACGAGCAGTTGCGGACGGCGTCCCCGGCGCGGTCCGGGTAAGAGCCACCAGGCGCTGGGGCTGGTCGGCGTCGCCGGCGGCGGGGGCAGGGCACCGGCACGGGGCCGCCCCACTCACCGAACCCTGCCAAGGAGGAGCAGTATGAAGTACCGCACGCTGGGCCGGACCGGAATCGAGGTCAGCCCCTACTGCCTGGGCGCCATGATGCTCGGGACCATGGGAAACCCCGACCACGACCACTCGATCCGGATGATCCACAGGGCCCTGGACGCAGGGATCAACTTCATCGACACCGCCGACGTGTACTCCCAGGGCGAATCCGAGGAGATCGTCGGCAAGGCACTCCAGGGCCGCCGCGACGGCGTCGTGCTCGCCAGCAAGGTGCACTACCCGATGGACGACGATCCGAACCACCGGGGCAATTCACGGCGCTGGATCATCGCCGCAGCCGAGAATTCCCTGCGCCGGCTGCAGACCGATCACCTCGACCTCTACCAGGTCCACCGCCCCGACCCGGCGGTCGACGTGGAGGAGACACTGTCAGCCCTGTCCGACCTGATCCACAGCGGCAAGGTGCGCGCGATCGGTACGTCGTCCTTCCCGGCCTCGGAGATCGTCGAGGCGCAGTGGGTCGCCGAGCGGCGCGGCCTTGAGCGGTTCCGGACCGAGCAGCCGCCGTACTCGATCGTCAACCGGAGCATCGAACGCGAGGTGCTGCCGGTCTGCCAGCGCTACGGGATGGGCACGCTGGTCTGGAGCCCGCTGGGCCAGGGCCTGCTCACCGGTCGGCACCGCAAGGGCCAGCAGACCGGCACCCACCGGTCCGGCGGCATGCCGCAGCACTTCAGCGACGAGCGCAAGCTCGACATGGTCGAACAGCTCATCCCGCTCACCGAGAGGGCCGGCCTGCCGATGACCCACCTCGCGATGGCGTTCGCGATCGCCCACCCGGGCGTCACCTCGGCGATCATCGGGCCGCGCACCATGGAACACCTCGACGACCTGCTGGCCGGCGCCGACGTCACCCTGGACGACGAGGTCCTCGACCGGATCGACGAGATCGCTCCGCCCGGTACTGACGCCGGCCCCAACGACGTGGCCTACACGCCGACGGCCGTCTCGAGCGTCAGCCTGCGCCGCCGGCCAGCCGCCGAGCGCTCCGCCGCCTGAACGACGGCCACGTGAAGGTCCGTCATGCCGGTCACCTCACGACTGTGCCGGGGCCCTGCTGACCTGGGCCGCAAGGCAATCATCAAGGCGGGTGCAACATTGCCGTCCGGTCGCGTATCGCACGCTGGCAGTGCAGTTCCGGCAGCGGGACCACTGGCTGCCAGCTAGAGAAGGGCGCCTCGCGTGCGAGATATGGACGGTTCAGGCCCGGTGTGGCGCAAGTCCAGTCACAGCGGCGACGGTAACTGCGTAGAGATTGCCTGGCGCCAGGGTGCGGGAGGTATCAACGTCCTGGTACGCGACTCCAAGTTCCCCGGCCGTGACCCGCTGGTGTTTACCCCGGGAGAGTGGGCCGCGTTCCTGGCGAGGGCGAAAACCGGGGACTTTGACGCCCTGGCCACTCCCGCGGCTGCCTGAGTGACGCCGGGACTACGGAATCCGGGCTGTATGACTCACGCGTTGGGCGAGTCCCTGACGTGGGTGAATGGTTGAATCGTGTATCCTCACGCCGAACGGTAACGGAGCTTCAGGGGTGGGGAAATGGCGACGCAGACTACTGTCACGGTGACGTGCGACCTTTGCGGTGGC
>Ga0208219_1000851_pt1 | contig 10810 bp, 8 predicted proteins | sample NGESurshal072012_7_FD_184469 | JGI IMG/M metagenome (GOLD analysis project Ga0208219, IMG submission 184469) | Arctic peat soil microbial communities from Barrow, Alaska - NGEE Surface sample 53-2 shallow-072012 (SPAdes) | ecosystem: Environmental > Terrestrial > Soil > Wetlands > Peat ...
GCGGTGATCATCGCCTGGACCTCGTTGTTCTTCAGCACCCGGTCGATCCGGGACTTCTCCACGTTGAGGATCTTGCCGCGGAGCGGCAGGATGGCCTGGAACTCCGGATTCCGGCCCTGCTTGGCCGAGCCGCCGGCCGAGTCGCCCTCGACCACGTAGATCTCGCAGCGCTCAGGGTCCCCGGACTGGCAGTCGGACAGCTTCCCGGGCAGGGAACTGCTTTCCAGCAGCCCCTTGCGCCGGGTCAGGTCGCGGGCCTGGCGGGCGGCCATCCGGGCCCGGGCGGCCTGGGTCGCCTTGGTGATGATGTCCTTGGCCTCACCCGGGTTCCGCTCGAACCAGTCCCGCAAATGGTCGTTGGTGACCTTCTGGACGAACGACTTGGCCTCGGTGTTGCCCAGCTTCGTCTTGGTCTGGCCCTCGAACTGCGGGTTGGCCAGCTTGACGTGGATGATCGCGGCGAGTCCCTCGCGCACGTCTTCCCCGGTGAGGTTGTCGTCCTTCTCACGGAGCAGTTTCTGCTCCTTGGCGTAGCGGTTCACGATCGAGGTCAGCGCGGACCGGAACCCCTCTTCGTGGGTGCCGCCCTCCGCGGTGTTGATCGTGTTGGCGAAGGTGTGCACGGATTCCGCGTAAGTGCTGTTCCACTGCATGGCGATCTCGGCTGAGATCCCCTCGGCCTCGTCACCGAAGTCGATCACCGTGGCGTGCACGGGCTCCTTGGACGCGTTCAGGTAGCGCACGAAGTCGGCGATACCGCCCTCGTAGCGGTAGCGCACGAACCGCGGCTGGCCTGGCTCGCCGCCGTCGTCGTCAGTGGCCACGGCGTGGTCCGGGCGCTCGTCGGTCATGTTGATCTCGAGGGCCCGGTTCAGGAACGCCATTTCCTGAAGCCGCCGGGACAGCGTTTCCCAGTCCCACTCGTTGGTCTCGAAGATGGTCGGGTCTGGCCAGAAGGTGATGGTGGTCCCGGTCTCGTCGGTGGGCCCGCCGCGGGTCAGCGTGGTGGCCGGGTGGCTGAGCTCATAGGTCTGCCGCCACACGTAGCCGTCCCGGCGGATCTCGACCTCCAGCCGGCGCGACAGCGCGTTCACGACGGAGACGCCCACCCCGTGCAGGCCGCCTGAGACCGCGTAGGACTTCCCGTCGAACTTCCCGCCCGCGTGCAGCGTGGTCAGCACCACTTCCACCGCCGGGCGGTGCTCCACGGGATGCTCGTCGACGGGGATTCCCCGGCCATTGTCGGTCACCCGGACCCCGCCATCGGCGAGCAGGGTAACGTCGATGCGGTCGCAATAGCCGGCCAGCGCCTCGTCTACCGCGTTGTCCACGACCTCGTACACGAGATGGTGCAGGCCGCGCTCGCCGGTGGAGCCGATGTACATACCGGGACGCTTGCGTACCGCCTCAAGGCCCTCCAAGACCGTGATCGAACGTGCGTCGTAGGACAAGAGCAAGCTCCTCTTGAAAGAGATAACGCGCCACCGGGGCCACAGCAGGCCTGACCCGCGTAGCTGCCCAGCAGCACAGTCTTATTTTACCTGGGAGAACCTTCAGTCTCAGCCGTACGTATCTCGTGGCCCCCGACCACCTCGGACGCGCCACTCACCGGGGCGCCGTGGCTGCTCTGGGCCGCGGACTTTGACCCTGGTTACCGTGCCGTCACCGAGCTCGGTATTCAGCCTGCGCACCAGGGTGGCGGCCAGCAGCCGGACCTGGGTAGCCCAGGCGGTGGAGTCGGCAATCACCAGGAGCTCGCCGTCCGTGAACCGGTCCGGGCGGGTGTGCGCGGCGAGGTCGGCCCCCACGATCTGCGGCCAGCGGCCGAAGACCGAGCCAACCGCGGCCGCGGTCTGCCACCCCTGATCGCCGAGAAGGCCGTGAATAGCCGTGGTGAGCGGCTGCGGGTCGTCGCGCCGGGGGCGCCGCGGCCGGCCGGCCTGGTCCGCGGCACCGCCCCGGGCCCCCGCCCGCGGCGCCGTCCCCCCGGCGGGAGCGTCGCCACGCGCCCGCGCGGCCGCTTTCGCCCGGGCGAGCGCCTCCCGGGCTAGCTGCGCGGGGGTCAAGGGAGCCGAGCTCAGTGCGGCCTGTCCGGGCTCGCCCGCGCCTGGCTGGGCGGGACCGGGCTGGCCAGGACCGGTTGACGCTGGCTGAGCTGTGCTGGCCTGTCTGGGGCCGTCCGGCTCGTCAGTCGGCACAGGTCACCGCACCATCCGCAACGAGGAACCGTGTCCCCCGCAAGGCCGCCGGGACGTCCTCGGGAACCGCGGCGGTGACCAGGACCTGCTCCGCCCCGGCCACCAGGCTGGCCAGCCGGTCCCGGCGGCCGGTGTCCAGTTCGGCGAACACGTCATCGAGCAGGAGGACCGGGCCGTCGCCGCCCGCACGGAGCAGCTCATAGGCGGACAGGCGCAGCGCCAGGGCCATCGACCAGGACTCGCCGTGGCTCGCGTAGCCACGGGCGGGCAGGCCACCGATGCCCAGCTCCAGGTCGTCCCGGTGCGGGCCGACCAGGCAGACCCCGCGTTCCAGCTCATCCGGCCGGGACCGGGCCAGCGCCTCGCGCAGGCCCTGCGCCAGCTGTGCGCGGCCGGCCGCCGGCTCGCCGTTCTCCGGCCGCTGGCCGGTTGCCTCCCCGGCCGTGGCCTCGCTCTTCGCGCTGGCACGCTCGCGGTACTGGATGGTGGCGGCCACATCGTCACCGGACACTGCGGCGTAGCTCGTGGTCATCAGCGGCCGCAGCGCCGCGGTGAGCTCGAGACGCCCGGCGAGGAGCTCGGCACCTTTCACCGCAAGATGCTCGTCCCACGCGTCGAGCGCTCCTGCCAGGCCCATGCCGGCCGGGCTGGCCGCCTCATCGCCGGGGGACCCCCCGGCCCAGTCTGTCCCGGACGGGGGCGCCGCCCGGGCGAACCGCCGTGACCCCATCCGGGCCCGGGCCGACTTGAGCAGGGCGGTGCGCTGCCGGACCACCCGCTCGTAGTCGCTGCGCACTCCGGCGTACCGGGGAGCCCGGGCCACCAGGAGCTCGTCGAGGTAGCGGCGGCGCTGGTCGGGATCACCCTTGACCAGGGCCAGATCCTCGGGTGCGAAAAGCACGGTACGCAGGATCCCCAGCACCTGGCGGGGCCTCGGCGCGGGGACCCGGTTCACCCTGGCCCGGTTGGCCCGTCCTGGGTTGATCTCGATCTCCACCAGGCTGTCCCGCTCGGCCGAGGTAATCGCGGCCCGCAGGATGGCCCGCTCCGCACCCCGCCGCACCAGCGGCGCGTCGGTGCCGACCCGGTGACTGCCGAGGGTGGAGACGTAGCCCGCGGCCTCGACCACGTTGGTCTTGCCCTGGCCGTTCGCGCCCAGCAGGGTGCTCACGCCCGGGCCGAGAGCCAGGTCCGCCGCCGCGTAGGACCGGAAGTCCGTGAGCGCGAGGCGGGTCAGGTGCACGACAGCAGGCTACTCGGGAAACAGGGGTCAGCCCCGGGCTAGCACCGCCCCGGGCTAACTCAGCTCCCCAGGCGGATCGGCATGAGCAGGTACCGGAAGTCAGGCTGCTCGTCCGGCGCGGGCTTGCCGGTGATCAGGGCGGGCTTGCCCGACTCCGTGAACGAGATCCGGGCGATGTCGGAATCCAGCGCGGTCAGCCCGTCCAGCAGATACTGCGGGTTGAAGGCGATCTGGATGTCGTCGCCTTCGAAACTCGCGTCGATGACCTCCTCGGCCTGGGCCTCATCGCCCGTCCCGGCCTCAAGCACGAGCTGCCCCGGGGAGAACGACAACCGCACCGCGGTGTTGCGCTCGGCGACCAGGGCGACCCGCTTCACGGCCTCGGCGAACGGCGCGGTCGCAAGTTCGGCCACCGCGTTCACCTGCTTGGGCAGGAGGGACTCATAGCGCGGGAAGTCGCCGCCGAGCAGCCGGGTGGTCGTCCGGCGGCCGCCGCCCTCGAACCCGATCATCCCCTCGCCGCCGGCGCCCTCCTCACCGGGCAGCGCCAGCGCGATGGACACTTCCGCTCCGGCGGTCAGCGCCCGGGCCGTGTCGGCCAGCGCCCGGGCCGGGACCAGCACCGCCGCAGACAGGTCGGGCCGCGCCGGGGTCCAGCGCAGCTCGCGGACGGCGAGGCGGTAGCGGTCGGTGGAGACCAGGGTGAGGGTCTCGCCCTCGATCTCGATCCGGACTCCGGTGAGCGCGGGCAGCGTGTCGTCCCGCCCCGCGGCGGTAGCGGACTGGCCCACCGCGGACGCGAACGCGTCACTCCCGATGGAGCCCGCCGGGGGCGGCATCTCCGGAAGGCTCGGATAGTCCTCGGTTGGCATGGTCAGCAGGGTGAACGTGGCGCTGCCACAGGTCAGCGTGGCGCGCGACCCGTCGGTGGTGATCTCCACCGGACGGGCGGGCAGGCTCCGGGTGATCTCCGCGAGCAGGCGGCCGGAGACGAGCACCTCGCCTTCCTCCTCCGCCTCGACCGGCACCCGGGCCTGCGCCGAGACGTCGTAGTCAAAGCTGGACAGGGTCAGGTCCGCGGCCGCCTGCAGGCGGATGCCCGCCAGGACCGGGACCGCGGGCCGGGCCGGCAGGGCGCGGGCCGTCCAGGCCACCGCTTCGGCCAGCACATCGCGTTCCACCTGGATCTTCACCGGAAGCTGCCTCCCCTTCTGGAGATTTGTCGGCTCAGGCCCGGGCACCGGTTTGCAGCTGCCCACCTCGTGGGTATCTGTTCCGGCGACTGGGCCGGGCGGGCTGCGGCAGGCGCGTGAGCGGCCCGGGACTTGCCTGTTACTTTGTGGTTTTCATTGATAGTGAGAAGTACGTAGTCGCAATAGGGTCGGTGGACGCTGGGGATAGAGGCCGTCTTCCCAGCTCAGAGCCGGAATGCGCGTCCACAGTAGCTGTGCCTGACGGGGCCGCGGCGGGGGACGCGCTGGGGACAGCGGGCTGGTTCCGGCAGTTTCCCCCTCGGCTTCCCACCGCTTTCCCCGCGTTGTCCTCTGTTCGTCCCAAGGCTATCCACAGAGATTTCCACAGCCTGTGTGTACTTATTGTGACGGACAGCGCTGTTCTGTGGTTGTTCACCCTGACCGCGCCTGCTGTTTGATCCGGTTAGTGAGTTCTGTTACCTGGTTGTAGATGGACCGGCGTTCCGCCATCAGGTTCCGGATTTTGCGGTCCGCGTGCATCACGGTGGTGTGATCGCGGCCGCCGAACTGCTGGCCGATCTTCGGCAGTGACAGGTCGGTGAGCTCACGGCACAGGTACATGGCGATCTGGCGGGCGGTCACCAGCACACGGGACCGTGACGTGCCGCACAGGTCATCGATGGACAGCCCGAAATACGAGGCGGTCTGCCCCATGATCGTGGCCGCCGTGATCTCCGGGCCCTGGGCCTCAGGGATGAGGTCCTTGAGCACGATCTCCGCCAGCTGGAGGTCGACCGACTGGCGGTTCAGGCTGGCGAACGCGGTGACCCGGATCAGTGCGCCTTCCAGTTCCCGGATGTTGGTCGAGATGCGGCTGGCGATGTACTCCAGGGCCTCCGGCGGTGCGTTCAGCCCTTCCTGAACCGCCTTCTTCCGCAGGATCGCGATGCGGGTCTCCAGCTCCGGCGGCTGGACGTCGGTGATCAGGCCCCACTCGAACCGGCTGCGGAGGCGGTCTTCCAGGGTGACCAGCCGCTTGGGAGCGCGGTCGCTGGAGATCACGATCTGCTTGCTGGCGTTATGCAAGGTATTGAAGGTGTGGAAGAACTCCTCCTGGGTTCCTTCCTTGTTCTCCAGGAACTGGATGTCGTCCACCAGCAGCACGTCCACGTCGCGGTACCGGCGGCGGAACCCGTCCTGCTTGCCGTCCCTGATCATGTTGATGAAGTCGTTGGTGAACTCTTCGGAACTGACGTACCGGACCTTGACCCCGTGGTAGAGGCTTTGCGCGTAGTGGCCGATCGCGTGCAGCAGATGTGTCTTACCGAGGCCTGAGTCCCCGTATACGAAGAGCGGGTTGTAGGCCTTGGCCGGTGCCTCGGCGACCGCGACCGCCGCGGCGTGCGCGAACCGGTTGCTCGAGCCGATGACGAAGGTCTCGAAGGTGTACTTGGGATTAAGCCGGGCCTGGGTGGGCCGGGGCGTGCCGGGCAGCGGCCCGGGGGCATGCTGCGGCCGGCCGGCCAGCGCATCGAAGGGGCCGCCCAGCGGCGCTCCGCCTGCCGAGCCCGGATCGGGCCGGCCGGTGATCCCGGGGTGCGGCCGGCCGAGTTGCCCATCCGCCGGGCCGGCCCCCGGGTCGGCGCTGCCGCCCAGTCCTGCGTCGCCCAGTCCGGGGGGCCCGCCGAGGGAATGGCCGTCGTCCAGCGGATCCGCGGCCCGGGGGATTCTGACGCCCATCGGGCCGCCCATTCCGCCGTGGCCATCCTGGCCGTCGGCCAGGCCGGGATCAGCCGGGGGGGCCGGGAAGGCCGCCGCCGCGGTGATCGCGGTGGGATCGACCGTCACCGCCAGCTGGATGCTGCGGCCCAGTTCCCGGGACAGCGCGTGGGTGATGAGCGCCCGCAGCCGGGTCTCGAGCTGTTCCTTCACGAACTCGTTGGGCGTGGCGATCAGCGCGGTGTTCTCGACCAGCCCCAGTGGGCGGGTGAGTTTGAGCCACGCACGCTGGTGCGGCTCTATCTGCATGGTCGCGAGCTCGTCCAGAGACCTGGCCCACACCTCCGCGAGGTCAGTTTCACTCATTGATCTCGTCCACCCCTCGCGCCCCCATGTGTGATCAACAGCTTTGTCCACAGGTTGTGCACGCCGGATATCGCGGTGTACACGGATCGCGCGGGAAGAGTGCCTGTGGACGGGACCCGCGTGCCCGGCTCTGGCCACCCCCGGCCGGAGCGTTGTCCACAGCCTAGGGGCCCCGCCCGGCGGGCGTTCGGCAAACCCGGGGTTCAGGCAGATGTGCGGGCGCTGGCTGGTTTGACCGGTGGCCGGGGGTGCGCGTAACGTGAGCAGACCCAGCCACTTCCACAGTGGTCAGTCCCGCCTGCGCGCTATCGCCCTCGCGGGGTCCCAAGCCCAGATGATGATCGGTACCTGGAGTTCCTGTGAGCAAGCGTACGTTTCAGCCGAATAACCGACGGCGTGCCAAGACGCACGGGTTCCGGCTGCGCATGCGGACCAGGGCCGGCCGCGCGATCCTGTCCGCGCGACGGCGTAAGGGTCGCGCGCGGATCAGTGTCTGACCTGCGGGCCCCGGCCGAGGACCAGGGAGGTCACCGGTGCTTCCCGCGGCGGCCCGGATGCGGCGGCGTGAGGATTTCTCCGCCGCCGTGCGGAGCGGCAGCCGGACTGGCCGGCCTCTGCTGACCGGGCACCTGCTGGTCCGCCCCGGATCGCAGGAGCCTGCCCGGACGGGATTCGTGGTGAGCCGGGCTGTGGGTGGCGCGGTGGTACGGAACAAGGTCCGCCGGAGGCTGCAGGCGCTCATGGTCGGGTATATGGAGTCGCTCCCGCAAGGTAGCCTGCTTGTGGTTCGTGCCAATCCGCGAGCCGCGACCGCACGCCAGTCGGACCTTGCCGCTGAACTCGACCTGGTGATCAACACGTTGCTGCGGCGGCAGGTGGGGGCGCTGAGCCGATGATCAGCTCACCCGAGACCAGCACAGGCGGTCGGCCGGTGGCCAGGCCGTCGGCGGGTGCCCGGGTTCTGCTGCTCCTGATCGGTACCTACCGGCGCTTCATCAGCCCGATGCTCGGGCCGCGGTGCCGGTTCGAGCCCTCGTGCAGCGCTTATGCCCTGGAGGCAGTGCAGGTGCACGGTGCGCTGCGAGGTTCGTGGCTGGCGGTCCGCCGGATCGGTCGCTGCCATCCGTTCAACCGGGGCGGCTTCGACCCAGTGCCGCCCCGCCGCGCAGGGCGGCTGACGCCCCCAGCACAAGGAGCGAGGTCGTGACCAACCCGCTTACCCCTTTGTACGACGCGGTCGCGTGGGTGATCATGCGTCTGCACGCGGGGCTGGGTGCCATCTTCGGGCCGTCCAGCGGGGCGGCATGGGCGCTGTCGATCGTCGTCCTGGTCGTGCTGATGCGGCTGCTGCTCGTGCCGCTGTTCATCAAGCAGATGCACGCGACGCGGAAGATGACCGCGCTCGCCCCTCAGGTCGCTGAGCTGAAGAAGAAGTACAAGAACGACCGGCAGAAGCTCAACGAAGAGACCATGAAGATGTACAAGGAGAACGGCGCGAACCCGCTCGCCGGATGCCTTCCCGTGGTCGCGCAGTTGCCGGTGTTCTTCGCGCTGTTCGGCGTGCTCCGGGCGATCGCCGAGGATGAGCCGAAGTACGGCCTGACCCCGGCCGTGGTCGCGAGTGCGCAGCATGCGCAGATCTTCGGCATCGTCACCGTGGCGGACCGGCTGCTCACGTCGATCTTCCCGCCGGTTTTCTCTTCTATCGGGACCGCCCAGAAGCTGGTCATCCTGCTGACCGTCGTGGTCAGCGCGACGACCACGTTCATGACCGTGCGGCAGAGCATGAAGCGCGGCATGACCCCGCAGATGGACCCGAACAACCCGATGGCGTCGTCGCAGAAGATGATGCAGTACGTCGTGCCGGTGTTCGCGCTGTCCGGTCTGTACTGGCAGTACGGCCTGGTCCTGTACTGGGTCACGACGAACCTGTGGACACTCGGCCAGCAGTACGTGCTGTTCCGGAGGTTCCCGCCGCCGGCTACGGCGATCGCGGGCGCCGCCGGGGCCGCGGCGGTCACCGGTGGCAAGGCCGTCGCCGGTGGCAAGTCCGCCGCCCGGCAGCCAGCCAAGGGGGCTGCGGCCAGGCCGTCCGGGAACGTGACGGCTGCGGGCCGGGCCGCCGCCCGGCAGCAGGCCGCAGCGAAGGCCGGGGCTGGCGCCCAGCCAGCCAGCGTGGCCAAGCCAGCCGCGGGCGCCGCAGGCCAGACGGCCAAGCCAGCCGCGGCCCAGTCCGGCCAGCCGCCTATCAACCAGCTGCGCAAGTCCCCGGGGAAGACCGCGCCAGCCAAGTCCGCCCAGGGTAAGCAGGCGGGTAACGGCGCGGCCAAGCCCGCCAGCGTGGCGGCCACCCCCAAGGGAGCCGGATCCGGCTCGAACGGAAGCGGTGGCGGCCTGCGCAGGCTCGTCAAGGGCCGCTCCGAACCCGAGCCACCCGCGCCTGAGCCCGAGACTAAGATCGTCAGGCAGCAGCCGGTGCGTCAGACTCGCAGCCGGCGTTCGGGCAAGCGATAAAGCCAAGCCAAGGCCAGGGCGACCCTACGGGTGTCGTGCCGGCATGTGAGCACCCGGAACGAGGAGGAACCCGGTGGTGAGCCAAGCGGACAACGCGGGCACCGTTGCCAGCGGTGATGCTGCAGGCCAGGCACTGGCGGGTGAGAGCGGCGCACCGGAGGTCAGCGCGGTGGGCGGCCCAGAGGACCAGGGACCGGAAGACCTGGACCTGGTGGCCGACGATGGGGCCGACGGCGACGGCGAGGACGAGGACAGCGAGGACTCCGTCCCGCGCGGCGCCGACGAGACCCCCGCTGAGGTAGACCTGGCTGACCTCGAGCAGGAAAGCGAGATCGCGGCCGACTACGTCGAAGGCCTGCTGGACGTGGCCGATCTCGACGGCGACATTGACATGGATGTCGAAGGCGACCGCGCCCTGGTGTCCGTGGTCGGGGCGACCCTGCAGGAGCTCATCGGCCCGCACGGTGAAGTCCTGGAAGCGCTGCAGGAACTCACCCGGCTCGCCGTGCACCGGCAGACCGGGGCCCGCACCCGCATCATGCTGGACGTGGGCGGATACCGGGCCCGCCGCCGGGTCGAGCTCACCGAGCTGGGCCAGGACGCGGCCGAGGAAGTCAAGACCAGCGGTGTGCCCCGGCGCCTGGATGCCATGACCCCGTTCGAGCGCAAGGTCGTGCACGACGCGGTCGCGGCCGCCGGACTGCGCAGCGAATCTGAGGGCGAGGAGCCGAACCGCCGGGTGGTCGTCTTCCCAGTGGGCTGACCCGGTCATGCTCCCCGGACCGGATCCGCGGCCCGCCTCCCCGGTGGGCGGCCCCTCCGGTGAGCCGCCCGCCAGTGAGCCGCTTCCGGGAAAGGTGCCGCCTCCGCCTGCGGAAGCAGCGGACGTGTTCGGGGCCAGTCTCCCGCTCGCGGAGCGGTACGTCCGGATGCTGGCCGGTGCCGGGGTCACCCGGGGGCTGCTCGGCCCGCGGGAAGTCCCCAGGCTGTGGACCCGCCACGTGCTGAACTCCGCGGCGGTCGCGGATCTGGTGCCACACCCGGCGACCCTTATCGACCTGGGATCAGGGGCTGGGCTGCCGGGCATCGTGCTTGCCCTGCTCCTCCCCGACGTTCAGGTCACGCTGCTGGAACGGATGGAACGCCGCACCATCTTCCTGGAGGAGTGCATCCAGGAACTGGGCTTGCGGAACACGCAGGTCTGCCGGGCCACGGCGGAAGAAGTGGCCGGGAAACTGGACGCGGACGTGGTGACCGCCCGCGCGGTAGCACCGCTGGACCGCCTGGCTGGCCTGGCCGCGGGTCTGGTCCGCCGCGGCGGCCTGATACTTGCGGTGAAGGGAGCGGCCGCCGAGGAGGAGGTCGCGCGCGCCCGTCCGGTGCTGCGCCGGCTGGGTATGCGAGACGTGGCCGTAGTGCGGGCCGGGGACGGTAAAGTCGATCGCGCCGCGACAGTCGTGCGGATGGTCGCTGGCCGCTAGCGGGACCGGAGCGCGCGGGCATCGGGCAGGGAGAGGAGCGCGGCGGTGGCTTCCGCAGCGGGCCTGGGATGGCCAGGCGAAGCCGGAGCTGGCTCC
>Ga0208219_1000853_pt1 | contig 10800 bp, 10 predicted proteins | sample NGESurshal072012_7_FD_184469 | JGI IMG/M metagenome (GOLD analysis project Ga0208219, IMG submission 184469) | Arctic peat soil microbial communities from Barrow, Alaska - NGEE Surface sample 53-2 shallow-072012 (SPAdes) | ecosystem: Environmental > Terrestrial > Soil > Wetlands > Peat ...
GTCTTTGTCCTGCCCTCGCTCTGGGAGGGCCTGCCGATGGCGGTGCTGGAGGCCATGGCGGCGGGCCTCCCGGTCGTCGCCAGCGCGGTCAACGGAACGCCGGAGGCGGTCGAGGACGGCGTCACCGGCTATTTGGTGCCCCCGGGGGACGCGCCGGCTCTCGCCGACCGGCTCCTCGCGATCTCCACTGACGAGACCGGGCGCAGGGAGATGGGCGAAGCCGCGAAGCGCCTGGTCGCCGGCAGGTTTGGAGTCGACCGCATGGTCGACGAGCTGATCTCCGTATATCGATCCTCTGCCGCGGGCACAGCGCCCGGCGACCGGTAGGCCGCCCGGCGATGGAGGAAAAGTCAATCTCCCACGGCGTCCCCTGGACGTTCGTGTCCTTCGGGGCGACAAAGGTCATCTCACTCCTGACGACGGTGTTCCTGGCTCGGCTGCTGAGCCCGGCGGACTTCGGCCTGATGGCCCTGGCGCTGCTCGCCTTCGGCGCGCTCGGGCTGTTCCAGGACCTCGGCCTGGGGGCTACGCTGGTCCTGCGCCAGGACTTCGAGGAGCGGGCCCTGGGAACGATCCTCACCCTGTTGATGATCACCGCCGTGGCAGTGGCCGTGATCGTCAGCGCGCTCTCGCCGCTCGCCGCGAGCTTCTTCGACGAGCCACGGCTCACCACCCTGCTTCCGGTGCTTTCGACGACCTCTGTGTTCTCTTCCCTCGCCTGGTTCTACGAGTCTCTGCTGCAGCGAGAGATGGACTTCAAACGGCGCTTCGCCGGGCAGGTGTCCCTCAGCCTCGGCTTCACCCTCACCGCGATTCCGCTTGCCATCGCCGGAGCCGGCATCTGGGCCCTGGTGCTGGGACAGGTGGCGAGCACGGTGATCTACTCGGCCACCTACCTCATTATCGTGCCCCACCGGGTGCGGCCGACCTTCGAGCGGGCGGTGGCTCGCGAAGTGTTCATCAGCGGCCGTGGCTTTCTGGCCCAGGGCTGGCTCGCCTGGATCAGCGAGAACGTCGACTACCTGCTGGTCGGCCGCCTACTGGGCAGCGCCCCCCTCGGCTTCTACTCGATGGCGTACCGGCTCAGCGAGCTCACCCACTTCGGCATCGCCGACCCGGTCGCCAAAGTCACGTTTCCAGCGTTCGCCCGGATGCGCCAGCGCGACGAAAGCGTCACCGAGACGTACCTCTCCGCCCTGCGGCTGGTCGGCCTTGTCGCCTGCGTGATCGGGGCCGTTCTCAGCGGCGCCGCCGCGCCCTTCACCGAGGCCGTCTTTGGCGCCAAGTGGCTGCCGATGATCGGGCCGCTCGCGGTCCTCGGCATCTGGGCCGCGGTGATCCCTTTGCAGGCGACCATGGGCTGGCTGCTGAACTCAACCGGCCACGCCGGGACGCTCGGGACCCTGACCGCCGTCCTGCTGGTTCTCGAGACACCGCTGCTAATCATCGCCGCCGGGGTCAGCACCACGGCCGTCTCGTTCGTCATCCTCGGGCAGTCTCTTGTCGCCCTGCCCCTGCTCGCCCTTCTTGCCCACAAAAAGCTGGGCCTGCGCCTGGTCAGCCACCTGGGGGCGATCCTGCCGATCGCGTTCGCGACGGCAGCCGCCTGGCTCGCCACCCGAGCCACCGCGAACGCGACCGAGAGCGCGGCGCCGGTTGTCTCGCTGATCGCCAGCGGCGCGCTCGGCGTCACCGCCTACGCCGCGGTGATGGGGGTTCTCGACCGCGGCACGATCCGGCTGGCGGTCGGCACCGCGCGACGCATGTTGGGGCGCGACATCGCCACTACGGCCGGCTGAAGGCCTCTGTCCATCAAGGAATTCCCCGCGCCGGCCGAGAAAGTAGACAACGGCCGACCCAGTCACCCGTGACCATGCCCGAGATATCCATCGTCATCCCGACTCACAATCGCTGGTCGCTGCTGCGAAGGACGCTGGCGGGCGCCCTCGCCCAGGAGGACGTCGACCACGAGGTGATCGTCGTCGACGACGGGTCCGGCGACGAGACCCCCGCGCGCCTGGCAGAGCTTGAGGAGCCGCGTCTTCATGTCCTGCGGAACCCCTCGGCGAAAGGCGTCGCCAACGCCCGCAACCTGGGCCTGGAGAACGCGCGCGGGAGCTGGGTCGCCTTCCTCGACGACGACGATCTCTGGTCGCCCCGAAAACTTCGCTGCCAGCTCGATGCCCCGAACGCCGGCGATGCCGCCATCGTCTACACGGGAGCGATCATGATCGACGCCGATCTGGAGATCGTCGACCGCCAGGACGCGCCCGAGCCGGAGGGGATGCTCGACGAGCTGCTCAGCCGCCAGGCCATTCCCGGCGGATGCTCGAACCTGATCACCCGCACCGAGCTGGCCCGGCAGGTCGGCGGCTTCGACACCAAGCTCAAGGTCGCCGAGGACTGGGACATGTGGATGCGGCTGCTGCTCGCCGGCAAAGGACGCGCCGCCCGCTGCGACGAGTTCCACTACGGCTACTACCAGCATGGAGTCAGCTCGGTCCTGCTGAACAAAGACGTCATCGAGTCGGACTACGAGCGCATCACCGCTAAGTTCGCCGAGGCGAGGCGCGAGCGCGGGGTCGAGATCGACTCGGTGAACATCTCGCGCTGGCTGGCAAAAAACTACCGGCGCGCCGGAGATCGCCGGGGCGCCATTCGGATCTACCTCCGTGCCGCCCGCGAACATCGCGATTTTGGCAACGTGGTCCGCGCCGCCGGCGTGCTGGTCGGGGAGAAGGCGATGCGCCGGCTCTCCCCTTATCAGCCGGAGCCGATGACGCCTCCGGCCTGGCTCGACCTCTACCGTCCCGGAGGACGGCTCGAGTCGGTGGCTATAGGACCCGATCCGGCCTGAGCGCCCCTCCGGCGCTCACGGAAGAACGCCCGCAGGGCTGCCTCGTCCTCGCCGTCGTTCCCCCGCCGCACGGAGTGGATCGCGACCCTGCCCTGCGACAGCAGCCGCTCCTTGGAGACTGGCGTGTATTTGCTGGCGATCGCATACGGCTCGCCGGGCCCGCCGAGGGAGCCGAGCGTGAAGCCGTTCGCGAACGCCATCACCGAGAGCCAGAAGTCCTCGCCCAGCGGGGTCCACCAGGGCTCGCGCCAGTCGAGATCCCCGCTCGCCTTCATCGCTTCCAGGGCGGGACGGGAGAGCGCGTAGACGCCGCCATGCACCTTGGCGCCGTCATAGCCCCCGGAGCGGGCCCGGTCGAGAAGGCGACGGACCGAGGGACTCCATCGCACGGTATGGCGAAGCACCCAAGCGTCCCAGTCGTAGGTCTCCGCAAGGCCTTCGGCGCCGACCCGATAGGTGCCGGCCAGGCCAATGCGAGGATCGCGCTCGAAGAGCCGCGCCGCCGCCGCCGACGGGCTGGCCGCGGTCGCGAGGGCATCGGTGTCGAGCTTGACGAGGACATCGAAGGAGTACTTGCCGAGCGCGTAGTCGATCCCGTCGGCGACGGTGGGCAGGTTGTGAGGCGGGGCGCTCGGCCAGCCGCGGCGGATCACATCGACGTCGGGGAACTCGGCCTGGACCACCGATGCCCGGCAGTCCGTCGAGCTGTCGTCGACGACGACCACCTTGGTCCCGGGGCCCTCGTAATGCAGGACGCTGTCGAGCGTGTCCCGCAACGGCTCCCAGTCACCGGGCCCTGCCGGGATCAAGCAGACCGCCTGGAACTTCCTCTCCTCCCCCACGACCGGCCGCAGGCCGCCACGGCGATCGCCCCTTGCGGCTCTCGATGAGGAGAGCGCGTTGCGGGGAACCCGCCGCATGCGCCCCAGCGCCGTCAGCATGTTTCCGAGCAGGCTGCCCTTGCGAAAGCGCATCCACAAGCTGTGCTCCTCGAGACTGGGAAGGCCGCTCGCATCCGGGGCCGGGCCGCCATTTTCCTGCAAATCGCGCATCGGCGGGCAGGGTACCAACCGCCTATACACTTCCCGGTTCGTGCGCCGCCTTCTCCTCGCCTTCGAGCCCCCAGACGGCGGGGTGGCCGAGAACGTGGCTCAGCTCGCCCTCGGCCTCTCTGCCCATGGCTGGGAGCCGGTGGTCGCCGGCCCCCCGGAGTCGACCGCCTACGAGCGCCTCGAAACCGCCGGCATCGAGGTGCGCCGGCTCCCCTTCAGCCGTGGGGTCGGAGACCCGTTCGGCGAGGTCAGGGCCCTGCGAGCGCTTGCCGGGCTGCTCGACACGGGGCGCTTCGAGCTGCTCCACGCCCACTCTTCAAAGGTGGGTGCGCTGGGCCGGATCGCCGCGCGCCGAAAGGTCACCGCCGTCTACAGCCCCCACTGCTTCGCCTTCGTCGGCGACGTCGGCTTCCCGCGGCGGGTGGTAGCAACGGCGGTCGAGAGGCTGCTCGGCAGGTGGACCGCGGCGATCCTCTGCGTCTGCGACGACGAGCGCAGGCGCGCCCTCGCCGCCCACCTCACGCCGCCTGAGCGCCTCTACCGGGTGCACAACGGCGTCGAGAGCTGCCCACCCGGGGTGGCGGTGGACCCGCGGCTGGCCCGACTGCGAGCCCAGGGCCCGGTCGTCGGCGCGATCGCCGTCCTGCGGCGCCAGAAGCGACTGGATCTGCTGATCGACGCCGCTCCCGCGATCCTCGCCGGCGAGCCGGCCGCGAGTGTGGTGATTGTCGGCAACGGCCCCGAACGATCGAACTTGGAGGCACAGGCGGCGGCGCTCGGGCTCGATCGCGAGCCCCGCTTTCAGATGATCCCTTTCGAGGAATCTTCCTGGCGCTACCTGACCGGGCTCGACATCTTCGTCCTCCCCTCGGAGTGGGAGGCGCTGCCGATCGGGGTGCTCGAGGCCCTCGCCTGCGGCGTGCCACAGGTGGCGACCGACGTCGGCGGCACGGGCGAGGCGGTCAAGGCGGGCGGCACCGGCTTGCTGATCCGGCCGGAGGCGACCGAGGTTGCCCGCGCGACCATCGAGCTGCTGCGCGATCCAGCGCGGCGAGCTGAGATGGCCGAGGCCTCCAAGCGGCGACAGGCGCAGGATTTCACGGTCGAGCGGATGGTCGGCGCCACCGCCTCGGTCTACGACACGGTTGTCTCTTCTCGGGCAAAGAGTCGATGAGAGTCCTCCAGATCTGCGAGCCCCCCGACGGCGGCGCCGCGCTCAACGCCACCGAGCTCTCGCTCGGGCTCTCCCGGCGCGGCTTCGAGATCGACTACGCGGGGCCACCGGACGCGCGCGGATACAAAGACCTGGAATCGTCGGGCATCCCGGTCCACCGGCTCCCCCTCGCCCCCTCCTTCTTCAACGTCGGCGACGATGTCGCCGCCTTTCGAGGCATCAAGCGGCTCCTGCGCCAGGGTCGCTATGACCTCGTCCACCTGCATTCCGCCAAGGCGGGAGTGCTCGGCCGCCTCGCGGCTTCGAGCGCTCGGCCACGGGTCGTCTACTCGCCCCACAGCTTCCCCTTCGTCGGAGCCCACTCCCGCCCCAGGCTCGCTTTCTCGACCTGGATCGAGCGGCGACTGGGGTCGCGAGCCGACGCGATCCTCTGCGTCTGCGACTGGGAGCGGCGCCTGGCGATCGCCCACGACATCGCCTCCCCCGACCGCCTCCACGTGATCCACAACGGCTGCGATCCCTGCGACCAGGGCGCGAGCCCGGACCCTGGGGTCGAGCGGCTACGCAGGGGCGGCCCGGTGATCGGCGCGATCGCCGTGCTGCGTGAGCAGAAGCGGCTGGACCTGCTGATCGACGCCGCTCCCGCGATCCTCGGCAAAGACCCGAACGTGCGAGTGGTGATAGTCGGCGATGGCCCGGAAAGGGGCCAGCTGCAGGCCCAGGCGGCCAGGCTGGGCCTGGACCGGGAGGAGCGCTTTGCGATGCTCGCGTTTGAAGGGCCGTCCTCGCGGTATCTGCGCGGGATGGACGTGTTCGTCCTCCCCTCGGGCTGGGAGGCGTTTCCGATCGGGGTGCTCGAGGCCCTGGCCTGCGGCGTGCCGCAGGTGGCGACCGATGTCGGCGGCACCGGCGAGGCGGTCTCCGACGGGGTGACCGGGCTTCTCGTTCCACCCCTCTCGCCGGAGGCGCTGGCAGGCGCGGTGCTCGACCTCCTGGCAGACGACGCCCTGCGATCGCGCATGTCGACGGCCTCGCGCGCGAGACACCGTGAGAGCTTTCTCACCGAGCGCATGGTGGGAAAAACCGCCGACCTCTACGAGAGCGTCGCCGCCGGCGCGGGAGGCGACTGAGATGGCGCCAGAGGTCACCATCGTCATCCCCACCCATAACCGCAGGCAGATCATCGGCTCGACGCTCTTAGCCGCGCTCAAACAGGAGGACGTCGATCTCGAGGTCATCGTCGTCGACGACTGCTCCACGGACGGCACCGCTGAGCTGCTGATGAAGCTGAACGAGCCGCGACTTCGCCTGCTCCGCAACGAGACGAACAGGCGCCAGGCCGCTTCTCGCAACCGGGGCATCGCCGAAGCCGAGGGCAAGTGGATCGCGTTTCTCGACGATGACGACATCTGGTCCTTGGCCAAGGTTCGGGCTCAGCTCGACGCGGTGGAGCGAGCCGGCGCCGATCTCGCGTACAGCACCGCCCTCGTGCTCGACCACAACCTCGATCCGATGCAGGTCTTCTACCCGCCGCCGCCCGAGGATCAGCCCACCAGCATCCTGACCAGCTCCTCGGTCCCGGCCGGGTCTTCAAACATCCTCGTGCGCACCTCCCTGCTGCGCGACATCGGTGGGGTCGACGAGAGCCTGGAGGCGCTGGCCGACTGGGATCTGTTCATCAGGCTGCTGCTCAACGGCAAATCGGCGACGGTCGAGCAGCCTCACGTCGGCTACGTGCTGCGACCGGCCAGCATCAGCGCCGCGCTGCTCGAGCGACACTTCAGCGACTTCGACGTGATCGAGGAGCGCTACCGGCCCGTTCGCGAAGAGCACGGCGTCGAGATGGACGGCGTCACCTTCTCGCGCTGGTTGGCAGGGGGGCTGCGCCGGGGAGGTCGCCGCCGCGATGCGGTCAGCGCCTATCTCAGAGGCGCCAGGCGCTACAGAGACGCCGGCAACGTGGCGCGAGCCGCCGGCGCCCTGCTCGGCGAGTCGGCGATGAGCCTCGCCGGCAAGCCCCGGGACCTGCCCGATTGGGCGGACCCGGCCTGGCTTGACCTCTACCGTCCGGGCGGCAAGCTCGCGCGCAGCCTGGACTCACTGGCGGCAGAGGCCGGCGACGTCCCTTAACCGAGACTCTCGAAGGAAGGCTCAGGGTGGGTCGCCGCGAAATCTCAGGGTGGCCTCCATGCGGGCCTGCAGCGCCGCTTCGCTCTCCTCGATCGCCATCAGCCTCGGCAACTCGAATCTCCTCGCCGCCGCTGTCACAGGCGTGTCCCACCGCACCCCGACCGCGTACTGGAACCCGCAGGCGCGGGCGGCTCGGCGGGCGGCGGGATTGTTGTCTCCAAACGGGTACGAAAAGCCGGCCGGCGGCGACCCCGTCAGCTCTTCCAGGTACCTCTGGCTCGACTCCACCTCGTCCCGCCCGACGTCTGCGGTGAGGGCGACCATGCTCGGGTGGGTCGAGGTGTGGGGGCCGAGCTCGATCAACGGGCTCTGCGACAGGCGCTCCAGCTCTTCCCGGGTCATCGGCCTCCTCGAGGGATCGCCGTCGATGCCGCCGGTCCCCGTCTCACCGCCGGCCCATTCGCGGATGCGCTCGAGAGCAAGCTGGATCATCCGCGGCGAGGAGGCGCGCAGGACGGGATGGACGACCGAAAGCAGAGTGTGGCGGCGCTCCCGCTCGGTCGCGGTCGGCGCCGCAATCCGAATCCCGCCCAGCGCCATCTCCATCGAGTCCGGGCGCGGTCCGGCTCCGGCGATCAGATCCTGAAGCTCATCCCACCAGAACCGCCCCGGGCTGTCGACATAGCCGGTTGCGATGTAGATCGTGGCCGGGGTTCCGTACTTCTCGAGTAGGGGAAGGCCCTCTTCGAGGTTGTCGACGTAGCCGTCGTCGAAGGTGATCGCCACCGCCCGGTCGGGGATGCGCCCGCGGCGCGCGGCCTCGAACATCTCCGAGAGGGTGAGGACCCTGCACTGAGACGAAAGGAGGCGCAGGTGGCGCTCGAAGGTCCGCGGCGTGACCGCCAGCTGCCAGGGATCGCTGGGCGGCTCCGCGATCCGGTGGTAGAGAAGTATCAGCCCGGCGCCACGACGGGCGGAGAGCCTTGCGTACTGGCGACGAGCGCGCCGGCCCGCCGCATCGAGGACCCGGCCCGCGCCTACTTTTGGTTGACCTGGCCTTTCTCCCCGCCAGAGGCGCATCAGCTCGAGTCGGCGGATGCTTTCCGCGGCACCAGCACCAGCCGCTTGAACTCGGCAACCAGGACGCCGTCCTGGTTGAGGACACGGGTATGAACCTTGACGACACCGCGGTCGGGCTTCGACTTCGACGGCTTTACGTCCAGCACCTCGGTCTCGCAGAACAGAGTGTCACCGTGGAACACCGGGTTCGGGTGGCTGAGGTCCTCCGTCGCCAGGTTGGCGATCGCCTTGCCGGAGACATCGGAGACCGACATTCCAAGCGCCAGCGAGTAGACCAGGGGGCCGACGACGACGTTGCGGCCCTGCTGAGAGCCCTTGGCGTAGACGTCGTTGAGGTGAAGCGGGTGATGGTTCATCGTGATCAGGCAGAACAGGTGGTCATCCGCCTCGGTCACGGTCTTGGCCGGCCAGTGCTTGTAGATGGCGCCGACCTCGAACTCCTCGAGGTAGCGGCCATAGGCGTGGGCGCCGGATGCCTCGCGCTCGGCCTGGTCGGTGGTCAGCTCGTACGTCTCGCTCATGCTCGGTTTCGTCTCCTCTTAGCTCGGCGCGTGATCCTATCTGGCGCCCCTCCTCCGGCGCGCCCTTCCAGGCTCGTCGCCTCGCCGCTCCCGCTAGTGGACTTTTTTTAGCCGCAGGCGCTGCTCCTGGCGCTCGACGACCTGGGCGATCAGCTTCAGCACGTTGGAGTCGCCGGACGCCTTGATGTGGCCGGTCTCAAAGGCCTTGCGATAGCTCTTCAGCGTCCCTTTCTCAGCCAGCTCGTTGAACTGCGGCCTGTCGATTTCGACCAGGACCCGCTCGTCCTGGGCGAAGTCCTTTTTGATCTCAGGCCCGGGAAGCTCGACCCGGTAGAGCTGGATGTCGTGGCGGGCTTTCAGCTCCAGCCCGAAGACCAGTTTCAGTTTCGCCAGCGCCGGCAGTTCGGCCTGGAGCCGGTCGACTGCCATCTTGATCAGGTCAGCGGTTGAAGCCATCGATCCCTAGATCTTGTGCCTCTGCAAGAGCTTCTTGCCGATCACCATGCGCTGGATCTCCGAGGTGCCCTCGCCGATCAACAGCAGCGGCGCGTCGCGATAGAGCCGCTCGATCTCGTACTCCTTCGAGTAGCCGTAGCCACCGTGGATGCGGAAGCACTCCTCGACACACTCCTTACCGGTCTCCGAAGCCAGGAGCTTCGCCATTCCCGCCTCCAGGTCGGAGCGGGCGCCGGCGTCCTTCATCCGCGCCGCTTTGCGAGTTACCAGGCGGGCGGCCTCGATCTTGGTCGCCATGTCGGCGAGCTTGAACTGGATCGCCTGGTGCTGGGCGATCGGCTTGCCGAAGGTCTTGCGCTCCTGGCTGTAGCGGAGCGCCAACTCGAGGGCGCGCTGGGCGATGCCGACGCCGCGGGCGGCGACGTTGACGCGGCCGACCTCGAGCGCGTCCATCATCTGCACAAAGCCCTCTCCTATCCCGGCCTCCTCGCCGCCGAGCACACGCTCTGGCGGGCAGCGGTAGCCGTCGTAGACGAGCTCGGTCGACTCGACGCCCTTGTAGCCCATCTTCTTGATCTTGGGCGGCACGATCAACCCGGCGAAGTCGCCGGAGTTGGTTTCAGCCCAGGGCTCCTTCTCGGTGATGAAGCAGGTCATCCCCTTGTAGGGCGGATCGGCCTGGGTGTCGGTTTTCATCAGGACGAAGACGACGCTGGAGCCGAGGCCGTTGGTGACCCACATCTTCTGCCCGTTCAGCTCCCAGTTGCCGTCGTCGCCCTTCTTCGCGGTCGACTTGATGCCCTGGACGTCGGACCCGACCTCAGGCTCCGAGAGCGAGAAGGCGGCGCGGATCTCACCGGTCGCCATCTTCGGCAGGAAGTGCTGTTTCTGCTCCTCGGTGCCGAACTTCATCAGCAGGTAGGAGCCGATGAAGTGGGTGTTGACGACGCCGGAGATCGAGATCCAGCCGCGCGAGAGCTCTTCGACGATCATCGAGTAGGTGGTCAGATCGAGCCCCATGCCGCCGTACTCTTCGGGAATCGTCACCCCGAAGAGGCCGAGCTCTTTCATTTCCTCGACGATCGGCTCCGGGAACGAATCCTCGTGGTCGTAGTGCTCGGCGGCGGGAATGATCTTCTCGTCGGCAAACTGACGGACCATTTCGGTGATCGCTCGCTGCTCGTCGGTCTGCTCGCTGTAGGCGGCGGTGTCTACGGCCATGGCTCCTAGCTCGTTGGTCGGGTGCGGGGTCGCGCGGGGATCGCTGCTCACCCGGCGCGGGCAGCGAAGGATATCGACGCGGGGCTTCTCGCAGCCCTGCTAGCGCGCGGGCTCGCCGTTTGCCCGGCGGCTGGCCTGGCTCGGCAGGCGCTCGAGCTGTCGTAGCCGCCGCACGACACGGTCGGCGCGATCGCTGAAACGGCGCATGTTCTCGTCCTGGCGCGGTGGCGCCGGCGTTTCGCTGCGCTTCTGAACGTCGAGCGCCGTGGCCGCGGCGCGCTCGGCGACATCGGCGGCGCGGCGGGCCTG
>Ga0208219_1000856_pt1 | contig 10771 bp, 7 predicted proteins | sample NGESurshal072012_7_FD_184469 | JGI IMG/M metagenome (GOLD analysis project Ga0208219, IMG submission 184469) | Arctic peat soil microbial communities from Barrow, Alaska - NGEE Surface sample 53-2 shallow-072012 (SPAdes) | ecosystem: Environmental > Terrestrial > Soil > Wetlands > Peat ...
CCGATGGCCGCTTCTCGCTCGCTTCCGATGAATTCACCCATTTGATCGGCGCACGCACCGCCGTCGGCTTCGGCCGGTTGTGGCATGAAATCGCCGATGCGTTCGCGCTCGATCCCGACGGCCGCGTACTCAAGGCGATCGCTACCCGCAATACCTGGAGCGGCATCACGCTGAACTGGCCGGTCGACGGTGGCGGCCAATTGCCGGTCGAGTTGTCGGGCCTGCCGCTCTACGACCGGATGCAGAATTTTGCCGGCTATCGCGGCTTCGGGGTCTGCCGCGATCTCGACGGCCTCGCACGGTTGGCCGCGCTGCGCCACTTTGAGCTGTTGAGCGAGTCCCCGGCGCCGCAGCCGCTGTCGGCCGACACCGTCGGGCGTGGCTTTGCCGGGGCGCGGGCTGCCGCGGTTCCGCCTCCAATGTCCGATACGCCCGATTCGCCGGCGCCGGATTCCGTTCAGACTTCACCCCCAGCCGATTTGGAAACATCCGTGGATACGCCCAAGAACGTCCTGCCGTTCCGGCCCGTCGGCGAGGCGAAATCGCCTGCCCTGACGCCGGTCGAAAACAGCGCCTTCGACGAGCTCGCCCGGCAATTATCGGCCCGGCTCGGCAAGGCGACCGGCGAACCCGCGGCGCCTGAAACAGCCGAGACGGCTGCACCGGTTGTCGATCCGCCGCCGACGTCGGAAGCGCCCGAACCGGCCATCGCGCAACCGCGCTGGCTTGCGCGCGAGGAGACCCCAGCCCGCGGCGAATCCCGGCGCGACCGGGCGCTGTTCGATCTGCTTCCCGTCGGCGTCCTGATCTACCGGCTCGACCGGCTGCTTTATGCCAACCGCGCCTTCCTCGAGCGGATCGGCTTTGCAAGCCTGCAGGCGCTCGAGGAAGCCGGCGGTCTCGACGCGCTCTATGTCGAGCCCGGCGTTTCGTCGGCGCCCAGCACCTCGGACACCGGCACCCCGGTGACGATTTCCGCGAGCCAGAACGCGCCCGGTCATGCGCCGACGGATGCACGCCTGTTCACGATTTCATGGGACGATGAATCCGCGCTGGCGCTGATCTGCTCGAACTCGGCTGCGGCCGAGGCTCCGGCGGCGATGGCCGCCTCGCCTTCGGCCGTCGGCCAAGCCAATGCCGAGGAACTCGGCGCCATCCTCGATACCACCGCCGAGGGCATCCTGATGTTCGATGCCGAAGGCAACATCAATTCGTGCAACCGCAGCGCGGAGGCGCTGTTCGGTCATGACGGCGCCGCACTCGTGCAACGCAATCTCGCCGAGCTGTTCGCGCCGGAGAGCCGGCCCGCCGTGCTGGACTATCTCGCCGGCATCAAGGGCGCCGGCGTCGCGAGCCTGCTCGATCACGGCCGCGACGTGCTTGGCCAGGTGCGCGAGGGCGGCCTCATTCCGCTGTCGGTGACCATGGGACGAACCCGGGCCGATGGCCCGAATTTCTTCGCGGTATTTCGCGACCTGTCGCAGACCCGCAAAAGCGAGGGCGAATTGCAGCAGGCGAGGCGGCTGGCCGATCGCGCCGCCGACGCCAAGGCGGACATGCTGGCGCGGATCAGCCACGAGGTCCGCACCCCGCTCAACGCCATCATCGGCTTTGCCGAAGTCATGATCGGCGAGCGCTTCGGCGCGCTCGGCAACGAGCGCTATGTCGAGTACATGAAGGACATCCGGGCCTCGGGCGAACGCGTGATCGCCATCATCAACGACCTGCTCGACCTGTCGCGGATCGAGACCGGCAAGCTCGACCTCAGCTTCGCCAGCCAGAACCTCAATGATCTGGTCGAGCAATGCGTCGCGGTGATGCAGCCGCAGGCCAACCGCGAACGCATCATCATCCGCACCTCGCTCGCACATCTGCTGCCGCCGGTGCTGGCCGACGCCCGCGCGTTGCGCCAGATCATGCTCAACCTGATCGGCAACTCGATCCATCTCGCCAATGCCGGCGGCCAGGTCATCGTCTCCACCGCGCTGTCCGATACCGGCGAGGTGGTGTTGAGGGTCCGCGATACCGGACACGGGCTGAACGACAACGAAGTCGCGGCCGCCATGGAGCCGTTCCGAAACCCGGCGCCGTCGGACCAGGCCTTCGAGGGATCCGGCGTCAGCCTTTCGCTGACCAAGGCGCTGGTCGAGGCCAATCGCGCCCACTTCCAGATCAAGACCGGGACCCATTCCGGCACGCTGATCGAAGTGGTGTTTCCGGACACGATGGCGCGGAGCTGAAAGCAGCTTTTTCGAGCGCCGACTGCCAAATCATGCGCGACCGAGTGTCCTCGGAATCGAGCGATACCCAAACCTTTCGCAGGATGTTGTTCTCAGGCTGCGCGCGCAAGAATGATCGCGCCTGACACGACCAGGCCCGCACCAACTGCTCGGCTGAGCCGGTGGCCGAGCGGCAGCAACTTCTCGCATGCAACATAGAGGGCGACGGCGGCAATCCAGACAAGGTTCATGACACCGCCGACGAACAGCAGTGCCATCAGGAACCAGCAACAGCCGAGGCAGTAGCCGCCATGCCGGAGCCCCATGCGTAGTGCCCCCATCGCGCCCGGCCGCCAGTGCCGGCTCAGGAATAGGACCGGGCTCTGACAATAGCGGAGGCAGGCGTTCTTGACGGGCGTGAACTGGTAGAGCCCAGCAGCAAGTAGAATGGCGCCGCCAAAGATGGCGTTGGTGCTCGTTATCGCCACAGACAGCAGCCCGGCGCGTTCGAGCCCCCACTGTGCCAAGGCCGCGACGAGGCTAAAACCTGCCCATATCAGGAGATAGCCACCGAGAAAGATCCAGGCTTCCACGGAGGGACTAACCGATGCCGCCTGCTTGCGCTTGATTGCCGTGAACAGCAGGACCATCGGGGTAGCACTCGGCACCATCATGGCGATCATCATGACCAACCACATGGTGAACATAAGCACGGCGTAGAAGGTCGACCACGGCATCGGCTCCATCGGCATCCCGACCATGCTCATGTCGATGCCTGCCCCGGCGACCAGATAAGCCCAAGCCAGCGCCACTGCTCCAGCAAGCCCGACCGCGACGATCAGACGGTCGTGTCGCAGCGCCTTTTCGAGCGCGGACGTCTCGGTCATGGGCCCACCTCGGCGGCCGAAGCGACAAATCGAAGGATCGACCTTTAGCGCAGCATCAAGCCTCGACACCCTGAGGTGTCTGTACGACGTTGGCGAGGGAGCTGTGCGTCCCTTTTGTGTCGAACTTGATTGCCCCGGTCGAGTGAATGTTGGCGGAGGCAACCTCGGCTGATCTGTGCTCGAAGCCGTCGGGCATCACCACTTGAATGCGATGCGGGCCGCCCGTCACCGGGTTCTTGATTGGCTCGACCTCAGTCTCCAGCACACCCTTGGCAACGAGACGCGCGACGCGTCCATTCTTGTCGAATGAGAACTCAAAGGGCGTAAACAGCGGATCATGGATCGTAGTTACGATCAGACTGAAGATCTGAAACAGCGTACCCTCGGCCGAATTCTTGCCCGACATGATGTTGAAAAGTGCCTGGCGCTGTTCAGGCGTCGCGCGTTCGTCGATGATGGGCTGCATCTTCCCATTGCCCTCATGTAGCGCCCCCGGGAAATCAACCGTTGCCGCGAAAACGAGACCATCGAGCTTGGTACCCTCGAAGTGTCCTTTGGTAATCCTCATGCCGACCATGCCTTTGCACGATCCGTGAGTCGGCGGGGCATTGAAATCGCAGGGACAGCCGAATGCGCAATTGCAGTTCTTGATCCATTCCCCTTCGAGACGCCAGTCAGATGCAGCCATGGTACACCTCCCATCGCGTTGTCCGTTGGATTACACAGCGCCGCTTGATAACATCTTGCGTCAGAGAAATCTGGATCAATGCGCGCAGGAATCCAGATTTGATCTGAACGATCTGCATCGCTCCGTAAAGCCATGCGATGGCCAGTGGAGTGCGACTGCTGTCCTGTTCATGGAAGCATATCACCCAACGTCCCCGGCGTACAGGCGCGTCCAGCGGCGACATATAGCCACCCGAACGCCCACTGGACCAAAGGTGATCCCCTCATTTCGGCCGGCATGATTGCCGGCGCGCCTTTTCAGATCATCCAAGTCGGTCACGAAGCGCAGATTGCGCTCCCCAAAAAGCAACGTGGCTTTGCCGCCGGCAGTCGTGGCGCGAGATATCGCGACAATATCTGATGTATCGGCACCATCACATTGGCCGTGCGCTACCCTCGTACATGAAGGTCATCGGCTTGGGTCCTGGCATATAGCCCGTTTCGATCCGATCGATGCGGAATCCCGCGGCGTCGATCATGGAGCGGATCGGGCGGTTGAGGTGACAGCCACCGCTGATATACCGCCAGGCCGGCGTCAACCGATCTTGCCAGCGATGCACGGCCTCATCGGGTGCCAGGCCGTGCTCGACGAACAAGAGCTTGCCGCCCGGCCGCAGGACCCGCCGCATTTCTGCGAGCGCCGCGCCAGCCTGCGGAATCGAACACAACGTCCAGGTCGTGACGATGGTATCGACGCTATATTTGTCGAGCGGAATGGCCTCGGCAGAAGCCTCGAGGAAGCTGACAGGCATACTTGTTACATGTGGCGCGCTTCGAGCCATGGTCATAAGCCTTGGTGCCGGTTCGAGCGCCAGGACCTCCCGCACCGGCGAGCGATAGAACGGAAGGTTTATTCCCGAGCCAACGCCGATTTCAAGCACCCTGCCCTCTGCCGCACCAATCACACGTTCGCGGAAAGGCACGAGCTGCTTGTTGCGCATCGCAAGATCACAAAGCCGCGGCAGGACAATGTCGCTGTAGAAGCCCATCGAGCACTCCTTAGCCACGCTGCCGGTATCGTCTCAGCATCGTGGTTCGATCATCCCGGTGATTTCCTGCGGTGCGGCGAAGATCACCGCGGCCCTGTCGCCCATCATCCCCGCTGGCATGATTGCCGGCGCGCCTTTCTCCGGCCCTTTCTCGCTCGAGTCAGTCATGAACCGCAGATTGTGTTCCCAGAAGGCCCGCGTTTTGCCGTCGGCCGTCGTTACGCGGTAGCTGCCGCGGCAATAGCTGATGGCTTTGACCTGTTTGTCCGGTTCCAGCGTTTTCAGATTGGGGTCGCCTCCGCCCCCCATCATTCCGCCCATACCTCCCTGCTGCGCCGTCTGCAGCGGCACTCCGGGCCTGGTGGCTTCCTTGAGGAAGGCCAGCAGGTCCGCGCGAACGCGACCATCCTTGATGCCTTCGAAGAGCATATCGTTGCCGGGCACCATGACTTGCGGATTGGTCAGCCATCCATCGAGCGCGCGGTCGTCCCAGGCGATGCCCGACGATTTGAGCGCGTCGGAGTAACGGTCGAAACTCGGCAGTCCGCCGGCCTTCCGACCCCAAAGGTTGGCCAGACTTGGCCCCGTCATGTTTCGGTCAGGTTCGAGCGAGTGGCACGGCGCACAAGCTCGGAAATCCTGCTGGCCGCGTGCGGCGTCTCCCGGCGCCGCGAAAGCCGAAGACAGAGATGCGAAGGCGACGAAGGCTGCGATCACGAATTTGCTCATTATCCTCTCCTTTGCGCCGGTGGTTCACCTCATTCGGCGGGCTCCGGAACTGATCGAGGCCGCTTGATCGGCTTGTTGGGAGACGGCGAAGGCCGCCCTTCAGAGCGGTCTTTGCTCGGCAACCGGAAGCCCTTGACCAGGCCGAAGATCGCCGGGATCACGATCAGCGTCAGCAGCGTCGAGGAGATCATTCCGCCGATCATCGGCACTGCGATGCGCTGCATGATTTCCGAACCGGTGCCGGTGCTCCACATGATCGGCAGCAGACCTGCCATGATGGCCACGACCGTCATCATCTTTGGCCGCACGCGCTCCACTGCGCCCTCCATGACGGCGTCGTAGAGGTCGCCGCGCGTCAGAGGCCGGCCCTCTGCAGCGCGCAGCGCCCTGATCTCCGCCAACGCCTGATTGAGATAGATCAGCATCACCACGCCAGTCTCGGCAGCGACACCAGCAAGCGCGATGAAGCCGACCGCGACCGCGACCGAAAGATTGAAGCCAAGCCACCACATCAGCCAGAGGCCGCCGACCAGCGCGAACGGCAGCGACAGCATCACGATCATGGTTTCGGCAATGGAGCGGAAGTTGAGGTAGAGCAGCAGGAAGATGATCAGCAGCGTCACCGGGACCACGATCTTCAGACGCGCGGTCGCACGTTCGAGATATTCATACTGGCCGCTCCAGATGACGTAATAACCAGGCGGGAACTGGATGCTGGCCTTCACTGCCCGCTGCGCGTCGGCGACATAGCCGCCGAGATCGCGGTCGCGGATATCGACGTAGATGTAGGTCGCCAGTTGCCCGTTCTCGGTTCGGATCGAGGTCGGCCCACGCGCCAGCGCCACCTTGGCGACCTCCCTGAGCGGGACCGTGCCGCCGCCCGGCATCGGCACCAGGACATCGTTTGCGATGGCCTGTGGATTGTCGCGCAGATCGCGGGGATAGCGCATGTTGACGCTGAAGCGTTGCCGGCCTTCGACAGTCGTGGTCACGGTCTGGCCGCCGAGCGCAGTTGCGATGACGTCCTGGACATCCTGAACCATGATGCCGTAGCGCGCCAATGCCTCACGGTCGGGCGTCACGTCGAGATAATAGCCGCCGATCCCGCGCTCGGCGTAGGCAGAGGATGTCCCGGGAACCGCTTTCAGAACCTGTTCAATCTGCTTGGCGAGCTTGTCCATCTCGACCAAATCGGTCCCGATCACCTTCACCCCGACCGGCGTCCGGATCCCCGTCGACAGCATGTCGATGCGCGCCTTGATCGGCATGGTCCAGGCATTGGAGACCCCAGGAAACTGCAGGGCCTTGTCCATCTCCGAGATCAGGCTGTCGATTGTGATGCCGGAACGCCATTGCGCTTTCGGTTTCAGATTGATGACGGTCTCGAACATCTCCGGAGGCGCCGGATCGGTCGCGGTCTCGGCGCGACCGGCCTTGCCATAGACCGACGCCACTTCCGGAAACGACCGGATGATCTTGTCCTGGGTCTGCAACAGCTCGCCCGCCTTGGTGACCGAAATACCCGGCAGCGTGGTCGGCATATAGAGCAGCGTGCCTTCGTTCAGGCTCGGCATGAACTCGGTGCCAAGCTGACGCGCCGGCCAGATCGTTATCGCAACGATTGCCAGCGCGACAAGGATCACGAGCGTTTTGGCGCGCATCACGGCCTTGATGAGCGGACGGTAGATCCAGATCAGAAAGCGATTGATCGGGTTCCTGTGTTCCGGAACCATCCGGCCGCGAACGCAAATCACCATCAAGGCGGGAACCAGCGTGACCGAAAGCAAAGCCGCAGCAGCCATCGAAAATGTCTTGGTGAACGCCAGCGGACTGAACAGCCGCCCTTCCTGCGATTCCAGCGTGAAGATCGGCATGAATGACACGGTGATGACCAGCAGGCTGAAGAACAGCGGCGGCCCGACTTCCGAGGCCGCCGCGATCAGGATATCGACCCGCGAGCGGCCAGGCTCGGCCCGTTCGAGGTGCTTGTGGGCGTTTTCGATCATGACGATCGCCGCATCGACCATGGCGCCGATCGCGATGGCGATGCCACCGAGGCTCATGATATTGGAGCCGAGCCCGAACAGTTTCATCGCGCCGAATGCCATCAGTATGCCGACCGGCAGCATCAGGATCGCCACCAATGCGCTGCGGAAATGCAGCAGGAACACAATGCAGACCAGCGCGACCACCGCGCTCTCTTCGAACAGCGTGTGCTTGAGCGTGTCGATCGCCGCGTAAATCAGATTGGAGCGATCATAGACCGGCACAATCTCGACGGATTTCGGCAGGCTGCTGGCGATCTCCTTGAAGCGTTTCTTGACGTTTTCGATGACGTCGAGCGCGTTGGAACCGAAGCGTTGCAGCACGATGCCGCTGGCAACCTCTCCTTCGCCGTTCAATTCGGCAATACCGCGCCGTTCGTCCGGGCCGAGTTCGACCCGGGCGACGTCGCGCAGCAGAACCGGCGTCCCGTTGCTGGTCTTGAGCACGATGTTGCCGAGATCGTTGATGCTCTTCAGATATCCCTTGCCTCGGATGACATACTCAAATTCAGAGAGCTCGACGGTACGACCGCCGACATCGGCATTGCTGGCGCGGATCGCATCGCGCATCTTCTGCATGGTGATGCCGAGATCGCGCATGCGCTGCGGATCGAGAATGACGTTGTATTGCTTGACGAAGCCGCCGACGCTCGCCACTTCCGCAACGCCTTCGGCCCTGGCAAGCGCAAACTTGAGATTCCAATCCTGGATGCTGCGCGTGTCGGCAAGATTCAATTCCTTTGACACCACCGCATATTGGTAGACCCAGCCGACGCCGGTCGCGTCCGGGCCGATCGTCGGCGTCACACCTGCGGGCAGCCGTGAGGCCGCGCCGTTGAGGAATTCGAGCACGCGCGAGCGCGCCCAGTAAATGTCGGTACCGTCCTCGAAGATGACGTAGACGAACGACACGCCGAAGAAGGAGAACCCCCGCACGACCTTTGCCCGCGGCACGGTCAGCATCGCGGTGGTCAGCGGATAGGTGACCTGGTCCTCGATTACCTGCGGAGCCTGGCCGGGATCTTCCGTGTAAACGATCACCTGGGTGTCGGAGAGATCCGGAATGGCATCGAGCGGCAGATGGACCAGTGCGTAGATGCCTGCCGCTGCGGCGAAGCCGGCGCCGAACAGCACCAGCAGCAGGTTGCGGGCCGACCAGGCGATGAGGCGAGCAATCATGGCTGGCCTACCGCTCCTGCAAATCCCTTGAGCGCCGCCTTCAGGTTGCTCTCGGCATCGATCAGGAAGTTTGCGGAAATGACGACTGGCTCGCCCTCGGCGACGCCCTCCCGGACTTCGACGTAGCCGTTGCCCCGATGGCCGAGCTTCACGTCGCGCGGCTCGAACCGGCCCTCGCCCTTATCGACCAAAACGGTCTGTTTGCTCCCGGTATCCAGAACGGCGCTGTCGGGGATGGCGAGGACGGCAGCCGGATTGCCGGTGTCGATCTCGGCATCGACATACATATCCGGCAACAATGCGAGGTCGGCGTTCGGAAGCTCGATCCGGACGCGGGCGGTCCGGGTCTCCCGGTTGACCTGCGGATAGACCACGCTGATCTTGCCCTGGAATTCACGCCCCGGAAAACTGCGCGCCTTCACCGTGACCGGCTGGCCGACGGCGATGGCGCCGAGATCGCGCTCCGCGACGTCGACCATCGCCCACACAACCGACGTATCGGCGACGCGAAACAGCACATCGCCGGGCTGCGCGCGCATGCCTTCGACGGCATTGCGCTCCAGCACGATGCCGTCTCGTGGCGCCGACCATTCGATTGCGATCGGAACGGTGTGGCTTTTTTCCATCGCCGCGATCACGGGTTCGGGAACGTCGAGGTTCATCACACGCTGGCGCGATCCGCGTCCGTACAGCCCGTCGCCGGCGGTTGCCCTGGATGCGATGGTCGAGATGTATTCGGCGGCGGCCGACGATATCGCCGGGCTATAGATTTCCATCAGCGGCTGGCCTTTCTTGACCCGCGTGCCCGTGGTGACGTCCGCTACCTTCTGCACCCAGCTTTCGGAGCGCATTGAGATGACCGAGATTCGGCGCTCGTCGAGCTGAATTGTGCCGGGCGCCCGGATCGTGGTCCGGATCACCCGCCGCGCTACCGGCTCGGATTTGACGCCGGTACGCTGGATCTTGCCGGGAGAAAGCTTGACCGATCCGTCGTCGGAATCGTCGCCCTCGAAGACGGGGATGTAGTCCATCCCCATCGCGTCCTTCTTCGGCGTCGGCGAGGTGTCCGGCAATCCCATCGGATTGCGGTAGTATTTGATCTTGCGCTCCGCCTCGGCCGCCGCAGGTTCGACGGCCGGGCCATTCTCGAAGCTGATATCTGCGTCCGGCGGCACCGGCCTGTAGTCACGCCCGTCCGAAGTCTTGCTCGGCGCCAGCGAGTAGAATGGCTTGCCGTCCGGATCCCGATAGTAGATCGGCCCGCGGCCTGCTTCCGCCGTCGCAGGCGTGACCACGGCAATGGCGCGCGCCAGATGCAGCCGCGCGTTGCCGAGAACGAACCCGCCGCCCGCTGCCGCGATCAACGCGGCGACGGTGAGGCTTGCGAGAACGGCGCGTTTCATTTCTGCGCCGTGATCACGAGCTTATTTTCAACCGTACCGGCCTCGCCCTGCACCTTTGCGCCCAGCGAGAGCTGCCACCGGCCCGCCATCCCCAATGTCGCCTTGAACTTGTAGGTGCCGGGTTCGCCGCCCGGTATGGGCGCGATCTTGGTGACCATCTCCTGCATGCCGTCAGGGGTCATGTCGAGACGGGCCGCGAAGATCACGGCACCGGGCACTGCCTTGCCGGTGGCCTTGTTGACGAGCCTGACCGTGATGGTCTTGTCCGGGCCGGCCTGAACAGTCTGGTCGACGAGTTGGAATTCGTAGTCCTTGATGTCGGCGCGAGCGACCGCAGCCGAACCAGCCACGGCAATGCCGATCAATGCGGCCTGCAGGCCGCGCGAGTAACGGGACGTCGTCATTTTGGATTCCTCAATCGTTTTCGGTCTGCCGCAAGGCGGCATGCATTTGTCTGCGCGGCTTTGGGCCACGCAGCCGCAAACCGGCGCTTCAGCGCCGATCAGACCAGAGTTCGAGGAGGATATTCGGGAGGTGGATGGCCCAAGCCATCGGGCCAGGAATCATTTTGCAGTCGTGCAATTCGGCCAGAAG
>Ga0208219_1000857_pt1 | contig 10765 bp, 10 predicted proteins | sample NGESurshal072012_7_FD_184469 | JGI IMG/M metagenome (GOLD analysis project Ga0208219, IMG submission 184469) | Arctic peat soil microbial communities from Barrow, Alaska - NGEE Surface sample 53-2 shallow-072012 (SPAdes) | ecosystem: Environmental > Terrestrial > Soil > Wetlands > Peat ...
CGAGGAGCCGGTCACGGGGTCCGCGCTGGACGCTGACGACGAAGACTGGGACGACTCGGCGGAAGCGCCGATGCATCGGCCGTCGTCCGAGGCCTACGCCGACAGCATCTTCCCGGGGTATCCGCTCTCGTAGCGAAGCGCATCCCGACTCGACGCTCAACGGCCCAAGAGCGTCCTCGGGTGACATTCCCGCACACTGGCGCAGGCGAAGGTGTCGTGGTACCTGTTCAACGGGGCAGCCTTCTGCGCTGGCCACGGGGTGGGGCCGAGTGGCGCTTGGGCGAACGATCTACCCTCCGCCGAGGGATTATCGTCGCCGAAGGTTTGGCCGACCTTTCCAGTGCGGGCAGCGTGCTCGCGCTTGCGGCCATGTCCAAGACCATTACTCATCGCCCGCTGGGGTTGCGACGGCGGCGTCTGATCGCGGCGCTCCTGCTCGTGCTTACCGCGTGCGCGGTGGCCGGAACGGCTGCGTCGCCCGCGGCCGCCTCACCGCCCGTCGGAACCGTGTACTGCATGGACCGCAGCGAAACGTTCGCGACGTGGGATGCGCTCTCCGCCAACGTCACGAATGTGCTTGTGACCTCGTTCGGCGGCGTGCTCACCCTTGGCGAGGTCGATCCCGCCAATGTCGGGCGCGATGCGGTCAGGCAGTACTACGACGCGCTCGAGACGAGCGACGCGATCGGTTCGCCCGGCATCGACACGACGATCCCGCACTACCGCGTCCATAGGATCACGCAAGGCGCCTGCCCATACGTTCAAGCAGAGAACCACGTCTTTCTGTGCTACTCGAAGTTCCAGGTCGATCCCGGCGTGTGGCTTGTCAGCCAGGCCCAGGCGCTCCTCCAAAGCGGCTATTGGGAGCCGTCGGCCATCAGCGGCACCACCTCGGGCGGGACGAACGTCGGCGCCTTCCACCTCGTCTGCAACCCACCCGCGTCGATGAAGCCTTCTGGCTCGTCGATCGGTGGAGACGGCACGGTGATTGACGCTGCCGTGGGCGGTCCCGACTACTACCCCATCCTCGGTTAGCCGGCCAGAGTACGCCTAGCTGGACGGGCGCGCCGCCGGACGGTTTCAAACAATTGTGGCGCAGAGCGATGCGAGCGCTCGGGGGACATTCGCGAACGCTGGCGCAGGCGAGTGTCCGCCACCTGTGTCGATCCCTACCAAACGTTCGACCCAGGCAGCCGGGCCTGATCGCGGGAGATGCGTTGCCTTCGGCGGGGATCTAGGGTGCGCCGATGCCGGTCTGTCCTTCCTGCGGTCACGAGAACCCGGACGGCGCGAAGTTCTGTATGGCGTGCGCCTCGCCCTTGTCTGGGCCTGCCCATGTGTTGGCGGAGGAGCGGAAGGTCGTGTCAGTGCTCTTTTGTGATCTGGTGGGGTTCACGGCTGCGTCGGAGGCTGCGGATCCGGAGGACGTGCGGGCGCGACTGCGTCCGTACCACGCGCTGTTGCGTGAGCGGATCGTGGCATTTGGCGGCACGGTGGAGAAGTTCGTTGGCGACGCGGTGATGGCGGTGTTCGGGGCGCCGGTCGCGCACGAGGACGATGCCGAGCGCGCGGTGCGAGCGGGCCTGACCATCCTCGAGTCGCTGGCGGTGCTCAACGAGGCCGATCCGGCCCTGTCGCTTTCGGTCCGGGTCGGGATCAACACCGGCGAAGCCCTCGTAGCGCTCGAGGCACGGCCCGAGCAGGGTGAGGGTTTCGTGACGGGTGACGTTGTGAACACCGCCTCGCGCATTCAGGGCGCCGCACCGGTCGGCGGGATTGCGGTCGGCGAGGAGACGTTCGCGGCGACCGAGCGGGTGTTCGAGTGGGAGCGGCTCGATCCGGTGACGTTGAAGGGGAAGGCCGAGCTGGTCGGGCTGTGGCAGCCGCTGCGAGCACGGGCGCGTTTCGGTAGCGACGTGATCCGGGGGCTGTCGACGCCGCTCGTGGGCCGGGGGCTCGAGGTGCTGCAAGCCCGCACGGTGTTCGACCGGGTAGCGGGCGAGTCGACGGTGCAGCTCCTGACGCTGGTCGGTGAGCCGGGTGTCGGCAAGAGCCGGATCGTGGCCGAGCTCTTCGCCTACATCGACGGCTTGCTCGACGTCGTGCGCTGGCGCCAGGGCCGCTGCCTGCCCTACGGGGAGGGGATCACGTTCTGGGCGCTGGGCGAGATCGTCAAGGCGCACGCGGGCGTGTTCGAGTCTGACCCGCCCGACGAGGCGCAGTCAAAGCTCGAGCGCGTGTTGCCCGAGAGCGACGAGATGCCGTGGCTTCGGGCGCGGCTGCTGCCGCTGTTGGGGATCGAGGCGGGTCCGCCCGTGTCGCGGGAGGAGTCGTTCGCGGCGTGGCGGCGCTTCCTGGAATCGATCGCCGAGGAGGGCCCGGCGGTGGTCGTGTTCGAGGACATCCACTGGGCCGATGAGGCCCTGCTGGCGTTCCTCGAGCACCTGGCCGACTGGGCGCAGGGGGTGCCGCTGCTCGTCGTGTGCACCGCCCGACCCGAGCTGTACGAGAAGCACGCCTCGTGGGGGGCGGGGCTCAAGAACGCGACGACGGTGAGCCTGTCCCCGCTCTCCGACGCCGACACCTCAAGGCTTGTCGCGGCGTTGCTGCAGCAGGCGGTGCTGCCGGCGGAGACGCAGCAGCTGTTGCTCGAGCGGGCGGGCGGCAACCCGCTGTATGCCGAGGAGTTCGTGCGCATGTTGCGCGACCGGGAGCTGCTCGATGCGCAGGGGCGCCTTCGTAGCGCGGTCGAGATTGCGTTCCCGGAGTCGTTGCAGGCGTTGATCGCGGCGCGTCTGGACACGCTGCCGGCGGATCGCAAGAGCCTGCTGCAGGACGCCGCGGTGATCGGGAAGGTGTTCTGGTCGGGAGCGGTGGCCGAAATGGGCCGACGCGAGCGGGCCGACGTCGAACGGGCTCTGCACGACCTCGTCCGTAAGGAGCTGGTGCGGCCGTTCCGCCAGTCGTCGATGGAGGGCGAGCAGGAGCTCGGCTTCTGGCATGTGCTCGTACGGGATGTCGCCTACGGCCAGGTGCCGCGTGCGCAGCGGGCGGCCAAGCACGTCAAGGCGGTCGAGTGGTTGGAGCGCAAAGCGGGCGAGCGCGTCGAGGACATCGCCGAGGTGCTGGCCTACCACACCGGCGAGGCGATCGCGCTCGCCGAGGCGACCGGTGACAGGGCGCTCGCCGCCGAACTCGGCCCGGCAGCCGGCCGGTATGCGCTCCTCGCGGGCGAGCGGGCGCTCGGCCTCGACAACACGAAGGCGCTGCAGTTGCTCGGCCAGGCGCTCGAGCTCACGCCGGCCGAGGAGCCCGTGTATCCCAGTGTTCTTGTCCGCTGGGCATCCGCTGCGTATCAGGCCGGCAACTTCCCGGGTGCCGCCGAGGCTCTGGAGCGGGCTGTTTCGCAGTTCCGGCTGCGCGGCGATGCGGAAGGGACGGCCGGAGCGCTGAGCAGCCTATCGCTGGTGCGCTACTACCTGGGCGACCCTCGGCATCTGGCAATCGCGCAGGAGGCGGTGGCGCTTCTCGAGGCTCGGCCCGGGCCGGCGCTCGTCGAGGCAGTCGATCGGCTGGCCGGGTCGCTTATGGTCATGGGCGCGAACCGAGAGTCGCTTGCAGCAGCCGATCGTGCGATCGGGCTGGCAGTATCTCTCGGTCTCCCCGAGCCAGGCAGGGCGCTCGGCTTCCGCGGCGCAGCACGCTGCAACCTGGGTGACCGGGAAGGGCTCGCGGACCTCGAGCGGGCGCAAGAGATCCTGCTCGAGCGGGGCCAGGGGCGCGACGCGGTGATTGCCGCGTTCAACCGAGCGCTGACGACCGGGGAGATCGAAGGCCCCACGGCAGCTCTCGCGGCGCTGGACGAGGTCATCGCACTCGCTCAGGCGCGCGGCATCACCTCACTGGTCGCCGCCACGCGAGGAACCCGACTCGACGTGCTCGTCGCCATGGGGCGACTGGGCGAGGCCCTGCTCGAAGCACCCGCTGTTCTCGAAGCCATCGAGGCTACGAGCAACGCCATCCTGTTGCACCAGGCGCAGGCCGCCGTCGCCAGGGCTCGGATCGAGACCGGAGCACCCAGACAGGCACGCGAACTAGCTGAGACGGCACTCGAAGGCGCCCTGGCCGCGGCCAACCCCGCGAACTTTCTTGAGGTGGCAGCCGTTGCCTCCCTGGCGCGGATCACCGACGGCGCAAGCGAGGACGCCCGACCCCTGCTGATACAGATCGCCGAAGAACCCGAGACGCTAGCGGGGTCGGCGAGCTTCCTGCCGTCACTCACCCGCGTCGCCGTTCTCCTCCACGACATCGAACTCGCAGACCGGCTCCGCGAGGGAGTTGGGACGCTGCACCCCGCACACTCGGCGTCGATCATGGCATCCCAGGCCCAGGTGGAAGAAGCGCGCGGAGAACTCCGCGTCGCCGCAGACACGTACCTTGAGGCGGCTGAACATCTGGCCGTCCTCGGAGCCGGTCTCGAACACGCCCATGCCGTCCTCGGCGCGGGACGATGCCTCACCGCCCTGAACGATCCGTCCGCCGAGCCGACACTACGCAAGGCACGTCGCCTCTTTGCCGAGATGGGCGCCCAACCGCGAACCGACGAGTGCGACACCCTGATCGCAAAAACCAGCAGGCTCAGCTCGTAGACGCCGAAAGCCAGGAACAACAACGGGAATGAATGGAGGCGGCACTCGGCTGCCCTCGCGGCCCTGAGTCGCCCGGCTCGTCAATACTGAGCGTTGAGATGGCGGGCGATATCGACGCGATGGGCACGCGGAAGGACGGGCTCAACGAGTTCCTCGAAGAGAAGCTCGCCGAAGGCTTCACGGTCGAGACCCGAACCGAGACACACGCAATCATCTTCCGCCGCCCCAAAGGCTTGCGACGGTTCATAAGCGGCGACGACCCCGGTCGCTTCGTGGTCGAGGTCGACGAGGACGGCCACGCGACGATGCGCGCCGCCGAGCCGCGGCGGTCTTGATCGAGTCACCTCGGGGCCCCAGCTCAGCTGCATTCCGGAACACTGGCGCACCAAGTGCTCCTTACGTCGGGATGGCGACAAACCAGCGGCCCTTATCGCCGTCGAGCCAGCGATCCAGCCGCAGGCCGGCCTCGGCCAGAGCAGCGCCAAGTTCATCTTGGTCGGCGAACACACGCATCCCGAACTTGTGTAGCCAGCGACGCGATCCGCTGGTGTACTCGACCGTCCCGTGAACCATCGACCCCTTTAAGGGCTCGACCAGCAGCCTCGACCTCACCGCTCCCAGCTGCGTCTCCCTGTCCTCGGGGCTGCCAACCAAGCGGTAGCCCTTCGACCACGACGAGATCGGAATGTCTGCGGCACGTCGCGAGGAATGCTTTGCGCGTATCGGCCGGCGCGTTGATCAGATTGCTCGCGAGAACGACACCGTCGAAAGGGCGACCAAGCTCCAAGCCGTCGATGCGCGCACATACCGTCTCGGCGTTTTCGACGTAGGCGAGCATCGCGGCCGACTCATCAACCGCCGTGACCCGGAAGCCGAGCCGCACGAGCTGCCGTGTCATCCGGCCCGCGCCACAACCGAGTTCAAGCACCGAACCACCCACTGGCATCGCCTCCGCGACCCGCTCCCCTTCATCCATCTCCGAGAGCAGCGCATACAGCTCCACTGGACTACCGTCAGGCGCAGCGTCCACGCCTCCTATAGTCGCGCAAGGCATCTGTTCCTCGCATCTGCTCGGGGGACATTCCCGAACGCTGGCTCACGCCAGAGCGGCTCCGCTCGCAACGCCCCACACGTCGAGGAGCGCGACTAGAGCAGTTTCCGCGCCAAGGCCTCCAGCTTGGGGAGACTGGTGAGCACGGCGAGGATCTTGATCGAGTAGCTGCCGGTGAAGACGTAGAGGAAACCGCCAGTCTTGGGTGCCCAAGCCGCTTTCCCCAGGTGCTGAATCTTGGTGACGTGGAGAGCGGCGTTCGCTGCCTTCTCGCCGGCTGCGAAGGTCGCCGCAGTGTCGAGCTGGAACTCGACCTTCGGCGCCAGCGCGTTGGTGCCGTACGTGCAGGTGATGCCGTACGGGTTCTTGGCGAGTCTAGGCGCGCTCGCCTTCGTTCCCAGCGCAGCGCTTACGATCGACGCAGAGGGACAAGACTTGGGGACGGCGGCCGGCGCTGCCGTCGCCGCCGCGAGTACGAGCACGGCCACGCCCACCACCTCAAGAACGCTACGGATCGCTCTGGCCATCAACCCTCATCTTCGCGGACTGCCTGCGCCGCATACGCCACTCTAGGCTCCGCCGAACCGGTTAACAAGGGCGAGCCCCGGGGATACGCAGCCCCGTCTTCAGCCGCCCAATGTTGCCGCGCTTCGGAGGACATTCCCGAACACTGACGCAGGCGAGGGAGTCTGATAGTCAGAGACCGGTTGCTGAGCGCGGGCCGCCCTGGAGACGCGAAGCGGCGAAGAGGTATCGACTGACGCTAAAGAAGTACCGCCCTTGGTGCTGAAGTTCTGCGAGGTCGTTGAGCCATTCGGTTGCCTCGTCTTCTGAGACGCCCCCGCGCCCGGGTACGAATGCGGCGATGAGCGGGGCGATGTTGTAGCTGAAGGTCGTGGCGTCGTACGCCGTGTTGAGTATCGGGACGATCCGGATTTCTCTGACCTCGAATCCGGCCGCGCGGAGGCGGGGTTTGAGCGCGGAAGGTAGGGGTCTGGCAGGTGCTCGTTCCACGCGGCAGCGATCCGAGCTGCGCGGCGGCGATCCGTGGGCTGCCCAGACGAGCGAGTCCCAGTCGGTGTCGATGATCACGAGTCGTCCGCCGGGTCGCAGGACGCGGATTAGTTGATGGAGCGCGGCGTCCGGCTCGGCGAGGTACTCAATGACCTGCGTCGAGACAGCGGCATCGAAGACCGCGTCTGCAAACGCAAGCGCGGTCGCGTCGCCCTCCACGATGTCGACCCGGTCGCTGAGTCCGGCGGCCGCGATCCGCTTCGAGGCGATCGAGTTCATGTCAGAGCTGACGTCCACCGCGACGATCCGGCCGGTTGCACCGACCTCCCGTGCGAGCTCACAGGCGAGGAACCCGGGGCCTGAACCGAGGTCCAGGATCGATTCGCCGGCTGAGGCTCGAAGCGAGCGTCGCAACTCTTCGCGCTGAACGATCATGTCGGTCGTCGCGTACGCCTGCTCGAGCTGCGCGGCTGCCTTGTTGTCGTACAGCATCCCGGCCATCACCGAATCCTCGGGGCGCGCCCGATTAAGCGCAAGGCCGCCGCCTACAGGCGCGGGCCTCGCGGCGTCGATCTTCCTCGACATTCTCAACGTCGAGACTAAAGCCGCTGCCGGGCCGCACCGGCGAAGGTCGCTTTCGAAGGCAGGGCGCCTTCTTCCTTCGATGAGACTATGCGGTCATGCCTGACGCGGTCGCAATCCGCATCGACCGTCTGCGGATCATCCGCGGCCGGGCTGTCGCCCATCGACGACTTGACCTGCGAGGTTGCTCGCGGCTCGGTTACGGGTCTGCTCGGTCCGAGTGGGAGCGGGAAGACGACCCTGATCCGGGCGATTGCCGGCGTCCAGCGCATCGCTGGCGGCGATATCGAAGTACTCGGCGAGCCTGCCGGTACGAAGGCCCTGCGGTCGCGCGTCGGCTACATGACGCAGGCTTCATCGGTTTATGACGACCTAACCGTGGGCGAGAACTTGCGGTTCTTCGCACGCGTGCGCAGCGCAGCGAATGCGCGTACGACCCGTCAAGCAGTTGACGAGGACGGCTGTGCGAGATTCATGCGAGCTAGCCCTGGCGAAGGAAGGCTAACCCCAGCGCGCGCCATAATGCGGGATCCGCTTGGTCAAGCCAAGCGGCGTCTCACGGCGACTGATGGCGAACGCCGCGCTGGGTTCACACGCGAGGGGTCGCTGGTTCGATCCCAGCCGCGCCCACTTTCTGGGAGGCTCGCATGAGGTTCGATCTGCCGCAGGAGTTCGTCGAGATCCGAGCCGCGGTCGGAGAGCTGTGCGCGAGATACCCGGGCGAGTACTGGCAGGCGCTCGAACCGGACGGATACCCCGACGAGTTCGTCGCCGCGCTCACCGAGAGCGGATGGCTCGCCGCGCTGATCCCCGAGGAATATGGCGGCGCGGGTCTCGGCATCGCCGCGGCCGCAGTGATCGTGGAGACGATCAACGCGAACGGCTGCAACTCCGGCGCGTGCCACGCGCAGATGTACACGATGGGGACCGTTCTGCGGCACGGCAGCGCCGCGCAGAAGTCGGAGTACCTGCCGAAGATCGCGTCCGGAGAGCTTCGCCTGCAGGCGTTTGGCGTCACCGAGCCCTCCTCCGGATCGGATACGACCAAGATCCAGACGACGGCGACGCCGACCGATCGCGGCTACGTGATCCGTGGGCAGAAGATCTGGACGTCGCGAGCGGAGCACTCCGATCTCATGCTCCTGCTCGCCCGGACGACCCCAGCCGATCGCGTGGAGAAGAAGACCGACGGACTCTCCGTCTTCCTGATCGACATCCGTGCGGAACCAAAAGGCCTCGACATTCGCCCGATCAAAACGATGATGAACCACGCGACGACCGAGGTCTTCTTCGACGACGTCGAGATACCGGCGAGCGCGCTCATCGGCGACGAGGGGAAGGGATTCCGATACATCCTCGACGGCTGGAACGCCGAGCGGATCCTGATCGCCTCCGAGTGCATCGGCGACGCTCGCTGGTTCATCGAGAAAGCGGTCGAGTACGGCTCGGAGCGCGTTGTATTCGGACGGCCCATTGCGTCGAACCAGGGCGTGCAATTCCCGATTGCACGCGCACACGCGGCCACCGAAGCGGCGGACCTGATTCGACACAAGGCTGCGTGGCTGTACGACCAGGGGGAACCGTGCGGCGCGGAGGCAAACATGGCCAAGCTCCTCGCGTCCGAAGCTTCCTGGTCGGCGGCGAACGCCTGCGTCGACACGTTCGGCGGTTACGGCTTCGCGGCGGAGTACGACGTCGAGCGGAAGTTTCGTGAAACGCGTCTCTACACGGTCGCACCCGTATCGAACAACCTCGTCCTCGCATACGTCGGCGAGCACGTGTTGAAGATGCCGCGGTCCTACTGATCGTGGCTAGCCGAGCTTGCGCTTCACCTTCTGCACCGAGGGAGCCGCGGCTTTCGCCTTGGTGAGCGGCCGCGCCTTGACGGCCACCGAGGCCGGCTTGGCAGAGATGGTGATCTCCTCGCCGGTGGCGGGATTGCGACCCGGGCGCGCCTTCGTTGCCGGGCGGAGACGAACCTCGATCTGCACGACGCCGCCGATCTTCACCTTCTCGCCCTCGGCGATCTGTTCGAGCACGACCTCTTCGAGCGCCTCGAGCGCCCGCTTCGCTTCCGCGCGGCTCGTCCCGGAGAGTTCGGCGACCGCATCGGCGAGTTGAGTCTGAGTCAGGGGCACGACAAATCCTCCGTCGTTGGTAGGTAGCTGAGACGGCTCATTCAAGCGGAGCGCGCGGACGACGGCTGGAGAAAGCCTTGACTTTGTGGTACAAAGTGAGATAGCTTTGCACCACAAAGTAACCGAGGAGGCAGCGAGAGATGAACGCGAGCGACGAAGGCGAAGAGCTCGATCCCCGGGCGGCAGCGGCGCTCCTGGAGGAGACCACGAGGCGGGCGCAGCGCCAGTTCGACTTGAGGCGGCCGCTACTCATGGTGATCGGAGCGGCGGTGGTGCTGATCGCCTACGGCGTGCTGTGGCTGTCCGTGCGCGAGCAGCATCCGTATTCGGGCCCGGCCGGCTGGGCCTTGGCGGTCCTGTACTCGACCTTGCTCGTCTGGATCATCGTGGTCGCGACCTTCTACCGGCGCGCAACCAGCGGCGTCAGCGGCCGCTCGGCACGGCAGCAGAAGGCCGACGCCGCCGCGTTCATCCCGATCTGGATCACCGTCTACGTGTTCCAGGGGGCGCTGCACCACGCCGGTGCGAGTCACGCGATCGTCTACGGCATCTACCCGGCGGCAGCGCCGATCATCATCGTCGGCTCAGCTGCAGCTGCCTACAACGTCGCAAAGGAGAACTGGCCCTGGGTGGGGTTCGCGGTTGCCGCCGTCGCCCTCGCCGCAATCGGCTCCTTCGCCGGCCCCGCCGGTGTGTGGGCCGTCATCGGCATCGGCCTGTGTGTCCTGCTCCTCGCACGCGCTGCCGGTCAGGTCTGGCTGCGGCGCGCATAAGGGACACGCGTGACCACCGAGGAGCTCGATCCACTGATCCACGTCCCCGCGCGGCTCCGCATCATCGCCACGCTGGCAGCCCTTCCCGACGGCGACGCGCTCTCGTTCACTCGCCTCCAGGACATGATCGGTCTCACCCCCGGCAACCTGATCACACACTTGCGCAAGCTCGAAGACGCCGGCTACGTCGACACCGAGAAGACCGGTAACGGAACCGCCTCGCGCACCACGGTCGCGCTCACCCACGTAGGCCGCACAGCCCTCGACACCTACACCGCCGCTCTGCGCGACCTCCTCGCGGGCTTGTAGACAGTCAACCTCCGCGCGCGATGCCGATGCTCGCGCACACGGGCTTACTCGTGTTTCCGCGTGCGTCGCGCGCGCTCACGCAGTAGCGCACCTTCGCCGGGGCGGTCACGGGGACGCGCCAGCGAACGGAGTAGAGGCCGCTTGTATTCACCGCCCGCAGCGGCAGATGGAACGTCGTCCCGCCGACGACCTGCACGGTGACGGCCGCCTTGCCACTGTCGTCGTCGACCGCATATTCGAGCTTCGCGG
>Ga0208219_1000858_pt1 | contig 10742 bp, 9 predicted proteins | sample NGESurshal072012_7_FD_184469 | JGI IMG/M metagenome (GOLD analysis project Ga0208219, IMG submission 184469) | Arctic peat soil microbial communities from Barrow, Alaska - NGEE Surface sample 53-2 shallow-072012 (SPAdes) | ecosystem: Environmental > Terrestrial > Soil > Wetlands > Peat ...
CCCTGTGCGCACGCCACGGCGGCTACCTGCGACGGGAAGCAGGCGACGATCGCCTCCAATGCCGCCAAAATCGTCGGCACGAAAGCGCCCGATGTGATCGCCGCCGGCTCCGGTGACAACACGATCTATGGGCTGGGCGGCAACGACGTGATCTGCGCCGGCGGCGGCGATGACACGATCTATGGCGAACGAGGAGACGACACGGTCGATGGGGAGGGAGGCAGCAACACCGTCTACGGCGGCCGCGGCTCCGACAACCTCGACGGCGGCTCGGGCGCGGACCGCGTCTTCGGCGAAACCGGCAACGACACGCTGACGGGTGGGCCGGGCGACGGCGACTACGTCGACGCCGGCCCCGGCGACGACACCGTCTCCGGGGGGCCGGGCGACTTCGACGTCGTGGTCGGCGGAGTCGGCAACGACCGCATCGACGGCGGCCCCGGCGCCGGTGACATCGCCTCTTACAAGGGCACCGGTGGCGCGGTCACGATCAACCTGGAAGCCGGCGCTGTGACCGGCGCCGAGAACGAGCAGCTCACCGGCATCGAGGGCGCGATCGGCGGCTCCGGTGACGACACGCTGATCGGCTCGACGGCGACCCCGGACCAGCTCGACGGCGGCCCCGGTAACGACCACCTCGTTGCCGCCGGCTCCGGAGACGAAGCCTTCGGCGGCCCGGGCAGCGATGTCTGCTCCGGCTTTTCCACTGAAACCTCATGTGGCTCGACGCAGGGTGTGGCCGGGACCGCGGTCGAGCTCTACAAGTCCATCGACGGGTCGACGAGCCTGATCGTCACCGGCAACGAAGGAGCCGACGCCGTGGATGTCTCTTACGCCGACGGCGCTTACACGATCCGGGCCGAACCCGGCGGCAACGAAGTCTTGCTCGGTGACCCGGAATCGGACTCCTGCGCCCACAGCCCCGCTTCCAGCTCTGTCTCTTGCCACGGCTCCGTTTCCTCGATCCTCGCCTCGTTGGGCGGAGGCGATGACACCTTCCTGATCGACGAAAGCGTGCCGGCCGACGTCTCGTCGATCGTCGACGGCGGCAAGGGCAGCGACACGCTGCAGGGGGGGCGGGGGAACGACACGATCTACGCCGGCGACGATCACGACCCCGACACGATCGAAGGCGGCGGTGGCGACGATGTCCTCTACGGCGTCGACATCTTCCACCCGCAGCGTGACAGCGGCCCGGCCACGATGCTCGGCGGCCCGGGCGACGATCTCCTGATCGGCGGCCAGCCCTGCGACGGCGACCTCTTCGACGGTGGCGCCGGCGACAACGACAGCGCCTCCTTCGCCAGGGTGCGCAACAGCGGCATCTTCGTTCAGGCGACGATCGGCGGCTCGGTTCTCGACCCTGACATCGCGCAGTGCGATGCCGGGCATATCGAACACAGCGTCGAGAAGATCGAGGGCTCGCCCGGCCCTGACATCCTGGTCGGAGACGAAACACCGAACACGCTGCTCGGCCGTGGCGGCGATGACAATCTCGATGGCATGGGCGGTTCCGACGACTGCATCGGCGGCGGAGGCAACAACGAAACCGCCAACTGCGAGTTCACCGCGCCATAGGCAGCCTGGCCGGCGGGTCACTCAGGGCTTGGTCGGGTCCAGCCCGATCAGGTCGTAGTAGCCGATCAGATAGAGGCGGCGGCCGTCAGAGACAACCGGGGTGTAGCCGGCCTGGCGCAACTGAAATGTCTTCTTGTGGGTGCGGACATCGATCCCGATCGCCTCGCGGGTCTTGAAGCTCGAGGTGTAGACGGTGTGGCCGATCACGGTTGCTGTGCCCGGGATTGGGCCGCCGACGTCGTAGTGCCACCGCGTCTTGCCGGTGGCCGCCTCGAGGGCGTAGAAGCGGCCGCTTTCGGAGCCGATGTAGACCGTTGGACGGGTGCCCGGCACCTGGGCCACCGCCGGCGAGCCGTAGACGAAGTCGTGGGTCGGGAAGGCCCAGGTGACCCTGCCGTTGTTCTCGTCGAAGCTGTAGACGGTGCCGTCGTCGCGGGCGGCGTAGACATGGCCGAAGGCGATCGCCGGGGAGGAGAAGAAGCCACCCTGGCCGAACGGCGGCACCCGCGTGGTGTTGGTGCGCCAGGCGAGCTTTCCGGTCGCCGCGTTGAGGCAGAACATCGCCCCCTCGTAGTCGGCCACGTAGAGGCGGCCGTCGTCGTAGCTGGGGCTGGCTTTGATCGCGCCCGGAGAGTTGAACTGCCAGCGGATCCTGCCGTCGGAGGCGTGCAACGCGATCACGTTGGTCTTGTCGGAGCCGATGTAGAGCATCCCGCCGACCGCCATCGGCGAGGATTCGAGGTGGGAGCGCAGGTCGCGTTTCCAGACCTGTTTGCCGCTGTCGGCGTCGACCGCGACCAGCTCGCCGTCGACGTAGGCGAAGAAGACCTTGCCCTGGTGGTAGACGGGGGCGGTGACGTCGGTCGGGGCACCCGAGTCGCTCGGGTCAGTGACTCGTTCCCAGAGGATCTTGCGGTCACTGAGCCTGACCGCTTTCGCGTTGCCGTACTTGTTGACGACGTAGGCGACGCCGCCGGCGACGGCAGGGGGGAACTCGATCAGCGCGTGGGTGTTGATCGACCAGGCCTGCCGCAACGGTGGGTCGAGCACGCGCTTGTGGGCGGGCAGGTAGTGGGTCCGCTCGGGCACCCGCCCGAACAGCGGCCAGTCGACAAGCCCGGATTCGTTCGACTTCGAGCCTTCCTGCGTCCCGCCGCTGGCGCCGCAGCCTCCGACAGCCAGGGCACAGGCGACGATCGCCGCCAAGGCGAAGACGCGGCATATCCCGGACCCGAAGCGCATTGGGGATTCCCATCGGCCCTGGAAGCGGAGATCTGTAGCCCGGGCACGGCCGGCGCCTCGATCGACGAAGAAAGCGGCGGACGGGAATCGAACCCGCGTCATCAGCTTGGAAGGCTGAGGCTCTACCGTTGAGCTACCGCCGCGTGCGCCTGCTCGCTCGCGTGGAGCGGGCGGTCACCACCGACAGTTTGCCCAATGCGCGCTGAAGTCGGCATCCTCGCCAGGCCTGGGCGATGCGTCGCTGACCACGCCGCCTCACGAATTCGTCAGAATGCAGATCTCACGGGGAGTGGCGCAGTCTGGTAGCGCACTCGGCTGGGGGCCGAGCGGTCGCAGGTTCAAATCCTGTCTCCCCGATGCACGAGAGCCCGCCTGGGAAGCTGGCTCTGTAGTCGACCAGGCCGAATGGGGAGGATGCATCGGTCCTCGTGGTACCGCTCCTGGTATCCAATCGCTCCGAAACGGCGGTCTCTCCAAGGTGACCAAGCAGAGTCCCGCGCCAGGTAAGACCTTGGCGCCGGGCGCCAAGGTGAACGTTACGGTCCGATAGACGACCTGATCGCCCATTGGGCCGGGTTGACTTGACGGTCGCAACGACGTCCACGATTTCGTAGCCCTCGAACTCATTCAGTTCGCTCAATGAGAGACCCGCGAAGATGCCGCCGTCTGTTTTTCTCGTCTGCGCAGCGAATATGATCGATCTACCCAACGAGAGGCTGAGATGAGGACTCGCATCGTAATTGCCCTGGGCGTGGCGTTGGCGCTCGCCCTGCCGGCGGCCGCGCAGGCGGGACTGCCAAAGGCGACCAACACGCTGATCGTGCCGGCGAAGTCTCTCGGCGGCGTCGCGCTTGGCAGCTCCCCTACGGCGGTGACCAATACCTGGGGCAAGAACAAGAAATGCGAATCCACTGGATTCAGTTGCGTCTACGAAGGCAAGAACAGCGGCGAACTCGGCAGCGCCGTGCTCGAAACAACCAATGAAGGTGCCACCTACAAGGTCGCGGCCGTATTCATCACGGTGAGCGAAACCATCCAGGGCACGACATTGACGCCTAACTTCAATACCCCGCTGACCCGCTTCAAGACGGCGAAGGGGATCGGCATAGGCTCCACCATGAAGGAACTGCAGCGGGCCTATCCCAAGGCGAAGAAGGATGCCCTCGGTGGGGGCATCTTTGTGTTTGACCTCGCCGGCCCCGGAACCAGCTTCACCGAATTCCAGATCAGCCATGGCGGCATCAAGACGATCGCCATTCGCGCCCACCCTGGCGGCTAAGCCGCAGTCGAATCGGAGAGCCCCCCGACTTCGCGGTTCATCCCGCCGGCGTGGCCGTCTACCACCTCGGTAACAACGGCACCGCTCCCAAGCTGCTCAAGGTGTGGCTGAAGGGGTCTATGGAGCATCGGCTCGGCTGAGTCGCACCTCGCCTGGTGGTCTCACGATTACGGGCAGCGACCTGCCCGAGGCCTCTCGGCGAGCGCCCGCACTGTCCTCGTCATAGACGACTTTGTAAATACCGTCCAGAAAGAACCGATTTGAGCTTCCTGGGAGGAGTGGCCGCCGAATTCCCTCCGTGTAAGCGAGTACCGGGAACCCAGGACGTTTGGGAGATGCTCTGCCCGGGCTTGCCCGCCCGAGCAGGGCCAGCTGCTACACCCACTTCACGGGCTCGGGCTCAAGAAGAGACCGGTCTGTAGTCCGAGGGCGGGAATTTCTTCGCCGTGAGGTTCCTCGACGACCTTATAGACCAACCGCGAACCAGCGGGGAATTTGACGCCCAGACCGCCCGTTTCAACGCGGTTGTAGGCGAGTCGGGTCACTCCCACTTCCCAGTGGCCGATCGGTTCTGCTTCCTCGAAGTTATGATGGCTCACGCGTACCTTCGCTGCGTCTTCTGGACTCGGGCCGGTCCAGGAGAAGGCCGTGAACCCCTTCGCGTACAGCGGTTCGAAGTCTGGGAGCAGCATCTCGGGGTCTTTGAGCGAGTGGCTTGGCTCCCCGACGCCATTGACCGAGACACAAAATTGTACCGGGCCTAGAGCGACACAAGAGCTAGGCGCAGTTCAAAATACCGTCTAGTCAGGCGATGTAGACAAAAGGTTCTGGCCAGCCAGGTCGATCGGATGCGACTCAGCCGGTTCGGTGACGGTTACGTCACTGCGCCGAGGAACTCCTCGAAGAGCCCGACGTAGCGGTCGACGTCCGTGGGCTCATGCGCGATCGAGACGGTGGGTCCCAGCCACCACCCGGATTCCCAGATCCCACGGTTTGCCATGTAGACGCGGATCAGGGCGCGTAGGGCGGGGTCGTCGGCATCGCGTGAGCCGGCGCCGTCGCGGGGCGCTTCGGGCGTGAAGAAGTAGGAGGCGTGGGCGCCGTGCTGCACTACGCTCCAGCGCAACCCCGCACCGCCGATCGCGCTCTGCAGTCCGGCGGCCATGTGCTCCCCAAGGGTGGCGGTTTGGGCGAAGGCCCCCTCGGTCAGTACATCCACGAGCGCCGCCCTGCCGGCCGCCATCGACAGCGCGTTGGCGAACAAGGTGCCGCCGGTGGGAACCTCGTTGACGAAGGCGCCGGAGACCACGCGCGCCTCCGCGGGCGGGGCAATGGCCACCGCGATGTCGTCGCGCATTCCGTAGGCCGCGAGCGGAACGCCGGCGGCGATCGACTTCCCGACTGTAAGGAAATCTGGCTCCAACCCCCAATCGTTTGTCAGGCCGCCGTAGGCGCACACCAGAGTGTGCACCTCGTCGAGGGCCAGCAGCGTTCCGGTCTCGCGGGTCGCGCGGCGGAGCGCTGCGTGGTATCCCGGTCGGGGGAGGATGAACCCGGCGTTGGTCATCGCGGGCTCGGCCAGCACCAGAGCTACGTCACCGGGCGCAAGCGCGGCCTCGAGCGCGGCGATGTCGTTGAACTGCACGATGCGGGCCCCGTCCGCGACCCAGGGGGGAAGTCCGGGCTGCTCCGGCACCACCCGGCCACCGTCCTCGATCACCAGCGTGGTGTCGCCCTCGCCGTGGTACTTCCCGTCGAAGACGAGCACGACGTCGCGGCCCGTCAGGGCCCGTGCCAGGCGGATCACCTCGGTGTTCGCCTGGGTGCCAGAGAGCGTGAACTGCCATTTCGGCAGTCCATACCGGCCGGCCAGATGCTCGGCTACGACAATCGCGTCCTCGCCGGGGAGGAGGAACTGGTTGCCGAGCTTCATCCGCTCGGCCACCGCGTCGGTCACGGCTTGAGGCGCGTGCCCGCAGAAAGCGCTCATGTCGGCGATGTACATATCGAGGTAGGTGTGACCGTCCACGTCCGTGAATGTGGCGCCTTCACCCGCCGAGACCCAAGCCGGCGGGTGATCGTAGAGATCGTCCATCCACGCCATCGGCACGCCCCGTGGCATCGATCGGCGCGCACGCTCCCACAGCTTCATCGACCTGGGACGCTCGTTGACGAAGCGAGCGTTCTCCGACTCCTGGAGTGCCCGTACGCGATCCTGATCGATGCCAGCCAAATCGGCCATATTGCAGTTTCGCAGGATAGCCCCGTCTCCAAGATCGAGGGCCCGACGACAGCGGCCCGAAAAGATCTAACTTGAGTCTTCTGGTTTCGTGAGGCCGTGGATGATGGAGTCGATCTCCTCGAAAAGGAGATGCGTGGCCGATGCGTGGAGAAACGCTGGATCCCCTCCGTCGCTTGCCCAGCGCAGGCGATCAAGCATCCGCCTGCAGAGGAAAGGCCAGTCGTCGAGGTCTTTTGGCGCGGGCCACAGCACGTCTCGGAACCGGCCGGTTGGAGTCGGGTATCTGCTGTATCTCAGGCGGTGAACGGGGGAGAGGTGACCGCTTCCAATCTCCTTTCCCAGGGCTTGGTTCAAATCCTGATTCACGAGTTTGCTTTCGATCAGCAGGCGCTGACCGTGGAAACCCGACTGCTCAGCATGGATCGCGCGCACAAGGGGCAGGGCAAACTCTCGAACGAATACGTCAGGGGTGGAGTTCTGGAGTTGTTTCATCGTCTCGATCGGCGCCTTGGGGTGACCTTCGGCCAAGATCACACCTCGGACCCACAGCAATCTTGAGCGCTTACTTCTCCTGAACGTGTCCGAAAAGAGCTTTCGGCCCACCATGACGGCGTCGATCGCCGAGGCGAACTGAAGGCAGGCCGCATCGGACTGAACACCCCCACTCACGGCATGTCCGTTCGGTAGAGCCTCAAGCCCTTCCTGCACAAGCTCGCCCAGCAGGTGATAGCCGCGTAGAGCGGCTCGCGGCCCACCTCGGTGGTACCGCGCCTTCATCCCCAGCATGTCGACGTAGAGGAGGGGCACGCGAGTGAGTCTTACGAGGAGACCGGCGGGTTTTCGCTGAGCTAAAAGCCATCGACGTCGATGGCGCGCAGCCTCAGTACTTCTTCATTTCCTCTTTGATCGAGTTCAACTCAGCCTCGTAGTCCGCGTCGGAGAGCGCCCCGGAGGCATGGAGCTTGTCGAGCGCGGGTGTCGTCGGCGATCGCCTCCAGGGCGGGCTCGTCGATCGCGAGCTTCCAGCGATCGTTCCGCTTCCGCGCCGTCGCGCATCAGCTTGCCCTTTCCGAACATACGAGCACCTCTCTCTTGTCGCCGGCTGCGGCATGAATCCAAGACCTCGGCACAGCGATCGACGCCGACGCTTGACCGAGGTGACTGGGACTGTCAACCTGCCGGCGCCTGCTTGTGCGCATCCTGCTCCCACTGCCCGATCGCGATTTCGACACGACCGAGGTCGCGGTGCCTTGGCGCCTGCTCACCGACCGCGGCCACGAAATCGTCTTCGCGACGCAAGAGGGAGGAAGCGCTCCACAGTGCGACCCCAAGCTGCTTGCCGGCGTCCTCTTCGGCAGGCTCGGGGCCGAGCCTGAGCCGATCTCTTTCTACGAGCAGCTGACCGAGGACGCGGCTTTTCGCGATCCAGTCGCCTGGAGGCGAGTCGAGCCGACTGAATTCGACGGCCTGCTGCTGCCGGGCGGGCATGCCGGGGGGATGCGCCAATATCTCGGCGACGCCGAGCTGCAGGCAAAGGTCGCCGCCTTCTGGGCTCTGGAGCGCCCGGTCGGGGCGATCTGCCACGGCGTGATCGTGCTCGCGCGGAGCATCGACCCCGCCAGCGGCCGCAGCGTGATCGCCGGGCGGCGGACGACCTGCCTGTCCAAGTACATGGAGCGCGGCGGCTTCATGCTGACCGCCTGGAGGCTGGGCCGCTATTACCGCACCTACCCCACCTACGTCGAGGACGAGGTGACCGCCGCGCTCGTCGACCCCGCCGGCTTCGAGCGGGGGCCGCGCACCACCAAGCGCGGCACCGACGCCGACGATTCAGCCGCCTTCGTGGTGCAGGACGGCAACTACCTCTCGGCTCGCTGGCCCGGAGATGCCTACCTCTTCGCCAAGCGCTTCGATCGGATGCTTTCGACGTAGCCCGTGCCTCATCTCGACGATGCCGGCGAGCTGAGGCCTGACCGAACCTGGCCGTCGCTGATAGCTTCCCGCCCGATGCTGAGTTCGAGACGCCTCGCCTGCGCCCTTACGGCTTTGGCCCTGATACCGGTGGCCGCTGTCACCGCTCAGAGCGCCGGCGCCGCGAAGCCCCTGGCGGCGCCCCGGAGCGGCCCGTGGAAGATCATCGCGGCGGCCAACACCTTCGACGGCCTTGAAGTCAAAGGAGGGGTGGTCGGCTCGTTCCGCGTCACCAAACACGGGACGATCGCCGGCTTCCACATGGGATTCACCGAAGAAGGCGAATCCAGCTATTGCGCCGGCGGTGAGGAAGAAACCGATCAGAAGAAAGGCGTGATCAGGTTAGCGGCCGGCGCATCGGCGCCGATCGTCCACGCGAATGGCGAATGGCTCGTCGCGGTCAACACCGGCAGCCTCGGCGGCGGTTCGCTTGAGGGGGTAGAAGTCCCCATCGTCACTCCCAGCGGAGGTAGCGGCGCTGCGCTGATGTACCTGACCCTCGCGACCCGCAAGGGCATGCGCAGTGGCAACATCGAGTGGAACGAGCAGCAGTGCAATCTCGCTTTCGTCGTCAAGCCGGGCTGAAAGCCCTGCGTCTCACTCCCCCTCAGCGACCTCCTCGGTCTTTCGGGATGTCTTGCCGATGAAGATGAGGGTGCTGGTCCTGGGGGCGGGTTTCGGCGGGCTGGAGCTCAGCACGATGTTGTCGCAGGCGCTCGGCGATGGCGTCGAGGTGACGCTGATCGACAAGAGCGACGCCTTCGTCTTCGGGTTCTCGAAGCTCGACGTGATGTTCGGTCGGGCCAAGCCGGATGCGGTGAGGTTGCCCTATAGCGAGATCGCCAAGCCCGGCGTGCGGGTCCTGCGGGAGACGATCACGGCAATCGACCCCGAGGCCCGACGAGTGACCACGGACGTCGGGGCCCACGAGGCCGACATCCTCGTCATCGCGCTTGGCGCCGACTACGACATGGACGCCACTCCCGGCCTTGCCGAGGGTGGCAACGAGTTCTATTCCGTCCCAGGCGCCGAACGGCTGGCCGAGATTATTCCCACCTTTTCCAAAGGGCACGCGGTGATCGGCGTCTGCGGCGCGCCGTTCAAGTGCCCGCCGGCGCCGAGCGAGTGTGCCCTGCTCTTGGACGACGAGCTGACCGTGCGTGGGGTGCGCGACGCCTGTCAGATCTCGTTCGTGATTCCGCTGGGCACACCGGTGCCACCCTCGCCGGAGGCCTCCGCCGCCCTGGAAAGGGAGTTCATCGAGCGCGATATCACGCTGATCTCCGGTCGCCGTGTCAGCGCGCTCGATCCGCGGCGCAGCCTCGCGGTGCTCGACGATGGCGCCGAGCTGCCTTTCGACCTCTTCCTCGGCGTGCCGAAGCACCGCGCCCCCGACGTGGTCGTCGCAAGTGGCATGACCGAGGACGGCTATGTGCCCGTGGACTCGGCGACGCTGGAGACGCGCTTTCCCGGGGTGTATGCGGTCGGCGATGTCTCCACGGCGGGCGTGCCGAAGGCCGGCGTCTTCGCCGAGGGCGCCGCGCGCATCGTCGCGCAGGCGCTGATCGCCAGAGCGCAAGGAGGGGAGGGGCCGGGACGTCACCTCGGGCGCGGCACCTGCTACATCGAGTTCGGTCGCGGTCGGGTCGGCAGCGTCGACATCGACTTCCTCTCGGGCCCCTCGCGAACCGGGAGCTTCAACGCGCCGTCGGCCGCCCGCCTCGCCGAGAAGGAGCACTTCGGCTCCAGCCGCCGCGCCCGTTGGTTCGGCCACTGACGCGATGCCCGCGCGGCTCAAGCACGTCGACCCCACCAGATCACCCAGCCTGTTCAGCCGCGCCTATGCCGCGCTTGCCAACACCCGCCTGGGGAGGTTCATGTCGGTCAACGTCGTTTGGAAACTCGATCCGTATCTGATGCGGGCGACCCGGGGCCACGTCGGAATGGGCCTCGTGATGCCCACCGCCCTGCTCGAGACTCGAGGCGCAAGGAGTGGCACGGTCCGACGCAACGTGGTCATCTACTTCCACGACGAAGACCGGGTCACGATCGTCGCCTCGAAGCTCGGTTACGAAAGACACCCGGCGTGGTTTCACAACCTTCAGGCGCACCCCGATGTCAGGTTCGGCGGCATCCCGATGCGAGCGGCGGCGGTTGGCGACGAGGTCGAGCGCGAGAGGCTCTGGACGCTTGCCGACCGCGTTTTCGCGCCCTACGCCGCGTATCGTCGAGAGGCGGCGAAGGTGAGCCGGACGATTCCGATCGTTCAGCTCACCGCGCGTGAGCCGAGCGACGCGATTTGAGCGGACGCCGACGATGACGAAAAGAGCGGCTCGGCGCGCCCTTGGCTAGGGCTGCGCCTCCCGCGCAGCCGCGAGCGCCTGCGCCCACCAGGCCAAGTCGGTCGCCGTGGTTTCGAGCCGACTGTCG
>Ga0208219_1000859_pt1 | contig 10741 bp, 18 predicted proteins | sample NGESurshal072012_7_FD_184469 | JGI IMG/M metagenome (GOLD analysis project Ga0208219, IMG submission 184469) | Arctic peat soil microbial communities from Barrow, Alaska - NGEE Surface sample 53-2 shallow-072012 (SPAdes) | ecosystem: Environmental > Terrestrial > Soil > Wetlands > Peat ...
CGCCGACTACATCAAGAACATGATCACCGGCGCGGCGCAGATGGACGGTGCGATCCTGGTCGTCGCGGCGACCGACGGACCGATGCCGCAGACGCGCGAGCACGTGCTGCTGATGAAGCAGGTCGGCGTGCAGAAGATCGTCGTGTTCCTGAACAAGGTCGACCTGGTCGACGACGAGGAGCTGCTCGAGCTGGTCGAGCTGGAGGTGCGCGAGCTCCTGGACCAGTACGAGTTCCCCGGCGACGACACCCCGATCATCAGGGTCAGCGCCCTGAAGGCGCTGGAGGGCGACCCCGAGTGGTCGGCCAAGATCCTCGAGCTCATGGCCGCGGTCGACGACTACATCCCCGAGCCCGAGCGGGACGTGGAGAAGCCCTTCCTCATGTCCATCGAGGACGTCATGTCCATCACCGGCCGCGGCACCGTGGTGACCGGCAAGGTGGAGCAGGGGATCGTCAAGGTCGGCGAGGAAGTCGAGATCGTCGGCCTCCGCGACACCCAGAAGACCACGGTCACCGGGATCGAGATGTTCCGCAAGCTGCTGGACGAGGGCCGGGCCGGCGACAATGTCGGCGCCCTGCTTCGGGGCACCAAGAAGGAAGAGGTCGAGCGGGGCCAGGTCCTCTGCAAGCCCGGTTCCATCACCCCCCACACCCAGTTCGAGGCCACCGTCGTGGTGCTGACCAAGGAGGAGGGTGGCCGTCACAAGCCGTTCTTCACCAACTACCGCCCCCAGTTCTACTTCCGCACCACCGATGTGACCGGCACCATCGCCCTCCCCGAGGGCACCGAGATGGTCATGCCCGGGGACCACACCGACATGACGGTCGAACTGGGCAAGCCCATCGCCATGACTGAAGGTCTGCGTTTCGCCATCCGTGAGGGTGGCCGCACCGTTGCTTCCGGTCGGGTTACGAAGATCCTCAAGTAACGACCCCCGAACCGCGACGGAACGAGAGCAGGCACCATGGCCGAAGGCCCCAAGCAGAAGATCCGCATCAGGCTCAAGGCCTATGACCACGAGATCCTCGATCAGTCGACCGAGAAGATCGTCCAGACGGTGCTGCGCACCCAGGCCAAGGTGCTGGGACCGATCCCGCTGCCGACCGACAAGCACCGCTACACGGTGATCCGCTCGCCCCACAAGTACAAGGACTCGCGCGAGCACTTCGAGATGCGGGTGCACAAGCGCCTGGTGGACATCATCGATCACACGCCCAAAACGGTCGATTCGCTCCAGCGACTCGACCTCCCGGCGGGCGTCGATATCGAGATAAAGATTCAAACCGCCTGATCCGGGCCCTGGCGCCTGGCACGCGCCGGCCCAGGTGGTGTAACGTCGCAAGGCCGATTTAGGCACCCCAGCGGCACCTCCGGTGCTGCTTCATCACAACAGAAGTGCGTGACCGCCGGTGCGTCCGGTACCTCACGCCAAACCATTCGAGCGCTCCGCTCGGGATTCCCGGGCGGAGCGTTGGCGTGCGCACGGGAAGCCGTGGGCAGCGCAGGGAGATTCGACACGTGGCAAGCAAGGCGATCGTCGGCGAGAAGGTCGGCATGACCCAGGTCTGGGACGAGCAGAACCGCGCCATTCCGGTGACGGTTCTCAGAGTCGCGCCCGCCCGCGTGGTCCAGGTCAAGACGCCGGAGACGGACGGCTACGCCGCCCTGCAGGTGACGTGGGGCTTCCGCCGGGCCTCCACCCTGACCAAGCCGGAAATCGGCCACTTCGCCAAGGCGAGCGTGGAGCCGGGACGCGGCCTGGTCGAGCTCCGGCTCGACGATGTGGCCGAGTACGCCGTCGGCCAGGAGCTCACCGCCGAGGTCCTGGCGGCCGGCGACCGGGTCGATGCCATTGCCGTCAGCAAGGGCAAGGGCTTCGCCGGCGGTATGAAGCGCCACAATTTCAAGGGCCAGGGCGCCTCACACGGCAACCACAAGAGCCACCGCGTCCCCGGTGCCATCGGTGCCTGTGCCACCCCCTCACGCGTCTTCAAGGGCACCAAGATGGCCGGTCGCATGGGTGGCAAGCAGGTGACGGCCCTCAACCTGCAGGTCGTCTCGGCCGACCCCGATCGTCAGCTGGTCCTGGTCAAGGGGGCCGTGCCCGGCTCCCGGGGCACCGTGGTGGTGCTGCGCAACTCGGTCAAGACGGCCACTGTCCGCGGGGGGTCCCGATGACCATGGCCGACGCCGTGCTTCGTGGACCGGTCAAGAAGGAGCGCGCCGCGCCGGTCACCCGCTCGGTCACCCGCCGCTCGGTCACCGGCCAGGACCTGGGCCAGGTCGACCTCGAGCCCACCATCTTCGGCCTCGAGCCCAACCGGGCCGTGTTGCACCAGGTCGTCACCGCCCAGCTGGCCGCCGCCCGCTCGGGCTCCCAGTCGACCAAGACTCGGGCCGAGGTGCGCGGCGGTGGCGCCAAGCCGTTCTCCCAGAAGGGCACCGGACGGGCCCGCCAGGGCTCGAGCCGCTCGCCGTCGATGATCGGTGGGGGCGTCGCCCTCGGCCCCAAGCCCCGCAGCTACCGCCAGCACACCCCCAAGAAGATGATCCGCCTGGCCCTCCTGTCCGCCCTGAGCGACCGGGCCGCCCTCGGCCGCGTGGCCCTGGTCGACACCTGGGGCTGGGAAGACCCGCGGACCAAGGACGCCGTGGCTGCCCTCAACACGCTGAAGCTGGGTGGCCGGGTGCTGGTGGTCCTGGCCGACGAGGAGACCGTGGCCCGGCGTTCCTTCGCCAACCTGCCCAACGCCCACACGGCCTCCTTCGGTGAGCTCTCGGCCCACGACGTGCTGCGCAGCGACTGGATTCTCTTCTCCGACCGCACACTGCCCGGTTCCCCAGGGGACTTCTCCACCGGGCTGGCCGAGGTCGAGGGCACCGGTGACGACGTCGGGGACTCCGACGCCACGACCGAGCAGGCCGGCGGCACGACCGAGCAGGCCGACGACACGACCGAGGAGGAGGCCACCGATGCGTGATGCCATGGCGGTGCTGATCCGGCCGGTGGTCTCCGAGAAGAGCTACGGGCTCATGGACCAGAACGTCTACGTCTTCATCGTCGACCCCGGCGCCACCAAGATCGACGTGCGCCACGCCGTCGAGCAGGCCTTCAGCGTGCGGGTGCTCAACGTCAACACCCTGAACCGCAAGGGAAAGTCGACCCGCAACCGCCGCACCAACATCAAGGGCCACCGGCCCAACACCAAGCGGGCCATTGTCACCATCCATCCCGACGACTCCATCGACCTCTTCGATCGTTGATCACAGGACCGCACTGATGCCACTTCGTTCACGCAAACCAACCAGCCCGGGCCGCCGTTTCCAGACGGTGTCGGACTTCTCCGAGATCACCCGCGATCGTCCGGAGAAGTCGCTGCTCGCCCCCAGCCCGAGTTCGGGTGGGCGCAACAACCACGGCCGCAAGACGGCTCGCCACCGCGGTGGCGGCCACAAGCAGCAGTACCGCATCATCGACTTCCGTCGGAACAAGGACGGCGTGCCGGCCAAGGTGGCGGCCATCGAGTACGACCCCAACCGCAACTCGCGCATTGCGCTGCTGCACTACGCCGACGGCGAGAAGCGGTACATCCTGGCCCCGGCTGGGGTGAAGGTGGGCGACAGGATCCAGAGCGGGCAGGGCGCCGACATCCGCCCGGGCAACGCGTTGCCGCTGCGCTACATCCCGGTGGGCTCGACCGTGCACAACGTCGAATTGCGCCCCGGTGGCGGCGGGAAGATGGCCCGGGGGGCGGGCATGAGCATTCAGCTGGTGGCCAAGGAAGGCGTCTTTGCCACCTTGCGGCTGCCGTCGACCGAAATGCGCCGCGTCTCGATCGACTGCCGGGCCACCCTGGGCGTGGTGGGGAACGCCGAGGCCGAGCTGATCAAGATCGGCAAGGCCGGACGGAACCGCTGGAAGGGCAAGCGCCCCCAGACCCGGGGTGTAGCCATGAACCCGGTGGACCACCCCCTGGGTGGGGGTGAGGGGAAGTCCTCGGGTGGGCGTCACCCGGTCTCCCCGTGGGGCAAGCCCGAGGGCCGTACCCGCTCCCGCAACAAGAAGTCCGATTCGATGATCGTCCGCCGGCGCCGCACCCGCGGCGCGCGGCGATAGGCGAAGGGTTGACCACGTATGCCGCGTAGCTTGAAAAAGGGACCATTCGTCGACGACCACCTGTTGAAGAAGGTCGACGTGCTCAACTCGAGCGGGGAGAAGAAGGTCATCAAGACCTGGTCCCGCCGCTCCACCATCATCCCCGACATGGTCGGCCACACCATTGCCGTCCACGACGGTCGCCGTCACGTCCCGGTCTACGTGACCGAGTCGATGGTCGGCCACAAACTGGGCGAGTTCGCCCCCACGCGCACCTTCCGGTACCACGCCGGCCAGGAGCGGGGAGCGCGTCGCTGACATGACGGCGACCAAGACCAACGAGCGTCCGGGCACCCGCGCCGTCCTGCGGCACAGCGGCCTGTCGGCCTCGAAGGCCCGCCAGGTCCTCGACCTGATCCGGGGCCAGGACGTGGACCGGGCGGCCGAGATCCTGATCGGGACCGAGCGCGGCGCGGCCGACGTCATCGGCAAGGTGCTCAACTCGGCCGTGTCCAACGCCGCCCACAACGATCAGCAGAATCCCGACGAGTTGTACGTCTCGGCCTGTTACGCCGACGAGGGCACCACGGCCAAGCGCTGGCGTCCCCGGGCCCGGGGCCGGGCCACCCGGATCAGGAAGCGGACTAGCCACATCACCATCATCGTGAGCCGGCTCCCCGAGGCGAAGTTGGAGTTGCGTCGCAAGCGGATGGAGGCGGTCAGCGCCCATCGGTCCCGCCGGGTCGACGCCTCCCGTCGTCGGGCCGACCTGTCCGGTCGCCTGTCCCGGCGCCGGGCCGCCCAGGCCGTGGCCGAAGCCGAGGCCGAGACGGCGGCAGCGGAGCGTGACGGCGACGATGCCGACGCGATGGCGCCGGAGGATACCGACGTGACCAATCCCGAGATCGAAACCGAAGAGGACTTCGCCGCCGAGGGCGGGACCGAGGCCATCGTCGTTGACGAGGCCAACAGTGAAGACGACACGGCAGAGGCACCCGCTGACGCCGACGAGAAGGGCGAATAGATGGGCCAGAAGGTCAATCCCTACGGCTTCCGCCTCGGTATCACTACCGACTGGAAGTCCCGTTGGTTCGAGGAGCGCCACTACCGCGAATTCGTGGTGGAGGACTGGAAGATCCGCGACTACCTGATGAAGCAGCTCGAGGCGGCGGCGGTGAGCCGGATCGAGGTCGAGCGCACGCGCGACCGCCTCCGGGTCGACATCCACACCGCCCGGCCCGGCATCGTGATCGGCCGCCGCGGGTCCGAAGCCGACCGTCTCAAGAAGAAGCTCGAAGAGATCACCGGTCTGCAGAACCGGATCCAACTCAACATCCAAGAGATCAAGCAGCCCGAGCTCGACGCCGCCCTCATCGCCCAGGGCATCTGCGACCAGCTGGTGCGCCGGGTGGCCTTCCGCCGGGCCATGAAGCGGGCCATCCAGACGGTCCAGAAGGCCGGAGCGCTCGGGATCAAGGTGCAGTGCTCGGGACGGCTCGGCGGGTCCGAGATGTCCCGCAAGGAGCAGTACCGCGAGGGCCGGGTGCCGTTGCACACGCTGCGGGCCGACATCGACTACGGCTTCCGCGAGGCCAAGACCACGTCGGGCCGGGTCGGGGTCAAGGTCTGGATCTACAAGGGCGACATCCTGCCCTACAAGGTCTCCATTGAGGACAAGATCACCCGCGAAGCGGCCATGGCCGTCGGTGAGACGTCCGGACAGAGCGGCCCGCGCCGTCTCATCACCGCCGGCGGCGGGCGCCGCAAGGCCGACTTCGGCGCCCCCGGCGAGGACGCGGCGTCGACCACCAACGGCGCGGCGCCGGACGACGAGTTGTTGGAGGAACTGCAGCCCGAGGACGAGTCGACCGCGCTGGAGGCGGCCCCGGTGACCGAGGACACCGACGCCGACGAGGCCGACGACGCCGCCGAGGCTCCGGTGGCCGATCTCCTGCCCGTCGCGCCGGCCGAGCCGGACGACCTGGAACGTCAGCTGGCCAAGGACGAGGAGATGGAGCGCCAGAACCGCCACGAGCACCATGAGGCCCCGCACTTCCGCAAGGAGTCGGACTGACATGTTGATGCCCAAGAAGGTCAAGCACCGCAAGACGCAGCGGGGCCGGTTGAACGGCCAGGCCAAGGGGGGCGCCGCCGTCTCATTCGGCGACTTCGGCATTCAGGCCATGGAGCCCGGGTGGTTGACGGCCCGCCAGATCGAAGCGGCCCGTATCGCCATGACCCGGCATGTCAAGCGTGGTGGGAAGGTCTGGATCCGCGTCTTCCCGGACAAGCCGGTCACCCAGAAGCCGGCCGAGACCCGCATGGGCTCGGGCAAGGGCAACCCCGAATTGTGGGTGGCCGTGGTGCACCCGGGCCGGATCCTGTTCGAGCTCTCCGGTGTCGACGAGGAACTGGCCCGCGCCGCCATGGAGCGCGCCATCCAGAAGCTGCCCTTCAAGGCCCGGTTCGTGGTGCGCCCGGGGACACACGGTCATGCCGAGGTGGCGATCTGATGGCGACCGCTTCTGACCTGGCGCTGCTCGACGGCGATGAGTTGGCCGGCCGTCTCGGTGAGGGCCGGCGCGAGCTGTTCAACCTGCGCTTCCAACTGGCCACGGGCCAGCTGGACAATCCGGCTCGGGTCAGCCAGGTCCGGCACGAAATCGCCCGGATCCTGACCGTGCTGCGCGCCCGGGAAATTCTCGAGGCCGAGGGCACGTACGTGGCCGCCACGACCGAGGAGCGCGAGGCGGCCCTGGCCAAGCTGGCGGCGGAGGATGCCGTCGTGGCCGAGCATGCCGCCGCCCGGGCCGCTGAAGCCGAGGCCGTGCACGATCTCGAGCACGTCGCCGTCGACGATGACGGATTGGACGTCGATGACGAATTAGAAGAGGAAGAGGAAGAGGCCTGATGGCCGACGAGACCGAAGAGACGACAGAAGTGCCCGAAACCGCCGCCGAGGATGGGGCCGTGACCGCCGGGAAGGCCGACGTCACGCCGGCTCCCGAGCCCGCCACGGTGGCCGCCGCCGGGCCGACCGCCAAGCCCACCGCCGGGACGGCCGACGACGAGGGGCGACCCAACCGCCGCAAGGTACGCGAGGGCGTCGTGGTGTCCGATGCCATGCAGTCCACCGTCGTCGTGGCCGTGGTGGAGCGGGTCCGTCACCCCCGCTACGGCAAGACGGTGCAGCGGACCAAGAAGCTCTACGTGCACGACGCCGAGGACCGCGCCAAGGTCGGCGATCGGGTTCGGGTCCAAGAGACCCGCCCACTGTCCAAGCTGAAGCGCTGGCGCCTGACCGAAGTGGTGGAGCGGGCCCGATGATTCAACAGGAGTCGCGGCTGCGGGTGGCCGACAATTCCGGCGCGCGCGAGGTGCTGTGCATCCGCGTGCTCGGAGGGTCGCGCCGTCGCTACGCCAGTATCGGGGATGTCTTCGTGGCCACGGTCAAGGACGCCATCCCGGGCGCAGCCGTGAAGAAGGGCGATGTCGTGAGGTGCGTGGTGGTGCGCACCAAGAAGGAGAAGCGTCGCCCAGACGGCAGCTATATACGCTTCGACGAGAACGCGGCGGTGCTGATCAACGACCAGCAGCAACCGCGAGGCACACGCATCTTCGGCCCGGTGGGCCGTGAGTTGCGTGACAAGAGGTTCATGAGAATCGTGTCGTTGGCTCCGGAGGTGTTGTGATGCGGATCCACAAGGGTGACCAGGTGATCGTGCGGTCGGGCAAGGACAAGGGCAAGAAGGCCGAAGTCATCCGGGCCTTCCCGGCCGAGGGGCGGGTGATCCTCGAGGGGGTCAACGTGGCCAAGCGTCACGCCAAGCCGACCCGGGCCACCCAGCAGGGTGGCGTCATCGACAAGTTCATGCCGGTGCAGGTCTCGACCGTGGCCCTGCTCTGCAAGAGCTGTGACAAGCCGACCCGGGTGGGCATGAAGATCGACAAGAACGGCCACAAGGTGCGGGTCTGCCGCAAGTGCGGGGCCGAACTGTGACCGATACCGGCACCACCACCACCGCTGCCTCCACCGCCGGCACGGGCGCCCCGGCCCGGCCTCGGCTCTTCGAGCGCTACCTAGCCGAGATCCGGCCACTTCTCCAAGAGGAGCTGGGACTGGGCAACATCATGGAGGTCCCCCGACTCGAGAAGATCGTCATCAACATGGGCGTGGGCCGGGCCACCCAGCAGGCTTCCCTGATCGAAGGGGCGCAGCGCGACCTGGAGATCATCACCGGGCAGAAACCGATCGTGACCCGGGCCAAGCAGTCCATCGCCGGCTTCAAGCTCCGCGAGGGCCAGGCCATCGGGGCCAAGGTCACCCTGCGGGGTGATCGGGCCTGGGAGTTCTTCGATCGCCTGCTCAGCCTGGCCATTCCCCGCATCCGTGACTTCCGTGGCCTGTCACCGCGTTCATTCGACGGCAAGGGCAACTACACCTTCGGGGTCACCGAGCAGTTGATCTTCCCGGAGATCGACTACGACAAGATCGACTCGGTCCGGGGCATGGACATCACGATCGTCACCACCGCACGCAACAACGAGGAAGGGCGAGCGCTCCTAGCGGCGTTCGGCTTCCCGTTCCGACAGGAGACTCGATAAGCATCATGGCGAAGAAAGCACTGATTGAGAAGCAACAGCGCACACCCAAATTCAAGGTGCGCGGGTACACCCGCTGCCAGCGATGTGGCCGGCCCAAGGCCGTGTACAAGAAATTCGGGCTCTGCCGTATCTGCCTGCGCGTGATGGTGCACGCGGGCGAGATTCCCGGCGTGACCAAGGCGAGTTGGTAGGCCGCCCATGACCATGACTGATCCCATCGCGGACATGCTGACGCGTATCCGCAACGCCAATTCCGCCATGTTCGACACGGTGAAGATGCCGGGCTCGAAGCTGAAGGAGTCCCTGGCCTCCATCCTCGAGCGTGAGGGTTTCATCGCGGGCTACCACATGGAGCCCAACCCGGAGAAGCCGGGCACCACGCTGGAGATCTCCCTCAAGTACTCGGCCGACCGCACCCGCACCATCGCCGGTATCAAGCGGATCTCCAAGCCCGGCCTGCGTATCTACGCCCGGGCCGACGGCATCCCCCGCGTCCTGGGCGGGATGGGCGTGGCCGTGGTCTCGACCAGCCACGGGTTGATGACCGATCGTGAAGCTCGGAAGCGCCACCTCGGTGGCGAGGTGCTCTGCCATGTCTGGTAGACCCACGACCGTGACGCGGGGTGATGGCTGATGTCGCGCATCGGGCGTTCGCCCATCTCGGTCCCGGCCAACGTCACCGTCACCCTCGAGGGCGCGAAGGTGAGCGTCAAGGGACCCCAAGGCACGCTGGAGCGTTCCTTGCCGACCGGCATCACGGTGGCCCAGGAAGGCGACGTGCTGGTGGTCAGCCGACCCGATGACGAGCGACGGCACCGCGCCCTGCACGGCCTGTCCCGGTCGTTGGTGGCCAACATGGTGACCGGGGTGACGGACGGGTACTCCAAGGAACTCGAGATCGTCGGCGTCGGGTACCGCTGCACGGCTCGGGGCCCGGGCGCGCTGGAGCTGGCTCTGGGCTTCTCCCACCCCGTCTTCGTCGACGCCCCCGAGGGCATCACCTTCGAGGTCCCCGTGCCCACCCGCATCATCGTCAAGGGCACCGACAAGGAGAAGGTGGGCCAGGTGGCCGCCGACATCCGTAAACTCCGCAAACCCGAGCCCTACAAGGGCAAGGGCGTGCGCTACGCCGGCGAGCGGGTCCTCCGCAAGGCCGGAAAGGCAGCGAAGTAATGGCACCTCTCCATGATCGAACCCGCCTCCGGGCCCGGCGTCACACCCGGGTCCGGGCCAAGGTCACCGGGACGGCCGACGTGCCGCGCCTGGCCGTCCATCGGTCCAACCGGCACATCTCGGCCCAGGTCATTGACGACACCACCGGGCGGACCCTGGCCGCCGCGTCGTCGGTGGAGCCGGAGCAGCGCGCGTCATTGGGGCGGAGTGGCGGCGGTAACGTGACCGGCGCCGCCGCGGTCGGCCGCCTCCTGGGTACACGGGCCAAAGCGGCCGGCATCACAAAAGTGGTCTTTGACCGTGGTGGCTTCGTCTACCACGGGCGCGTCGCCGTCCTGGCTGACGCGGCACGGGCCGAGGGACTGGAGTTCTGAGCGTGGTCGACACACAGTACGAAGAGCGCACCATCAAGGTGAACCGGGTGGCCAAGGTGGTCAAGGGTGGACGTCGGTTCTCCTTTGCCGCCCTCATGGTCGTCGGCGACGGCAACGGCAAGGTCGGCCTGGGCTACGGCAAGGCCAAGGAAGCCGGCCTGGCCGTGCAAAAGGGCATCGAAGAGGCGCGCAAGAACCTCTTTGAGGTCCCGCTGGCCGGGAACACCATTGTGCACCCGGTGATCGGCGAGAGCGGTGCCGGGCGCGTCATGCTCAAGCCGGCCGCCCCCGGAACCGGGGTCATCGCCGGCGGCGCCGCCCGGGCCATCCTCGAGATGGCTGGCATCCGCGACATTCTGGCCAAGTCCCTGGGCTCGTCCAATGGGATCAACGTGGCCCACGCCACCATCGCCGGGCTCAAGGCGCTGCGCCGTCCCGATGAGGTGGCCGCCCTGCGGGGCAAGCAGGCCGACGAAGTGACGCCGGCCGG
>Ga0208219_1000860_pt1 | contig 10736 bp, 8 predicted proteins | sample NGESurshal072012_7_FD_184469 | JGI IMG/M metagenome (GOLD analysis project Ga0208219, IMG submission 184469) | Arctic peat soil microbial communities from Barrow, Alaska - NGEE Surface sample 53-2 shallow-072012 (SPAdes) | ecosystem: Environmental > Terrestrial > Soil > Wetlands > Peat ...
GGCGCACCGCTAGCGTCCGCTAGCGTTCCGCCGATGCCCGAGCTCCTTCCCTCCTCCACCATCGACGACGTGCTCACGGTGCGCCCGGATGCGCACGGCGACGAGCGCGGCCGCTTCGTCGAGACCTACCGGCGCAGCTGGTTCCCCCTCGGCCGCGAGATGGTGCAGGCCAATCGATCGGTGAAGCAGGCGGGCGCGCTGGTCGGGCTGCACTACCACCTGCACCAGGCGGACTACTGGTACCTCCTGGAAGGACGGGCTCGCGTGGTGCTGCATGACCTGCGGCAGGGGTCGCCCACCGACGGGGCCACCGAGCTGGTCGACCTGGACGGCGACGTCGACCAGGGCCTGTTCATCCCACCCGGCGTGGCCCACGGTTTCGCTGCCATCACCGATCTCCAGCTGACCTACATGGTCGACAATTACTACAACGACTCCGACGAGTTGGGCCTGGCCTGGGACGACCCGGCCGTCGGGGCCGAGTGGGGGATCACCGAGCCCGTCCTCTCGAACCGGGACATGACCAACCCCCGACGAGATGACATCGCCGACGGCCTGCGGCCGCGCCTGGTCATGCGCACCTGAGTCTGGGCACCCTCACGAAAGAGCCGGCGCCGATCCCGCTCGGGCGACCTCGGGGGCGCGGCCGGCGCCAACGGACCGCCGGTGCAGCTCCGTCACCTCATCAGGGTCAATTCATGTGGCCGGCATCGATCCGCTGAGTGCCGTCAGTCAGCGGGACGCAACCCGCACTGAAGGCCTCGGCGCGTCGCCGGACCTCTCCGCCCGCGCGGTCGTGGCGGAATTCGCCGAGGGAGCCGACGAGATCGATCGGGTCCCCCGGGGGGACGTTGGCGGTCAGAAAGGCTGCTGCGCTGGGCCGTCGCGAGCCGGTGCGCCCCGTGCCCGAGCCGTTCGCGGTGCCGTCCGTCCGGGCGTTCTAGCCGAAGCACCATTCGACCCTCGCGTCCTGTTGAATAGGAGGCAGTGCTGGTCGATGGAATCATCATCGTGGTGGTCGTCGCTTCACTCCTGGGGGCGGTGCTCCTACGACGCCGTTCCCACGACGACGTCCACACGATCGAGGGGTATCACCGCGTCGCCCACACGCTCGAGGTCATCAACGAGCACCCCTACGGATCGCAGAAAACGGGCGCCCCGGTCGAGGTCCCCAAGCACGCCTACCCCGAGAGCACCGTCCGCCTGACCGATTCGGCGACCGTCCGCCTGACCAGCCCGCCCCCGAGCGCCGTGCCGCCGGTGGCCCCACCCGAGCCGGTCGAGCGCGTCGGGGCCATCACCTTCGACGACGCGTTGGCCCCGGTGCCGGGGGAGCCGGCACCCGAGCGCGCAGACCCTGCCATCGGCTTCATGAACCACCGGCCCCGCCGCCTCTTGGCGCCCGGCCTGGCCGTCCTCGCGGTGCTGGTGCTGGTCGTGGTCCTGCTGGTATTCGGGTCGCACCGGGCGACGCCTCGCCATCATGCTGCGGCAACCACGAGCCGGACCACCACTCCGCACGCGAGCACCACCACGACGGCCCCGCTGCCCGCCGTCTCGGCGCCACAGGTCACTTCGCCCAGCGACGCCACTTACGCCGTCGCGTCGAGCAATTTCACGCTGGTCGTCTCGGCCACCTCGAGCGAATGCTGGATCAGTGTCACCGGTCCCACCGGGGCCAGCGTGTTCAGCGGGGTCTTGGCCGCCGGGCAACAGCAGACCATCCCCGCCACCGGGTTGGTCAGCGTCGAGGTCGGCGCGCCCTCGTCCTTCACCGCTACGGTCAACGGGTCGCCGGTCACGTTGCCGTCGGGGTATCAGACCCCGTTGACCCTGCACTTCACACCGCCCGCGTCGGCCGCCACCTGACGCGCTCACGCTCGGGCGCGCTAATGCGCGCGGACCATTCCCAGCGCGTCGAGGAGGAAGGCCTGCACCAGCGCCTCCTCCTTCCACGAGTCGTAGCGACCGGAGGGCCCGCCGTGGCCTGCCCCCAGCTCGGTGCGGAGGAATACCCTGGTCGTGGGGCTGAGGTGGCGCAGTTTGGCCACCCATTTGGCCGGCTCCCAGTAGCTGACTCGGGGGTCATTGAGGCCGGCGGTGACCAGCAGGTCGGGGTAAGTGCGCACGCTGCCGTCGGCGTTGTGGCCGGCCACGTTGTCGTAGGGCGAATATGAGAGCATCCGCCGGTAGGCCGACTCGTCGGCCAGCGGATTGCCCCACTCCTCCCACTCACCGACCGTGAGGGGGAGCTCGGCGTCGAGCATGGTGCTCACGCAATCGACGAAGGGAACCTGGGCCACCAGGGCCGCAAAGAGATCGGGTGCGGTGTTGGCCACGGCACCGATGAGCAGCCCGCCCGCCGAGGCGCCGCGTCCCGCCAGCGCTCCGGCCGAGGCCATGTCCTCGTCGATGAGATGGTGGGCGCAGGCGATGAAATCGCTGAAGGTGTTGGCCTTGTGTTCCATGCGGCCACCGTCGTACCAGGCTCGACCAAGCTCACCGCCGCCCCGCACGTGAGCCACCGCGTAGACCAGGCCGCGGTCGAGGAGAGAAAGCCGATGGTGCGAGAAAGAGGGATCGATGGAGATCTCATAGGCCCCGTAGCCGTAGAGGAGACAGGGGGCGGGCAACGAGATGCCCTTGCGATGCACCACCGAGACCGGCACCCGCACCCCGTCGCCGGCTTCGGCCCACGTGAGGAACGTGGTGTAGTTGGCCGAGTCGAAGTCACCGAGCACCGGTTCGGTCTTGAGGACGATCTCGCCTCTCGAAGCCAGGTCGATCTGCAACACACTGCTGGGTGAGACCATCGACGTCCGCCCCACGCGGAGCGTGGTGATGTCCGGCTCGGGGTTGGCGCCCAGCCAGACCGACGAGGGCCGCTCGGTGGAAGGGACCACCCAACTCCGCGCCAGGAGGTCTCTGTCCAACGGGTCGCCCCCGGCCCCGAGCGGAAGCACCCGGACCACCGTTTCCGCCTCGGCGCGCTCGCTGAGCACGATCACCGTGGCAAAAGCATCGACGTCCTCGATCCGCACCCCGCTCCGCAGCGGCACGATCTCGCGCCAGGTGTCCTTCCCGTCGGTCCCATCCTTCCGATCCGCCAAGTCGTCCGGACCGGCCAGGACCCGGAAGTCCTGGGCCTCGTCGTTGGTCAAGATGAGGAACCAGCCCGGGCCGGCGTCACCCGCCCGGGAAAGGTGGTCGACGGCGTACTCAATGCCCTCACGCCGGGGCATGATCACGCGGGGCTCCGTGGTCGGTTCGTCGGCCGGGATGGCCAGCCACTCCGTCGTGTTGGTGCTGTGCAGGCCCACCAACACGAAGGCCCCGTCCCGGGTACGTCCGGTCCCGAGGGAGAAGCGCCGGTCGGTTTCTTCGAGGACGAGGACGTCCTGCGCCGGATCGGTCCCCAATTGGTGGCGCCACAGCTGGTGGGGGCGCTGGGCGTCGTCGAAGCGGACGTAGAAGACCACGGTCGCGTCACTCGACCAGGCCAATCCGTACCCGACGTCGGCCACCACCTCGGGCGCGGTGCCGTCGTCGACCTTGTCACTCCCGCCCCGACCATCGAGCGCGCAGAAGCGCAGTTGGTAGTGCTCGGCTCCCTCGGTGTCGGTGGCATAGGCCAGCCAGGCGTGGTCGGGGCTGACGACGGCCGTCCCGACGGCGAAGTAGTCGTGTCCCTCGGCCAGGGCGTTCTCGTCGAGCATGATCACCTCACCCACCCCGGCCTCGCCGACGGGCGGGAGCTCGTCGGCCGGCCCGGCCGGCCGACGGCAGTGGATGGCGTAATTCTTCCCCTCTTCGGTGCGCCCGTAGTACCACCACGGCCCGCGCCGCGACGGCACCGACATGTCCGTTTCGAGGATGCGGGCCTTCATCTCCTCGAAGAGGGTGGTGCAAAGGCCGCCGAGGGGGGCCAGCTCCTCCTCGGTGTAGGCATTCTCGGCTTCGAGGTAGGGCAGGACGGCGGGGTCCTCTCGGACCCGCAGCCAGAACCAGGGGTCGCTCCGCTGGTCACCGTGCGAGACCAGGGTGCGGGGGCGCTCTTCGGCCAGGGGTGGGGTTGCCATCGGCCGAGCCTGCCACGGCAACCGACGTGGCCACCAGATGATTCCGTTTCGCCTGGCCCGGGTAGTTGTTACTATCTACGTAGGAGAAATACCTCCCCAGACCTCAGGAGCCACATGGCTACAACAGATCTCGATCTTGGTCGCTACCAGCTTGGTTGGAGCGACGCCGAGGACTACATCTTTAAGCCCAAGAAGGGCCTGAACGAGTCGATCGTGCGCGAGATGTCAGAGATGAAGAACGAGCCGCAGTGGATGCGGGACTTCCGCCTCAAGGCGTTGAAGCACTTCGAGCGCAAGCCGATGGCACCCTGGTTCGCCACGCAGATGCCCCAGCTCGACTTCGACGACATCTACTACTACATCAAGCCGACAGGTGGTCAGGTGGACAGCTGGGAGGACCTCCCGGACGCCATCAAGAACACCTACGAGAAGCTGGGCATCCCCGAGGCCGAGCGCAAGTACCTGTCGGGTGTGACGGCGCAGTACGAAAGTGAAGTGGTATTCCACCGCAACCGGGAAGACCTCGAGGCGCAGGGCGTGCTCTTCTGCGACATGGACACCGCGGTGCGCGAGTACCCCGAGATCGTCCGCAAGTGGTTCGGCACGCTCATCCCACCCAACGACAACAAGTTCGCCGCCCTCAACTCGGCCGTGTGGTCGGGTGGGTCGTTCATCTACGTGCCGCCCGGCGTCAAAGTCGACATGCCGCTGCAGGCCTACTTCCGCATCAACGCGGAGAACATGGGGCAGTTCGAGCGGACCCTGATCATCGCCGACGAGGGCTCGCAGGTGCACTACATCGAGGGGTGCTCGGCGCCGGTGTACACCACCGACTCGTTGCACTCGGCCGTGGTGGAGCTGGTGGCCCTGCAGGGCGCCCGCATCACGTACACGACGATCCAGAACTGGTCCAACAACGTCTACAACCTGGTCACCAAGCGGGCCCGGGCCGAGGCGGAGGCCCACGTCGAGTGGATCGACGGCAACATCGGCTCGCGCCTGACCATGAAGTACCCCTCGGTCTACCTGATGGGCCCGAAGGCGTCGGGTGAGGTCCTGTCGGTGGCCTACGCCGGCGCCGGCCAGCACCAGGACGCCGGGGCCAAGATGTTCCACGTGGCCCCGGAGACCTCGTCGACCATCGTGTCCAAGTCCATCTCCAAGGACGGTGGGATCACGACGTACCGAGGCAAGGTGCACGTGGACAAGGGCGCCACCGGATCCAAGTCGTTCGTGCGTTGCGATGCCCTCCTGCTCGATGACGACTCCACCTCAGAGACCAAGCCCTACATGGAGGTCGGTGAGCGCGACGCCCGCATCGGGCACGAGGCCACGATCTCGAAGGTGGGCGAGGACCAGCTCTTCTACCTCATGAGTCGGGGACTCTCCGAGAGCCAGGCCATGGGCATGATCGTCAACGGCTTCATTGAGCCGGTGACTCGGACCCTCCCCATGGAATACGCCGTGGAGTGGAGCCGCCTGATTGAGCTGCAGATGGAGGGCTCGGTCGGATAAGTGGGTTCGGTCGGCTAGGACGACCCTGAGCCGGACCTGAACGGCGCTCCCGGTTGCGGCATGGCACCATGGTGCCGTGCCGATGCGAGAGGAATGCGTCAACTTCCAGAGCCGGACCTACGCCTCGGGTGAGGCGGCGCGCTTTTGCCGGCTCGACCTGGCACCCGAGGCGCCCTGGCGCTGCCCGGAGAACTGCCCCTCTTACCATCGCCGTCTGGCCGACGTGGGCTGGTCGCACGGCAGCCTGGTGGAGCCGGCGCTCGAGGACGAGCCCGGATCCGGCGGACAGGACGCCGCCGCACTCTTGGATTCGGCCGAGGACATCATCAACGACGTGGCGCCGGACCTGCTCGACGAGGTGCGCCGGGCCGATGCCAAACGGGAGCGGGCCAACAACCGGTGGTGGCGCAAGAAGCGCTGAGCGTGAGCGCTGAGCGCTGGGCCCGCAGTCCTACCGGCCCGTGAACTTCGGGGGGCGACGCTCCATGAAGGCCATCATGGCTTCGACCAGGTCGTCGGAGGCCAACATGCCGGCATTCCAGGTGGCCACATAGTCCAACCCTTGGGCCACGGTGCGCCCCTCGTTGGCGGCCAGCACCGACTTGGTCCCCTGAACGGCGATGGGGGAGTTGGCCGCGATCTCGCCCGCCAGCGCGGCGGCGGCGGCCTGCACCGCCCCCGCGTCGGCCGCCACCTCGTTGACCAGACCGATCTCCCTGGCCCGGGCGGCGTCGATGTCCTTGCCGGTGAAGGCCAGTTCGGCCAGGTGCCCGGCCCCGATGATGGCGGGCAGTCGCTGCAGGCTCCCGAGGTCGGCCACGATCGCCATCTTGGCTTCGCGCACCGAGAAGACGGCGTCGGCCGAGGCCAGCCGGATGTCACAGGCCGCGATGAGGTCGACCCCGCCGCCGATGCAGTACCCGTGGACGGCGGCGATGACCGGCTTGGGGCATAGGGCGACGGCCGAAATGGAGGCCTGGAGACGCAGCACCTCAAGGCGGGACTTGCGGGCCCGAGCGGCCATCGACGGCGCCGGCGAGCCGTCGCCCCCGTCTCCGCTCAGCACGCTCCCCATGGCCTTGAGGTCCAGACCGACCGAGAAGTGTGGCCCCCGGGCCGCCACTACGACCACCCGCACGTCGGTTTCCTCGCTCACGGCGTGCATGGCCCGCGGCAGGTCGGTCCACAATTCGGGCCCCATGGCGTTGCGGGCCTCCGGTCGGTCCAGCCAGACCGTGGCCACGGCATCGTGCTGCTCGACACTCAGGACCGGCGAGGTGAAGTTGGCGATCTCTCCCATACCCGCAGGCTAACCGGGGCGGAAAGAGTGCTCCTGCTGGGCATTAGAGTGAGGGGGCGGTAGGTCCGCTCAACGCCGGCCCAGAGATCCGGCGACGAGTGCTTTGAAAGTACCGTGCTGCTGACGGTGCCTGCCACCCCCATTGGAGAGAGTTTGACCCTGCAAACGTTTCGCGCCGAGGATGCCGCGGCCCTGCCCGGGCCGGAGTGGCTGCGCGAACGTCGGGCGGCCAGCCAGACGGCGTTCGCCTCGACGGCGCTGCCGACCGAGAGTGAGGAGGTGTGGCGCTATTCGCCCATCGACGAGCTCAATCTCGACCAATTCGCGCCGGCCACCACCCCAGGCGACACCGCCGGGGCAGCTGCCGGTCTGGCCTCGGCCATCTCGGCGCTGGGTTCATTGTCGGGCCAGGTCCTGGTGCACAACGGGCAGCCGGGGGACTTCGAGAGCGACGGCGAGCACCCTGCCTTTGGATTCGGCGGCACCGCCGACGTCGCCGACGCCGAACACATGGTGGGGCACGTCCAAGTTGGAGGCGACGCCCTGGTCCTCCTCAATGATGCGTTCTTTCCCGATGCCGTGTTGATCGACGTGCCGGCCGGTGTCGTGGTGCCGCACCCCGTTCTGATCATGCACTGGTGCGACCAGGACGAGGACGAGGCTTTGCCCAACGCAGCCGCCTTTCCGCGCACGTCGGTTCGCCTCGGGACCAACGCCCAGGCCTCGGTGGTCGAGATCTACGCCGGGCCGGCCGGCCTGACCCGGTCCCTCGTCGTCCCGGTCACCGAGCTCGAGGCCGGCGACGGGGCGTCGCTGTCCTATGTCTCCTTGCAGATCCTCAACGGGGCGGCCTGGTCGCTGGCCCGGCTGGCGGCCCGGGGTGGACAAGACGCCTCACTGCGTACCTTCACCGTCGGTCTGGGTGGCGACTACGACCGCGTGCGCGCCGATGTCTCGGTCGTCGGCAAGGGAGCCCACAGCGAGATCCTCTCGGCCTACCTCGGGAACGGGACCCAGGTCCACGACATTCGCACCCTGCAGGACCACGTGGCGCCCCGCACCACCAGCGAGCTGCTGTGCCAGGGAGCGGTGGCCGGATCCTCCCGCTCGGTCTACAGCGGCCTGATCCGGGTGCACCGGGGGGCCGTGCGCACCGACGCCCGCCAGACCAATCACAACCTGGTGCTGGACGAAGGGGCCCATGCCGACTCCGTGCCCAACCTCGATATTTTGGAGAACGATGTGAAGTGTTCCCACGCCTCGACGGTGGGACCGATCGACGAGGACCAGCGTTACTACATCGAGTCGCGCGGCATCGCCCCGGACGTGGCCGAGGGTCTGATCGTGCAGGGTTTCTTCGACGCCATCATCGATCGAGGGCCCATCGGCGCGGCGACTCCGCTGCTGCGACGAGAGGTGCACGAACGTCTCAGCGTGGCCCTCGGCCAACGGCGCATCGCGAGCGCGGTGACCGGTGTCTGAGACCGTGGTGCTCTGCCGGGTCGACGATCTGGAGCCGGGCCAGGCGAAGCGCTTCGACGGTCCCGGATACCGCATCGCGCTGGTGCGCATCGGCGATGAATTCCATGCGCTCGACGATCGCTGCAGCCATGAGAATTATTCATTGGCCGAGGGCGAAGTGTGGGTCGACGAGTGTGAGATCGAGTGCCCGCGGCACGGCAGCACCTTCGACCTGCTGACCGGCAGTCCGTGCTCCCTGCCCGCCACCCAACCCGTAGCCGTGTACCACGTCGAAGTGGCCGACGGAGACGTCTCGGTGGTGCTGCCGTGAACTTCGTGGTGGAAGGCCTGCACGCGTCGGTGGCCGGACGTGAGGTACTGCACGGCGTCGACCTGACGGTCAACAGCGGCGAGGTGCACGTCATCATGGGCCCCAACGGCTCTGGCAAGAGCACCCTGGCCCACGCCTTGATGGGCCGTCCCGGCACCACGGTCACCGCGGGCAGCATTCGCCTGGACGGAAACGAACTGGTGGGGCTGCCGGCGTGGCAGCGCGCCCGGGCCGGCATGTTCTTGGCCCTGCAGCATCCGGTGGAAGTGCCCGGGGTCGGTCTGCGTTCCCTCCTCGACGCCGCTGCCGACGGTGTGGCCACCGACACGCTTGATGAGCGCCTCAAGGCCGAGGCTCGGGCCGTCGGACTGGACGCCGCTCTCTTGACCCGCCCCCTCAACGTCGATCTCTCCGGCGGGGAGAAGAAGCGCACGGAGATGGTGCAGCTCGGGGTCCTCCGGCCCGCCCTGTGCATCCTCGACGAGATCGATTCGGGCCTCGACGTCGATGCCCTGGGGGCGGTGGCCCGCCGGCTCCAGCTCGCCACGTCGGCGTGGCAGGTCGGCATCCTGGCCGTTACCCACTTCCACCGCTTCCTGGTTGAACTGGAGGCCGATGTGGTGCACGTCATGGTCGACGGCCGCATTGTTGCCAGTGGGGACGCAGAACTGGCCCTGGAACTGGAGCAGACCGGCTACGCCGGCTACGCCACGTAGGCCTGGGGTGCCCCTATTGCCCAGGCTGGGCTTGGTACCGTAGGCGCTCATGGCGAACGGTCGTCCGCCCGACGACAGGTCCAGCCGCTCCTCTCGCAGTGCCCAGGCCCGGGGCGCCAACGCGAGCGGCCTGGAGTCCCTCGGTCAACAGATGCGGGGCGGAGCCAGGTCCGACGCCGTGGCCAACGAAGCGGGTCTGCAGTCACTCGGGGCCAGAATCGACGGGTCCAAGAGCCGCGGCGGCCAGAAGAAGAGGCGGCCCCGCCCGAAGGGTCGACTGGTCGTGCGGGTGGTGCTCGGGCTGCTCGCCCTGATCGTGCTGCTCGCGGCGGCCGGCTACGGCTATTTCCGTTACGAATTCAGTCGGATCCAGACGGCGGCCTGCGCGTCGTGTGTCTCGGTGGCCGACGGGGTCCCCTACAACGTGCTGGTGATCGGCTCGGACACCCGGTCGGGCGAGACGGCGGCTCAGGCCCAGCAATTCGGGAACGCGTTGAACGCCGGCGGTCAGCGCAGCGACACCATCAAGGTCATCCATGTCGACCCCAAGGCCGGCACGGCCAGCGTCCTGTCCCTGCCCCGTGACACCCTGGTGACCCTCTCGGGCGTCCCGGCGTCCTCGGGTGTGTCCAACCCGAACAAGTTGAACGCCGCCTTCGCCGCCGGGCCGAACGACAAGCAGCCGAGCGGCACCGGGGCCAACGGGTTGGTCCAGACGATTCAGAACACCTTCGGCATCCCGATCAGCCACTGGATCGTGGTCAACTTTTTCGGACTCATGGACGCGGTCAACGCGCTCGGCGGGGTGTCGATGGATGTGCCCTATCCGGTCCGAGACTACGGCGCGTGCGGTCCGGGCGGCTCGTACACCAACTGCAGCGGACTCGATGTCACCACCACCGGATGCCAGGTCTTGTCCGGGTATCAGGCGCTCGCCCTCTCGCGCTCGCGCGACTTTGAGTACTACAAAAATGGGGCGTGGCATAGCGACGGGTCCGGGGACATCGGCCGGATCGAGCGACAGAACCTGATGATCGAGGCCGTGGTGAACAAGGCCAAATCGACCTACAACCCCATTACAGCGGCCTCGTTCATTGCTTCGCTGACCCATGACGTGGTACTCGACAACAAATTGAGTGCCACCGCGCTGCTCTCCCTGGCACAGCGCTATCACGCCTTTTCCGGTTCGTCCCTGGTGAGCTACACCCTGCCGACTATGGGTGCGTACTACTCCCCCTACAGCGAAGATGTGGTGGTGACGCAGGAACCCGCCGCCACCCAGATGATCACGCAATTCCTCGGCGGCGCTCCCAACACACCCACCACCCCACCGC
>Ga0208219_1000861_pt1 | contig 10732 bp, 11 predicted proteins | sample NGESurshal072012_7_FD_184469 | JGI IMG/M metagenome (GOLD analysis project Ga0208219, IMG submission 184469) | Arctic peat soil microbial communities from Barrow, Alaska - NGEE Surface sample 53-2 shallow-072012 (SPAdes) | ecosystem: Environmental > Terrestrial > Soil > Wetlands > Peat ...
AAGGCGGCCTTGACCTCGGCCACGCGCTTCTCGTCGGTCTCTCCGTCGGACTCGGGGGCGTACTTGGCGACCACCTCGTCCTTGACGTTGTCGATCGCCTCGTAGCGCTCGAGCTTGCCCTCGGTGGCGATCGCGTCGATCAGAGTCTGGCCGTGGGAGGAACGGATATCGCTGAGCAGGCCCTCGTCGATCGAGGGGACCTCGATCTCGATCTTCTCTTTGCCGGCCTTGTCCTGCAGCTCCTGCATCGCGGCGACGAGCTTCTTGATCTCGGCGTGGGCGATGTCGAGGGCGTCGAGAATCTCCTGCTCGGTGACGCCACTGGCGCCGGCCTCGACCATCAGCAGCGCCTCGTCGGTGCCGGCGACGATCAGGTCGAGATCGAGGTTGGCGAGATCCTCCTCGTCGGGGTTGACGATGAATTCGCCGTCGAGTTTGCCGACACGGACGGCGCCGACGTGCTTGGCGACCGGGACCGGCGAGATCGCCAGCGCCGCGGAGGCGCCGTTCATCGCGAGGATGTCGTAGGGGTGGACCATGTCCACCGAGAGCGGCATCGCGACCAGCTGGGTCTCGTAGTGCCAGCCCTTGGGGAAGAGCGGGCGGATCGGCCGGTCGATCATGCGCGCGGTCAGCGTCGCCTTCTCGCCGGATTTGCCCTCGCGACGGAAGAACGAGCCGGGGATCTTGCCCGCGGCATACATCCGCTCCTCCACGTCGACGGTGAGGGGAAGGAAGTCAACATCACGCAGACTGCCGATGGTTGCGGTGCAGAGCACCATCGTGTCGCCGGCCTGAACCACGACCGCGCCACCCGCCTGCTTTGCGAGTTTGCCTGTCTCGAAGGAAATCTGGCTGTCGCCGACATCCACCGACACACGGCTTACGTCAAACATGCTCATCTATTTTTTTACCTCCGGCCACCCGGTTGGCGGCCCTTTGCTTTCAGAACTGTCGTTCTCTTTCCCGAAAGAGAGTACATACCTAGAACAATGCCGGTGTGCCGGTGACTCCGGCGCGAATTCCCGACTCGAAGTCGCGCCGGACACGGTCGGCCACCTCTTCAGAACGCCGATCGCCCTCGAAGCGATCGAGATCCAGGCCCAGCTGCTCAACCCGGGCCCATAGATGGGGATCGTCGACGTGGGAGCGATCGGCGTACAGCGAGTCGACCAGCTCGAAGAAGCGCCCCTGCTTCCCCGCCGCCTCGACGGCGGCATGGAGGGCCGGCGAGCGGGGGTGCTTGCTCGCCAGCGGAAAGTGGCGAAAGGCGATTGCGGCCTCCCTCCCGGCGATCTCCGGCCAGGACGCGGCGCAATGGGCACAGCCGAGATCGGCGTAGACGATCAGCGGCTCGCCGTCGCCACGGACGTGGTCGTCGGGGCCAACGCGGGGGACCGCGGCACTGGTCAGCTCACTCACACCGACAGCGTGACAGGGACGGGCTCTAGGCCCGGCCCTTCTATTTAGCGGGCTTCGGCTTCTTGACCGTGAACGGCCGCACCTGCGTCGACGCGGTGCCGCCGGTGGGCGTGAAGACGATCTTGGCCCGGACCTTGACCTTGCCCTTCGCCTTCAGCTTCTTCTTCGCGGCGCCGGTCAGCTTCAACTTGACCGTGGCCTGCCCGGGGCCACCCTTGGAGCTGGAGGGCTTCAGCAGCTTCGGCTTCGCCTTCAAGGCGGAAGCCGCGCTTGCCGTGATCTTCGCGCCGGCGTCGGTGACACTCACCGCGCCCGCGGAGGCAAGGCTGAGGGTCAGCGTCGTTCCCTTCAGCTTGACGATCTTGAATTCGTTGCTGGGCGCCGGCACGGGCGTGGGGATCGGAGCCGGCGCACAGGCGATGTCAGCGTTGAAGAGGTAATAGAACGTGGCCGGGCCGGTCGGGAAGGCAGAGCCGCCGTCGGCTGGGAAAGCGTAGAAATAGGCGGCCCCCACCCCAGTTCCTTCTACCCAGCGCAGACCGAATTCTTCGGTGGAGTCCTGGAAGTCGATCCCGATCTGTTCCCCCGCCGCAATTGGGAGGCTCGTCGCGTATTCGTTGACGCCTTCGGCCATGATCGTGACCTGCGCGCTGGTCGCGGTGCCGGTGAAGCTGCCGTCGGCGTTCCTGCGAACCACCCGCAACCGGTAGTGGTTCGCCGGTTTCACAAGGCCATTGAGGCGAAAGCGGGTGATTGTGCCGGTGCAAGGCGCGTTCATCGTCTGACCCGGCACGGCGCTCGTGATGAACGTGCAGGGGCGCTGGGCCGGAGAAGAGAAGCCGCAGGTGCCCGAGTGAGGCGTGGTCTGATTGACGTTGGCCCCGATCGTGATGTCGGCTGAGGCAGCCGGCGCCAGAGCCACCGCGCTCGCCAGCAATGCTCCGGCTACGAGCCCGACCAACCCCAAGCTTCTCCCCCGTTCAGCGTCCATTCCGTACCCTCGGCTCTATCCGGCCTGAAGCGCGTCGAAGATCAGGTTGGCGCCGGGGATCTCGCCCGGGTTCGGCGCTTCGTAGGCCCACTCCACCGTGCCCCCCTCGTCGACCAGGACGAGGGTGCGGTTGGCGAAGCCGGCGCCGTCGATGTAGGAGCCGTAGGCGCGGGCGACCTCGCCCTTGGGCTCGAAGTCGGCGAGCAACGCGATCTCGGTCCCGATCTGGGCCTGGAAGGCTTTGTGAGCGTAGGCGTGATCGACGCTGATGCCGAGGATCTCGACGCCCTGCTCGTTGATCTGGGGCTTGACCTCCTGGTAGATCGAGAGCTGGTCTGAGCAGACCGGGCTGAAGTCGAGCGGGTAGAAGACGAGTAGGACTTTGCGGCCGCGGAAATCGGAAAGCGAGACTTTTTCCCCGTCCTGATCAGGAAGAGTGAAGCCGGGCGCCGGCGTGCCGGCGGCGATCATCGACGCAGGCCGAGCTCGGCGACCAGGGCGCGGTAGCGCTCGAGGTCGTGGCGCTCCAGATAGCGGAGCATGCGACGGCGCTTGCCGACCAGCATCAGCAGCCCGCGGCGCGAGTGGTGATCTTTGCTGTGCGTGCGCAGGTGACCGGTCAGTTCGTTGATCCGCTCTGTGAGCAGGGCGACCTGGACCTCCGCGGACCCGGTGTCCCCGGCGGAGCGGCCGTACTTGCCGATCAGGTCGGTCTTCTGTTCTTTGGTCAGGCTCACGGGCGTTGGAAGCTACCACAGACACGCTTGGCATCCTCGACGTCGATACGCATCTGGGTGATCAGCTCCTCGACCCCGGGGAAGCGTTTCTCGCCTCGCAGGCGGGCGACGAAAGCGACCCGCAGGTTGGTTCCGTAGAGATCTTCGTTGCGGTCGATCAGGTAGGTCTCGATCAGGACGCCGCGCCCGCTCTCGAAAGTCGGCCTGACACCGACGTTGACCGCGGCCGGGACGCCGTTCGCGAAGGCCGCGTAGACGCCGTGACCGGGAATCGCCAGACGGTCGTCGGGGACGAGGTTGGCGGTGGGAAACCCCAGCTCGCGGCCACGCTGATCGCCGCTGACCACGGTGCCCTCGACCATGAAGGGGGCGCCGAGACAGTGGCGGGCGCCCTCCATGTCCCCGGCCGCGACCAGAGCCCTGATCCGGGTCGAGGAGACGGTCTCGCCGTCGACCTCGACCAGCGGCACGACCCGGGTCTCGAACTCAGAGCGCGCCGCCAGCATCGCCGGGTCGCCTTTGGCTTTGGCCCCGAAGCGGAAGTTCTCGCCGACCGAGACCCGCCTGGCGTCAAGGCGCTCGATCAGCACCTGCTCGACGAAGCCCTCGGCGGGCACGGTCGCGAACTCGCGGTCGAAAGGGATCACGACCAGCTCGCGCACACCGAGCCCTTCGATCACATCGCGCTTGACCGCGAAGGGCATGATCAGCTTCGGCAGCGCCGCCGGGTGCAGGATCTCAAGCGGATGGGGGTCGAAGGTGAGGACCGTGTCGGCGTCGTCGATCACGGCCCGGTGGCCGAGGTGGACGCCGTCGAAGGTGCCGATCGCGATCTTGCGCGGGCGTGGCTCGGCGTCGGGCAGGCGGGTGACCTCGATGCTCATCGCAATGCCTCCGCGACCGCCGGCACCAGCTCGGCGACCTGGCCCAAGCCCAGCTCCAGGCCCGCGTCCTCGATCCTGAAGGGCCCGATCGCGGTCCGCCGCAGGTCCGAGCAGTAGGCGTCGTCGAGGGTCTCGAGCAGGGTGCGGATATAGGTGCCGGCCGAGCATTCGACCTCGAAGGTCGCGCTTTCGGCGCCGTGCTCGATCAGCTCGGCGCGATAGACCTCGACGTCGCGCTCGGGGGTCTCGACGGTCTCGCCACGGTGTGCCTTCTTGTAAAGGCGCTCGCCGCCGACCCGCACGGCCGAGGTCATCGGCACCCGCTGGCGGACGGTGCCGGTCGGCAGCCGCAGCGACTCCGGCACGGCGCCGGTCTCGGTCAGCTCGCCGTCGGGGTCGCCGGTGCTCGAGCGCCAGCCAAGCCTGGCTGTCGCCCTGTAGGTCTTCGGCAGCCCGACCAGGTGGCGCTGGATCCGCGTGGCGCGGCCCAGCAGGATCAGCAGCAGGCCGGTCGCGAACGGGTCGAGGGTGCCGGCATGACCGACTTTGCAGCGGCGCTCGCGTCGGACCTGGGCGACCATGTCATGCGAGGTTATCCCGGCGGGCTTGTCGCAGAGCAAGACAGCGGCCTCGGCGGCGCCCGCGGACAGCGTCAAGAGCCGAGCTGGGCGCGGACCTCGCCGCAAAGAAACGGAACCAGCTCCTCGAGCTCGAGGTCGGTCGAGAAGCCGGCGGCGCGCTTGTGCCCCCCTCCCCCGTTGACCCGGGCTATCGCCGAGACGTCGACGTCGCCCTCGCTGGAGCGCAGGCTGACCTTGCGCGCCGCGCGGCCACGACTGGCCTGGTCGCGGATGACGGCGGCGACCTTCGCCCCCTCGATCGAGCGCAGATGGTCGATGATCCCCTCGGTCATCTCCTCGCCGGCGCCGGTCGACTCGTAGTCGGCGGCTTTGATGTAGGTGAGGACGAGACGGCCGTCGCAGTGGCTCTGGATCGCGTCGAGCGCGCGTGAGACCAGGCGCAGCTTCTCGATCGGCACGTGCTCGTACAGACGTCGGTAGGTGTCGTCGACGTCGACCCCGGCGTCGATCAGGTCGGCGGCGATCCGATGGGTCCCGGCATCGGTGTTCTCGTACATGAACTTGCCGGTGTCGGTGACGAGGCCGACGTAGAGCGCCGCCGCCATCTCCTTGGTGATCTCGGCCCCGAGCAGGATCGCCAGCTCATAGACGATCTCCGCCGTGCAGGAGGCGCCGACATCGACCAGGTTGAAGAGGCCGAAGCGGGTGTTGTCGTGATGGTGGTCGATGTTGATCACGTCGTTGCCACCGTCGGTGAGGAAGTCGACCGGCATGCGGTCGATGTTGCCGCAATCGAGGAAGACGACGGTGCGGTCGGCCATATCGGCCGGCGGCTCGTGGAAGACCTCCTCCAGCGAGAGGAAGCGGTACTCGATCGGCAGCGGGAACTCCTTCGCCGGCATGAACATCACCGAGTCCTTGCCGAGCTGGGTCAGCAGATGGTGCATCCCCAGCAGCGAGCCGAGAGCGTCACCGTCGGGGCCCTCGTGGGCGGTCAGCAGGAAGCGCTCACGCGAGCGGATCTCGCCGGCCACCTGCTCGATCGCCGGCGCGGCGGCCGCGGTCGCCTCGCTCACTCTTCCCCCTCCAGCAGCTCGGAGATGCGGACGCCCTTCTCGATTGTGTCGTCGTAGTGGAAGGACAGCGTCGGTGTCCGCTTCATCCGTGTCTCAGCCGCGATCTTGGACTGGATCACCCCGTGCGAGGAGCCCAGGCCGGTCAAGGTCTCGTCACGCTCCTCCTCGCTTCCGAGCACGCTGACGTACACCCTGGCGGTGCGCAGATCGGGGCTGGTCTCAACCGAAGTCACGGTCACGAAGCCAATTCGGGGATCGCTCAGCTCGTTGTTGATGGCGGCGCCAACCACCTCGCGAAGCACCTCGTTGATGCGTCGCATGCGAGCCGTGGCCATCTTACGCCAGCGTCTGCTCGACCTGTTTGGTCTGGAAGAACTCGAGCACGTCGCCGTCCTTGACGTCGGCGAAGCCGTCGAGCACGACACCGCACTCCTGCCCGTCCTCGACTTCCTGCACGTTGTCTTTGAAGCGGCGCAGCGAGGCGAGCTTGCCGGTCCAAATCACGGTGCCCTCGCGGATCAGGCGGACGTTGGCGTCGCGGACGGCCTTGCCCTCGGTGACGATGCAACCGGCGATGCGGCCGACTTTGGAAGCCTTGAAGGTCTGTTTGATCTCGGCCTCGCCGACGGTCTCCTCGACCTCGACGGCCTCCAGCAATCCTTCCATTGCGTTGCGCAGGTCTTCGGTGATTTTGTAGATGACCGAGTAGGTGCGGACATCGACGCCCTCGCGCTCGGCGGCGCGGCGCGCGTCGGCCAGCGGCCTCACGTTGAAGCCGATGATGATCGCTTCGGAAGCCGAGGCCAGCATCACGTCGGACTCGTTGATGCCGCCGGTCTGGGAGTGGATGATGTTGATCCCGACCTGCTCCTGCGGAACTTTGGCGATCTCGTCCTGGAGCGCCTCAAGCGAACCGGAGACATCGGCCTTGAGGACGATGTTGAGCTCCTTGATGTCGCCCTCCTGAACCCGCGAGAAGACCTCCTCGAGACTGACCTTGCGAGCCTGGCGGCGGGCCAGCGCCTCGGTCTTGAGACGATTCGCGCGCTCCTGAGCCAGCTGGCGGGCGCGGCGGTCGTTCTCGACCGCCTGGACGAACTCGCCCGCCTCGCAGACGCCGTCGAAGCCGAGCACCTCGACCGGCATCCCGGGCCCGGCGATATCGACGCGATCGCCCATGAAGTCGTGCATCGCCCGCACCCGTCCCCACTGCTTGCCGGCGACGAGCGCGTCGCCGATGCGAAGGGTGCCACGCTGGACGAGGATGCTGACGACCGGGCCGCGCCCGGGGTCGAGCTGGGACTCGATCACCGTCCCCGAAGCGGGAGCGTCGGGGTTGGCTCCCAGCTCCTCCAGCTCGGAGACGAGCAGGATCATGTCAAGCAGGTTCTCGAGGCCATCGTGAGTCTTGGCGGAGACGTCGACGTAGACGGTGTCCCCGCCCCACTCCTCGGGGTTGAGCCCGTCGGAGGCGAGCTCGGTGCGAACCCGCTCGGGCTGGGCGCCCTCTTTGTCGATCTTGTTGACGGCGATCAGGATCGGAACGTCGGCGGCGCGAGCGTGGTCGATCGCCTCTTTGGTCTGCGGCATGACGCCGTCGTCGGCGGCAACCACGACCACGGCGATGTCGGTGACCTTGGCGCCACGGGCGCGCATCGCCGTGAAGGCGGCGTGACCGGGGGTGTCGAGAAAGGTGATCGTCTTGTCGGAGTGGTGGACCTGGTAGGCGCCGATGTGCTGGGTGATGCCGCCGGCCTCCCCCGCCGCGACCTCGGTCTCGCGGATCGCGTCGAGCAGTGAGGTCTTGCCGTGGTCGACATGGCCCATGATCGTCACAACCGGCGGGCGATCGGCCAGGCTCTCCTCGGAATCCTCGAACTCGGGATCCTCGGGCTCCTCCTCGGCGGCGGTGACGATCTCCAGCTTGCGGTCGTACTCGTCGGCGATCGCCCGCACCGACTCGTCGGTGAGGGTCTGGGTCAGCGTCGCCATCTCCCCCATCGTCATCAGCTTTTTGATCACCTCAGCCGGGCCGAGGCCGAGCAGCTCGGCGACTTCGCGCACGGTCGCGCCGGAGTTGACTTTGGTCGCCTCAGGCTCGGGGATCTCCATCGGCCCCAGGTGTGGCTCCTCCAGCAGGGGCCGGCGGCGGCGGCCTCCACGGCGGCGCGGCGGGCGCTGCGGCGGTGGGCCCCCCATCTGATCGCGGCGGGCCGCCTGCGAGTCGATCACGACGCGGCGTTTTTTGGCGCTCGCGGATCCAGCCGCGGGAGCGGCGGAGGTCGGGGCGGCGGGTCGCACGGGTTTTTTCGAGACGGGGGCAGCGGCGGGCTTGGCGGCTCCCGATCCTGCCGCCGGTTTTGCTGCCTGCGCTTTGGCCGGCGCCGGTTTGGCGGCGGGCGCTTTCGCTTTGGCCGGAGCGGCCGCACCCCCACCTGGCCCGTCGAGAGCCTTCAGGGCGTCGGCCTCCTCGACGCTCGACGCGGCGGCTTTGGCCTCGACGCCGGCGGCCTTCAGCGCGGCCAGCAGCTCTTTGCTGCTTATTCCCCGCGCTTTGGCGATCTCGTGAACCCGCTTTTTTGCCACGCTCGTTACTCAGCCTCCTCGGCTACGGGCTCGGTGGTCTCGACCTCGGACTCGGCTTCCTCCTCGGCAATTGCCTCCTCGACGACCTCCTCGGCAACCTCCTCGGCCACAGCCTCCTCTACCGCCTCCTCGAGAATCTCCTCGGCGACAGCCTCTTCGACCGCCTCCTCGACGATCTCCTCCGCAATCGCCTCCTCGACGATCTCTGTGGCCTCTGCCTCCGCAGCTGCCTCAGCGGCCGCGGCGGCCTCGTCGAACTGAGCGCTTGCCCGCTCGACGATCTCCGCCACCGCGGCCTCATCGGCGTCGGGATCGGCGAGAACCGCGACCTCATCTTCGGAGAGCGGAGTCAGAACCGCGACCTGGCTGGTCTCGAAGCGGGCCAGGGACTGGTGCTGCGGCAGACCGCAATAGGTCGAGCCGGCGATCGCGGCGTTCGGGCAGCGACGGCCGTTGGAGAGCACCGCCATGCAGCGCCCGTCCGACTGCTCCTCGCCCTCGTACTCGACGTCCTGATCCTCCTCGCCGAACTCGGTCTCGGACTTGATGTCGACCCGCCAGCCGGTCAGACGGGCGGCGAGACGGGCGTTCTGACCATCGCGGCCGATCGCCAGCGAGAGCTGGTCGTCGGGGACGATCACGGTCGCCTGGCGCTCCTCGTCATCGACGATCACCTCGCGGACCCTGGCCGGGGAGAGCGCCTTGGCAACGAAGCGGGCGGGCTCGTCGTTGTGGGGAATGATGTCGATCTTCTCCCCGCGCAGCTCCGATACGACCATCCGCACCCGCGATCCGCGCGGGCCGACGCAGGCGCCGACCGGGTCGACGCCGTCGGCGTGGGAGATGACGGCGATCTTGGAGCGGTAGCCGGGCTCGCGGGCGACGCCGACGATCTCGACCAGCTTGTCGGCGATCTCGGGCACCTCGAGCTCGAAGAGCTTTTTGATCAGCTCCGAGTTGCGCCGCGAGACCACGATCGCCGGGCCTTTGGTCGAGTCGGAGACGTCGGTGATCACGGCCTTGACCCGCATCCCGTGGTCGTAGCGCTCGTTGTAGACCTGCTCGGACTTGGGCAGCAGCGCCTCGACCCGCTCGCGCAGCTGAACCAGCGTGTAGCGCTTGTCGGACTGCTGGATGATGCCGGTGATCAGCTCGCCGACGCGATCCTGGTACTCGTCATACATCATCTGCCGCTCGGCCTCGCGGATCCGCTGCAGGATCACCTGCTTGGCGGTCTGGGCGGCGATCCGGCCGAAGTCTTTCGGGGTCACGTCTTTGGTCGTGATCTGGTCCTCGTACGGGGCGATCATCTCCGGGTCGAGCTCGGGGTCCTCGGGCTCGCGCATTTCCCCGGTCTCGGGATCGACCTCGGGCTCCTCCTGCAGCTCCGCCGCCTCGGCCAGCAGCTTCTCCTCCAGCTCCGGCGGCAGGATCAGCTCGAAGACGAGGAAGTCGCCCGTCTCGTGGTCGAGGTCGACCCGCGCGTATTTGGCGGCGCCGGGGGTCTTTTTGTAAGCCGAGAGGAGAGCATCCTCGAGGGCGTCCATCAACTTGTCGGCGGAGATCCCCTTCTCCTGCTCGAGCGCTTTGACTGCGTCGACGATCTCCTTGCTCACTGAACTTGCTCCTTGGTCTCGGAAACGGGCGTGCTCGTGCGGCGCTTGTCGCCGGGCGACGACACCTCCAGCGAGTACTCGGAGAGCAGGTCGCCGAGATGCTTGGTCACCTCTTCGCAGAGCGCCAGGGTGACTCCATCGGGGTGGTCGATATAGAGGCGCAGGCCGTCGGTCTGCGGGCGCTCCAAAGCGACCAGCTCAATCGCCGGGTCCAGCTCGGTGAGACGGGTCTCGATGTCGGTTTGAAGGTCGTTCATGCCTGGTTCGGGCGTAAAAAAAGTGGGCCAGGCCCACTTCTCGATGCAACTAGGGACAGAAAAGCTTGAGGCCAGTATAGCCCGATGAGTGCGCCCGGCCGGCGGGTCCTGTCACCGGGAGGGGGCCTGCGGGCGGCGCAAAGCGTCCGTTCTCGGCCCCCTCCCCGCGCCACCCCCCGGATTAGGCGATCTTCGAGCGAGACCCACGAAGCTGGTCGACTCTCTGGAGGATCGAGTCGGCGATGCTGTCCTTTGAAGCCTGAGGGACGATGGTCTCGGCGGATTTGTCGATCAGGGTTATTGCGTTTTCGCTGCTCTCAAAGCCGATCGACGGGTCGGAGACGTCGTTTAGGACGATCAGGTCGATGTTCTTGCGGATCAGCTTCTGGCGGGCTCGGTCGATGTCGTTGCCGTGTTCGGCCGCGAAGCCGACGATGGTCTGGTTGTCGCCGCGGGCCGTGGCGAGCGCAGCGAGGATGTCTTCTGTCGGCTCCAGGCTTAGCTCGAGGCCATGCTGGCGCTTCAGCTTGCCCTCGGCCACATCGGTAGGCACCAATAGGCTGTAGGGTCCGGTCGGATCCG
>Ga0208219_1000862_pt1 | contig 10727 bp, 7 predicted proteins | sample NGESurshal072012_7_FD_184469 | JGI IMG/M metagenome (GOLD analysis project Ga0208219, IMG submission 184469) | Arctic peat soil microbial communities from Barrow, Alaska - NGEE Surface sample 53-2 shallow-072012 (SPAdes) | ecosystem: Environmental > Terrestrial > Soil > Wetlands > Peat ...
CGGTGCCGTCGGCGATGTTGAAGGCGGCGAACAGGCTGGTGACGCCGTGCCGGGCGTAGTCATGGGTGCGCCGCTCGGGCATGCCGGGCATCATCGGCAGGACCGGCTGGGACCGGTCCAGGGCCTGGACCTGCGATTTCTCGTCCACGCAGAGCACGACGGCCTTCTCGGGCGGGTTGTGGTACAGGCCCACGACGTCCACGACCTTGTCCACGAAAAGCGGGTCAGTGCTCAGCTTGAACCCGTCGATGAGGTGCGGTTTGAGGTCGAACTTCCGCCAGATCCTGCCGACGGTGGACTTCGACAGGCCGCTGCGCCTGGCCATGGAGGCCCGTGACCAGTGCGTGGCGTCTCTCGGCACCTCCTCCAGGGTGGCAGTGATGACTTCCTCGACCTGGTCCAGCAGGACGGACGGCGGCCGGCCCGGGCGCGGCTCGTCGGCCAGCCCGTCCAGCCGGCGCCTGGTGAACCGCCCCCGCCACCGGGCCACTGTGTGCTCGGTCACCCGCAACCCGGCGGCGACCTGCTTGTTGTCCCTGCCTTCCGCGCAGGCCAGCACGATCCTCGCCCGCAGGGCCAGGGCCTGGGACGTCTTCGCACGCCGCGCCCACCGGGCCAGCTGATCCCGCTCGGCAGCCGTCAGCACTAGCCCGGCCTTCGGCCGGCCCGGGCGGGCTCCATCGGCCAGCCCGTCCAGCCCCGACCCCGTGAAACGCTCACGCCACTTCCGCACGGTGTCAGTGGTAAGGCCCAGCTCAGCGGCCACCCCTGAGTTACCGCCTGCCGCCAGATCCGCGCACGCCAGGATGATCCGCGCCCGCTCCTCCAGGCGTGGCCGCCCCGACTGGGCCAGCCGATCGAGCCCTGCACGATCCTCATCAGACAGCGCCAGCGGCGCAGCACGACGCGACATAAACAACAGACTACATAATTACGCCTCTAATTTCAGGCGCGGCACACTAGTGTCGCGTGGCGTTAGTTGTTTGACGGTCTGATTTTGGTGAGTAATTCGTCGGCGTCCTTGGTCCAGGAGAACGGCTGGCAGCGGTCGTTGCAGGCGTCGATGTAGGCGCCGATGGCGGTGGTGAGTTCTTTGACGGAGCGGAAGGTGCCGCGGCGGATGGCCTGGCGGGTGATGATGCCGAAGAAGATCTCCACCATGTTCAGCCACGAGCAGCTGGTCGGGGTGAAGTGCAGGGTGATCCGCTTGTTCTCCGGCTTCGCCAGCCACTTGCGGACGTCGGGGTGCTTGTGGGTGGCGTAGTTGTCCAGCACGACGTGCAGGTCCGTGGCAGGGTGCGCGGCGGCGACTTTCTTCAGGAACCGCAGGAATTCCTGGTGGCGGTGCCGGGGATAGCACGCGTCGGCGGTGATCTTCCCGGTGGCGATGTCCAGGGCGGCGAACAGCGTGGTGGTGCCGTGCCGCTTGTAGTCATGGGTGCGCCGCGCCGCCAGCCCGGGCCGCAGCGGCAGCATCGGCGCGGTCCGGTCCAGGGCCTGCACCTGGGACTTCTCGTCCACGCTGACCACCACCGCGCCGTCCGGGGGCGCGAGGTACAAGCCGATGACGTCGCGGATTCTGGGTTCGAGTTCCGGGTCGGTGCTGAACTTGAACGTCTCCAGCCGGTGCGGCTGGATCTTCCATTTCCGCCAGATCCGGGCCACGGAAGCGAACGAGATCCCCAGCTCAGCGGCCAGGAACCGGGCCGACCAGTGCGTGATCCCCAGCCGCTCCGGTGGCCGGCCGTCATTCACCAGCGTCGCTATGACGACATCCGCCTCACTGATCTCCGGCGGCCGGCCAGACCGCGGCTCATCTTCCAGCGCCGCGATGCCGCCCCTCTGGTAGCGGCTCCGCCAGCCGATCACCGTCGGCCGCGACACCCCGGCCGCCCGGGCGATCTGCGCGTTCGGCATCCCATCGGCGGCCAGCAGCACCATCCGGGCCCGTTTCGCCAGCCCCGACGGCACACTCGGCAACCGGGCCAGCTCAGCCAGCCGCTCATGGTCACCCTCACGCAAGATCAGTGCAGGAGCTACAGACATGCTCCATTGTCCCGCTCAACTCACCGTAAAACAACTTCCAACACGCGACACTAGCAGCAGCCACCACAGCCCTGCGATCGCGCTAGTGGCGGTGAGCTTGGCCCTGACGATTACCGCTTGCGGGTCCTCGGTCAAGCCGGGCAGCGGGAGCGCCCCGGGCAGCCCCGCACAGGCGAGCGCGTACGTCTACTGGGCCAACAACAACACGATCGGGCGCGCCAACCTCAACGGCACTGGCGCCAATCAGCGCTTCATCACTGGCGCCAGGCGCACGCGCATGGTGGCGGTCACCGCCCGCTACATCTACTGGTCTTCCGACAACGGCACGATCGGGCGCGCCAATCTCAACGGCACCGGCGTCAGGCCGCGTTTCATCACCGGTGCCAGCGGCCTGGTCGGGGTGGCGGTCACCTCCAAATACGTGTACTGGGCGAACAATGCCACCGGCACGATCGGGCGCGCCAACCTCAACGGCACCGGCGTCCACCAGCACTTCATCACCGGCGCCAGACAGCCAGACGGGGTGGCGGTCAACTCCAAGTACGTGTACTGGGCCAGCGACTATGAGATCGGCCGCGCCAACCTCAATGGCACCGGCGTCCACCAGCGCTTCATCACCGGCCCAAGCGGCCCCTCCGGGCTGGCGGTCGACTCTGGGCACATCTACTGGGCCAACGAGTACACGAACACGATCGGGCGCGCCGACCTCGACGGCACCGGCGCCAAACAGAGCTTCATCACCGGCGCTGACAGCCCGGACGCCCTGGCCATTGACTCTGACCATATCTACTGGGCCAACTTCGGCAGCGGCACGATCGGGCGCGCCGACCTCGACGGCACCGGTGTCAACCAGAGCTTCATCACGGCACATGGCCACCCAGGCGGCGTGGCCGTCGCCCCCGGCCCGTAGCGGGTCAGGCGCGGATGCAACACCGTTTAGTACGCACTGAGATCCGCTGGTGAGGTTCCACGATCCGGGCGAGTAGGTTCAGGCCCACCACGGATGTGGGTGCTGGACCATAGCGTGGCCGTCCGGGCGCAGGCCAGGATTGTCTGGCAGGTGAACACAGGGCCGCCCGCAGGGGGTGTCACCCGGAACTTACGCGCGATCCGCGTACTCAGGTCATCCGCCGCATGAGAAGAGGAACGACGATTCGGACTACGGCATGAAGGACGCCGGCGGGCCGCCGCTTATGTCACCACCCGTGGATGCGCTGATACGGATCAGCGACGTGACGAAGCGCTACGACCACGACAGCCGGCCCGCGCTGGACGAATCAGCCTGGAGGTCGCGCCGGGTGAGGCCGTGGCCGTGATGGGTCCCTCGGGCAGTGGGAAGTCGACGTTGCTCAACCTGACCGCCGGGCTGGACCGGCCGACAAGCGGGAGCGTCAACGTGGCCGGGCAGCGGGTCGACTCGCTCAGCGAGACGGGCAAAGCGCGTTTCCGCCGTGCCGAGATCGGCATGATCTTCCAGTTCTTCAACCTGCTGGAGGACCTGACTGTGGCCGATAACGTGCTGCTGCCCGCCCAGCTGGCCGGGATGCGCCGGGCGAAAGCCCGTGCGCGGGCGGGCGAGCTGCTGGCGAGGCTGGGGATCGATCAGTACCGGAACTCCTACCCGGGGCGGCTGTCGGGCGGGGAGCGGCAGCGGGTGGCGATCGCCCGGGCGCTGGTGAACCGGCCGGCGCTGCTGCTGGCTGACGAGCCGACCGGAGCTGTTGACACCGCCACCGGTGAGGAGATCGGCGAGCTGCTGCTCGATCTCAACCGATCCGGCCAGACTCTGGTGCTGGTTACCCATAGCCCGGACCTGGCCGCTCGCTATACGCGGCGTGTGATCCAGCTCGTCGACGGCCGGGTCGCCAGTGACGCCCCCGCCGGGGCGCCGGCGTGAGTGCCGGGCCAGTGATCAAGGCCGCATCCGGCGGCTTGCTCCGCCGGCGCGTGCAGACCTTGGTGATCTTCGTGCTGCTGACCGCGTCGACCGCGGCGGCCGTGCTTGGCCTCACGCTGCTCACGAACGCGAATGAGCTGTTCCTTCATGCGGTGGCCGCGCAGCGCGGCGCAGACGTGGCGGGGTTCGTCGATTCCGCCCGGGCCACGGACGCGCAGCTGGCCGCATCCACCCGGCTGGCCGGGGTGACGAGGGCCGCCGGGCCGTACCCGGAGGTCACCGTCACTGCGCAGGCCGCAAATGCCGGTCGGCGGTCTTCCCAGGGCGGCGCTCTGTCGTGCCGGGGCTGACCGTGGAGGGGCGCAGCTCGCGGGGCGGGTCCCAGCGACGCCCGCTCTGTGGCCATCGCGGCGCTGCGCTCCCCGTCCCGCCGGGAGGTCCAGGCGGACGATCACGCGGCGGTGCTGAAGGTGTGGTCCAAGCGCCACCGGGACCTGGGCCGTGCCCGCACCCTGTGGGGCTCGAATATGCGATCGGGCTTGTGACGTACGGGTTCTGGTGACGATGCAGGCGTTACGCGGCAGCGTGGTACTCGCTGGTGAGGCCGCCGAGGACCAGTTTCCGGCGGACCCGGTGCTGGGCAAGGTTGATCGGCGGCGGCCGGTTGCCGACCTGCGCGGGCGCCAGCTGGCTGAGCGCGCGATGCGGTCGGCCGGTGTTGTAGTGCCGCAGGTATTCAGTCAGAGCCTGGCGCAGGTGATGTTCGTCCAGAATCAGGAGCCGGTCGAGCAGCTCGCGGCGCAGGGTGCCGATCATCCGCTCGCAGATCGCGTTCGCCTTCGGGGCCTGCGGCGGGCTGAGGAGGACCCGGATGCCTGCGGCGGTGAAGACGGCGTCGAAGGAATCGGTGAACTGCCCGGCGCGGTCCCGGATCAGGTAGCGGGCGGCGTCGGCGCGGTGGCCGGCATCGATCAGGAAGTTGCGGGCGGCCTGGGTGGTCCAGGCGCCGTCGGGGTGTGCGGTGATGCCTGCCAGGTGGGCGCGGCGGGTGCCGTGCTCGATGATGATCAGGGCATAGATCCGGCGCAGCCAGACGGTGTCGACGTGAATGAAGTCGGCGGCCAGCATGCCATGGGCCTGCGCGGTCAGGAACTGCCGCCAGGTCGGCCCAGCGCGGCGCGGCGCGGGACCGATGCCCGCGTCGTGCAGGATCTGCCAGACCGTGGAGGCGGCGATGTGATGGCCGAGCCGGATCAGCTCACCTTGGATGCGCCGATGTCCCCAGGCCGGGTTGTCGGCGGCCATGCGGATCACGAGCGTGCGGATCGCGGCGGCAGTGGGCGGGCGTCCGGGGCGCCGACGGCTGGTGTAGTCCCAGTGGCGGGTGACGAGCCGGCGATGCCAGGCCAGTAGGGTCGCCGGGGTCACCGGGAAGATATCGCGCCATCGGCGGCGAGGGATCAGCCGGGACAGCGCGGCGAGCCAGAGCCGGTCCGCTGGGTCGTAGCGGACCCGGCCGGCCTGGCGGCGGAGCACCACGTTCTCGTGCCGCAGGACCAGCAGCTCGGCTTCCTTCGAGGCCTCACGGCTGGTCAGCAGCACCATGGCGCTGAGCAGGTACCGCATCAGCTGGTAGACGACCGAGAAGATCACCCAGTGATGATCCCCGCCGACAGGACAGCCAGATCACTCGCAGGCAACCGGTGCCATCGAGTTATCGAGCCCCACACGATCGTCCACAGCAACCTCCCTGCCTGGCCGGCCAGGCCCCGCCGAGGGCGGCACGGCCACCATCGGCCAGCTTTACCCAGCCGGCGCTACCGCGGCCATACCGCGTTCCGCCATCAAGGAACAGCAGTACCCCGCCGGGCCCGATCCGGACGTTCGCTAACGGAACCCATGCGCTCGCATCTGGTCGGCGCTGCACTCATGCCGACGTGGCTTCGCCTAGTACAGCGGATACGGACGCGGGCGGGCGGCGCGCGGCAGCGGGGAGCGTGAGGATCACGGTGCGGCCGCCGCGGGTCTCCTCGCAGCGGAGTGTGTCGCCCATGGCTTCGGTGAGGTCGCGGGCAAGCCGGAGAGCCAGGCTGCTCGGGCCATCACCCTGATGCGGGCCGGGCCCCTGGTCGGCGATGCGGATCTCCACCTGGCTGGCCAGGCCGACGGCGGTGAGCACAGGCGCAGCGTCAGCTGGGCTGCGATGGAGGGCGTCGGCCATCAGGCTGGTCAGGATGCGGGTGAGGAGCGCGGCGTCGGCGATCACCTCGGGCAGGTCCTCGGGCGTGCTCAGCGTGATGCGGGGGCCACCAGGGCCTAGGTCGTCGAGGGACGCGGCGATGACCTCGTCAAGATCGACTGGCCGGATGTAGGTCTCCAGCGCCCCGGCGTGCAGCCGGCTGAGATCGCTGAGGTCGGCGACGAGCCGGCCGATGCGATCCACCGCGCGGCGCGCGACGGCGAGCAGAGCGGCGCGATCGTCTGGCGTGGCAGCGGCGCCGTGGTCAGCCAGAGCGGCCAGGGCCGCCTGGGCTTCGGCGAGCTGGCCGCGTGCGTACTGACCGGTGGCGGCGAGCAGGGCCGAGCGGGAACGAAGGTCAGCCTCGTGCTGGGCGGCGTGCGCGTCCTGCTCATCTCGGCGGCGAAGGGTAATGCCGGCCACCACCTGGACCGCGCATGCGTACAGCACCCTGGTGTCATCCGTGCCGAGCACGCGTCCCCGCCCGGCCAGGGTGAAGGTCTCGTTGACCGGGAGTTCCACGTCGGCTCGGGGACCTTCTGGCGGCCGCTCGCCTGCGCTGGCCACGACGTACCAGCATGAGCCTGCGCCATCCTGCCGCCGTTCCAGCAGGCTGACCGCGGCCAGGCTGAACATCTCGCGTATCTCCTCAAGCAGGGCGGGCGGGTCGCCGCGGCCGCGCAGCACGCTGCCCGCGAGGCGGGTGAGCGCCGCTGCCTCCGCGCTCGCCCGCGAGGCCCGCCCGCGGCGCCAACGAAGCGCGGCCAGCGGCCAGGCCTGCGCCAGCCTGCGCCGGCCTGCCCCCTCGCGGCTGACCAGGTGCACGTCGACATGCTCGGCCCGGCGCGCCAGCCTCGTCGGGATGCTCCTCCCCGCGAGCAGGTTGAGGAGCCGGCCCCGGCGGCTCGCGCCGAGAACCATCTGGGTGGCATTCTCGGCCCGGGCGAACCGCAGCAGCGTCTCGGCCACGTCGTCCCCGGGCACCTGCTGAAAGCTGCCGCCGAGCAACGCCACGAGCGCCCGCTGGGTATCCAGCGTCGCGGCATGGCCGGCCGCCAGGCCGTCGTCGCAGTTCACGTGCACCGCGAGCAGGTCGCTGCCGGGGGTGCGGGCGGCGATCCGGGCGGCGCGCCGGATGACGGCCTCATCGTCGTTCTCGCCGGCGATGCCGACGACGATTCGCTCCCGGGTCTCCCATGGTGCGGCGATGCCGTGCTCGGCACGGTACCGCTGCAGGCCCTCCTCTACCCGGTCGGCGACCCAGAGCAGGGCCAGCTCACGCAGCGCGGTGAGGTTCCCGGGCCGGAAGTAATGGGTGAGCGCGGCCTCGATCCGGTCCGGCGGGTACACATTGCCATGCACCATCCGCCGCCGGAGCGCCTCGGGGGTCATGTCGACCAGCTCGATCTGGTCAGCGCGGCGCGCTACCTCATCGGGCAGGGTCTCGTGCTGCTCCACCCCGGTGACCTGTCTCGTCACGTCGCTGAGTGACTGGAGGTGCTGGATGTTCAGGGTGGTGACGACGTCGATGCCCGCGTCGAGCAATTCATCGACGTCCTGCCACCGCTTGGGGTTCCGGCAGCCGGGCACGTTGGTGTGGGCGAGCTCGTCCACCAGCGCGACCCGGGGGCGGCGAGCAAGCACCGCGTCCAGGTCCATCTCGGTGAAGGTCGCACTGCGGTAGCTCATCGTGCGCCGCGGCACCAGCTCCAGTCCCTCGGCCATTGCCGCGGTCAGCCGCCGACCGTGCGGCTCAACGAGTGCGATGACCACGTCCGTGCCGCGTGATCTGCGGCGCTGGCCTTCGGCGAGCATCGCGTAGGTTTTCCCGACGCCGGGCGCGGCGCCCAGGTAAATGCGGAGCTGTCCCCTGGCCACAGTTGCCATGTTCCTCGCACCGCGAGCCGTCGGACAGGGGAATTCTTCACTGCTCAACGGGCCGAACGGCTCTGTCTGCCCCCGGGCCGGCGCACCGGGGTGGGCCGGCCTGCCCGCAGCCCGTTGGCGAGGCTGTCCTGGGACCAGCCGGGGAACGAACGCAGAACCGGGATGACCCGCTCACGCGGCAGGCCGCTGCCGCAGGCTCCGGGGGGGCAGTCCGGTCCGGACTGCGTCACTCAGATGCTGGGCGCTCCTCGTCTTTGAGTGCCTCGAGTACCGCGTGTTCTTGTGCCAGCCGGAGCTGGCCGAGGAAGACCTGCAGCAGCGTGGCGGCCTGCTCGGTGAGCCTGGTGCCGGCCAGGGCGAGGACGCGATCGCCGGCCAGCTCGACGCTGTAGGGGGCCTCATCGGGACGCTCCAGGCGGGTCTTCCCGGCCGCTGCCTCAACCTGCCAGCCCGCACCCTCCCGGCGCAGCAGGGCGGCTCCGTCGAGATCGAAGACGCGGCGGACCGAGCTGACAGCGTCAGCGAACTGGCCGCGGCCGGACATGGTGTCGGCGGCGAGCCTGGTGAGGTTCTCGGCCTCGGCCCTGGCCCTGGCCACCTGCGCCCCCTGGCGGGTGAGCAGGTCGACCAGGCTCCCGACGGCGGCGGCGACCACGACGAACGTGATCAGGCCGACGATGTCGACCAGCTGCCCGACCCGGAAGCTGTAGAGCGGCTTGGTGTACAGGAAGTCGGAAGCCAGGACTCCCACCCCGGTGGCCAGCAAAGCCGGGCGGATCCCGCCCAGCAGGGCTACCCCTACCACCGTGACCAGGGCGCACAGCAGCGCCCCGGCCAGCCCCAGTGAGGAGCGCAGCGGCATGAGCGCGACCGTGATCACCAAGGGCGCGGCCACGGCCAGGATCCAGGCGGCGACGCGCCGGGGTACCGGCAGCGCGATCCTCCGCAACGGTGGCGGGGCGCCCAGCTGGGCGGGCTCGACGTGCCGGGGCGGGCGGCGCGCCGGGATCACGTGTACCTCGATCGGGCCAGCCGCGCGGATCGCTTTGTTGATCACTGAGCCATGCATGAGTTCCTGCGCGCGGGAGCGGCGGGTTGCGCCCAGCACCAGCTGGCGCGCGCTCTCGGTGCGGGCGAAGTCGACCACGGTGGTGGCCACGTCGATCCCGGCCAGTTCGGTGTAGCGCCCGCCCAGTTCGCCCAGCAGCCGCCGCTGGCTGGCCAGCCAGGCCGGCTCGGCCCCGACCAGGCCACGGGGCTCACGCACGTGGACCCCGATGAGCTCGGCCCGGGTGGAGGCGGCGATCTGCGCGGCCCGCCGCAGCACGTGCTCGCCTTCGGGCGCGCCGGTCAGCGCGACCACCACCCGCTCGGGCGGCGCGGACGGCACCACGCCCCGGGCCAGCGCCGCCCGCGCGGCGGCGTCGAGCAGGTCGCGCTCGTCCAGCCAGCCCAGCGCCAGCCCGCGCAGCGCGGCGAGGTGCTCCGCGGTGTAGAACCCGCCCAGCGCCACGGCTGCACCCGGCAGTACCCCCCCATGGGCGATGCGGGCGCGCAGCCGCTGCGGCGTGATGTCGATGAAATCGACCCGGTCGGCCGCCGCCACCACCGCATCGGGTACCGTCTCCCGCTGGGCCACGCCGGTCATCGCCTCCACCGCGTCATTGAGGCTGTCAAGGTGCTGCACGTTGAGAGATGTGATCACATCGATGCCCGCGTCGAGGAGTTCCTCCACATCCTCCCAGCGCTTCTCATGCCGGCTCCCCGGCACACAGGGATGAGCGAGCTCGTCCACCAGCGCCACCCCCGGGTGCCGGGCCAGCAGGGCATCCACATCAAGCTCCGCGAACACCGCGCCGTGGTGGCTGACCTGACGTGGCGGCACTTTCTCCAGCGCGCGCAGCATCGTTTCGGTATCGGCGCGGCCGTGGGTCTCCGCCAGGCCGACGACCACATCGGAGCCTGCGTCGGCGAGGCGGTGCCCCTCGGCCAGCAGCGCGTAAGTCTTGCCCGCGCCGGGAGCCGCGCCCAGGTACACGTGCAGCCTGCCCCGGTGGTGCCTGACCAGATGAACACCCGTTGGCGACCCGTCCGCACTTACCCTGTCCGCGCATGCCGCAGGCGTGCGGGGCTCGTCACGTTCCATCCATCACCCCCAGCCCGACTCGGCCAGCACGCCTCCCGGCCACTGAGCCGACGATCTCAAGGTGCCGCCGACCGTACGGACCGGCGGATACCCGCAGAAGAGCCGAACGTCCTGAACGCGCGGCCCTGCCCCTACCATGCGCGCGGCGAGTCGAATTGGCTGTAGGCAAAGCACATGGATTCGGCGCTCAGCGCATGGATCCCGTTTGCCGGGTCGTCCGGCGTTACTCCGGTGTGGTGCTCGCGGCAGGTTCGTATTCCGCGAGCCGGGCGTCCGCGGTGAGCACGGTCTCGTACCGGCGCCGGATGTCGTCCCGGTCCGCCTTCTCCGGCACCGAGCGCTCAGCGGCCCGCTGGATCATGGCCGCCTGGTCCAGCAGGACCTGGCGCTGCCCGCTGCCAGACGTCTCGGCCATGATCTTCGCGAGCGCGTCGAGCTGGCGGATCATCACGGCGGGCATGCCGTCGCTGGCCTGGCGGATCTTCTCGAACGCGCGCTGCACGAGGCGTTGG
>Ga0208219_1000863_pt1 | contig 10708 bp, 11 predicted proteins | sample NGESurshal072012_7_FD_184469 | JGI IMG/M metagenome (GOLD analysis project Ga0208219, IMG submission 184469) | Arctic peat soil microbial communities from Barrow, Alaska - NGEE Surface sample 53-2 shallow-072012 (SPAdes) | ecosystem: Environmental > Terrestrial > Soil > Wetlands > Peat ...
CTTCAGAACACAGAACCAGCCCGGCAGGAGGAAGAACCCCCTGGCCCAGGGGCTAGAGAGACTGAAGGGACCTCAGGGAACCCTGGGGATATTTATTAGAAACGGACCAGGAGCAATCCCGGCACCGCGCCCCAGGCCGACTCGACTGCTGGCGAGGAAGCCTTCGAGGAGCGCGGGCCGGTAGCGCGGGCCGGTATTGCATCCGCCTGAGCCGGGTCTTCACCAGGGCGGTCAGCTGGGCGAGGTTGCGCTTGGCCAGGTTGGCCAGGGATCTTTTCAGGTGCGACCACACCGGCTCGACGGGGTTGAGCTCGTGCGCATACGGCGGGAGCTGGTAGACGGTCAGCCAGTCCCGGGCGTCGGCCAGCTCGGCCATCGCGGCGCTGACGCAGGACTTGAGGTTGTCCCAGACGACCACGACCGGCCCGGCGAGCTGCTGGTGCGCGGCGTCCAGGAGCTGGGCGTAGTCCGTCTCGGTGAAGCGGGGACTCTCTGCCCCGGACTCTGTCCAGGATAGGCCTGAGGCCGGACTGGGCCGCGGCCTCAGGCGTTGTGGCGGACGCTGGAGGGCTTCCCCGCCACGGCATCGGCCCCCAGGGCCCGTGGCACGATAGCCACGTCCCGCGCGAGGCCGTTCTGGCCGCTGGCGGCCCGGTCCCGCTCCACCGCGGAGTCCGCTTCCGTCGGGGCCGGCGCGGGCTCAGTCGGCTGGCCTGCGGTGCGTTCCCCGCCGGCCACCACCCAGTAGTCCACCAGCGTCATCCGCACTGTTCGGGCGCGCTCGGCGATCTTGATTGCACGCGCGGCAATCTCGGCTGCAATGGGACCCATGCGGCGCGCGAGCAAACACGCTCCACTGACCAGCGCGACCGCAACCAGGCCCCCGCGGGGGGACCAGATCCCTGCTGCCAGCATGATCATCGCGATGAAAGTGATTACTGCGATCGCTGTGACGCATGCGATGATCAGGCGCGCGAATACGTCGAACCCGCGCAGCAGCCCGGCGATAGCGGCGGTCGGCGCCACGGCGATGAACACGAGCACCAGCACCGTCACCAGCAGCGATCTCGCGCCAGCCAGCTCCGCCACCACCCCCGCTGCGCCTGCCCCCACGGCAGCGCGCACGGACCAGCTGGCCAGCCTGGCGTACTTCGGTGTCATCCGGTGCCCGCGGTCCTCACTTAGGGTGATGGGGGGTACCAGTCACGATACCGCTGTCTGGGGGCGCACAATTCGGTGGCCGTGCCGCCGCTGTGAACCCCGGAGCGCCGGCAGACTAGCCCGCACGTAGACGCTGCAGCGTCGACGATCGCCGCCGCGACTGAAGCCAGGATGGAAGGGTCATCCTGGGGCGCGGTGGCCAGACTAGGGCAAACCGTCCGTCAGGTGAGGGGCCCACGTGCGTGGCTGGACAAGCTGAGACGGGTGCGGCATGAAACAGAAGCGTCACCCTGGCGTATGCCGATGCGGTCATGACCACGAGGCACACGCGCACTACCGCCCCGGTAATGAGTGCGCTCTCTGCGAGTGCAAGCGCTGGAATCCGCCGCACGGGCTGTGGCGTCGGCTCCGCCCGAGCCCCCGGAAACCTGCCGCGTTATCGGGTTCAGGACCGGCCGACCGGGTGCCGGCAGACGTAACCCCTAGGTAAACCCGCCAGTAAGGTTGCGCGTCCCAAATTGCATACCAGCGGCGTGGCGTTACCCGCGCGGGTCCTTCCCGGGGCTGTGCGCGGCGTGGATGTGTCAACCCAGCTAGATTTAGCGGTCGCCATCCGGGTGATCACGATCCGTGATGATGTCCAGGCATGGCACAACGCAACAGTGCCCCTCCAGCTCATGGGACGGCGCGGACGCCAGGGGTGGGCGCGCAGCGAATCGGTAGTTACTTCTGGCATCAGGGCGCTGATCCGCGGAGCGCACCCTGGCCAGCCGGCTCGGCGGGGCAGCACCAGCTATCGCTGGGCGTGCTGCGTGGTTCGGCGGGCCGCTTGGTGCCGAAGCTGCGCAGGACAACGATGAGAGCCACCAGCACGAGGGCGGCGGCCAGCGCGGACGTGTAGACGGTGGCGTCGACCGGGCCCGCCAGCTGGCCGATGAGCCCGGTGAGGACGGGGACCAGGCCCAGGCCCAGGTAGGCGGCGGCGAAGAACGTCGATACGACAGCCGCCCGGTGGCGCGGCTCGGCCAGCCGGTTCAGCTCGCTCAGGCCGCCGCGGAAGATGAAGCCCACGGCGACGCCCCCGGCAATCGTGCCGGCCAGGAACAACCACAGCAACTTGCCGAACAGCGCCGATTCCAGCGCGGCCAGGCACACCAGCAGCAGCGGCAGCCCGGCGGTCAGGCTACGGCGGGCTGGCAGCCGCGCGGACGCTGCCTGGCTGATGGCCGAGGTGATGAAGATCAGGAACACTGTCGCCCCGATCAGAGCCAGGTTGTGCACGCCGAGCGTGCCGTGCAGGAATTCGGGGACCAGGCTGCTGAAGAAGCCGAGAACGCTGAATGCGGCGAAGATGCCCAGGCACGCGCCGAGCATGACGGCCCGCATCGGGGGCGGGACTCCAAGTTTGCCTGTACCAGGCCGGCCCTGGCGATGCGGATCAGCAGGTCCCGCGGCGTGTTGCCGTACATGGCGTTGGCGTCATAGACGACGATGAAGGCCATGGTCAGGGCAGGTCCAGTTCCTGGCTGAGGGCAGCCATCTCGTCCAGGACGCCACGGCGGTGTTGGTCGTCGCGACGCTTGTACTCACGGAGATCCTGGAAGGTGATCCGCCGGTGCCTGCCGACCGTGCGGTACGGGATCTCCCCGGATTCCAGGAGCTTGATCAGGTAGGGCCGGGAGACGTTGAGCATGTCCGCTGCCTGCTGGGTCGTTAGCTCGGCGTTGTCCGGAATGATCTGGACGCCCTGTCCATTCGCAAGCAAGCCGAGGATCTGTGCTAGCAGGACGGCGGCTTCGCGGGGGACGACGAGGGCGTCGTCCCCGACGAGCTCGCCGAGGAGCGTGAGCGGGTCAGATCCCTGATGAGTCGCCAGGAATTCCTTGATGCGCCGAGCAGCACGGTTCGCGACGTCCGGGTCGACGTCACCGGGCCGGATCTGGCCGATAGCTTGCCGAGTCATCTTCGCCACCCCCTCTAACCGCATTATCCGCAACAACCGCAGCGTCCGCAATAGTTCCGGGACGGTGCCAGGCGTGAGATGAGACACGACACATCGCGGGACCCACCAACGTAGGCACAGAGCGAAGACGGGAACCTCTGCCGAGGTTACTCAGGCTGCTGACTCTCCCCCCAACCAAACGAACAAGGCGAAAACCCCGCCGACTCACTCACCGACCCGGTGCCCCAGACGCATCAGAGATATGACGGGCGTCGGCCATGCGGTTGCGTGCCCAGCGTCGAGAGGTCTTGCCGAACATGGCAGCGAGCTTGCGCTCGGACAGGGGCGCGCCGGTATCCAAGCTGGCACGGTAGGCGGCCACCGCTGCGACATTGATGTCCTCTTCACCGTCCTCGACGATGGTGCCGCCTCCGTTCACCACGGACCAGCCGGTCGTCTCCTGAACCGCGGACCGGTACGCATGACCAATGTCTGGCCGACCTGACCCGCTGTCCCAGCCCGCGCCAAAGACTAGGCCCGTGCAACGTTCACTCGGACCGCCAGGCCTGGCGTAACTACCCGGCGCGCCCCGATCCCCCGGCACGTCCGGGTCAGCCGCCGACACCAGCCGCAGCCCAGTGACTGGGGGATCCGCTAGCCCGCCTACCTGGTCCGCAGCTGGTTCGCGGACCACCGCGCCAGCGGCTGCGGTCCGGATCAGCCACAGCAAAAGCTCATAACTGCCTACCAGGCTGGCAGCCGGCCAGGCCGCCACCGCGGCGCCGACCGGTCCATGGGACCAGCCGTGGGCCACATTCGCCGCGAGGGTAGCCACGATGCCCAGCACCAGCAGCCACCGGGCCAGAGGCGGCGCGGCGAGTTGGTGCCGCGCCGCGTACAGCACGACCATCGATGATGAGTACACGAGCCCGTCGATCGTGGCGGGCTCCAGCCGGGCGGTGATCCCGGTTTCGCCGTGGGCGCGGACTACCTCGAAGGCGTGCCAGTAGCTGACATACGCGGCGATACCGGCCACGCCCAGGACGGCGGCCGCCGTGGAGAACCGGATCGCCCGGTCGGCGGCACTCACCGCTCCGCCGCCTCCCAGCCGGCCTGGCGGCCGGTCACGATCCAGGCTCCGCCCAGGCCGAACGGCGAGACCTCGAACCCAAGGGCATCGAGTACCTCGGACAGGGCGCCGTTCATGGCGTCATGTGCGCCCTGGTACTCCCGCCACCGGTCCCAGTCCAGGGACAGCAGGTTGTGAGTGGTCCAGGAGACCACCACGCCGCCACGGCCATCCGGGTCATGGCCACGCGCGACGGGTACCAGGCACACGCCGCCGAGCCGGTACAGCGGATGGCTCTGGGCGCAGTGGTGCAGGGTGAACCCGGCCTCGGTAAGAGCCCGGGCGATGTCGCGGGCGAGCGGCGCCAGCGGATCATCGGCGGGAAGCGGGCGGCCATAGGCATCGGCCAGCCTGGCCACCGCTTCGGCGAACTCGGCAGTCCTGGCGAGCACCCGGAGCGGCCCGAGATCCGGCGGCTCCAGATCGAGATAATCCTCTTCCCCGTAACCCTTCCGCAGTTGGTTAAGACGGTCTTCAGGCATGGCACTCCTCCTTGATCAATTGGGAGGAATTTGGGAGATCATCTTCTGGATGATCTTTCCTAAACCGCTCCCAACCTTTTTGAAGAGGAGCCTCTGAGCTGGCCTTTCTCAGATCACCAGTGGTAGCCGAAGGCGCAGTATGCCTCTCGCATCGAGGGGGTCAGGGGTTCGAATCCCCTCAGCTCCACCTCTGGGATCTGGTCTCTGACCAGGTCAGAAGGTCTTTCCTTGAGTCCTCCCAGCGGGCCTGGAGGACGGCCTTGAGGTCCTCGCGCATCCGGTCGGAAGTGTGGGCGTAGAGACCGTGCATGCCGGGCACCTCGTGGCCCAGGCGGTGCTCGGGGAGGATCTCGGGGATGCCGTCTTCGGCCATCCAGGTCTTGTGGCCGTGCCTCATGCCGTGCGGGTTCAGGCCGTACTTGACCGGAAGCCAGCAGGCGACCGGGATGTCCTCGGGGATCGGCCGGATGCCCCGTCCCCGGGGCCGCGTGAACGGGGCGTCGCCGGGCGGGGCGGGCGCCCAGGTGGTGACCGGGATACCCGGCCAGGCGGAGGCGTCCACGATGGTGAGCCGGGGCGGCTTGCTGGGCTGCGGCTGGTACCGGCCGTCACAGGCGGGGCGGAACACGCGGCAGGCGTAGTTGCTGCGCCGAGGATGACCGCCGTCCGGGCCGAGGAACACGTAGTGCCCGCTGCCGCCGTGCTCGTGCACGGTGCTGGCCAGCTTGGCAGGGTCACGGTCGGTCATGTCCGGGACGCGAGGCCGGTGCGGTGAATGATGTCGCACGCGACCTGGGCCCATTCGTCGTCCGACAGCATCCGGTCGCCGGGGGCGGCGCGGACGGAACAGTGCCAGACCTGTTTGGCGACGCCGCGGTCGCCGAGCGCTTCCCGGGGCTGCTGGAGCAGGCCGGTGAGGTGGCGGAAGTCGCGGTGGCCGTCGTCGCGGAGCGGGGGTTCGAGTTCGGCGGGATGGCGCCAGCCGACGACGAGGTGCGGGTCGGTGTGCTCCTCGTTACGACCCGGGCCGACGAGGTAGTGGATCAGGCCGGAGACGCGGCTGCCGCGGGCCGACCTTGCCGATCATTGGCGGATCCGCTTTCTCAATTCCTCGGCGGCCTGATCGAGGAGCTGCGCGCGGCGGATGCTCTCGGCCGCGTAAGCACGGCCGGCCCTGTCACGGGGCGCCCTCGGTGTTCTTGAACCCGCCGGAGTGGCCGTTGAGTACCTCGCTGACCTTGGCTAGCAGGTCGGCTTCGGAGAACGGCTTCTCCACCAGGGCGACGCCGGGTTCGAGCCGGCCCTGGGAGGCGAGCACGGGCCGGGCGTAGCCGGACACGTAGAGCACCTGGATGCCGGGTTTGATCACCCGTATTTTCTCGGCGACTTCCTTGCCGAGCATCTGCGGCATGACGACGTCGGTGACGAGCAGGTGGATCTCGCCCGGGTGGCCGCGGGCGATATCGAGGGCTTGCGGGCCGTTCCCGGCGGTGATCACCTGGTACCCGTTGCGGGCGAAGATCCGCCTGGTGACCTCACGCAGCGCCGGCTCGTCCTCGACCACCAAGACGGTCTCCCCCTGGGGCGTCCGCCGGTACGGCACCGGCTCCGTGATAGTCACGGCCGCCTCCTTGGTGACGGGCAGCGTGATGTTGAAGGTCGTGCCCGTGCCGGGTTCGGAGTAGATGTGGATGTGGCCGTCGGCCTGGGCGATGATCCCGTAGACGGTGGCCAGGCCGAGCCCGGTCCCGGCGCCCTCGTCTTTGGTGGTGTAGAACGGCTCGAACACGTGCTGCGCAACGTCGGGGGTCATCCCGCTGCCGGTATCGCTGACCCGCAGCCGGACGTTCCGGCCCTTCTGCGCCTTGGATCCCCCGGCGATGGTGTCGGCGTCCACGGTGATGTTGCCGGTGTCGATGGTCAGGGTGCCGCCGTCTGGCATCGCGTCGCGGGCGTTGACCGCGAGGTTCACCAGCACCTGCTCGACCTGGCCGGGGTCGGCCAGCACCGGCCACAGGTCACCGGCCAGCGCGGTCACCAGCTCGACGTGCTCGCCGATGGTCCGCCGCAGCATCTCCGCCACCCTGGTAACGACGCTGTCCAGGTCGAGGACCTGCGGGCGGATCACCTCCCGGCGGGCGAAGGCGAGAAGCTGGCGAGTGAGGCTGGCCGCCCGTTCGCCGGCCCGGATGATCTGCCCCAGGTCGCTGCCAGCCGACGCGCAGCGCTGAGCCCAGTCCGCCTCGGTCGCGGCGCCGAGTTCCTCCGAGACGAACGACGCGTAGTTGAGGATCACCGCGAGCAGGTTGTTGAAGTCGTGCGCGACCCCGCCGGCCAGCTGGCCCAGGTTCTCCAGGCGCTGGGCCTGCTGCAACTGCATTTGCGACCTGGCCCGCTCGGCCTCGCGCTTGAGCCGTTCCCGCTCCGCCCGGGTCTCCAGCCGCTCGGTTATGTCCCGGACGGCGGCTGTGATCAGGATCCCCTCGCCGGTGTCGATGGCGGACAGCGAGATCTCCGCCGGGAATGTGCTGCCGTCCCGGCGGCGCCCCGACAACTCAATCCCGGCCCCCATCGGCCGCGGCTGTGGCTCGGTCAGATACCCGGCCCGGTGCCGCGGATGCCCGGCTCGCGCGGCGTCGGGGACCAAGACCTCGACCGGCTGGCCGACCAGTTCCTGACGCCGGTACCCGAACAGCCGCTCCGCCTGCGCATTGACCAGGGCGATCAGGCCATCGGCAGCCACGCACACCATCGCGTCCGGAGCCGCCTCCAGAAGCGCGACAAAAGTCTGATCGCTGAACTCCCTCATACATCTCCCCGGTAATGAGGAAAATGGGTCGAATTCAAGCCCCAGGACGTCTGCCCTGACGGCGCTTGCTGGGCCAGGCTGCCAATCACCCGGAACAACGGATAGCAGCCCGCAGCAGAACCCCCGGAACAACTCTTGGGGGGCGCGTAAGAGTGTGTTACCGGAGAGGCGGGGAGCTTGGCGTTCCGTGCATAGGTTTTTGGTTTCCGACTGGTCAGTGGTGCAACAGTATGAAAAGAGCCAGCGGTGATCAACAAGGTTTCCCTAAGTTGCTCGGGATAGTTGCCTCCGCGAGATCAGCGGCCGCCCGGCTGATCAGCTCCCTGGCCTGCTGGCCGTACACGGCGCGCCGCGAGTAGTGCTCGAAAACTTTCGCGTACAGGGCGATCTCGCGGGGCTGCGTGATCCTGACCGCCGCCGAGTAGGTCTCTATCTGGACCTCCCGGTCATCGAAGATCCAGAACCCGCAGAAAGTCATGTAGTGCCTGACGCGGGTCGGCAGGATGCCGAACCGCAGCCGCGGCAGCCGTGTCACGTCCAGCAGGTGACGCAACTGGTCCAGCATGACGTCCGGGTCGGCCAGGGCCGCACGGAGCGCATGCTCGCCCAGCACGAAATGGGATAGCCGGTCCCCCGACAGCAGCAGGCGACCCCGTTCCATCCGGACTGCCACTGTCTCCTGGATGTCGGCCGGGATGCCGACCATGTCGGCGAACTCTGTCAGCCGCGCCGTTGCGTATCCGGGCGTTTGCAGCGCACCAGGGACGATGGCCGGATCGAAGATCCGGCAGTGATGCGTCCTGGTTTCCTGTTCCAGCAACTCCTGCTGGTAGCGCGCGGTTCCCGTCCGCAACAGACGTCTCAGCTCGACATACATCTTCTCGATCCCACGGACGGCGGCGATCAGATCGGGGATCTGCCGCTCGGCTCCGCAGTGAAAGCACCACAGTTCGATGTCGGCCTCTGACGCCAGCGAGTGCCCATGCTCGATCTTGGAGATCTTGGTGAAGTGCCAGCCAGCGAAGGCAGCGAGCTGCCGCCCGGACACGCGGGCATCCTTCCTGATGTCTCGCAGCCGGTAGCCGAGAGCCTCCCTAACCTGCTGAACCTCATTCGTCACGTTCGGGCTGGGCCGTACCGGGGGTGTTGCGCGGAGATCGCCCGAACGGCATCAAGGCCGGCGAGCGCTGGCGGACCAGCGCGGTGTCGTCGGCCACCTCGCTCCCGACCCATGTCCCGTCCCCGGTGAAGTGATTGATGAGCGTCCTTGACCCGCTGATGACCCTCAGCTCGTAGCCGGGCGCGGTCAGCGCTGACGCCCCGCACCGCGGCCGCCATCTGACCTGCTCGCCCGCCGCGATGTTGAGCGACGACCCGACCGGCAGGTACCCAGAGAAGGACTCAGGTGTGACCCGGCCTTGTCACCGCTGCCTCCGCGCCCGCCAGGACCGCTGCTGGCAGGTACTTCCAGAGCGACCGCGGAACCCGCACCACGGTCTCCCCGTCCGGAATGTTCAGCTCCGCCAGCAGCGGGGCGTCGGTCACCGTGTAGCCCTGGACGAGATAACCGTCGCCTTCCTGATAAAGGCGGGGCGAGCCACCGCTGCCCGTTTCGCCGCCCAGGAACCGTAAAGACATGGTAAACCCCATTTGCGTGTTGCCGTATGTTGCTCTGACTAGTATAGTCCGGCGAGATCCGCGCGATCCGGAACGGCAAGCCCGCGCCGCGATTACTTACCTTGGCTGCGACGGTGCAGATTACCAGTCCACACGCCCAGGATGCGAAGTGAAAGTTTTCAGGCACCTGAATGTGGCGGAAACGTACCAGTAGCTCAGCCACGAGAATCGGGCGAATCTTCCTGCCTGTGACAGCGATGCCAGGCAGGCGACTGAACGCCGGCGCGCGTGATCGTTGAAACTTCTCCTTGATCAATTGGGAGGAATTTGGGAGATCATCTTCTGGATGATCTTTCCTAAACCGCTCCCAACCTTTGTGAAGAGGAGCCTCCGAGCTCGCCTTTTTCAAATCAGCCCAGACGATCAGATCCAAGATCGTTTGACCGTTACTCGACCGTCGCCCAAGCCGTCAGCCGTTGGTCACGGACGTCTTACTGTAAGTCGGAGCGCTCAGGCACTCGGTTTCGTAAGTCGGCTCGCCGGAAACGCCTGTTCACGGCGCATCCTGGCGCACGCTGCCGCAATCCTGTGCCGGTGGACCAGCGTTCAGCGTCCGCTCCGGGTGGAGTCAGGTAGGGGCTCATAGGCAAGAGGCCACCCCAGCAGAAGGTAAAGCCGTCCAGAACGATCTTTAGTACGGCTCCTGCAACAGCCGAGCGCTCAGCGGCGAGACCAGGAGCCCTTTGGCAGGGGCTGGATCGGGTGACTCTTCATCCCACAGGTCTCCAGACTACGGGGCGGACCGCGGCTAACAAGGGACTACGTAAGTGAGGCGGTGGAACCGGCGCCGACCGAAGTGCGGGCCACCGCGTGGCCGCGTGGGACCGATACCTGACAACGCCACCGTACTGGCCCAGCTGTCATGAGAGTCGGACGTCACCGCCACCAGGCAAACTAGGGAGGCCCGCCTGAAACATGGGGGGCTCACTCCCGATTCGCGCTGAGCACCGCCCTGCTTACGGTCGCAATCGATCAATCCTGCGATCGGGGGGCGTCGTGGTGTTTCGCAAGACCGTTCGATCACCTGTGCGGTGGCTGCGCCGCCCGGACGTCGCCCTGATCGTGGCCGCCGGGTTGTGGGGGATGGCGGTCAGCGGGACGAAATATGCCCTGGGCGGCTTCGATCCCGTAACCCTCCTGAGCACCGAGCTCCTGGCGGGTGCGGGCGTTCTGTGGGTCGCCCTGCTCGTACGCGGCTACCGTCCGCCCAGATCCTGGTGGCTTCCCGCAGTGCTGGGGCTGCTCGAGCCGGCCCTGGCGTATCTGGGTGACACGTTCGGCCTTTCTCTCACCAGCGCGGTCCACGGGGCGGTGATCAACGGCCTCGAATCAGGGCTGGTGGTCCTGCTGGCCGCCATGCTGCTCCGGGAGACCGTCACCCGGCCAGCCATCCTCGCGATCGTGGTCGCGCTGGGAGGGCTGGCTGTGCTCGCCGGCGTGGGGACAGGCGGGAATGGCGGCACGGCTGCCGGTGACCTCCTGGTAGCCGGGGGTGTGCTGAGCGCGAG
>Ga0208219_1000865_pt1 | contig 10706 bp, 14 predicted proteins | sample NGESurshal072012_7_FD_184469 | JGI IMG/M metagenome (GOLD analysis project Ga0208219, IMG submission 184469) | Arctic peat soil microbial communities from Barrow, Alaska - NGEE Surface sample 53-2 shallow-072012 (SPAdes) | ecosystem: Environmental > Terrestrial > Soil > Wetlands > Peat ...
GGACGATGTCTATCGCTGCCCGGCCGGCGAGAAGCTGGCGCACCACTTCACCGCTGATGAAGATGGCCAGAAAATGCGGATTTACTTGACGAAGGCGTGATGCACATGCCCGTTTAAGGATCAGTGCACAACGTCCAACGAGCGCCGCATCAAACGCTGGGAACACGAACACGTCGTCGAGGCCGCTCAGACGCGGCTCGATCAGAACCCGCAAGCCATGCGTGTGCGCCGCGAAACCGTCGAGCATCCATTCGCCACGCTGAAGATGCGGATGGGGGCCACGCACTTTCTGATGAAGACGTTGCCGAAGGTGGCGATTGAGATGGCGCTGCACGTGCTCGCCTACAACCTCACGCGCGTGATGAACATCGTCGGCATCAAGCTGCTCCTGGTGGCAATCCGGACGTGAAGAGCTCGTGTTGCCATGCGCATCGTGTGACCGTTCAGGTCGCTCAGCGTGGCCCGAGCTTGCGCCCGGGTTGAATCTGGACTCGACAAAGCAAAAATATGCTCAGACCGTCGTGTCGACGCGGATAGTCCCCGGTTGCGTGCAGTTTTTGGGGGAGGCAAAACGTTTTCACACAGCCTGGACCCAACTCAAACAACAAGCGGGCACTTTGCGCTATGATATACATAGTAGGTTGTTGTTTGATCTGATGACAAAGTTTATGAGCTGGCGCGAGTCCATATCAGCTTCTAGTGGTCCAAATCTGACACTTGGATTCGCTTGGGGATTCCCTGAAGAACTCGCGTGTGCGAGTCTAGGGCATGCACAAGCGAACGAATATCCAGTTGAGCCGAGCCGACCGTAGCAAGCTTAAAGCCATGGTCGCCAACCGCAATAGCCCGCAGAAGCACGTATGACGGGCCAAAATTGTTCTTCTGACCGCCGCTGGGCGCGGCACGGCAGAGATCGTGCAAGCTACCGGCAAGGCCAAGACGGTGATCTGGCGTTGGCAGGAACGTTTCCGCGACGAAGGAGCCGCGGGCCTTTGGCGGGACAAGACGCGGCGTTCGCGCATTCCGCCGCTGAGCCCCGAGGTGGCTAAACGTGTGGTCGCCCTGACGTTGGCAGGCCCGCCGCCGGCGGCCAGTCACTGGACCGGTTCGGCGATGGCGAAGGCAGCCGGGATCAGCGTCAGCTCGGTGCAGCGGATATGGCGTGCTCATGGCCTCCAACCGCACCGGGTACGCCAGTTCAAGCTGTCCAACGATCCGCAGTTTGCCGCCAAACTGCACGAGATCGTCGGCCTCTACGTCGATCCGCCCGACCATGCCATTGTCTTGTCGGTCGATGAGAAGAGCCAAATTCAGGCCCTCGATCGCACCCAGCCGGGACTGCCGATGAAGAAGGGGCGCGCCGGTACCATGACACATGACTACGAGCGCCATGGCGTCACCACCTTGTTCGCGGCGCTCGATGTCCTTGAGGGCAAGGTTATCGGCCAGTGCATGAAGCGCCATCGCCATCAGGAATTCATCCGGTTTCTGAACGTCATCGAGGCAAGAGTACCCAAGAAAAAGACGATCCACATCATCGTCGACAACTATGCCACCTTCAAGCATCCCGACGTCATGCAGTGGCTCGCCAAACATCCGCGGTTTGTCTTCCACTTCACCCCGACATCCGCTTCCTGGCTCAACGCCATTGAGGGCTTCTTTGCCAAGCTCACAAAGAAGCGTCTCAAGCGCGGCGTTTTCCGATCCTTGCGGGAACTCAAGGATGCGATTCACCGCTTCCTCGACGACACCAATGCAAACCCAAAACCCTTTACCTGGACCAAGGACCCAAACAAAATCATCGCGGCTGTCAAACGAGGGCACCAAGTGTTAGATTCGATCCACTAGCGACGCTACTCGGAGGCACCATGTCGAAACCCAAAAGCTACGTTGTTTTGGCTGTGACGACATGGGCATTCGTCGTTTGCTTTGCCGTGTGGCTGATGTTTGGAGTAACCGGAATTCCGATAAGTCGCGAACTCGGCCTAAATGGGGTTGAATTTGGTTTGCTTACCTCCACACCGGTGCTCACAGGCGCTCTGTTTCGTCTGCCGCTCGGCATATGGACGGACAGATTCGGTGGCCGTATCGTGATGTTCCTGCTGCTAGTTGTTTGTGCCATACCGCTCTGGCTCTCAAGTTATGCGACCAAATTCTGGCAGTTTATCCTCCTCGGATTGGCTCTCGGTGTCGTCGGAGCCTCATTCGCCGTCGGTACCCCCTACGTGGCGCGCTTTTTTCCGAAGGAGCGACGAGGTTTTGCCATGGGCGTGTTCGGAGCGGGCACCAGCGGCGCGGCGATCAATATGTTTATCGCACCGGTGCTGATCGCCCGATATGGCTGGCAGATAGTTCCCAAGGTCTATGCTGTCGCGCTGCTCATTACGGCGCTGGTCTTCTGGCTGCTGTCAGTGCCGGACGTAGGCGCGCCCGGCAAGAGCGGCGCGTCGCTGCGCCAGCAATTGGTTGTCCTCAGGGACATTCGTGTCTGGAAGTACTGCCAGTATTACTCGATCGTTTTCGGCGGCTTCACCGCGTTGTCCGTATGGATGCCGCTCTACTTTGTTCAGGAATACGGGCTGAGTCTCGCACAGGCTTCACTATTGGCCGCCTGCTTTTCTCTTCCAGCCGGAATTTTGCGCGCTGTTGGCGGTTGGCTTGCGGATCACTTCGGCGCCCACAAGGTAACATGGTGGGTGTTGTGGGCGGCATGGATTTGCTTGTTTCTTCTGTCATATCCGCAGACCGAGTTCATCGTTCACACGATTCGCGGGCCCGCACAATTCCATATCGGATTGTCCGTGGCTATTTTCACGGCGTTGCTCTTCGCGCTGGGCGTCGCTTTTGCGTTCGGAATGGCCTCAACATTCAAGTACGTTGGCGACGAGTTTCCAGACAACATGGGCATCGTTACCGGTATCGTTGGTCTCGCGGGCGGCCTCGGCGGGTTCCTCCTCCCAATACTGTTCGGTGCGATCCTCGATTGGCTGGGAATCAACTCAAGCTGTTTCATGTTTCTTTATGGCGTCGTTTGGGTATCCTTGATTCTGAACTACACGACTGAGGTGAGACGCCTGCCGGTGATGGGTGAGAAAGTTGCGACCAGCGCAACACCGAATCGCTCGATCCCTGGTTGAATCTGGATGAGCCGAATGCGAAGCACAATTCTCATTCAATGTACTGGGGTTTTGTCCTCGACCCCAGGACGCAAGCTGCTTATGAGACGACTCAAACGCTTGGCGGCGGCTGCCGGGCCGCCGTATGATGGCCGTTCGCCGCGGCCGCGCAACAGCCGGGTAAGCTGCCGTCCACCGGGGTTGCTGGCCAGGGCCGCATCGCTCTGCGGTCCAATGAACGGCTGCTTTGTGCAGCGACTGCGGGAACTCGGCTGAAATAGGAATACCCATATGTATCAACACATCCTGATTCCAACCGATGGCTCGGAACTGGCGCACAAAGGCGTCGTACATGGGTTGTCGCTTGCGAAAGAGGTGGGCGCTAAGGTTACTGTCCTTACCGTTGAAGCTTTCAACTTCTATGATGCATCCGAGTCACAAGTGAAGGACGCGCAGGAGCACGCCGCTTCGATTCTGAATGGAATAGCTAATGAGGCGAAGGCCGCCGGTGTAAAGTGCGAGACGCTGCAGGTCATTCAGCATGACCCGGAAATGACCATCGTGAATACCGCAAAGGAGAGAGGCTGCGACCTCATCGTGATAGCTTCACACGGAAGAAGCGGGATCGCAGCGGCACTACTCGGCAGCGTTACGGCAAAGGTACTCACGCATACTGTCATTCCAGTGCTGGTCTGTCACTGACGCGGCCAGCACAGCATGCCGGTCGGAGTTCACCACACACTGTCTGTGTCGGGAGCCCTGGCCAAACCCGGCTCGCCGAGAAGTTGCACTCGCCCCACTACTACACGCGCCGCGCGCTTTGGTTCTACAAGGTATCGGTGAATACGATTATGTTCCTCTCACATCGAATTAGCTTCTCGCCGACGCACTTACGCCGAACCGGAATAGCATCCGAGGATTGGAGGCAATCATGTTCAATCCTACTCAATTCATCCAAGCGATTTGTCGAGGAGCTTAAAACAGGTACGGCCAAATCCATGGAATCCTTGAGCCTCTGCCTATCCGGACATCATTGGTTTTGTTGGGCGCCGCGCCTAATGCGCCACTTTTTCTGGAACTCGGGCCATGCCCAATCCTAAAAGCATTATGCTCTGGTCTTCGTCCGGCTCGCGCACGACCGGCAGTTCGTCGGCGTGGTCCTCGTCGTCTTGTCCTCGTCCTCTCGTCCTCATCAGGATCTCGGGGCGGCATCGTGTTGCCTTATGATCACGAAGGGACTCGAGTCGATCAACCTGGTGGAAAATTCCTCGGGGATGTGTGGGGTCATCTTGTTGCTCCTCGAGTGTGGATCCTACGAGATTTTACCCCGTCTGCTCCGATTCCCACATGAGGGTTAGCGCCGCATCGTTGTTCTTGGGATGGCAGCGTGGTCATCCCCTGCGGCGGCTCGTCAACACGACCGTAATCGCGACCATCCGCCGCTTCCTCATCCACGTGCTGCCCAAAGGCTTCCATCGCATCCGCCACTGCGGCGTGTTCGCCAGCGCGAACCGCGCCGAGACAATTGCGCGAGTGCGCGAACTCCTGGGACTGGCAACGCCCACGGCCGAAGAGGCGCTCGAAATCGATCCGGCGGCGGCGCAGCCACTCGCCCAGCCTTGCCCCTGCTGTGGCGGCTGCATGTTCGTCATCGAGACCTTCGATGCCGGCTGCCGACCACGCTACCGGCCGACGGCAATGAGGATCGATATTTCATGAGCGAAACCGCAACATTCCGCACCCGAACCACCAAGGGCCTTCCTCGCTGGTCAATGACCAGATACGCCACTGCTCGGCCGAACACGTGTCCGGCATTGCATTCCGCACCGCGTCCATCCCCAAAACGCAGCGTCAACGCGGCTCAATCAAAGCCGATCAGCCAAACCAGCGGGCACAATAACGTCATCCCCGAGCCCCGCCGACTTACCCACACCCACGTCCGCGCAACCAAATCCCCATAGCGCGCGGCAGCCGTCGTACCCAACCTCACGCGCGTTCCTTCATTGGAGGCTTTCGGACGACGGCCGCCGGAGCGCGCGGCAACGTTCGTCATCGGCCGTCATCCGAAACCCTTCACAGGAGGAGACATTTCGTTTCGCAGGTATAGGGGCCGAGCAAAAGTAAGACCAGCCAACTCACTCACGGAGGCTTGGGTGTCAATCGGCGTTCAAAATTGGACGCCGATACGGGGTCAAATTTGGGCTCTGACTCACTTTTGATGCAGTTCGAGGAATGTCTGGCGTTTTGATTGGGGGAGAATCAGCCGCCGTGCAGCAAGCACTCCAGCGCTCCAGTCTGGTGCCGCGTGGGTTTGTTGTAGAAAGTGCGTACTACAACGGTGATAAGGTTGTTATTACGGTCCGGGCGTCCGGAGGCGCTGGCCTGTGTCCCTCGTGCGGAACGGTTTCCAGACGTGTCCATAGCCGGTATCGACGACACGTGACCGATCTGCCGCTTTCTGGGCGGATCGTACAGCTTCTGGTGATCGCCCGCCGCTTCCGTTGCGATGCCGTCCTGTGCAGGCGCCAAATCTTCACGGAGCGATTTGCTGAAGGGATGCTGGCTCCATCGGCCCGGCGCACGGCGAGACTGGACTCAATCGTCCATCACCTCGGTCTGGCGCTTGGCGGGCGACCGGCGGCGAGCTTCGCAAAAAGGCTAACGTTGCCAGTGAGTAAAGATACGCTGCTGCGCGTGGTCCGACGCCGCAGCCGTCCGCCGTCTGACCCGCTTAGGGTCATTGGCATTGACGATTGGGCCTGGCGGCGCAATCACCGATACGCCAGCATCGTCTGCAATCTAGTGTCCTGAACCAAAAGTTCGTGGCATTTTAGGCCTTGGCTGGCAAATTGTAAGCGCAGAAGCGTTCGATCGAGCTGAGGATGTCGTCGGCTGATTTTGTCCATCGGAACGGCTTCGGGTTGGCGTTGTGAAGTTCGATGAAGGACTTGATGTCGGTGCGTAGCGCAGCCACGCTGCGATAGATGCCGCGCCTGATTTTGCGCTCGGTGATGAGCGCAAAGAAACGTTCGACCTGATTGAGCCAGGATGAACTGGTTGGCGTCAGATGCACATGCCAGCGCGGCCTCTTGGCCAGCCAGTTGCGGATCAGCGGCGTCTTGTGGGTTGCGTAATTGTCCATGACGAGATGAACGTCCAGATCGTCGGGTACGGTGGCTTCGATCTCATCGAGAAACTTGCGGAACTCTTTGGCACGATGGCGTCCATAGCACTTGCCGATGACCCGGCCGGTTGCGATGTCGAGGGCGGCAAACAGCGATGTGACGCCATGGCGCTTGTAGTCGTGACTGCGGCGCGCCGCCTGGCCAGGTCGCATGGGGAACATGGGCTGGCTGCGGTCCAGCGCCTGGATCTGCGACTTCTCATCGACACACAGCACGATGGCGCGCTCGGGCGGGGCCACGTAGAGGCCGACGACGTCGCGAACCTTGGCAACGAAGTCGGGGTCGGTTGAGAGCTTGAAGGTCTCCAACCGATGCGGCTGCAGGCCGAAGGCGCGCCATATCCGCTGTACCGTCGAGACAGACAGCCCACTGGCCCGTGCCATGCCGCGCGAACTCCAGTGCGTCGCGTCGGCGGGCTTCGTCTCAAGGGTGCGGACGATCACCGCCTCGATCCGGGCATCCTCGATGGTGCGCGGCGTCCCCGATCGAGGCTCGTCCCAAAGACCATCGAGCCGATGCTCGGCGAAGCGCCGGCGCCACTTGCCGACCGTGTCCGGATCAATACCAAGACGGGCAGCAACGATCTTGCTCTGCTCGCCTTCGGCACAGGCCAGGACGATCCGAGCCCGCAGCGCCGCGCCCTGCGCCGTGCTCCGGCGCGATGCCAGTAACGTCAACTCACGGCGTTCCACATCATCCAGCCCCAGCGGGGCAAAGCTTCGAACCATAGCCAATCCTCCCCAAAATCAGGAGGGTCCGCTATGATCGAATCGATTTGGAGTCCGCCAAACTTCAGATTCAGGACACTAGAAAGGCGCCGAATCATCACGCTGCTACCGGATCGTGAACCCGCAACTGCCCAAGCCTGGCTCGCTGCTCATCCCACGATCGCGATCGTCGCCCGTGACCGTGGTGGCGGATATGGCGAAGCCGCGGCAAAGGCTCTGCCGCACGCGATACAGGTCGCGGATCGTTGGCATCTGATGGAGAACGCCAGTCGGGCCTTCCTCGATGCCGTCCGCAAATCGATGCGCCAGATCCGCAGTGTCATCGGTGCGACCACGATTGATCCCAAGCTGCTAACAGCTGCCGAGCGCCTGCAGTATGAGGGCTATTTGCGCCGCGAGGAGACAAATGTGGCCATCCTGGCTTTGTCGAAGAGCGGCAAACCGATCAAGCAGATTGTGCGTCAGACTGGCTATAGCAGGAAGCTGGTAAGGCAGGTGATCCGCGGCGAACGCCATGATGTCTTCCGGACCCGCGAGAGCTCACTCGATCAGCACCTGCCATGGCTGGACGATCAGTGGGCGTCTGGCTGTCGAAATGGAGCTGAGCTCTGGCGTCGCCTAAAGGCGCGTGGTTTCCGAGGCTCGCTCCGCGTCATCAGCGAGTGGACGACGCGCAGACGACGGGCTGAAAAGACCGATGCGCAAAACCTTCAGCGGATCCCGTCCGCAAGAAAAATCGCACGCCTCATGACAATCGGGCGCGACTTGCTCACCAAAGCAGAGACCGTCATGGTTGCAGCGATCGAAGCTGGCGTACCAACCCTGGTCGAGGCACGCGAGATTATAGCCCAATTCCACTTGATGATCCGGCGCAAGGTTGAGACGGGACTTACCACATGGATAAAGCACGCCCGCGCAAGTCTCATCGCCTCGTTCGCCAATGGCGTCGCGAAAGATGAAGCGGCCGTTCGAGCGGCAATCACTTCTTTCTGGTCCAACGGACAGACTGAAGGTCAGATCACGCGCCTGAAGCTTGTCAGGCGTCAGATGTATGGCCGCGGGAACATCGATCTGCTTCAAGCCAGATTAATCGGCGCGGAATAGGAGCTGCACCAAAATTGCGTCAGAGCCAAATTTGAACGCCGATTGACATTTCGCTGATCGCTCCGCAGTGACTTGGGAAGTGCAGCAGACTGCCCAACGGCAGTGAGGGTGAGGCGCACTCGTCCAGATCGCCAGAGCGCTTTCGCAAAAAGATATATGTCGGGCATTTCTTTTTGAGAAGGAGATACTTAAATTATCTGTATCTCTTATTAAGGATGGCGGAGAGATGACGATGATTGTTGAACAGTTTGCCCGCCCAACCATGGCAAGGATGGAAGTTGCGCTGGACAGAGCTTGCGAGCATCTTGCTCATGGTGGGAAGCACAACGTCCGTAAGCGCGTAGCCCAAACCATCATCCGGTGTGCGAAGACTGGGAACACCAGTTTGGATGCGTTGACCGAGGCGGGCGAGCGCGCCTTAGCGCAGCGGCTGCGACATGGCGGGGGAAGAGCCGAACACCGAGGCACGAGCATTCGGCCTAATTGGCAGAGCGCAGCATAGCGAATGATAGCGAATGGAAACAACGCTCAGTGGTTGTAGCTGCTGCGGCCTTCGAAGCGAATGGGGAGAAGGAGGGCGCAGTTCCAAGCGACCTGAGCGGGGAAGCATCGGGGATTTGGTAGGGAGCCCGTGTATCTTTTACGACTCCAGTTGAGCGAGACGGCGGCTGCCCCGGATGGAACGGCGCCTGTCGCATTTCCGTCTCAAGCCTTGGTGCTCGAACCTCGACAGGCCCTTTTCCAACACAGGCTGCAGCGTAAAGCTCGAGGGAGGACAGGATGGGATCCTTTCTGTCGTGATCCGCGCCGAGTTGCAGGAGCCCGACCTACGGTCGCAGCTCCCGAATATAGCCGGCGCGAGTCAATTGGTTTGTGACCTTCATCAGATGAACTTGGGAAATGCCGACACATCGGCGGTTTCTTAAACGGTGATCAACCGGTTGCCCTGAGCTGCGGCGCACATCAGAACGCGCAGCGCGTAGTCACAAAAAGTTGTCAATCGCATCGCTGGGGTTTCGGTTGCGGTCGACGCAGATAAAGATACATTAATAATGTATCTTTAAGAGCAAACCTCGAACGTGCGGCATCGGTGACGCAGCATGGCTTGGGCCGGATAGGTCGCGATCCCGCCTCGCCGATTGCGATCCGCGACTGAAGGAGCAGCAATGTCAGAGAGAATCGAAGGTTCAGCCGTGAACGAAATTGTCTGGGCAAGCGCGATGAGCGGTCTTTCACATAGGGAGAAGTATGATGTTCAAAACTAAAAGATACGATGAGCGGTTTCATGTCGGTGACGATGGACCATCGCCCGATTCCTTTAGCACTTTGGTGCCGATGCTGGTCGGAGGTCTTGGTCTCATTGTCGTTGGGATGATCACAGTCGGCATATTCGTGGGATAATCGCAGTCGGCATATTCGTTTAAAATTCAGCACAGGGCTTGTACGGCGGTGAGTAGGCCACGGAGCGTCGGCATGCTGTCGGCGCGGGCGGCATAAAGACCGTCCAATGGAAGGCTGGTCCCTTTGGGGGTCGGTCGGGATGTTGCCGTGGAGCGTACGCCGCTCTCCGGCATTTGTATTCGTCGAGGGCCATAGCCGTCGTGAGGCGGCGGTCAGCGAGATCGTCGCGATCACGAGGAGCGGCGGCGCCCGCTTCGAGCATCTTTGGCATAGGAAGCCTCCTTGAGGGATTGGTTTTCGGCCGTGCGGGCATTAGCCGCTACCGCGTCGGCACCCGCCTTGCGGCCGGCGGCGAAGACCGTCGCCGAAGAACTCCACAAGCACGATCAACCAATACCTTTGTTGTAGTTGACGACCTCGCACCAGTTCGGCCGAGGATCGACCTATCCGACCGAGCGGCATTGCGTACATTTGAAATGCGCGCAGATATCGTACCAATCCCATTCCAGCAGATCGTCCAGCTTCAGCGCGGACCAGTGCCAGCAGCGAGGACGCGGATCACGATTGGGCGGCCCGACGCAATAGACCAGGATGGTTTTAAAGCCGTCGGTCTTGGCCTTGGACGGCGACCCGCCAGACCAGTAGTGTAGTCGGGAGTTCGGTTTTCGACGCCAAGGCGGGCGACGTGGTGACCGTCACACGCATCGACCGCCTGGCGCGATCGACGTTTGACCTGTTCGCGATCGTGAAGGGCATCAGCGACGCGCAAGCTCACTTTCGATCCATGGCCGGCGATTGCGCTTGTTCCGCTTACGCTATGGTTCATCGCCGCGATCATCGCACACACCGGAGCCGATTACACAGCTTTCATCGCGTGGATGCGAAATCCCGTTACCAGCATCCTGATGACGCTGTTTCTCATTGCATTATTCTATCACGCTGCGCTCGGTTTGCAGGTGATTATCGAGGACTATGTTCACTCAGGGACAAGATTCGCGGCCATGATCGCGGTGCGGCTCGGCTGTTTCGCCCTTCGCGTCGTGGGCATTCTCGCAACTTTGCGCATCGCCGTAGGTCCCTAGACGACCGATTCCATGAAGCCGGCATGGATGAAGCGGCGTCCATGGAACTTGAAGCATACTGGTGGATTCCTCGTTTGAGAAGAACTGAAC
>Ga0208219_1000866_pt1 | contig 10704 bp, 7 predicted proteins | sample NGESurshal072012_7_FD_184469 | JGI IMG/M metagenome (GOLD analysis project Ga0208219, IMG submission 184469) | Arctic peat soil microbial communities from Barrow, Alaska - NGEE Surface sample 53-2 shallow-072012 (SPAdes) | ecosystem: Environmental > Terrestrial > Soil > Wetlands > Peat ...
TACAGTCCCGGCGCCTGCTCGCTGTCCCCGCACATCGTGCTGCGCGAGGCGGGCGTCAAGTTCGACCTCGTCAAGGCCGCGCTGCAGACGCACACGCTCGCCGACGGCAGCGACTACTACCAGATCACCGCCAAGGGCCAGGTGCCCCTGCTGGAGCTCGACGACGGCGTCCAGGCGGTCGTGGTGCACCCAGTGGCCGGCCCCGTAGTGGTAGGGGTTCATCCCGGCGTTGAGCGCGGCCGGGTTATCGACGACCGAGGGCACCGAGCCGGAGGTGACGATGGTCAGCGGCGCGTGCCCGGTGCCGATCACCGGCTGCCACTGCGCCCCGTCCCACCAGAACACCGTCAGGATGTGCGGGAAGTGGGGCAGGTCCATCGTGATGTAGTTGATCAGGCGCGGCTGGGCCAGGGAGACGATCAGCTGCTCGGCGTGCGGGTCGCCGGGCAGGCGCGGCTGGGAGGACCAGAAGTCCTGGGTGCTGGAGGCCTTGGCCGAGGGGGTGGCCACCGAGGCGATGGGGATGCCATCGACGTAGACCGGCGCGACCGACGGGATGGAGTAGCTGCCCGGGATCTTGACCGCGGGCGCGCTCACGAGGCCCTCATCACCGGGACCCGCGGCCCCGAGTAGGGCGCGCACATGACCGTGACCGATGAGGTGGTCCGGGCGGACGCGGCCTGCGCGGGCGGCAGGAGAGCCTGTGCAGGCAGGTAGGCCAGGTTCTTCCTGCCGCTGAAGGTGACCGTCTCGTAGTCCTGGCCGTCGGTGACGACGGGACTGGCTGTCCCGGCCCCGGTGACCGCCTGGGCGGCCACGGTGGTGACATCCCCGGCGTAGCTGTACTGGCTGCCGGTGGTGCGGCTCAGTGGCGGGGAGGGCTGCACGTACGTCCCCGGCGGCAGCTCCCCGGCGTTCTCGCCCTGGTAGGAGTTGACGATCGAGGCGTAGGCCGGGTCGCTGGTGCTGGCTGGGGTGACGGTCTGGACGACCTCCCAGTACTCGCTGTCGGCCCAGGCCGCGGTGATGGGCGCCGGGATGACGACGCCGGGCCCGTTCACGTCCGCGCTCACCAGGGAGGCAGCGGGCTTGAGCACCTCGGCGACCGACAGGATGCCGAACATGTCCGAGCCCTGCGCCTGCTGGTCGGCCAGGGTGGAGGAGTAGGTCTTCTTCGGCTGGATGACGATCTCGCCGGGCGCCCCGTTGCCCATCAGGCCCTGGAAGGTGACCACGCCCTCCATCACCTGCCAGGTGGTCCCCGCGGTGATGTCCGACCAGACGGGGTAGTCAGCCTGCAGCTCGGCCCAGGTGTTGGCGCCGGGAGCTGGGCCGAAGGCGTTGTCCAGCAGCCGCCAGACCTCATAGACCTGGCAGGGCACCCCGGCGATGGCCTCGCCCAGGGCCTGCATGCCGGGCACGGTGCCGCCCAGGGTGATCGCCTTGGCCAGGGCGATGATCCGCTCCCGGAACTGGGCGTCAATCGCCTCGACCTCATCCCAGCCGTCCGGGCTGGCCAGGTCGCTGTAGGGGTTGACCGGCAGGTTCGTGTTCGGGTTGGTGGGCAGCGAGCCGGAGGGACCGCGCTGGGCGCCGAACAGCGCCCCGTAGAAGCTGTCCAGGTCGTAAAAGTGGGTGCTGGTGATGGCCTGCTGCAGCCGGGCGATCATCTGCCGCTTGCGCAGCTGCCCGGCCCCGGCGTTACCCAGCATCACCTGCATGAAATGCACCAGCAGCGAGGTGGGCGCCAGGTCGTAGATGGTGGACGGGAAGTTGCTCATCTGGGCGATGGTCTGCAGCGGCGGGTTGAGCAGGTTGGTGGCGCTGCTCGTGCCCGCCGGCAGCGGCTGGCTGGCCGGGGTCTGCTGGCTCAGGATGGACGGGGACTGCGTGTTCGGGTAGGAGAACAGGTCGGTGCCGCCGTTGGTGATGACCTGGCTGACCGGGCTGCTGACTACCTGGGGCATCAGGCGTAGCTCCCCATCGTGTTACCCGCCTTGGTGACCAGCACGGTGCCGCCGAAGGCAGGGATGGTGTCCTGGCCGAACTCGATGTCCACCGGGTTGCCGTTGGCGTCCACGTAGGACTGGGCGACCACGCCGTTGTAGACCAGCTGGATGCCCACATCGAACTCGTCGGCGCCCGCGTAGGTGAAGCCGGTGTAGTCGGCCCCGGTGAGGAACCGGGAGGCGATTACGCCCGGGGTGGACTCCACCACCTGCAGGATGCTGGACGGGTAGATCCGGGAGTCGAAGCCCAGCGTGGACAGGTAAGTGGACAGGGCCGCGCTGATGGCCGCCTGGGTGACCGCCTGGGTGACCGTCGGGTCGTAGATGATCGCCAGGGAGAACTGCAGGAACGCCTGGACACCCTGGTGGGCCTGCACATCGGTGCCGGCCAGGCGCCAGTTCTCCAGGTTCTGCTGGACGGCGTAGGGCACGTCGTTGTAGGTGTAGTCCTCGCTCAGCACGATCGCCTGACCAGTAGCGGGCTGCGAGGAGGCTTCCCACTCCAGGCCGAAGTCGGAGTACGGGCTCCAGCCGTACGCGCCGGTCCGGTGCACGATCTGGTAGGCGTAGATGACCCCGTTCGCGGTGGTCCCCAGCGGGTGGGCCAGGGTGGCCAGGCCGTAGGTGACGCCGTTGACCACCAGCGTGGCCGGGACGGACAGGATCGGGCCGAACGGCAACGCGACGAAGACGTTGCCCGCGGCGGGCTTGCTGCCATCCGGGCGGATGAAGTCCTGGCTGTACCAGCTGGAGCTGGAGGACGACGAGAAGGTGGTGGTGCTCGCGTACTTCACGGTGGCCGCCGCGCTCGCGGCGCGCTGGCCGTTGCACCAGACGTCGATCCGGCTGAAGATCCCCTGCGACGGGCTGTTCCGGGAGGCCACATCCATGTAGAGGTAGCTGACGTCGATCAGCTGGCCCGCGGGGAAGTAGCTGGTGTCGATGACCTGGACGACCGGCGGGATCGCCTCGTAGTCCCAGGTGTACTGCAGGCCGGGGGCTGCCACGTCGCCCGCGTCGATGTTCTGGCCGACCACCTGGCCGGACGGGTAGACGTACTGGGCATCATTGACGGTGCTGGTGGCCTGGCCGCTGGAGATCTGCAGCTGCTCGCGGAACCGGGTGGCCCCGTCGATCACGTTGGCCGCGGTGCAGTCCGGGTCGTTCAGCGCGATGCCGAGGAACATCTGCGACGTCCCGGCCATGTTCTTGAAGACGGTGGCCTTCCAGCGATTCTGCAGCTGGGTGTCGGTCTCCTGGTTGGCGCCGCCGGACAGGGCGCTGATGTTGGTGACGGAGGTGACCTCGGAGACCGGCGTCATGATCTGGGTGAGCGCCCCGGCGGAGACGTTGCTGGCGGGCCCGGCCAGCACGGCCTGAACGGGCACGGTGACGGTGAGCTGGGCCACGTCCAGGATGCCGGTGGTGAGGGTCTGCGCGACCACGGTCCCGTCGGCCGTGCCCGCCTGGCTGGAGATCATGACGGTCACCACGTCGGTGGCTGTGCCGCGGGTGTAGGTGACCGTGCCAGTGGCCCGGGTCGCCGGGTAGCGGGTCATCCCGAACAGCTGGACGAAACTGTCCAGGGCGGCGCCGGTCATCGAGTTGATGTCGTACTGGTAGGTCAGCATCTGGGTGTCGAGCGAGGCGGCCGAGACGCTGGCGGCGACCGCATCGAGGATCTTGCGGGTCACCGAGCCGACAGAAGTGTCCAGGTCGGGCTCGCTGGCCGCGAGGGCGGCCACCATCTGGGAAACAATGTCGCTCTGGCTGGCCATGTCAGGTGCTCACCGTCCGGGTCACCTGCAGCTGCTGACCGCCCACGGTGGTGAGGGAAACCGCCACCGCGACAGCATCGGGCCGGTCCCCGGACGAGGCGCTGACGCTGTTGACGGTGGCGATCACGTCGTCGGCCGCCAGCTGGCTGCGCGTCCCGGACAGCGAGGACGAAGTGATCATCTGCTGCTGCGCAGCGATCAGCTGGGCCAGCACCCGGGACACTTCCGAACTGACCAGGGCATCGGCGCCGGAGTTCTGCGGGGAACCCAGGTAGCCCAGCAGCGCCGAGCCCCAGGTGGGGTGATACGGGTCGAAGCCGTACGGCTCGCCCAGGGCGGTCGCCACCCGCTGCCGGACATAGGCCACGCCCGTGACCGTGCCGAAGCCACGGCCTGACGCGAACAGGTCGCCGCCAACCAGCTGCAGATCCTTCAACGCGCCTCCCTCCATTCTTCCGGGCGCGGTCAGGCTGACAGCGGGAAGCGGGTCTGGATTTCGAGGTTCTGCCCGGAGTTGTAGTTGCCGTAGAGCGCAATAGTGCCGTTGGTGTCCACGACAGCGAAGAAGCTGGTGTTAACCGCGTACGGCGATGTGGCATTGTGCACGAGCACGGATATGGGCTCGGTGCGTGCAGGCTGGTAGCCGGCGGGCAATGTCGTCAGGGTGGTAGGGCCACTGCTGCTGACTGTTGCCCCAGCGACAAGCCGTCCGGACAGATGCACATAGCCGTCCGGGGTCACCTGGTATTTCAGGTCCAGGCCGGTAGCGGCCGGGCCCCAGGAGTTGGCGTAGGAGACCGTATGCCAGGTCTCCGGGACGCTCGGGGAGGCGCCGGGCTCCACCGCCACCACCGGGCCCTGGTGGCCCGCCGGGAAGGCGTTTCCGTCGCCGTCGGTCCCGGCATCAGACGACCAGCTCGCCTGGATCGCGGCGCCCCCCGGCTGGGTCCAGGTGAGGCGCGCCATGCCGTTAGCGCCGCCGCCGCCGCCCCAGGTGTGCGCGTCGGTACCACCGCCGCCGCCGCCTCCGCCGCCACCCGGTGCCGATCCTTTCCCGCCCACGGAGCCGTTGTTGCCCGTGCTGCCCCAGCCGCCGCCGCCGCCCTGGCCGCCGCCACCGCCGCCGGGGTTACCCCGCCCGCCAGCGGCCGGGGTCCTGCTGTAGGCGGCAGCGCCGCCGGTCCCGCCGGTTGCGGGGCCACCGGCACCGCCACCACCGGCCCCGCCCGTGGCGGTGCCGTCGGTGGGAGCTGACGCGCCATTCCCCCCGGAGTGGTGCACCGAGTTGGTGCTGCCAGTGCCGGCTGCCCCGCCTGCGTGGCCGTTGTGACCGCCGGTACCGCCCTGGCCGCCGTGCGCGGTGACGGTCGCCGAGCCGCCGGAGATCGTGGTCGTGCCAGCATTGCCGCCGTTGCCGCCCGGTGACCCGTTGGGGGTGCCGGGGGCGCCAGGGGAGCCCCCGCCGCCGACAGAGACGGTGATGGTGTCCCCAGGCACAACCGTGACCGTCTGAGCGGCATACTCTCCGCCGCCGCCGGACGCCCCGCCGTCACCGAACTGGGACGGCGCTGACCCGCCGCCGCCGCCGCCGCCGGGCGCCCAGGCCTCCTGGAGCATCGACGTCACGCCAGGCGGAACGATCATGGTGCCGGACTTGGTGAACGTCTGCGAGCTGGTCTGGCCAGCCGATGTGCCGTAGGTGAGAAGCGCGCCGCTCAGGCCGATGGGGACGAACGTGGCGCCATACCCCGCGTCGGCTCCGGGCGGCGGCTGGCCGACCGTTATGGCTGGCGCGTCCCCGCCCGGGTTGCCGAAGCCGAGGTAGACGACCCCGGCAGAGTCGGTGATCATCAGGGTGGCGGCCAGCGTGTTGTCGTCGGACGCTGAGCTGAGCGCGACCACGTACTGGTTGGCTGACGTGTCGCTGGTGTTGACCGGGCCGTTGATCAGCAGCTGGAGGAACTGGTTGACCAGGGTGGCGTTGCTGATCTCGCCCACGATCGCGGTCTGGCTCGTGTCGTCGGCCGTGTTGAACGGGAACGCGACCGCACTGCCCGAGCCGCCACCCAGGGCGGGGATGACGAGCACCTGCGGCGCCGAGGCCGAGCCGACGTTCAGCCCGCCGGTATAGCTGTTGGTCAGCCCATCGGAGCCCGGTGAGGCGCTCCAGGCGCCGATCAGGTTGCCTGCACCCGGGAGCCCGCTGTAGATCAGGATCTCGCCGTTGGACCCGTAGGCGATGAACTGGGCGCCTTCGATGGTGGTGCCGTTGACGACGCCCGCGATCACGGTCCCGGCCGCGATCTGGGTGGCGGTGATCGTGTTGGCGGCGATCAGGGCCGCGGTGACGCTGCCCGCCTGGATGGCGTTTGTACCAAATTGGTAAGGCGCCCAGGCGGTGCCGTTCCACTGCTTGAGCAGGTAGTTATGGGTGCCGTCGAACCACAGGTCGCCGGTAGCCGGGCTGGCCGGCTGGGTGAGGGAGACCGAGGTGGTGATGCCGCCGATGTCCCTGGCCGTGAAATCGACCTGCTCCGAGGTGATCCCCGCCGCCGCGGAGATCTGGGCCCCGGTGAGGCTGCCGGGGGCGATGGCGGGCGCCCCGAACTGGTAGGAGACCCACTCGTCGCCGTTCCACTCGCGCAGGGCGTTGCCGCTGTCCGGGTCAACCCACAGGGCGCCTATCTTCGGGTTCGCTGGCTGGGAGGTGCCGGTGATGACCTTCGTGCCGCCGATGTCGGTGGCGGAGAAGGCCACCTGCTCGGCGGTGATACCTGCGGACGGGGCCAGCTGCTCGGTGGTGATCGTCCCGGGGGCGACCTGCGCCGCGGTGATCGCGCCGCTGGCGATGGCACCCGCGCCGAACTGCAGGGCCGTCCAGTCGGTGCCGGACCACTGGAGGATCTCGTTCCCGGTGGCGGCGTCCATCCACAGGTCGCCGTCGCCCGGGTTGGCGGGCGCGGTGGCCGAGACCACGATGGCGGTGCCGCCGCTGACCGCGCCCGAGCTGCCGCCCACGAAATCGGACGGGCTGGTGCCGACAAATGCCGCGAACGTCCAGCTGCCCAGGTCCTGGGCAAGCAGCCAGGTTTCCCCGGCCTTCGGCAGCGGCCCTTTCGAGCGCTGCGTCATCATCGGGACCTGGGTCTGGGTGTTCTGCCGGTCCACCGTCTGCGCGGTCAGGCCGTTGGCGCTGATCGCGCTGACCGTGACCAGCTTCACCGAGAAGCCGACAGACAGGGTGGTCGGGTTCAGGCCCGAGCGGGGAGCTGCCATCAGCCGTTGGTCTGGCCGGGGATCGGGAGGTTGGTGCCCGCGGTCAGGCCGCCCGCCACCGGCAGGCCGATCAGCTGGCCGCCGGAGTCGTTGCCCGCCCCAGGGAGGCGCGCGGGGGCCGCGATGTTGACCGAGGTGTTGAAGTAGCCGTTCTGCCCCAGCTGCCAGGTGTGGGTGACGGTGGTGACGTACGCCTGGAAGCTGTAGGCCGGGATCTGGATCAGCATGCCGGGCCACAGCTCCGGCATGAATGTCATCGGGATATCGGAGTTGTACTGGTAGGCCCAGCTGCGCATGAACAGGAACAGGGCCGAGAAGAACTCACCCTGCGGGCCGATCACGCCAGGCAGCTGCTCCAGGTCGGGGCGGGCGCCGAACCGGTTGTAGACGTAGTTGATGAACGTCTGGGCCTGGGCCTGCGAGGGCTCCAGGCCGAACAGGGCGTACATGATCGCCGGGATGTCGATGGTGGCGATGCCGGTGGTGGTCATCGCGTAGATGACGTTCAGCGGGATCGTCTGCCCGGTGGTGGGGATCGAGATGCCCTCGTTGGTGCCACTGCCCAGGTCGATCTGCTGGGCGGGCGGGGCGACGGTGTACTGGTGGGTGACCAGGTTGGTGTCGTCCCAGTAGACGGTGAAGTCCTGCAGCTCGATCGGCTCGATCTGCATGATCGCCGCGGTGCCCCAGATCCCGTAGTAATCGGGGAACCACGCGATCAGGTCGCCGTTGGGCCCGCTGCAGTAGCTGCGCATCGTGCTGCCCAGCAGGTTCTTCAGGTACGGCAGCAGCGGCGTATCGTTCAGCAGCGCCCTTGGCCCGGTGAAGACCGCCGCGGTCTCGGCGGCCTCCTGGTCGAAGATCGGGAACCAGGGGTTGGGGCCGAACAGCTTGTCGAACGGGTCGTTGGGGTTGTACCAGGGCTGGCTGGAGGACGGGGAGGTCTGCAGGCCCTCCGCGGCCGTCGAGGTGCCGCCGCCGGAGGCCAGGGTGCCGCCGGATGGGACCGTCTTGTACGCCGGGGAGCTGCCGTTATAGGCCGAGTAGTCGATGCCGGGCGGCAGGCCAGCACAGGTCCAGTAGCTCGCATCCGCCGAGATGACGCCCGCGTAGGTGCCCGAATGGTGCGCGCCCACCGTGTTCTGCCCGGTGCCGCAGCTGACCTCCACGTGGCTGGCCGCGCCGGGCCCGCCCATGAACATCAGCGCGCCGGGGATGTTCATGCCCTGCGCGGCGCTGACGATCTTGCCGCTGGACTGGCACCAGGCGCTCTGCGCCTCCGACGTGCGCGGGCAGCCACCCAGGGAGCCGAGGGTGTGGTACACCGACCACTGCACGAAGCTGGAGCAGTCCAGCAGCGTCGGCTTGGCCACGTTGGGGGCGGAGTCGCCGCCCTCCTGGTAGGCGATGCTGGGATCGGATTCGACGATGCCGAGCGCCACGCCCAGGAACTGGGTGCAGCTGGCCTTCCCCGCCTTGCCGTTGCTGGCCAGCTGGGAGAACCCCGCCGAGTTGGCCAGGGAGGAAGCGCCCTGGCCGTTGGACAGGATGTTGACGATCTGGGTGGCCATCGTCTGCCACTGGCCGTACGCGCTCGGGTAGGCGCTGCGCTGCACGGCCTGGGCCTCCTGGTCCAGGTTCATCGAGTTGCGGTTGCTGATGGCCAGCAGCACCTTGAAAAACGACTGCGCCGCATGGGTGACATTGAGCCGCTGCGCCGCGGTGCCCCAGGCGCCGCCGGAGGTCTGCTGGAAGACCCCCAGCGAGGACCCGGTGCCGTAGCTGAGGTTCTCCAGGTGGGACTCCTGGTAGCCCGTCATGATGCCGACCACGGCGTCCCGGGTGGTGCCGCCCATCTGCATGGCGACGTTGTAGATGGTCACCGCGATGGCCGCCTGGGCGGCGTTGATGGTCTGGCCGCCGTAGTCGCCGGGCTTCAGCGCGCCTGACGGGACGGTGATGCCGCCGCCGGTCGTGCCGCCGACGGTGCCCCCAGCTCCCAGGGTGGCGTAGAACTGCTGCGCCAGTGCGTCCGCCTCGGCCGTCTCGCTCTGGACGGCCTGGGCGATCTTGTAGGCCCAGGTGATCCATTCCTGCGGGATGCCGGCGATGTGCACGCTGCTGGCCGGCCAGCCCACCACGTTCTGCAGGATGGCCAGCACCGCGTTGGAGACCCCGCCGTCGTCGGGGTTGGTGGCCGATGCCATCGCCTGGGCCACCATGTTCTGGCTGACGGCCAGGCCCGGGTCCCAGAACCAGTACTGCAGCCGCTTGAGGGAGCAGCTCGCGGTGATCTGCACCGAGGTGGGCCAGGCTGTGACCAGGGGAACCGCGTTCAGGTAGCCGGTGAAGGTGCGGAGCCAGGAGATCCGCTTCATCATGACGATGATCCGGTCGTTGGGGGTGAACACCCCGTCGTACTTGCGGACCGGGTTCTGCAGGGTGAACTGCAGGGTGGAGACCCCATCGGACCGGCGGACCATGGTGCCGTCGGTCACGTCCTCGCTGATGTCGAGGATGCCGTTTTTCTGGGTGGAGATATAGATCTTCAAGGCGGGGCTATACATGAAGACGGCCATCAGAACTCCCCGAGCAGGGCCAGGGTGGTCGCCGAAGCGCCCGCCGGGGCGACCTTGCCGGACGGGCCGATCACCGTGCCGCCGGAGGTGGCGCCGGTCGCCGACGGGGCGGCCGGGCTCGGCGGCACCACCTGGCTGTAGTCCTGGGGCACCTGGCTGGCGTCCAGCTGGGTGCCGAACGGGTAGAAGTACTGGATCGCCGGGTCGCTGGCGAACGCCGACCACTGGTTGATCACCGAGCTGGTGGCGACCGCCGCGCTCGCCTGGCCGGGGGAGAAGGCGCACTCGAACACGAAGGTCGGGCTGAACATCATCATCCCGGTGTGGGCGCCCCACTCGTAGCCGGTCAGCGGCAAGCCGCGCTGGTAGAAGTTACGCGAGGGCACGCTGGCCGTCATGTACGGGTAGGTGGCGAAGGTCTGGTTGGGGTCCAGGGCCCACTGCGCGTACGTGGTCAGCCAATTCACGAAGTCGGTGCGCTCGTCCCAGTCCTTCAGCAGGGTCTGGATGCCGAATTGCTGGTTGGCCGACTTGTGCGGGTAGTAGGCCCGGTAGATCCGGGCGGCCGATTCGGTGGCCACCATGCTGGCGCCGTAGCTCAGTTCCCCGGCCCGCACCTGGTAGGTGTTGGTGGTGCGGCCGTTGACGTAGGACAGCGTGCAGTTGAGCCCCTGGCGCGCCATCAGGAGGACCTCGCGTCGATCGCCGCGTCGCCGGCCACGGCGGGGCCGGGCGGGTTGTCCGGGGCGTAGACGGGCACGGCCAGGGCCTCGTACTCCGCGGCCGTGATGTTGTGCACCAGCCGGTACTGGGTCATCGCGAAGCCGAACATCTCCACCATGGGCGCCTCGGCCGCGGGCTGGGGCATCGAGATGGGGACGTCGGCACCCCACACGGGGCGGTCGGTCGCAGCCATCAGCCACCTCCGGTGGGCAGGGTGCCGGAGGCCTGCCCGGCGTACTGGGTGAAGTGCCAGCCGATGCCGTCGCTGATCCGGGCCATGAATGCGGATACCGCGTCATAGGCCTTCTGGGAGAAGACCCCGTTGGTGGTCCCGGCCTT
>Ga0208219_1000867_pt1 | contig 10700 bp, 10 predicted proteins | sample NGESurshal072012_7_FD_184469 | JGI IMG/M metagenome (GOLD analysis project Ga0208219, IMG submission 184469) | Arctic peat soil microbial communities from Barrow, Alaska - NGEE Surface sample 53-2 shallow-072012 (SPAdes) | ecosystem: Environmental > Terrestrial > Soil > Wetlands > Peat ...
TACATGAACTGGGTCTATCAGCCCAGGGTCGCGGCCACGATGGCCGAGTCGATCGAATACATCACGCCAGTGCCAAGCGCACAGACCTACATCACGCAGGACTCGGCGGCAGCCACGAATGCCGCTGACAAAGCCTCTCTGCTTGAGCTGTCCACAGATCCCGCCATCTTCCCGTCACAAGACACCCTGGCCAAGACTTCCTACTATCGGGTCCTTGACCCGGTCGAGACCACCGTGTGGAATGACATCTTCAACGCGGTCATCATCAGCTGATCGAGACGAGCCAGGTACGGAGCACGTAGCGCAGTAGGTGGCGGTCGAAGTACGGGCTCCGAGGCAGCCGGCGCTCCGTTCCCGGTGGGGACGGGCGCTGGCGCCGTATCTGCTCATCCTGCCCGGGGGCGGCTGGATGCTGCTCTTCTTCCTCCTCCCGATCGCAACGCTTGCGATCACATCGCTGGAGTCAGGCGACTTCATCAACGGGTTCGAGTTCACCTGGAATTTCGGCAACTACTCAAATGGATTCGGCCTGTACTCGACGCAGTTCCTACATGCGGTCGAGTTCGGCGGCGCGGCGACCATCGTGGCGCTCGTCGTCGCGTATCCAGCCGCATACTGGATCGCGTTCCATGCCGGCTCGCGTAAGTCCGCCTACCTGCTGGCGGTGCTGCTGCCCTTCTTCGTGTCCTTTGTCATCCGGACGCTTTCTTGGGCGATGTTGCTCAGTGACAACGGGCCTCTGTTCGGCCCCCTCAAATCCGCCCATCTCCTGCCGCTCGACTTTCGTGTTCTCGCCACGCCTGTGGCGGTGATAGGCGGCCTCGCGTACACCTTCTTCCCATTTATGCTGCTCCCGGTTTACGCCTCGCTCGAGAAGATCGACCGCGGCCTGGTCGAGGCGGCCCAGGACCTCTTTGCCAGCAAGTTCGAGGTGTTTCGGCGGGTGATCTTTCCACTGTCCGTCCCCGGCGTCTTCGCCGGCGTGCTCCTGACCGGCATCCCTGCGGTGGCCGATTACGTCAACCAGGACCTGCTCGGGGGCGTCGGCACGACGATGGTCGGGCGCGTGATCGAGACGCAGTTCGAGGTCAACATCAACTATCCGCTGGCAGCTGCGCTGGCATTCGTGTTCATGCTGGGCCTGCTGGCGACCCTGATCATTTACCAGCGCATCTTCGGCACCGAACAGATCATGGGAGGCTGACCTTGGCGTCTAGAGCAGTGGCAGTTCCACAGCAACCGCGCGCCAGGACCGGCCCAACATTGAGGCGCCGGCTGCGAGGCCTCGTGCTCCCGGCTTACGCCCACCTTGTGATCCTGTGGCTGTTCGCTCCCATCATCGTCATGATCGTGTTCGGGTTCAACAACACCCATGGCAGGTTGAACATCGTCTGGTCGGGCTTCACGCTCAAGTGGTTCGAGAACCCGTTCGGCGTGACGGCACTGACGTCGGCTGTAACTACATCATTGGTGACTGCGACCATTGGGGCTCTCATCTCCACCGTCCTCGGCACGATGATCGCTCTCGCCGCTCATCGGTACAGCTTCCGCGGCAAAGCGCTTCTGGACGCAATCATGGTCATGAACATCGCCGCCTCAGAGGTGGTGATGGGCGCCGCCCTCCTCACCCTGTTTGTCGCTGGCAATGTCCCTCTTGGGCCGGTGACCATCGTTTTGGCCCAGGTCATGTTCTCGATTCCGTTCGTTGCCATCACCGTGCGATCCCGCCTGGTCGGCTTCGAAAACTCGCTCGAGGAATCGGCACAGGACCTCGGCGCATCGCCGTGGGCGACATTCATGCTGGTGACCCTGCCGATCATCTTTCCCGGCGTCCTCGCTGCGGCTCTTCTCGCATTCGCGCTATGCCTGGACGACTACGTGATCACGAGCTTCGTGGCCGGTAATACGCAGACATTTCCACTCTGGGTCTACGGGGCGACTCGCCTGGGAGTGCCGCCCCAGGTCAACGTCATCGGCACCTTCATCTTTCTGGCCGGCGTTGTCATCGCCATCGGGTTCGCTTCAATTCAAGGCTGGCGCAATCGAAGGCTGGCGCGAGAGTCTGCCCTTTGACGCCGCGCATCGGCGGCATGTACGGGCCGGACGTGACATTCCTGGGCGTGGATCGATGCGACCTCGACGAGCCCTCGAGCTTCGAGGGTGCTGACGTCGTGATCATCGGTGCGCCGTACGACGCAGGGACCTCGTACCGTGCGGGCGCTCGATTCGGTCCGAAGATGATCCGCACCACCGACTACAACCCGCACGACTCTGCGCGTCCGCACCTGGCGCTGAGGGTCGACCCGCTGCGAGACCTGCGCGTGCTCGATGCCGGAGACATCGAGATGCCCGGCGTTGAGGCCCGCCTGCCGCTCGACAAGCTGGAGAACGCGGTGCGGATTGCCGCCGAAGCGGGCGCGATACCTGTGATCCTCGGCGGTGATCACACGGTCACATGGCCCGACGTCACCGGTGTCGCGCGCGCCAAGGGATGGGGCCGCGTATCGGTAATCCACTTCGACGCGCATGCCGACACCGGCGACACCCAGTTCGGCAGCCTGGTCGGCCATGGGTTGCCGATGCGGCGGCTGATCGAGTCGGGTGCGTGCCGCGGCGACCGCTTCATCCAGATCGGACTCCGCGGCTATTGGCCGGAGCCAGAGACCCTTCAATGGATGGCCGAGCGCCAGATGCACTCGTTCGAGATGCACGAGGTCGTACGGCGCGGACTTGATGCGGTGCTCGAGGAGGCCTTCGCGATCGCCGTCGACGATTGCGATGGCGTGTTCGTCTCGTTCGACGTCGATGTAGTGGACCCGGGAATGGCCCCCGGAACGGGCACGCCTGAGCCTGGAGGTTTCACGGCTCGCCAGGCCCTCGATGCCGTCCGGCGGATTGCGATCGAGCTTCCGGTGGTTGGCATCGACGTCGTCGAAGTCTCGCCTCCATACGACTCGTCCGAGATCACCGCCTTCCTCGCAAACCGCGTGGTCCTCGAGATGCTGGCCGGGATTGCCTTCCGGCGCAAGGGAGGGACATGGGATTCAATCCCCAAGACCCTGCTGGAGGGCAGGACATGAAGGACGTGCTTGCCTTGCTACAGAAGCAGCAGGATCTCGAGAAGGCGTTTGTCGCGGAGATGACGGGAAAGCCGGAGCCGTCCTCGGGCTGGACGCCGAGCATGACCATGTTTCACATCGCCAATTGGCGCGAGCGCCTTTGGAATGGGCTGACTGAGGCGGCCGCAGAGCGACCCGTCAATGCCCCTCCCGGCAATATCGACGAGCTGAACGATGGGGAGATGGTGGGCGCGGCCGGAGTGTCCCTCGCGGACTCTGCAGCCCGCTCCGAGGCTGCGCTCACCTCGATCATCGCGATGTGGGAGACCATGGGAGACAGGCCTTTCAACTGGTACATCGCGGAAACCATCGGCGAAGCGATCCTTCGCAACAGCTACCTCCATCCGCGCATCCATCTGGCTGACCAATTTCTCGAGCGGGGAGAGGCGGGGCGCAGCGACCGGCTGGCCGAGGAAACGGTGTCCGACTTGCGGGCCGCCGAGGCTCCGACACGCGTCCTGGGAGCTGCCATATACAACCTGGCAGCGGTTCGAGCCAGGCAGGACCGCGGCGATGAGGCTCTCGCACTGCTGGACGAAAGCCTGGCGATGGGAGAGGACCTCAAGGCTGCAGCCGCCGAGGATGAGGACTTCGCGTCGCTGCGCGGGTCGGCACACTTTCGCGCACTGATCGCCCCCACCCGGCCAGCCTAACGGCCGGCCTTCCTCCCCGGCGGAGCGGGGAGGCCCAACGGTTCGGCTATTCGCCGAACCTAGCGATCAGCTTCGCGAGCTCCTCGAGCTTCTGCATCGCCTGGTCGCGGCCGTCGGGTGGCACATACCAGATGCACCGCTCGACTCCCGCCTCAGCCGCTTGCTCGATGGCTGCTGAGTCGGCCTTCGGGTATACGGTGACCGGCAGAGGGCCGCGCCCTGCCGCCCGCGCCAGCTCCTGGAGCTCGGGGATCCGTGGGAGGTCCGCACCCCGGTTGGGCATCCAACCATCCGCATAGGCCACCACTCTTTTCAGGACGTTCGGCCCGCTGCCGCCGAGAAGGACTGGCGGGTGTGGTTTCTGGACCGGTTTCGGCCAGCACCATAGCGGCCCGAAGTTGACGAGCTTCCCGTGATACTCGGCCGCGTCCTGGGTCCAGATCGCCTTCATCGCCTCCACTCGTTCACGCATCAGCTGGAAACGCGTGTTGAAGTCGGTCCCGTGGTCCTCCATCTCCTCGCGGTTCCAACCGGCGCCGACGCCGAACAGGAACCTGCCGTTCGAGATGGAGTCGAGGCTGGCGACCTGCTTCGCAGTATGGATCGTGTCGCGCTGCACAACCAGGCAGATGCCAGTGGCCACGAGCAGTGTCTTGGAGGCCAGTGCCGCGACAGTCAGGGCGATAAACGGGTCCATTGTGTGCGCGTACTGCTTGGGCAGCTCCTGCCCGCCAGGCCACGCCGACAGCCGGCTCGTTGGAATGTGCGAATGCTCGGCGACCCACAAGGATTCGAAGCCAAGCTGCTCGGCCGCCGGCGCGAGCTCGGTCATCGAGATGGAGTAATCGGTGGGGAAAATCGCAACGCCGAATTTCATTGGTTCAATCGTGACAGGCCTGAAGTGGGGACGTCCCCCCTTGAGGCGGCGGGCCTGGCAGAGCCAGATCCCGGCGCACCCCCCAGCCCTGAGGGCCACGCACTGACCGTGCCGGGCGCAGTCAGGCGGTTCGGTGATCCGTCGCGGGGCTTCTTTCAGCAGCCACTCGGAGCAATGCCCTCGCGCCGACAGTATTGCCCGGAGTGCCGATCGACCCGTTCTCCCGGCGGTCGAGCGCGCGCATCAGTGCGACCACCACATGCGGATCGAGATGCGTACCGGCCTCTTCCTCAACCACGCGCCGCGCCTCTCTGCCGCCACAGGCCTGACGGTACGGCCGGTCGGTGGTAAGCACGTCATAGGTATCGGCGACTGCCACGATCCTTGCCTCTTTGGGGATAGCGTCCGAGACCAGCCCATGCGGGTAGCCACTTCCATCCATCCGCTCGTGGTGGTAGAGAACGCCGAGCAGCTCGCGCTTGAAATGCCCGCCGCGCTTCAGAATCGCAACGCCGATCTCCGGGTGCGTCTTCATGACTGCGGACTCGGATTCCGTGAGCGGCCCGTGCTTTTCGAGAATGGCGTCCGGAACCCCGAGCTTGCCAACATCGTGGAGGAGTCCGGTACGCGCCAGGACGCGGAGCTCGGAGGCGGACATGCCAAGCTGCCGTCCGATCTGGACGCAGAGCTGGGCGACGCGCCGGTTGTGACCCTGGGTCTCACGATCTTTGACCTCGACTGCTGCTACCAGCGCGGCGATGACCTCGAAGTCGAGCTCCTCGACGTCAACGGAGACCTCTAGCTCCAGCGCCGTCTCGATCACCGACCGCAATGTTTGCGCGCGAGTCCGTTCGACCAGAAGCGCGTTGAGTGCCAGACCAACCGCGGCGAGCATCAGAAGGTGGTAGTACCACCACCCAACCGTCCAGGGGTTGAACAGCACCATGGCGGCAGCCGCGTCAGCGAGCAGCACGAACGCCGCGAGCAGGAAAGCCTGGCTGACGAGCCGTGCGCGCCGGTAGCTGCGTGCCTGGCGCAGCGCGGCGAAGAAGAAAAGTCCGATGCTGAGGATCGCGAGGCCAGTGCTGTACGGCGGCTGCGAGAGTGGCAACGCGGCGATGAGCCAGGTGCGGTAGATCGCAACACCTGCGTAGACAACTAACGCGATGACCACGGCGAGCACAAGCCACCCAGCAGGCCAGAAGGGGAGACGACTTTCGAGGCGCGCCAGGCCCGGCGCGTAGCTGGCGGCGAAAAAGAGCGCTGGAATCGCCAGGCTCAGGTAGGCCGAGATGGCCACCGCGCTCCCTGAGTATTCGCTGAAGAGGTTCGGGACCAGGATTCCTGGAGTCGTCAGACCATGCACCGCGAAGATGGCGCACAGGGACATGAAGCCGAGGCAGAGGAAGAGGACCCGGTAGAGGCCGATCTGAACAGTTGCGAGTGCCAGGGCGCCGGCGATCAGAGCCGCGACGATCGATACCGCCGACACTATGTAGAAATGCTGGTTGGGCACCACCAGCAAGCCTCCCCCACCCATCGCCGCAAGGGGCACGAATGTAGCGGGGACGAGCAGGCTCAGGCCAATCAACGCGTCTGGCCAGGCCCCGAGCCGTCGGGATCCTTGTCGGACCGACCTCGCCGCCGGCGAGCGCGCAACCACGGTGGCCTCCCCCCTTTCAGAACAGGCTTACCGACAGTGGTTACGGGACCACAAGTCGCGATCCTGCTTGGACCCATGCGGGCGCCAAGAGCGCTACTTGAACTCCCTACCAGCTAGGACAACGAGCGAGCCGGCGCTTGTGGTCGCTCGGGTGACGACGGCTTTTACATGCTGTCTGTGAATTCGAGGCAGCGGATGCCGGTTAGGTCGAGCCAGCCATCCTCTAAATGGCTCGCATCCGGTTGTTCTTCGGGTTGTGCTCGACCTCCGCGAGGCCCAAAGCCTCCATCAGCGGCGGCACGTACATGCCGAACCTTCCCCGCAAGCCTTTCTTGAGGCCGTACCACCCACCCACGGGATTCTTGGGCGATCGACCCCAGGCTTCAACGGTGCCGTCAGCTGCCGGTTTCTGCTCATCGGCGCTGCCCAGAGGCATCCAGTCGCCGTGCTTCTTGAGCATCGCGTGCAGATCGTCCAGGCAGCGAAGGTCGTATCTCAGCTCTGTCTTTCCAACGACGCAGACCAACGCCGGCGGATCCAACGATTCGTCCTTGTACATCTGGTACTCGGACGAGCCGCTCGGCGTGGTCAGCTGCCACGGTGATTGCTTGGTGCCGGATCCTTTCACCTTTGCCATTGTCCAATCTCCTTCATAAGAAGTTGATGCGGGTCAGACGCCAGGCCCTTCCCGGAGGGTACAGCGGGCTGGCGGTCACGAGCTCGACATCCAGGGTGTAGTCGCCCAGCACCACGTGCTCGCTGCCTTCACGGGTGCCCGGCGCGATCGGCTGGTCGACCACAAGGGCCGGCGCGTCGAGCCTCTGCCGAACGATCATTCCGGGCCACTCGACAAGGTCGACGTCCACGGTCGAAAGCAAGTCTGACTGTCCGCCCCAGGGTGTGGCGTAGGTTGCGACCGCCTGGTTCTTGGCCATGATCCGGCGGATGTGCAGGGTCGACCGCATCGACGCGATGAGACTTTCCGCGGCTGCGAACGCGCGAGCGAGCGTAGGGAGGCCCATGACGCAGCCGAACAGGGTCACACTCTGACCGTCGATTGACGCATCAGCTGCAAACAGAAAGTTGGCGCCTTCCGCCAGGCCTGATCCGGTCTTGATGCCGATGATCCCGCTCTGGCCCAGCACGCCGTCCACGTTGTAAACCCGCCCGGCAACTGGAAGATCCGCCTGGGCCATCCCCACGATCTGGGCGAACACGTCCGACTTCATCGCCTCCATGCCAAGCTTCATCAGGTCGCTGGGCGTGCTCACGGTCTTTGGTGACGCCCCGCTGGTGTCGGTGAAGGTGGTCTGCGCCATGTGAAGCTCAGCCGCACGCTTGTTCATAGCGGCGACGAAGGTGTCGATCGAACCGGCGTCCCAGAGTGCGAGCGTCTGCGCAAAGTTGTTTGCGGACGGGATGAGCAGGCCCTCCAGGAGCTGGAACTCGGTGAGCTGCTCACCGGTTTGCACCGCCACCACCGACTCCTTGTTCGCCTCATCGGCCAGGTAGGACTGCACGTCTGTGTCGGTCATCGTGATGGTCGGTCCCGTTTCGTCTTTCTTGAGTGGCTTGTCGGTGAGGACCACCAACGCGGTCATGACCTTGGTGACGCTTGCCGCCGACACCGGCAGCTCATTGCCCGAGCTGGCGATGAGGCCGAGGCCGCCCGCACCTACCGCCCCCGAACCGTCGCTCGGCCATGGGATCCGGGGGACCGTGCCCTGAACCGTGTCCTGGGCGTGAAGCGCGCTTGTCGCCGCCACCGCTGGTATCGGCCTCAAGTAGTTCACGACGCCCACCGCGCCGACCACCGCGACGAGCAACAGGGCTACTTTCCACTTCATATTTCCAACATGATGAAGAGTCTCGTGAGATCAGCGGTGCCCTAGTAGACTTCGGAGCTTGAATCTGGAAGCGATCGGACCTCTGGTCGCCGCATCGCTCTTCGGACTCGTGTCGGGCTTCAACGACGGCGGCAACTTGATGGGATCGTTCACGTCGGGCCGCGTCATCAGCCCGCGCGCTGCGTCCCTGCTTCTGCTGGTCAGCATCGCCGGCCCTCTGGTCTTGGGCACTGCGGTGGCCCAAACAGTCGGCACCAACGTGATCGACCTCCGAGCGCAGGGACCTCTCGGCTATGTGTTGATCACCCTGTCCCCGCTGTGTGTGGTGCTTGTGTCGTTATGGTTCGGGATTCCGACGAGCATGACGCTCGCCCTGGTCGGCGCGATGCTCGGATGGGCGCTCATTGACGGCGGCCGCAGCGCCATCCATTGGGCCGGCGTGGCCCGGGTCCTCATCGGAATGCCGATCTCGGTGCTCGGCGGCGGCCTGCTGGCTCTGTTCGTGTATGGGTCCATCCGGCGTGTGTTCGGAACCCGCCCGCACGCGTCGCTGCTTAGGCTTTCCAGGCTTCAGTTCCTGACCGCCGCGGCCCAGGCCTTTGCATACGGCGGCAACGACATGGAGAAGACCGTCGGGCTCATCGCCGTCGGCATGTCGTTTCCGACCGCGGGCCATGCCGTCGCGTTTGCCAGCGCCGCGCCTATCATTGGCGCATTCGCCTGCTTTTACGTCGGTGCAATCACGGGAGGCTCGCGAGTCGCTGGGCGCGTCGGGCTCGGCGTCCTCAAGGTCCGCCCGACGCAAGCTCTCTCACAGCAGCTCGCCTCAGCAAGCGTCGTCGGAGCTCTGGCCATCGCCGGAGCGCCGGTTAGCATGACGCAGACCATCGATGGCGGACTGGTTGGTGTCGGCGCCGCCCTGCGCGCCTCATCGGTTAGGTGGGGAATCGTCAGGGAGATGCTCGGGAGCTGGGTGCTCACGCTGCCGATGGCCCTCGTCGTGGCTGCCGCGCTTCACTTTGCCGTGCGCGCGTTGGGAATTGCGCAATGAGCTTCAGCCGCACATTCAAAGCGCTGACCAAGTCGAACGATCGGCGGTTTGTCTCGCTGCTGAGCACGCAGGCCGAGCTAACGGTGAGGGCGCTACAAGTCCTGGAGAAGTTCGGTCCGGAGGCGGCCGATAACACCGAGCTGGTGGATCAGCTGAAGGAGATCGAGCGCGAAGGTGACGCGGCCAGGAGGATCCTGATCGATGAGCTGCTGCATACATATGCAACCCCATTCGATCGCGAGGACCTGTTCGGTCTTTCGCGGGCGATCGACGACATCCTGGACGCCGCGAATGAAACTGCCGTCGAGCTCGCGATGTACAGGATCGGCCCGCCCGCAGGACTCAGCGAGATGGCGAAGGTCCTGACCGAAGGTGCCAGGCACATCAGCGCTGCGGTCGGAGAGCTGCTCGACCACCCCGCAGTGGCCGCAGATCATGCCGTTCGAGCCAAGCGCTCGGAGAACCGGATCGACGGCCTCTACCACCAGGCTGTCGGCCGGCTATTCGACAGCAAGGCGGAGATGAGCCAGATCCTGAAGTCGAGGGAGATCTACCGCCACCTGAAGAACTCAGCCGACCGCATCGACCGAGCAGCGGACGAGATTTCGGTCATCGTCATCAAGCGCAGCTGAGCCGTTCCAGGTGCGGAACAAACGCGGCGGGTGCCCAGGTTTTCATTAAGTGAAATGAAGAATCTGGACGGCATCCACCACATCTCGTCAATCACAGCGGACGCACCGGGGAACGTCGCCTTCTACGCCGGCGTGCTGGGCCTCCGTCTGGTCAAGAAGACCGTCAACCAGGACGACCCGACTGTCTACCACCTGTTCTATGCGGACGAGAACGCCAGCGCCGGGGCGGACATGACGTTCTTCGAGTACCCCGGAGTGCCACGAGGAAGGGCGGGGGCCGGGATGATCCACCTCATCGCCTTTCGGGTCGGTAGCGAAAGAGCGCTCGACTTCTGGTCGGAGCGCCTCGCGGGCCACGGAACCGACACCGAGCGCGCCGACGGCCGCATTCGCTTTGCAGACCCGGAAGGGCTGGGCCTCGAGCTCATCGTCGACGACGTCACCGATGCGCCGCTGATCGCGGAGCACCCAGAGATTCTGGCCGAGAACGCTCTGCAGGGATTCGCCGGCGTTCGCGCCTACTCGAGCGCACCGGAGCGCAGCCAATCACTCCTGGAGGACACACTCGGGTTCCGGAGCACGGACCCAGGCGAGTTCGAGTCTCGCGGCGAGAAGCGCGGCTCCTTTTATAGGTATGACCCGGCGCCGGCCGAACGAGGCACGAGTGGCGCTGGAACTGTTCACCATGTCGCATGGTCGTCGACTCTCGAGGACCATGCCGCGTGGCGGGAAAAGGTGGTGGCGTCCGGCGCGCGACCGACACCGATCATCGACAGGTACTACTTCAAGTCGATTTACTTTCGAGAACCGAGTGGCGTCCTGTTCGAGATAGCGACCCTCGGTCCTGGCTTCACGACC
>Ga0208219_1000869_pt1 | contig 10688 bp, 10 predicted proteins | sample NGESurshal072012_7_FD_184469 | JGI IMG/M metagenome (GOLD analysis project Ga0208219, IMG submission 184469) | Arctic peat soil microbial communities from Barrow, Alaska - NGEE Surface sample 53-2 shallow-072012 (SPAdes) | ecosystem: Environmental > Terrestrial > Soil > Wetlands > Peat ...
GGAGGCCCTCGACGCGGGCGTCACCACCACGGTCGACTGGTCGCACGGGCTGCAGACCGTGGACCACGCCGAGGCGGCCGTGGCGGCGCTCACCGAGGTACCCGGCCGGTTCGTGCTGGCGTACGGCAACATCCAGCAGGGCCCCTGGGAGTGGTCGGCCGCCCCCGAGTTCCGCGACTTCGTCAGCCGGCACTTCGCCGCGGCCAACGACATGCTCGGCTTCCAGATGGCCTTCGACGTGACCGGCGACCCGGCGTTCCCGGAGAAGGCCGCCTTCGAGGTGGCCCGGGACCTGGGCGTGCCCGTCACCACGCACGCCGGGGTGTGGGGCGCGACCAACGATGACGGGATCCGGCTCATGCACGAGCACGGGTTCATGACCCCGACCACCATCTACGTGCACGCGGCCACCCTGACCCGCGACTCCTACCACCGGATCGCCGCCACCGGCGGCACCGCCTCGGTGTCCACCGAGAGCGAGCAGAGCGCGGGCCAGGGCTACCCGCCCACCTGGCAGCTCCGCGAGCACGGGATCCCGGTCTCGCTGTCCATGGACACCAGCGTGTGGTGGAGCGGCGACCTGTTCTCGGCCATGCGGACCACGCTGGGCGCGGACCGCTCCCGCGAGCACATGGAAGCCCACGCACGCCAGGAAACCGTGACCCACTGCCACCTGCGCGCCGAGGACGTGGTCGACTTCGCCACCCGGGGCGGCGCCAAGGCCCTCGGGCTCGACTCGGTCGTGGGCAGCCTGGAGCCCGGCAAGAAAGCCGATGTCGTGCTGATCAAGAACGACACCTCACCGGTCTCGTTCCCCCTGCTCAACCCCTACGGGCACGTCGCCTTCCAGGCTCAGCGCGGCGACGTGCACACGGTGCTGGTGAACGGCCAGGTGGTCAAGTCCGCGCACCAGCTGGACGGTGGCGGCCTGGCCAAGGCCCGCCAGGTGGTGGACGAGACCGTCGGGTACCTGCAGGGCCAGCTCGGGCCGGAGGCGTGGGCCGAGGGCATGCACCCGGAGATCCCCGAGACCAAGGTGCTCGACAACCCGTACACGTACGATTTGAGCCGCGACAGGTGGTCCGCGAAGGACGAGTAGTGCCTCAGAGCAGCAGGCTGATGCGGACCTTCTCTTCGTTGCTCATCTGGGACATCTGCACTGGTCATTGACGCCGACGGGGGGCGAATCTGCCTGTAGGGCGGTCTTGTGCCAGAGACCCGTTGACCTCGGGTAATACGACGGCACGTGGGCTGACCAGGGCTGCGATCTCAGCGGTTCTCATCATTTCCCGGCAGATCGCAAGGTGACGTTCCCCCGATGTGCCCCGGTCAGCCCGGCGACCCTCTTGACCCGCAGGACGGCGGCTTAGAGGTGTCGGGATCCCCGCGTGCGGCATATCGCAGAGCCGGAAGTGCTGCAACGCGCACATAAGGGATGGCCTGGCGGTAGTCCTGGTCAGCTAACGGGGCGCCGGGACCAGGCCTGGAAGAGGCGAGGTGATCCGCAAACCGAGCCGGGATCCGCGGCGAAGTCGTTCAAACTGTCCAGCGCTGCGCGTAGCTGATCGGCCGACGCGATTCCTTCCGCGATGATCGCTTCTGCGGTCGCCTGGACCGTGGAGTGGGGCAATGTCTTGGCCTCGCCGCCGACGTCCGCCCGTTGGACGACGCTCAGCTCGGGCGCGGGAATACCGGCCTCGGAGAAATGCCGGTGCAGCTTGCGGCCGACCAGCGGATCACCGCCATGCCTCTCCAGGACGCGCTGGTATGCCTCGACCCAGAAGGCGAAACCTTCGTTGGGCGGATCGCAGAAAGATCCTTCGAAGTCAGCGTCCTCCACGACGATCACCCCGTCCTCCCTGACCGCCTCCCACATGGTCCGCAGAACCTCGACGGGGCGGCTGAGGTGCTGCAGCAGGTTCCGGCAGTACACCAAGTCGTAGGTGTCCGGCTCGGCCCACGCATACACGTTCATCACCCGGAACTCGACATCCGGCAGGCCCTGCGCCTTGGCGGTCTGCCGCGCCAGGCCGATCTTCACCTCGTCCATGTCGACGCCGACCACCCGCCCCGCTGGCCCGACGCGCCGTGCAAGCTCAAAGGTGACGTCGCCGCTACCGCAGCCCAGATCCAGACAGCTCATCCCCGGCCTGAGCCGGACCCGGTCCAGCAATGCGGACGTTGTCGGCAACCAGGTGCGGGCCAGCACCTGAAGCCGCTCGTATCCCCACTTGCCGCCGCGGATCACATACCGCTCCATTCAGGCACTGTAGGACCCGCGCTGAGCACGTGCAAAGATCATCGCCGCGCCCTGCAGAGGAACCACAGATCGCGGGCACATCGCCGAAGCCTGCCCAGCATGTGCTGCGCTGATCGGGAGGTCATATTCGCCTGCCACCGTCACGCTGGCAAGCGACAGCTGGGCGGTTAGCGGCCGCGGTCGAAGTGCCCGGCGGAAGGCACATGCCTCATCGGGCTCTCACACTCCATCCGGATCCGCGGGCGATCACACTTCGCGGTAGGAACCTGTAGCCCAGCGACGACACCTTGTTCAAAACGCCCGGCACCTCCACTGCCCTGCCGCGCCGGAGTGCGGCCAGCGTGGCGTCCACCACCTGATCCGGAGTCGAACGGCGCCTGGTCATGAACTGCGCACCAGCGGCGTCGAAGAATCCGGTCTCGGTACCACCGGGGCACACGGCAAGGATCGTCACCCCCGTGTCGCGTGTCTCGACATGCAACGCTTCGCTGAGTGAGAGCACGAATGCCTTGGCGGCGCCGTACACGGCCATCGTCGCGACCGGCTGGAACGCGGCGGTCGAGGAGATGTTGACGACGGCCCCGTGCCCGGCGGCCACCATGCTCGGAAGGGCCGCCCGGGTCAACAGAGCGACCGCAACGCAATCCAGCGCGACTTCCGCGGCGATGCGATCGCTCGGCTCATCGACGAAACGTCCGTGGTAACCCGCACCTGCATTGTTGACCAGCAAATCGACACCGCCGCGCGCGAGCCGTTCGACGACGGCGCCCGTTCCGTCGGAGGTGGACAGATCGGCAGTGACGGTGTCGAACCGGCCGTCGGGGTGGTCACGGGCGAGCTCGTCGCGAACGCTCGCGAGGCGGTCGGGACGACGTGCGACGAGGACGACGTCGTGGTCGGCCGCGGCTCGTCGGGCGAAAGCGGCACCGATTCCGCTCGAACCGCCGGTGATGACGGCCAGCGGGCGACCCGAGCGATCGGGGTTCGACGACGTCATGTGAGGTCCTTTTCGGTGTCAGCTGAACGGATGAGGACGGGCTCGCGCCGGCGAGTCCGGGTCACGACGTCACACGCGCCCTGGGGAGGAAATCTCAGGGGCTGCGCGAGAGCAACCCAGACGTCCTCCTCGGCGCCGACCAGTGCGCGCAGGGCAGGCAGCGACTCAGCGACGGACGTGAACCAGTGGGACAAAGTCTCACTGCGTTGGCCTCGGCGAGCAGCCGGACGGGCGGGGAAGTCCCGTGTGTCACGAGAACAGTTGGCATGTAAGGCTATCGGCGGGTGTAGGTGCCGTGGAAGCCGAACGGGATGTGTTGGGGCACCTTTGCGCGGGCGATCTCGGAGAGGTTGTGTGCGTCGAGCAGCAGTAGGTATGAGGTGTTCTGGCTAGCGTCGAGTACCACGGTTAGCAACACGCCGTCGTCCTCGGTACTCGCGTCCGGTCGGGCGACAAACACGGGTTCGCCTGGGAAGTGGTTGTCATAGCGCCATTGCTTGACTTCGCCGGATGTGGCGTCTGCCTTGATGATCGTGTCGAGAAACACGGACTCGCCTTGTGTGGCGATGCCGTTGGCGTAGAAGTACCGGTATGGCTTGGTGTTGAACTTGGCGTAGTTGATGCGTGGCAGCTCTGCCGGGTGATCGACGAGCGTTCGGGAGGTGACCGTGCCGGTCGCCGCGTTGATGGTGAACCGGCGCAGTTCACTGGACGGGTAGACGTTGTGGTTGGGTCTGTCAAGGAGGGAGGTCAGGTAAAAGTGCTGTACGACCTCTGCTGTCGGGTAGACGATGATGTCGAGATCTACCACACCGTCTTCCCCGTCGCGGTCGACGGCGTTGACGTGGTGGAAGCCGAACCAGGCCTGGTCGGTGTGGGCGTGGTTGACTTCGCCGGTGCGGCGATCGACCAGGGTGAAGCGGGTGCCACGCTCGGGTTCCCACCGGTAGTTGGCGATGAACGGCTTGCCGCTTACGAGCAGTCGGAGCGGGTTGACCACCAGCGGGAACTCCATCAGGATGACGTACCGCTCGCTGAGAGCGAAGCTGTGCATGTACGACGGCCGTTTCGTGGTGGCTCGGCCGAGCAGCTCGCGCGTCCTGGTGCCGTCGGGCAACCGGTAGACGCCGTAGGCGGACGTGGCCCCGAAGTTGAGAAGATAGTTGTACGCTGCCCGCTCATCCGGGTCGTGGTGCGGATGGGCGGTCGTCACCGCGCCTTTGAGCCGGTCGTCGAAGCTGACGACGCCAATCGTGTCCAGGGTCTGCGGGTCGAAGGCTACGGGCATGGGATATTCGGTCTCCGCCACGAACTGCTCGGCGATCCGGCCGATGGTCACATTGGCGTTGGCGCCGAACCCTGGGCCCGTGAACACCTGGGTGAAGCGCTTGAACAGAGAACGGCAGGGATCGGTGGCGAACTCTGAATACGCCATCTTGCCGTCCGCGTCCGCCCGCCGAGCGGGGGTATCGAGAAAGCGGTTGGCGTAGCTGACTCGGCCATCAGCGATGTCGAACTTGTGCAGCATCGCCAAGCCGTCAAACCAGTGGTTCAAGGTCTTGTCGTCGAGGTGGAACCGGGCGGGTCCATTCCTGACCAGCGTTCCCGACAGCCAGCCGGGTATGGCGCCCTTGACCTCGAGGGAGTCGATCGCGAGCTCGGTCTGCTGATCGTTGAAGCCTCTCTCGAAGCCCACCGATGTTCTGCCAAGTACGTTCGTCATTACCGGGTCCTCTCCGCACATAGAAGTCATGGACGACGCCGACCGCTGGGCGCGGGAGCCGTCGGCGTCAGAACCGACTCTCGATCTCGTCCTCGCCAGGCAGAACCTCAGGAGCTCAGAACGGTCGATCCAGGTTTTGCTGGCACTGGTGGTGGGGCTGCGGTGGCGGCCGGTACTTAATGGGTCAGGGGCTGTGCCTGGAAGCCGTGGGACGACACCGACGCCGCTCGCGCCGGCGAGTTCCAGGCGCGAAAGACCCAGACTGTCATCCCGCCTGTGCGGGATCAGAGTTAGCCGTGTATCGCACTGCCTCGACGTAGTTGTTCTGTGAGACCTTCACGCCTAGATCCTGGAAGACTTTGCCCATCTCCACACCCTCTTGGTGCAGTTCCTCGCCAGTGGCCCGAAGCCCGGACTCCAGCTGTTCTGCGCTATCCCAGCGAGCAACATTGATGAACTGGAAAGGCCCGTCTGGATCTATGCCGCGGTAGAAGATCCCGTCGATGAGACCCGGCTGCTTGTTCACCTTGTCCTTGACGCTGCCCTGCCAGAAAGCAAAGAACCGGTCTACGTTATCGGCGGGAACCTCGAAGTGAACGATCGTGGTGATCGGTGCCATGGCTCTCTCCTCTTATACCTTTTTCCAGCGCAGACTCGGTGCCTGCGTCGCCGCGCGAGAGTCCCCGGCCGGTGCTCCTGATTCGGGACAGGTCTCCGCTGCGCCTGGAGCCGCCGCCGACCCGGGTCGTCAGTCGATGACGATGACGGTGCGCCCGGCGACGTGGCCGGCTTGGCTGGCCTTGTGTGCTGCCGGCGCCTCGTTGAGGATGAACGTCCTGGCGACGGGGATGCGCAGCTTGCCGACTTCGAAAAGGCGTGCGGCTTCGGCCAGCGCGGCCCTGCGGTCGCCTCCGCCGCCGGACACCTGAGCGCCGTGATCACCGGCCGTGAAATCGGCGATGGACACCACCTTTGATGCGTTCCCGGTCAACTCGATCAGCTCAGGGATAACACCGGAGCCGGCGATGTCGAGCGGCTCGTCGACCTCGACGAGTTCCAGCACGTGCGGTTCGCCGTATTTCTTGAATTGTGTTGCTTTCATGGCATCTGCTCTCTTGGTTTGGGAGGGAGGGGGTGTCTCTGGGTGCTAGCCCTTCCGGTAGCGACGGACTGCCAGGGGGCGAAGACGGCCGGGATGGCGATGCTCCACCGGACGGTCCAGAAAGGTTTGGTGTCGACGGGGCCGCCTTCGGTGAGCGCTCGCACGGTGTTGGCGGCTCGGGCGATGGGCTGGACTCTGGCGAAGCCCAGCAGCCAGCCCGGCATGCTGTGGATCGACGTAAACGCCAAGATTGCGAAGACCGGCAAGCGTGGCCTTGCCAGCTCCGTCCGGGCCGAGCAACCCCTGCACGGTGCCCACCGGGACCCTCAAGTTTCACGCTAACGAAAGCCTCGGTCTCACCGAAAGACTTGCTGACGCCCTCGACATCGATCATGGCGCCAGAGGCCGAAAACTCGTGCTCGTCGTCATGAGAAGCCTCCGCAGTAGTAGTCGCGTTCTTCGCGCATGGGACTAGGTGGCAAAGCCAACCTAACATACGTTCTGGATGATATCAAACCAAATGTTGCATAGCAATCACCACGTATGATGGGCCTATGGGTAGACAAGAGGGGAAAACTGGACCTGCAACTGCGCAGGATCCGCGCATCGAGCGGACGCGAGCCCATGTCTTGGGTCACGCGCGAGACCTGCTGTCCGACGGCGGGCCGAACGCGGTGACCTATGTGGAGCTCGCAGCCCGGGCTCGGGTGACTCGCCAGACGCTCTACCGGCACTGGCCGACGCGTGAAGCGCTCTTCGTCGATCTAGCGCGTGAGCGTGCTGCCCTCGGCCTTACCGAAACCTCCGGCCCCCCCGAGGTCATCATTGGAGACTTTCTACGCGCCATGCGCGAGGGAATGGACGACGGATCCAACACCGCACCCTTGACCGCCCTCATCGCCCAAGCCGACCACGACCCGACCTGCCGCAGCGCGCTCAGGAGTGTCGTCGCCGAGTGCCACAGCCTCCTGAATCGATTGCTGGAGCCGTCTGGCGTCGTCCTCGACGCCGAGCAATACGCCCGCCTGTGCGGTCCCGTGCTGTTTCAGCGGTTCTTCGCCCGCGAACCTATTCGCGACCAGCTCATCGAGCAACTGGTAAGGACCTGGTCCGATGACCGCTGAGGCTGGCGGGCACAGAGGCGTGGCGCCCTCTTGCGAGGGGGGCTCGGCTCGAACTATCGCGGGCGTTCGTATGCCAACCCCCCTCTACCGGTAACGGAACTGCCCCCAAGTCAGTTGACTCCTTGCCTGTGGGGATTCGTCCTCGCTGGAAGGATGTTCAGCATGCCGAAAGCATCCCCTTTGGAGTTCCGTCAGGATGTGGTCGCGGTCGCTCGCAAGGGCCAGGCGCCGCTTGCTCAGGTCGCCAGGGACTTCGGGGTCTCGGAGCCCTGCCTGCAACGCTGGTTGAAGCTCGCCGACATTGAGGACGCTCGCCGCCCTGGTGTGACCGCGTCGGAGTCCGCCGAGCTGCGTGAGCTGAAGAAGCGCAATCGTCTGCTCGAGCAGGAGAAGGCAGGTGGTCAGGTGTACCAAGGGCTCGACAACCCGTACACCTATGATTTGAGACACCGCCCAGCCTGGTCCGACAAGAACAGCTAACGACCTTGGCTGAACGCACGTAGGCCACGCCGACCACAGCGCCAGGCGTGAACCGCCTCCTTACGATGACCCGCACTTTTCTGGCCGGAGTGGCCGGACATGAAATGGAGGCTCGCCGTCCCGAACCGGGTGCACCCTTGTACATACAGCGGCTGTAAGTCCCGGTGTGTCATGCACGATCGCGTGCTGGGTGACTGCTGAGGATCTCGGGCGGTCCAAAATGGGATGTCGGCGGGGTGAAAGGGGCTGCCGCGCGGGGCTGGGGTGCAGTCGCGGCCGCTGCTTCGCGGTCGGCCTGGCGGGTGTGTTCGAGCGCCAGCGTGATGAGCGTGGTGGCGACGGACAGGACGACGGTGGCCGCCAGGATCGCCACGATGGCCCACGGCGGGAAGTGCGCAGGCGCCGCGTCAGGCGGTGGCGGCGGTACCGGAGCAAACGAGGGCTCCGGCGGCGCGGAGGTGGCCCACGCGGCGGGGGCCAGGCCGATCGCAGCGGCCAGGAAGACTGCCAGCCCGCCGAGCCGGGCCAGCATCCGGCGAGTCCGGAAGTCGGCGCGTGCTGCACGGCGCGGCCGCGATGGCACAGATGGGTGATTCATCGGGGTGGCTCCTTCGGCTGTAGAGCTGACGTTCTTCGGCGGGTCCTGCCTGGTCCGCACCGGCAGGACAGTGCAGGGCGACCGGAATTGCCTTGGGATCGGCTTGGAAGCCGCCTTGGAACCGCGGCCGGCCGTGGTGGACCGGGTGCCGGATCTGGTGGTGGAATGGGGAACGCCGCTGGCTCGGGCGGCCGGGGGACAACTGGGCGGGGAAGGGTGATGGCTGCTGAGGCGGTAGCCGCCGAGACGGGGTTCACAGAGTTCGGCATTCTCGGACCGCTAGAGGTTTCGCAGGGCGGACGTGCGGTGCCGCTGGGCGGGCCGCGGCAGCGGGCGGTGCTGGCGGTGCTGCTGCTGGAGGCCAACCGGGTGGTGTCGATGGACCGGCTGGCCGAAGACGTCTGGGGCGGGGACCCGCCCGAGGGGTGGGTCACCACCTTGCAGACCTACGTGTTCCACCTGCGCCGGGCGCTGGAGCCGGACCGGCTCCGGGGGACCGCCGGGGGCATCCTGGTGACCCGGGACCACGGGTACCTGCTTCACGTGGACCACGAGCACCTGGACGCGGCAGTCTTCGAGGAGGGCTTCGCGGCGGGCCGGGCGACGCTGGAAGAGGGCCGGTACGCCGAGGCCGCCCAGACGCTGCGCGCGGCGCTGGAGCTGTGGCGCGGCCCGGTGCTGGCCAACCTGGCCGACTACGCGTTCACCCGGCCCGAGGCCGCTCGGCTGGAGGAGCTGCGGCTGGCCGCGCTCGAGGCCCGGATCGACGCTGACCTGGCGCTGGGCCATCACCACGCGCTCAGTGCCGAGCTGGATGGGCTGGTCCGGGACCATCCGCTGCGGGAGACGCTGCACGGCCAGCTGATGCTGGCGCTGTACCGGTGCGGCCGCCAGGCCGACGCGCTGGCCGCCTACCGGCGGGCCCGGGACCTGCTCGCCGATGAGCTCGGCATCGACCCCGGTGAGCCGCTGCGCCGCCTGCACGCCGCCGTGCTCGCCCACGACCGGGCCCTCGACTGGGCCGGTCCCCCGGCCCTCGCCGACGGCCAGCGCGCCGACGCCCCTGCCAGCACCGCAGCCCTGGCTGCTGCCCCGGCGCCTCGGTCATCTCGCCGGGCGGCCGCGGGAAGCGGGGAGCTGGCTTGGCCGCGGCGGCGCGCCCGCCGCCAGCTGGCCATCGGCTCGGCGCTGGCGGTCGCCGCAGCCGTGTGCATCCTCGCCGTGGCCCGGCCGTGGGCGGGCCAGCAGCCAGCTAGCCTGCCGGCCAACAGCGTGGGCCTGATCGACTCATCTGGGGGACGGGCCGGTGCCCCGGTCATGGTAGGCAGCCCGGCGGCCCTGGCCTACGGCGACGGCTCGGTCTGGGCCGTGGACAGCGCCGAGGGCACCCTGTCCCGGATCAACCCGGCCACCCATGCCGTCGTGCAGACGATCCCGGTCGGCGGCGACCCGGCCGCGGTGACCGTCACCGGCGAAGACGTGTGGGTGGCCAACAGCGGCGACGCAACGGTCTCCCGGATCAACACCGCGGCCAACGCCGTGGTGCAGATCATCCCGGTGGGCAATGTCCCGGTCGCCATCACCAGCGGGCCCAGCGGCGTGTGGGTGGCCAACCAGGGCGACGACACGGTGGACCGGATCGATCCCGCGACCGGCACAGTGACCATGAGGAATATCCAGGTCGGGGGGCTCCCGGACGGCATCGCGGCCGGGCCGCACGCCGTCTGGGTCGCCAACAGCCAGGACGGCACGGTAAACCGGATCGACCCGGCCACAGGCGACGTCAGCGGACCGATTTCGGTAGGTGCCGGGCCGGCCGGCATGGCGGTGACCCCGACAGCGGTATGGGTGGCCAACTCGCTGGACCTCACCGTCTCGAAGATCGACCCGGCGGCCGGCCGGGTGACCGCGACCATCGGCGTCGGGGACGGGCCGGGCGCGATCGCTGCGGCCGGCGACGGCGTGTGGGTGAGCGATCAGTTCGACGCGACGCTCGACCGCATCGACCCGCGCACCGGCCGCGTCAACCGCGTGGTCCCCGTGGGAAGCTCGCCGCAGGGGATCGCGGTGGCCCGGTCCGGCGTATGGGTGGCGGCGCGCCCATTCGCGGCGGCCAGTCACCGCGGCGGCACGCTGACCGAGGTGAGTGCCGACCTGCCTCAGCCTGACCCGGTGCACGATTACCCTGCGCTCGCCGGTGCCTACGACGGGCTGGTCGCGTTCCGCAAAGCAGGCGGCGCGCAGGGGGACACGCTGGTGCCGGACCTGGCCGTTACGCTGCCGCGGCCGGCCGGCGGCGGCACGACGTACACGTTCACGCTCCGCCGGGGAATCCGCTACTCCACCGGCGCGCTCGTGCGGGCGTCCGACTTCCGCCGCGGCATCCAGCGCCAGCTCAGCTTCG
>Ga0208219_1000870_pt1 | contig 10683 bp, 12 predicted proteins | sample NGESurshal072012_7_FD_184469 | JGI IMG/M metagenome (GOLD analysis project Ga0208219, IMG submission 184469) | Arctic peat soil microbial communities from Barrow, Alaska - NGEE Surface sample 53-2 shallow-072012 (SPAdes) | ecosystem: Environmental > Terrestrial > Soil > Wetlands > Peat ...
TGGTGACGCTGATCGTCGGCTACGGCATCGGGACCAGCGTCCTGCAGTCGGCCTACCAGAAGGGCGACGCGCTGACCGCGGCCGGCACGGCCACGATGGTGACGAACGCGGTGCCCATCGTGGCCGGTTTTGTCCTGTTCGGCGAGACCCTGCCGCACGGCATCCGGGCCGTGGCCCAGATCGCCGCGTTCACGTGCCTCATCGCCAGTGCGGTCTTCCTCGGCCGGAAGGACGCACCGAGCCCGGCCCCGGCCGCCGCGCCGGCGACGGAGGCGGCCGGAGAAACCCCGCCGGGCTAGGTCGTGTCTCAAAGCCAGCTTCCCTACTGCATGGCCAACGGCCTTGCCCGGCTGCCCGGACAGGGGCGGCCCTGAAATCATTTCGCCCGTGCTCGCCTCGTCCGGTACGATCGCGGGATTGTTTTCGCTGCTGGGAGCCCATGAGGTTCGCGTGTGGCCTCCCCGGCAGTTCCCAGGCTGAGAGCAGGTTTCGTTAATGGCATGTCGTATCAGTGAGCTCGTGCTCGGTTGCCGCGACCCTGAGGTGCTGGCGCGGTTCTGGTGCGAGGTCCTGGACTTCGTCGTGCTCGATCGCGAGGACGACGGCTCGGTGGAGATCGGGCCGCGCGAAGGGTTCGGCGGTCCGCAGCCGACGATCATCCTCAGTCGCAGGGATGAGCCGGAGCAGGGGAAATCCCGGCTGCACATCGACGTCAACGCCACCGACCGCGATCAGGACGCCGAGCTCGAACGCCTTCTGAAGCTCGGTGCGCGCCCGGCCGACATCGGCCAGACAGGGCAGGAGCAGTGGCATGTCCTGGCCGACCCCGAAGGTAATGAGTTCTGCCTGCTCAAGGCCCGCCTCAACCCACTCTGATGCTCATCGGTCACGCCTCGACACCAGGTACCTAGGGTCTGCCTCGAAGTCCGGTGTGACGGGCGTGTCGTGATCGTGAAGTAAGTGAGGTCTCCCGTAGAGGGTTCATCGACCAAAACCTGAACACCGGAGACCTCGTGGCCACCCTAGCGCTGACGAGGCGGCTTGACCTGACCGATGAGCAGTGGGCGCGGCTGGAACCGCTGTTGCCTGTGCCCACGCGGTCGGGTCGGCCGTCGGAGTGGACGAAACGGCAGCTCATCGACGGGACCAGGTGGCAGGTGCGGGTCGGTGCGCCCTGGCGGGACGTCCCGGACTGCTACGGCTCCTGGCGGGCGGTGTATGCGCTGTTCCGGCGGTGGCAGCGGGCCGGGGCGCGGGCGCAGATCGTCACCGCCCTGCAAACCCGGGCGGACGCGGCCGGACTGATCACCTGGGACGTCAGCGTGGACTCAACGATCGCCCGGGCGCACCAGCACACCGCCGGCGCCCGCCGACACCCCGGCCAGCAGCAAGAGCCGCCCGGTGGCCTCTCGGCAGAACCAGACGATCACGCGCTGGGACGCTCCCGCGGCGGGCTGACCACGAAGATCCACCTGGCTTGTGAACAGGGCCAGAAGGTGCTGTCCCTGGTCGTGACCGCCGGGCAGCGCGGCGACTCGCCCCAGTTCCAGGCCGTCCTGGACGGCATCAACGTCCCGCGCACCGGCGCAGGCCGTCCCCGCACACGGCCCGGCAAGGTCCGGGCAGACAAGGCCTACAGCTCCCGCGCCAACCGCGCTTACCTGCGCCGACGCGGCATCGCCTGCACCATTCCCGAACCAGCAGACCAACAACAACACCGCAAGAACCGCGGCCGCCGAGGCGGCCACCCTCCCAGGTTCAGCCCGGACGACTACCGAGCCCGGCACGCCGCCGAATGCGGAATCAACCGACTCAAACGCCACCGCGCCGTCGCCACCAGATACGACAAACTCGCCGTCCGATACGAAGCCATCCTCCACGTCGCCGTCATCAACGACTGGCTCCTGACCTCACTTTGAGACAGGCCCTAGGTGGCTGGTGTAGAACGGCTTTCTCCTGGCCCTGGTGCCCGGCAGAGGCTGGCTCCGGATGGCGTCAGGGAGCCGCGTGAGGCCGCCGTTCCGGGCCTGCGACGAACTGCCGGGGTCTGGGATTACAGCGGGGCACGGACTCTGGCGGCCTCTGGCCGGGCCGGCGGATGCTCTGGTGATGGCGGCCATGTCTCCCGGGGGTCGTCTAGCTGGCGGGCACGGCCCAGGTTCCGCCGTGGCGGGCGAGCCCGAGTACGGCGAGCCGGGCGAGGTTGACCGCAGCGGCCAGGAGCGCGAAGTCGGCGGCGACCCTGTCCTGGCCGCGGACCCGGGCACGGCGGCCGCCATGGCGGCGGCGCATCAGGTGGCCGATCTTGCGTTCCACTTTGGGCCGGGTGGCCCTGTAGTCAGCCTTCCAGGCGGGGTCTTGCTGGCGGATGCGCCCAGCGGCCAGCCGCGCCTCGTGCGGGCCGATGGTGATGGTGCGGCCCCCGCTGGCGGTGGTGCACTGCGCGGCCAGCGGGCAGGTGCGGCAGGCCGCGCCGAACCTGGCGGCCGCGGTGTGGCGTTTATGGCTGCTGGCGCGGAGGGGCACGGTGACGCCCGCCGGGCAGGTGACAGTCTTGCCGTCGAGGTCGATGGCGAAGCGGTCCTTGGGGAAGTGGCCTGTCACCGCGGCCGGTGGCTGGCATTTGATGCCGGCGTGGATACCGGCTTGCTCTACCTGCTCCAGGAGGTCGCCGGAGCCATAGGCGGCATCGCCGTAGACCGCCGGCTGGCCCTCGCCCGGGACGGCGCCCTGGCCGCAGGCCGGGCTCGCAGTCCCGCTTGCGGCGCTGTCCTGATCGCCGGGCAGCAGATCAGCGAGCAGCCCGGCCGCGGCCTCGGCGTCCCCGCTGTTACCCGGCGTGACAGCGGTAGCGGTGATGATCTCCGAATCAGGGTCGACCGCGATGTGGCCCTTATAGCCGTCGAACCCGCGGGCGGAGGTCTTGTGCCCGTGCCGGGCCTGCGGATCGACCGTGGAGATCACCCGGTCCGGCGCGACCCGCCGGGCGATCCGGAACACCCCGCCTGCGCCTTCTTCCAGGTCCTGCCCCGTCACGCTAGCCAGCAGCGCCGCCGCCTGCACCACCGCCGGCCCCGGCTCCCGCCCGTCCAGGGCGCCCAGCAGCGCGCGGGCGTCGCGGGCCAGCGCATCCACCAGAGCCTCCCGGGCAGCCGCATCGTCGTAGTCACAGACCGGCTTGCCCGCGGCGCCATAGTCGTCATCACGGCGCAGCACCCCGCGCAGCTCCCCGGCCAGCTCCGCGTCAGCTGCCCTCAGCAGCCCGCGGATCGCCGACCGGACCAGCGTCACCGTGTCCATCGTCGCCACCGCGTCATACAGCGGCGTGGAGTCCAGCACCCGCCGCCGGCCTGCCAGGCCGGCCTGGCAGGCGGCCTCCAGCGTGACATCGAAGATCCGGCCCGGATTCCCCGACCGGGCCAGCCGGGCACGCATATCCACCAGCACCGTATGCGCGAACCCCGGGTAGTCGAAGTCCAGGCCCCCCGCCGCGTACTTCCACCGGGCATCAAACGCGAACCTGTCCGCGGCCTCCCGGTCCGAGCAGCCCTCGATCCGCTGCAGCACCATCACCACCGCCACGATCATCGGCGGCACCGACCGGCGCCCGACCCCCTCAAACAGGTCAGCGAACATCTCATCGGGGAACAGCGAGAAGCACTCCCGGTGCAAGATCCCGTAGATCGAGTCCGCTGCCACCCGGCTCTCGCACAACGCAGCCGTGCCGCGGAACAGGTCAGCCTGCCTCGGCGTCACGCCCAGCGTCATCAGCCACCCCACGGAGAAAGCCAGTAACTACAGCAATTCTCCCCAAACGATCAAGGAAGCCGGCGGACCGCCACGCGCGAAAAACACCAGCCACCTAGGCGCCGCCCGGGCCTACCGCTGCGCGGCCAGCAGCGGGATGGCCGCGATCTTCTCGTCGGTCAGGTCTTCCCAGCGGATGCCGGCCGGCGGCCGCGGCCCGCGGGCCGGGCGGCAGTCGATGACCCGCTCCGGGGTGACGATGAAATCCACCGGGACATCGTGCCCAGTCCGCGGGATGACCCCGGCCTGGCGGACCTGGACCTCGTGCACGGTCGTGACGGCCACGGTCTGCGGGCCGATCAGCCCGGCCGCGGTAGCCAGCGCGAACTCCAGGTCTGCGAAGCCGCCGCCCTTGCCGAGCCGGGCGCCATCCTCACCGGCGGCGACGCTGCCCATCACCACCAGGTCCACCGGGGCCAGGTCAGCCAGCGTGACCTGGCGGGCAGACCGGGTCGCCCCGCTGATCGAGGACGCTTTGCGCGGCGACTCGCTCAGGTGAGCGGGGTCCAGGGCGAAGAACGGCTCCGGGCTGGCCAGCCGCGGGACGGCCATGTACACGGTCTTGCCGTCTTCCAGGGCGCGCTGGCGCACTGGCCACTGGGCGGCGTCCGGGTTGGCCTTCAGGGTGCGCGCGTCCTGCCACCCGGCCAGGCTGCGAAGCCGCTGCGCGGCGGCCTCGGCGCCGGAGAAGTTCGGGATGCGGCCTGCCGCGCCGGGGAAGCGGGCCAGCCGGGCCGCGGTCATCTCGGCCCAGACCTCGTGCCGCAGCGCGGCCTTGGCCGCCAGCACCTCGGCCGCACCGCCAGCATCACGGTCATGGCGCGGCGGACGGCGGGGCATCCCCCTATCCTGCACCCTCGGTGGAGGGGGCTGAGGCTGGCGGGCTGACCCTGGCTGGCCGGTGAAGGCGCGGTCCTACCTGGCGGTGACGCGGAGGCGGGCCCACGAGTTGTTGGCGTACCCCTTGGGATTCCACACATGCTCCGGGGACTCAGGCTGGACCGAGGCGGCGGTGTCCCACGCCCGGGCGGTGATCTCGGTGTCCCCAGCGGGCAGGTCGATGACCGCGCGCCAGTGCCGCCACGCCCAGGGGCCAGCCTGGCCGTCCAGGGCAGCCTGCTGCCAGTTCCGGCCGCCGTCGGCCGACACGTCGACCCGGGCGATACCCCGGTCATCCCCGGCGTAGGCGTACCCGGTCACCTCGGTCGGCCCGGCCCGGAGTATGCCGTGGCCGTCAGGCTGCAGGATGTCGGCGTTGACCGCGACCACACTGAGCGAAAACCCGTCCCCTGGCCCCGCGGACTTGGGGTCGGCATCGGCCGGGAGGAGCCGGTAGGCGATGGCCTGGAAGTAGTTGCCCGACGGCTGATCCTGAACGGTCATCCGCTCGACCCACTTGACGCTGCGGGCGCCGATGTAGCCGGGGACCACCACCCGCACCGGAGCGCCGTGCGCGGCCGGCAGCGGCTGCCCGTTCATCTCCCAGGCCAGCATGACCTCCCCCGCGAGCGCCTTGCCCAGGCTGATCGAACCGCCGAAGGGCTGGGGCGGATCAGCGATCTGCGACACGTCCGGGGCCCCGAACGCCACGTGGGCCGCGCCCGGCCGCACACCGGCCGACTCCAGGACTGAGGCGAGGCTGATCCCAGTCCATCGAGCGGTCGAAATGGCCCCGGGCCCCCAGGGATCCTCGCCCGGGATGTCCCTGACCTGGACCAGTCCGGCCCGGCGGTTGCCCGCGCATTGCAGCGTCGCGGTCAGCGTGCGGGCCGGGTAGCGGGACTTCAGGTCTTCCAGCGACAGCTCCAGCGGCCGCGTCACCAGGCCGCCGACCGTGAGCCGCCACGCCTGGGGGTCAATGAGCGGGATCGGGCCGTGGTTGCGGCTGTAGAAGGCCTCCACCGGAGTGAGCATGCGGCCGGCCAGGGCGGCCCGGGGCGCTTCGGCGTTGTAGGGGTCCGTCTCGTGCACGATCATGTCCTCGCGCTTGCCCCACATGCTGGCCACCTGCTTCCCCTCGGTGCGCACTTCCCTGCCCGGGACGGGAACGGGTAACCGCAGGTCCGGGGCGGGCCGCCGGGACCGGGGCCGCCCGCGGGGCCGCTGCGCCCGGATCAGGCAGAGGACTGCGACTCGGCGTAGGCGGCAGGGGTCTGTCCGATCGCCGCGCGGAAGTCCCGGGTCAGGTGGGCCTGGTCCGCGTAGCCGAGGCCGGCGGCTATCTCTGCCCACGACACCGGCTTCCCCTCGCGGACCGATTCAGCCGCCTCCAGCAGCCGGTAGCGGCGGATCACCCAGGTTGGCGACACCCCGGCGTACTGCAGGAACATCCGCTGCAGGGTCCGCTCGCCGGTACCGGCCCGCTCGCACAGGTCACCCAGCCGCCGCACCGCCCGGTCCACCTCGGCGAGCCGGGCCACCTCGGCCACCCTCGCCGCAGGGAGCCTCCGCTCCGGGTCCACGACCTGCTCCAGGGCGGCCGCCAGCAGCGCCACCCGCGCGGCCTCATCCGGTTCGGCGGCCACCTGCCGCAGCAGCGCCGCCTCGTCCGTGCCGAACGCCTGCCCCAGGGGCACCACCCGGTCGGTGAACTCCGCCGCTGACCCGCTGATGAACGCGCCCAGCCCGCCGGGCCGGGTCAGCGCGGCGACGGTCCAGCCTTGGCCGACCAGCACCCGGGCGGACAGGCCGCGGGCGACGCCGTACAGGCACGCCTCGACCGGGCCGGGCTGGCGAAGACCCGGTTCGGCGTTGGCGTGACCGACGCTGACGTTGGCCCCCGGGTGGGTGAGCACCTCCTGCTCATGGGCCGTCCCGGGCGGCAGGTCCCAGCGGACCGCCCAGAAGCGGTCGATCAGCCCGTCCAGCGCCGGCCCGGCGGGGTACCGGGTCAGCTGGAGCCGCTGGCGCAGCAGCCACGGATCGAGGATGCCGCGACTGTCGCGCTCGACCGGATCCGGTCCTGAACTGCTCATCCCTGACCTTAACCAGCACGGCGACCTCAGCTGACACAGCGGCCCGAACGGCTGGCCTGTGACGCGAATCTTCAAGCGGGGCGCCGGTCATCCTCCGTAGGGTCGGCCACATGACCACAGCCACGGAGAAGACCACTGACCTGCTCGTCGCCGTGCTCGCCGACCTCGGGCCCATGGTCGGCCGCATCACCGCGGAACAGGTGCACGATCCGACGCCATGCACCGAACTGGACGTCGGACAGCTCCGCACGCACGTCCTGAGCTGGCTGACGACATTCGCGGGCGGATTCGCCGACCCGGGCGGCCAGGCGCCGCTGGACCGCCTCCAGGGGTACACGGTGCCCGCCGACCCGGCCGCGGAGGTGGCGTCCGCGTCCGCCACGATGGCGAACGCCCTGCGTGGCGGCGCGGCTAGCCGGCCTATGCGGCTCGGGGACAGCACGATGCCCGGTGAGATGGCGCTGAGCATGATTCTCTGGGAGTACCAGGTGCACGGCTGGGACCTGGCCCGCGCCACCGGCCAGCCCTGGTCGCCACCGGCCGCGGCGGCGGCGGAATCGCTGGAGTTCGCGCCCAGCATGCTGACCGCCGACTACCAGGGCGAGGGCAAGGCGTTCGCCCCGCGCATGGACGTGCCCGCGACGGCGCCTCCCCTGGACCGCCTGCTGGGGCTGTCCGGCCGCGACCCGGCCTGGTCCGCCCGGTCAGCGGGCGAGGCGCGGTCCTGGGAGGGAACCCGATGACGCTCATCGCCCGGTTCAAGGTCGATGGCTTCGAGCCGCGCCAGATCAGCGGACTGGATGCGGACTGGGTCGGGGTGCTGACGTTCGCCAAGACGTTCACGTCGGGGATCATCGGGACCGCCACCACCGTGTTCATGTCGGCCGGTACTGAGGAAGGGTCCCGCTCGTACGTGGCCACCGAGCGGATCACCGGCCGGACCGAGGACGGCGGCGAAGGCTCGGTCACGGTTCAGCATGGGGGCCTCGAATCCGACCCGGGCACCTGGTTCGGCCACATCGTGCCCAAGACCGGAACTGGTGATTTCGCCGGCTGGTCCGGGTCTGCGCGGATCATCCACGACAACCAGGGGGCGTACTTCGAGATCACGCTGGCCTGAGGTCCCCGGGGGGGCGGGGCGGGGGGGACACCGCGGATGGTGCACACCCCGGCGGCCCCAGGGCGGTTACGGTCATGTCGTGGCCGATCCCATCCTGGACTCCGCCCCCGCGCGGACGCTGAAATCTGACGTGACCGTGATGCTCCAGCGCGCCCGGGATGAGCTGCCCGCCATCCAGGAGCTCTGGCCTCGTTTCGAGACGCTGGTCGGCCTGCGCGGTCGGCGGATGTACGGCATGGCCGATCTTGCGGCCGGAACCTACGCCGCGTGCTCCCCCATCCGGGCGGATGACGATCCAGCCGCGCTGGGCCTGGAGACAGGGGTACTCCCGGGCGGCTGGTACCTGCGGGCCCGGATCGTGGGCGAGCCGCCCGGGCTGTATGAGCGGATCGGGCCGGCGATGGAGTCGCTGGCGGCCCAGGCCACCGTGGATCCGGCCCGTCCCCTGGTGGAGTTCTACCGGCGTCACACCGAGATCGAGCTGTGGGTTCCCGTGTTCCCGGTCAGGCCTGCTGTTTGAGCTTGCGCCAGCCGCCGGCCCGGTTGTTGGCGATGATGTGCCGGAACATGGCGGTGAGGGCGCCGCCGTTGATGGCCTCACCCTCGCGGACCGCCACGGTCCGGGCCGTTGTGTTGTCATGGCCGCCCGTGATGATCCCGTCCGGGTCAGGAACGATCGCGCCGTCGTAGAGGAACACGTTGACGTGATCCTTGGCCGCCAGCAGCGCGCAGACGTTGCCCTGCAGAACGAAGTACGGCAGGCGGGTGCGCTTGATGGTCTCGGTCACCTCCGGATCGGCCGCATGCACGAGCTGGCGGACCTCCTGGCAGATGGCTTGCTGCCATCCGGGCAGCGAATCGATGTAAGCGTCGACGCGCGGGTCGGCGGTACCGGTCATCACGGATCCTTTCCTGGCGCCCGTGAGCGGGGCGGTCCTGCTGACGAGCCTAGGAGGCCAGGTGCTTCCCCTTCCCGCCGCCACGGCGGGCTGGACCGCGGGAGCGATTACTCGCAGACTGGGATGACGGCGGTCACCGGCGGCCCGGTTAGCCATCGGCGGCCGAGACAACCAGAGCTGGAGGTGACCGCAATGACGCGGCGCGATATCGAGTTCGACACTGAAGGCGTCACGTTGCGTGGCTGGTTCTATCCGGCTGAGGGCAGGACGGGCAGCCCCGGGCCCACCGTCGTCATGGCGCACGGTTTCTCCGCGGTCAAGGAGATGTACCTGGACAGCTTCGCCGAGGTGTTCGCCGCGGCCGGGCTGAATGCGCTGGTGTTCGACAACCGCTGCTTCGGGGCCAGCGAGGGCGAGCCCCGCCAGGAGATCGACCCGTGGGCCCAGGTCAGGGACTACCGGCACGCCATCACGTACGCCAGCACCCTGCCGGAAGTCGATTCCAGCCGGATCGGGGTCTGGGGCAGCAGCTACTCCGGTGGCCATGTCCTGGTCGTCGCCGCGATCGACCGCCGCGTCAAGGCGGTCGTGTGCCAGGTGCCGCTGATTAGCGGCCACGACAACCTGCGCGCCCTGGTCCGGGCGGACTTCATCGCCGGGTTCCGTGAGCAGTTCGACGCCGACCGGCTGGCCCGTTTCCACGGCGATCCGCCGGTCGTGGTCCCGGTGGTCGATAAGGACCCGCTGGCGCCATCGGCGCTGCCCACCGCGGACTCGTGGGAATGGTTCAGCGAGACCGGCAACACCCGGGCACCGGCCTGGCGGAACGAGGTGACGCTGCGCAGCGTGGAGATGTTCACCGAGTACGAGCCGGGCGTCTACCTGCCCTGGATCAGTCCCACGCCGCTGCTGATGCTGGTGGCCGCAGGTGACCACCTGGTCCCATCCGAGCTCGCCATCGCCGCCTTTGACACGGCCCACCAGCCCAAGGATCTGGTCATCCTGCCGGGCGGTCATTTCGACGCCTACGTCAAGGGATTCGATGCCGCCAGCGGAAAGGCGCGTGACTGGTTCACCCGGCACCTGGCCTAGAGGCGGGGCGCCCGCCCCGGGAAACGGGAATCTGGGAGGCTGGTGCAGAGCCTACGACCGGAGACACCGTCAGGGGGGTGCTGGTGCGAGCTGTGGTGCAGCGGGTCAGCCAGGCCAGCGTGGCGGTGGACGGGCAGACCGTCGGCGCTATCTCCGAGCCGGGCCTGCTCGTCCTGGTCGGTGTCACCCATGACGACACCGCCGAGCAGGCCGGGAAGCTGGCCGCCAAGCTCTGGGGACTGCGGATCCTGGAAGGGGAGAAGTCGTGCTCCGACGTCTCAGCCCCGTTGCTGGTGATCAGCCAGTTCACGCTCTACGCCGACACGCGTAAGGGCCGTCGCCCGTCCTGGCAGGCGGCGGCCCCGGGGCTGGTGGCCGAGCCGCTGGTGGAGGCCGTGATCTCGTCCTTGCAGGAGCTGGGCGCGAGCGTGCAGACCGGTGTCTTCGGGGCTGACATGAAGGTCAGCCTGGTCAACGACGGCCCGGTCACCATCATCCTGGACCTCTGACCCCGGGCGCGTCCGGCTTGATGGCGCGGGTGGCGATGTAGCCGGGCATGTACCGCTGCGTGGCGTCCGCGTGATGGGGCGCCTCGGCCAGGTGGGTTAGCGAAAAACCGGCGGCCATCTGCCCGCCCAGCTGGCTGGTCAGCGAGTGGCTGTATTCCACCGGGCCGTCTGCGTAGTACTCCTGCCGTTCGGCGCCGGGCAGGTCGAGGGTGCTGAACGGGAGCGCGTGGCGCACCACGAACTCACCGCGCTCCAGGGCGCCGACGTCGAAGACGAAAATG
>Ga0208219_1000871_pt1 | contig 10673 bp, 8 predicted proteins | sample NGESurshal072012_7_FD_184469 | JGI IMG/M metagenome (GOLD analysis project Ga0208219, IMG submission 184469) | Arctic peat soil microbial communities from Barrow, Alaska - NGEE Surface sample 53-2 shallow-072012 (SPAdes) | ecosystem: Environmental > Terrestrial > Soil > Wetlands > Peat ...
ACGCCGAGGTACTCGCGCCCGAGCCGCTCCGCGGTGCCGCCGCGGCGGCCGCGACCCGTGTGCTCGTCCGCTACGGGAGCTGACAGAAGCGACGCACCTCGACCGTTGGGTGCGGTGGCGCGGTGACGGTGCGAGTCCTCGACTACTCAGGTGACGGCGCGTACTTCCTCGCCGACCCCGCGATGGAGCTCGAGGGCCTTCGACGAGAGGGGCCGGGTCGGATCCTCGCTGGCGAGGCACACCAGTCGGTCCACGCGGCACTGGCACACGTCCTGGCCGTCCCGCGCGCCGACGGCCGGCGCGCGCTCGACGTCATCGTGGCCGCACCCAAGCCCGTCAGCGTGCTGCTCGCGACCGAGGCACGCCACGTCGCACGATCGGTGGTCGAGCTGCATGAGCGCGGCGTCGCAGAGGCCTTCGGCTACTTGTGCGACGAGGGGCTCGGCTCCGAAGAGGTGCCAGCAACGCGTGCGGTGGGCTTCACCCACGGGGTCAACCGGCTGCTCGATCCTCACTTGCACACCCACGTGGTGCTCTCGCTGCATGACCGTCGAGGTGCCCCGGTCGACGCGCGGGCGGTGCGCGCCCACGCCCAAGCCGCCAACTCGCTGTACCTGGCGACCCTGCGTGATGGCCTGCCTCGAGCCGCGGGCCGCTCGTCGTGGGTCACCGCGACGGGACGGATGCACGTCGACGGCGTCGACCTGGGCCTCGTGGCGGCGATGTCAACACCGCGGGACCGACGCGGACGCGTCGAGCGCGCTGGCGCAAAGTCCCACCCGGGCACCGAGGCCGTGCGCGAGCACTGGGACCGCGTCCTTGCCGGCCATGTGCCGGCCGACATTGCGTCGCCGCCGCCGGCACGCACGGGGAGGCTCGACGAGTACCGGTTCGCGGCGGTCCTGGGCGACGGCTTCGTCTCGAGGCGCCACGTGGTCCGTGCGTGGGCGACTGCCTGCCAGTTCGGCCAGGGCATCGACGGGGTGCTTGCCGCTGCGAGCCTCCTCGCTCCCGGCCTCACAGGTGGAGCGCGCCGGGCCGCCGTCGTGGTGCGCGACGACGTGGGGGTGGGCGCGCTCGGCGCCCGGCCGGTCGGCTCGGACCAGCTGCAGTCGTGGCTCGCTGGCCGCGCCGCGCTCGAGCGGCACCTCGCGAGCGGGTACTCGCTCGGCCGAGTGCGCGACCGTCGAGGTGCGACCGCGCGAGAGCGCCTCTCACTGGCGCGCGTCGATGCCGCGATCCGTGACGCTCGCGTCCCAGATCGACCTCAGCTTGGGACCGCGCTCGAGGCGAGCCAGTACCGCTCGCTTAGCTGAGCGAGCGTCCCTGCACGAATCGCGGATCGAGGTGTGCGGGGGTGAGCGCGACCCACCCGAGGCGATTCGACGCATCGAGCGCCAGTCCGTGGCCCAGGATGCCGCGTGCGATCTCGTCGGCTGCGAGACGAGGTCGCTCCACAATCGACTGCGTGACGACGCTGCGGCCGCGACGCGGTCGTGCGACCGACGTCGTGACTGAGTCATGGCGACCGGCGAGGTGGCTCAGCGCATCGAGCGTGGCGACGTCGGCGATCCCTCGCAGCGCGACCGTCGTCGGGAACAGCGAGAGGAAGCCGTCCGCGGCGGCACCCCAGCGCACGCGCGCCTGGCTGAGGTCCTGCAAGCAGCCGAGCACGAGGACGCCCTGGCCCGCGCCCTCGCTCACGATCGCCGGCAGCGAGGGGAGCGGCGCGACGTTCGCGAGCTCGTCGAGCGCGAGCAGCAGCGTCGCGCCGTCGTCGTGGCGCTCGTAGGTCGCGTGCACCAGCGCATCGAGCAGGCCGGCGACGAGCGGCGCGGTCGCTACCTGGTGCCTCGACGGCGCGACGACGTGCAGGGTGTTGGGGCCCGACAGGAACCGGTCGACGTCGAGCGGCGGGGCGGACGACGCGACCCGGGCCGCGTCGGTCCGCCAGGCGCCGAGAACGCCCGCGGCCGTGGACCAGATGCCCGACAGCTCCCGGTCGTCGGTGGACAGCAGCCCGCTCAGCGCCGCTGGAGCCTGATGGCCCTCGCCACGTTGACGCACCAGGACCGCCAGGGCCTCGGCCCCCTCGCGAAGGTCGACCCACCCCGCGAGGCCCCTGATGCCGCTCTTTTCGAGGGCGGCAGCGTGCAGGAGCGGGGCAAGCAGTGCGCCGGCTCGCTCGGTCCAGTGGTCCGGTGACCCCGAGCCTCTCGCCCGGAGCCTCGACGCGTCGACCATCGATGCCGCGGTGAGGACCGCACCGTCCCAGGTCGCGGCAGCGTCGATGGGCGACCAGCCGATGCGCTGCACGAAGGACGGACAGCTGACCGTGCCGCTCGGATCGAACATCGCGACGTGGCCGATACGAGCCCGTTGCCGTGAGGTCGCGTGCAGCACATCGTCCTTTGTCGACGTCGTCACGACCGCCCCTCCGGCAAGCAGCACGTTCGGAACCAGTAGCGAACTCGTCTTGCCCGATCGTGTTGGTCCGAGCACGAGCACACTGCGTTGCGGGCCGCTGAACACGCTCTGCGTGCCTGCACGACCGAGGTACACACCTTGTCTTGCATCGCGCACACGAACAACTGTCGAGCCGTCACATCGCAAATGCTTGACATGGGTGTGTCAACCGAGTGGACTTTGCAATGGTCATTCCTGCGGAGGGGACGATTCATGACACGAGGGACACGACGCGAGCTGCACGTGGTGCGAGCTGCACGCCGTTCCTGTCGGGCGAAGCGCCCCGGTGTCAATCATCCTCCGAGGGTGTGGCCGCGGTCTGCGACCGTGACGTGTACTGCCGGGAGGCAGGGTGCACGCGGGCTCGAGACCAGTTCAATGCATCTGGTGCAGCAATGCGGAGCTCGAGTGCCTCTGGCAATCGGGGTGCCGCAGGCTCCACCCTGCGTTACCAGGAAACCAAGGAGGACATTGTGGCGATAGCCGCAAAGAAGGCCCCGGCCAAGAGGGCCACGGCCCGAAAGGCCGTCAAGAAGCGTGCGGTGAAGAAGGCTCCGGCCCGCAAGACCGCGGCACGCAAGACGACGGCCCGGAAGACGGCCAAGAAGGCAGTCAAGAAGCGCGCGGTCAAGAAGACCACGGCTCGCAAGACCGCCAAGAAGAGGGCCCCGGCCAAGAAGACCGCGGCACGCAAGACGACTGCCAAGAAGGTCGCCAAGCGTCGCCCGGCCAAGAAGACTGCCGCTCGCAAGACGACGCGCCGCAGGACCGTCAAGAAGACGGCCAAGCGCGTCTAGAGCATCCCGCTGCCTCCGGGCAGCTGGCACATGGGACAGGGGGACCCTACGGGGTCCCCCTGTGTCGTTCTGGGAGGCGGGCCAGGTCCTCGGGCTCGTCGACGTCGAACGCGAGGTCGTCGCGCTCGAGGATCCACGACGCCAATCCGCGTCGCTCGCACTCGTCCTGGTGCGCGCGGAGCGAGTCACGGCCGAAGCGCATCGTGAACCCGCTCTCCGTCGGCACCCGCAGCAGGTTGGTGCCGGTGCGATGACGATCCGGCGCGATCGTCACGCCGTCGAAGTGCTCGAGCGCACCGATGCCCGACGCCGTCGGCAGGTCGCCGTGCACGACTGTGACATAGGCAGCGCCGCGATCGGCGAGTGACGCCACGCCCGCTTCCACCGCCCCGTTCAACCCGAGTCCCGGCGTCCAGCACACCAGCGCGCCGTGCGCCTCTGCGAAGTCGGCGACGTCGTGGTCGTCGCACGCGACGCACACGGGCAGCGGGCTCGCGGCGCGGAGCACGTGCTTCGCCATCCGGCGGACGAGCGCGGTGCGCTCGGCCTCATCGAGGACGTGCTCCAGGCGCTGCTTGGCGGCGGCAAAGGCCTTGATGGGCACGAGCACCCAGCGGTCTGCGGCCGCCCGCCCCGCGACCTCGGTGCTCACTCGCGAAGGCTACAAGTCGATGGGCGCGGCTCCGCGGTGGCTCAAAAATGGTCAGCGTGCGGCTCGCCACGTCATCTGGCCGAAGGCGACCAGGCCCGCCTGGCGGCCCGCGACCGTCGGTCAGCGCCCGTCGTACGATCGATCGATGTCCGCAACGCTGTGCGTGCTCGGGGCGGGATCCTGGGGGACTGCGCTCGCGGCGATTGCGAGCGGTGACGTCGTCCTTTGGTGCCGCCGCGCCGAGCTCGCTGACGAGATCAACGCCACCCGTCGCAATGCGCAGTACACGGGCGACATGGCGATCCCAGAGCGACTCCACGCGACGGCGTCGCTCGAGCAGGCGTGTGAGGGGGCGTCGGCCGTGCTGGTGGCAGTACCGAGCGCGGGGTTCCGACACGTGGTCGAGGCAGCCGCCCCGCATCTCGCCGGCGACACGGCGCTGCTGAGCCTGACCAAGGGGCTCGAGCGAGGCACGCATGCGACCATGACCGGCGTGCTCCAAGAGAGCGCACCAGGTTCGCCCTTCGGGGTGCTGACGGGACCCAACCTGGCAAAGGAGATCGCGCTCGGCATGCCCGCGGCGTGTGTCGTCGCGACCAGCGACGAGCCGACCGCGGCGCTTGTCCAGGCACTCCTGCACTCCTCGCGGCTCCGCGTCTACTCCTCGAGCGACGTGGTCGGCTGCGAGGTCGCGGGAGTGACGAAGAACGTGCTGGCGATCGCGGCGGGCGTCTCGGACGGGCTCGGCTTCGGCGACAACACAAGGGCCACGATCATCACCAGAGGGCTCGCCGAGATGAGCAGGCTCGCTGTGGCAATGGGCGGCCAGGCGTCGACGGTCAGCGGACTCGCCGGTGTCGGCGACCTGGTGGCGACGTGCACCTCTGACCGATCGAGGAACCGGCGCGTCGGCATCGCGCTCGGTCAGGGCCGTCCCCTCGACGAGGCGCTCGCGTCGGTGGGCGAAGTCGCAGAGGGCGTCGTGAGCGCCGCGCCCCTGATCGAGCTCGCGTCGTCGCGGGGCGTCGAGCTGCCCATCTGCGAGCAGGTCGCAGCCATGGTGGCCGGGACGTCGACGCCTGCGGAGGCACTTGCGTCGCTCTCGTCACGCCCGGCCCGCGAGGAGTGGGATCGCGCTGCTGGAGCGACGCCCTAGCGGTCGGTTGCCGGTGCGAGCCGAAGCGTCGCGATGCCCCGCGCACGAAGCGCGAGGGATCCCTCGAACTCCCCCAGCACCTTGCCGCGCAGGTCCACCTCCCAGCCCCTCCGAGCCTCGACCCCCACCACGGCCTCTCGATCCGTCGGGTTGAAGACGCGCATCTCTGTGAGGCCGTCGACCACCTGGATGCTCGAGAGCTCCGCACCGGTGAGACGCAGCGCCGAGCCCTCGTCGCTGCGCCAGCCGCCTCCAGCGGCCGTCGTCACCTCGAGCGGGGCGAGGACGTCGTCACACATCGCCCAGGGGTCCTTGCAGTCCAGCTCGATCGCGTAGCTGGCCAGGATCCGCCGCCCCACGAGTTGCAGCCCCTCGACGGGCATGAGGGGTCCGGCTGGCATCGGACGCAGCGCCATCCCCAGCCGCGAGAGCATGCCCGTCGATCGCAGCAGCGTGATCGCGAGCTCGCTGCCCATGCCCTCGACCATGTCAGTCACCTCGTACTCGTGCAGGCCCAGATGCGCGACGGTCACCCGACCAGCCGTCACGAAGCGTCGCGAGGGAAACGTCGGGAGGCCGAACTCGTCGGGGCGGCCCTCGGCGGTGAGGCCCCTCGACGCGGTGCCGAATGCGCACTCGGCGGTCGAGCCCGGGGCCGGGTCGATCGTTGGGAGGTGCACCCGGAGGCGATGGTCGCGCGCAGGATTGACGAAGCTGGTCGTCACGCGCACCGTCGGCTCGTCGGCCACGACCTGGATGATCGTCACGACCTCGACGCGAACCGAGCCCACCCGCTGCTGGGTGCCCTGGTCGACGTGGTCCGGCCACTCATAGGTACTGGTGACCACGCAGCTCGAGCGAACCGGCCCGCGCTCGGTCACCTCGATCGCCACCGAGTCGGGCCACTCGACCGTCGTGTCGCCGCCTGGCGGGGAGTAGTTGTAGGAGTCCCCGAGGTCGCCCACGTCCACGAGCCGGCCAAACCCCGAGTGCGCGTCGATGGCAAAGGTGCCCGTCGACGAGTCGACCTCGACGCGGACCAGGCCGTTGCTCAGCGTGACGGCCCCCTCGTCGGCCGCCGACGCGGGATGGCTGAGCTCGGCCGCCTCGAAACGCGCCCATCCGAGGCCCTCGACGGGGGCCGACCGTGCGAGCACCCTTCGGATCGACGGCTGATCGAGCCGGACACGCACCGTCGCCGAAGGGGCGTCGGTGAGCAATGCGGCGAGCGTCTCGCGCGCCACGTCGAGTCGCACGCCCGGTCGCTCGTGCGGCCCGACCTTGACCGTGAGCACGATCTCGCCCTCCGTCGTCGTCACCTCGACCGCCTCGATCCACGCGTCGTCGTCGAGCCTCGGCCCCTGGAACATGCCGAGCAATGTCCGTGCTGTCGCGGTGTCGAGGACGAGCTCGCCGGGCAGCGTGGTGCGCTCGCTCACGATCTGGACCCGGCTGCGGTCGAGGTCGTCGCCGAGCAGCACGAGCTCGACGAGCCCGCCCCTCGTGCGCGCTCGGGCGTTGGCAACCACGTAGCCCCCCGTGCGCAACGACGCTCCGAGACTCTTGAGCGCGGCGTCGGCGAGGCCGTCTGCGATCGTGCGAGCCTCTGCGAATCGGTTCAGGACCGCATCGACCACGTCGTCCACGCTGCACGCGCAGATCGAGTCGTGCGCGGCATTCCTGATCACCTCACGCCACGCGAGCTCAAGCAAGGCTCGCGGCCACGCCGACTCGGGGGTGAACAATGCGTTGAGTGGCTCGGCACGGCGCTCGAGCGCATGCTCGGTCATGGCGGCCGACCGCTTCACGTCAACGCGAGTGGAGGCGACGCCCATGAGGACGTTCGCGCGGAACCCGCTGCGCAGCTCGCCCTCACATCGCTGGAGGCCGGTGCCCGTGGCGCGATCAAGGTGCTCGGTGAGGCTCGAGATGACGAGCTCATAGTCGTCCTGCAGCGCGTTGGCCTCGGCCACCACCCGGCCGAGCCACGGCTGCGGTGCCAGGTGGTCCGAGCCATTCATGAACAAGATGTCGTCGGCCAGGAACGATGAGAACGCCGCCTCGTGGTTCCGGACCCGGGTGAGGACGGCCTTGGCGTCATTGGGGAGCGATGCGCCGTTGCCGTAGCCGTCGACCAGGTACTCGGCGCGCACCGAGCTCCCGTCGGGTGCGACCCACTCGAACGCCGAGGACGTGATCGAGCTCGGCACCCCTCGCCAGACCACGGCGTGGCGGAAGCCAGCGAGCGACAGGATCTGCGGCATCTGGGCGATGTGGCCGAACATGTCGGGGAGATAGCCGATCTCGGTCACCCCGCCGAAGGCCGCCCCCGACCGGATCCCGAGCTGCAGGTCCCGGACGATGGTCTCCCCGGAGACCAAGAACTCGTCCATGAGGATGTACCAGGGCCCGATGCTGAGCCGGCCCGACGCGCCGAGGCGTCGAAGCCGCTCGGCGTTCTCAGGGCGAACCTCCAGGTAGTCGTCGATGACCGCCATCTGGCCGTCGAGCAGGTATCGGGCGTAGGAGGGGTCCCGCTCGAGGAGGTCCAAGAGGTCGTCCATGACCTCGACCAGCCGGAGACGGAACGACTGGAACGACTCGTGCCACTCACGATCCCAGTGGGTGTGCGGCACAACGCTGACTCGGCGGGGGGTCATCCGCCAAATGTAGGTGCGCCACTGACAGCCCTGGACGCCTAATCGCGCGCCGAGCGCCAACGATGCGATGCTGGTGGCACGCGACAAGTGCGACGAGAAGGCGTGAAGAAGGCGACCAGGACACTGAAGCCGCTGCCGATGGCCGACCTGTCTGTCGAGCGCTCGCTGTTCGCACAGGGTCATCGGCTCGTCGCCGGGATCGACGAGGTGGGGCGTGGCGCGTGGGCAGGGCCGCTCGTCGTGGGCGTCGTGGTCGTCGACGCGTCGACGCCACCGCCCCCAGAAGGCACGACGGACTCGAAGCTCCTGTCGCCGAGTGCGAGGGAGTCACTTGTCTGCTCGCTCGGACCGTGGTGCGTGTCGTGGTCGCTCGGGGAGGTGTCAGCTCGTGAGATCGACTCGCACGGGCTGTCGGCGGCCCTCACGATGGGTGCGTCGCGAGCGCTTCGGGCGCTCCCAGAGGCGCCCGACGCGCTCATTCTCGACGGCACGTTCGATTTCATCACCCCGAAGGGGAACGCCGATCCAGCTTCAGCGGATCCTCCCGACGTCGTCGCTCCGAGGGTGCTGACGCTGGCCAGGGCCGATCGTGTCGCCGCCTCGGTGGCAGCTGCGTCGATCCTGGCCAAGGTCACCCGGGACAGGACGATGAGCGAGCTCGCGGGGCGCCTGCCCGGCTTCGGCTTCGAGCGGCACAAGGGCTACGGCACCCCGGAGCACGTGACGGCCATCGGGACGCTCGGGATCAGCTCGGAGCACCGCCGCACGTGGTCGTTTGCCCTGGGCGTTCGCGATGCGCCCCAGCGAGTCCGTTCCCGCAGGTCATCGGGATAGTATTCGCCCTCGTGCCCGGACTCCTGAACATTGAAAACCTGCGCATCGACTTCAAGATGCGCCACGGACAGGTGCGCGCGGTCGAGGACGTCTCGCTCATCGTCGAGCCTGGTGAGTGTGTTGGCATCGTTGGTGAGTCGGGCTGCGGCAAGACGACGACCGGCCTCGCGATCATGCGGCTGCTGGCCGGCAACGGACGGATAAGCGCCGGTTCGATCGAGTTCGAGGGCGCAGACCTCGCGCAGCTGTCCGAGCGCCAGATGCAGACCTTCCGTGGCAACAACGTGGCGCTCATCCCCCAGGACCCGCTCACGTCGCTCAACCCGACGACGAAGATCGGCGTCCAGATCGGCGAAGGCTTCCGCCTCCACCGGGGCGTGTCGGCAAAAGATGCCGAGAAGCGCGCCATCGAGGTCCTCGAAATGGTCGAGATGCCGCGCCCCAAGGAGCGGCTCGCGCAGTATCCGTTCGAGCTGTCTGGCGGGTTGCGCCAGCGCGTGATGATCGCGATGGGCCTTGTGTGCGAGCCGAAGCTCCTGATCGCCGACGAGCCGACTACGGCGCTCGACGTCACGATCCAGGCGCAGATCCTCGACATTTTCGACCAGCTCCGCACCACGCTCAACATGGCCGTCATCCTCATCACCCACGACATGGGGGTGATCGCGGGTCGGACCGACCGAGTCGTCGTCATGTACGCCGGCAAGGTCGCCGAAGAGGCACCGACCGTCGAGTTGTTCAAGGAGATGCGTCACCCCTACACCCAGGCACTCCTCGCGTCCGTGCCGAGCATCGAGACCGCGACCAAGGTGAAGCTGCGCAACATCCCGGGGGTCCCGCCCGACCTCTCCAAGGTGATCACCTGTTGCCGGTTCGCGCCACGCTGCCTGAACGCCACCGACGAGTGCCGCGAGCAGGACCCTGAGTTCACGATTGAGAGCGAGCAGCACCGTTACGCGTGCTTCCACCCGATTGATGGACCCGCGCCGCTCGAGGTCCAGACGCAGTCCGACAACGTCGCGCGAGTCCTTGCAGCTGAAGAGATCGTCTCGGTTAGTGGACTGGTCAAGGAGTTCCCGATCCGCCGCGGCATCTTGAAGCGACAGGTCGGCAAGGTCCACGCGGTCTCGGACGTCTCCTTCACGATCCACAACGGCGAGACGTTTGGCCTCGTCGGGGAGTCCGGGTGCGGGAAGACCACCATCGGCCGGCTGATCGTCGGCCTGGAGGACGCGACCGCCGGCCAGATCATCTTCGAAGGCAACGACGTGTCGAGGGCCAGGGGATCAAAGGCCCGGGCATCGCGCAAGGACCGGCAGATGATGTTCCAGGACCCCTATTCGTCTTTGAACCCGAGGATGCGGGTCCGCGAGATCATCCGAGAGCCGCTCGCAGTGCAGCACCTGGGCAGCAAGCGCGAGCAGAACCAGCGGGTCGACGAGCTGATGCTCGCCGTCGGGCTCGACCCGAAGGCCGGCGAGCGCCACCCACACGAGTTCTCCGGGGGCCAGCGCCAGCGGATCGGCCTCGCCAGGGCTCTGGCGCTCAACCCGAAGCTCATCGTTGCTGACGAGCCGGTATCCGCGCTCGACGTGTCGATCCAGGCACAGATCCTGAACCTGATGAAAGAGCTCCAAGCCGAGCGGGGCGTGTCCTACGTCATGGTGTCCCACGACCTCGCGGTCGTCTACTACATGGCCGACACGATCGGGGTCATGTACCTCGGCAAGCTCGTCGAGATCGGCGACGCCGAGTCGGTCTTCAGGACGCCAGCACACCCGTACACCCAGGGCCTGCTCGACGCGGTGCCCATTCCAGATCCAGTGGAGGCACGACGCCGAACGGCGGTGCGCGTTGCTGGTGAGCTGCCGAGCGCCGCAAATCCGCCGTCGGGGTGTCGGTTCCGCACGAGGTGCCCTCGCGTTCAGGACGTGTGCGCGACCGAGGAGCCGCCGCTCGATGCCTTCGGCATTACGCACTGGGCAGCGTGCCACTTTCCGTTGCAGCAGAAGGTGGACATCGCGCCTCGCGATGCGAGTTCCGTGCAGCCCGGCTAGTGTCCTGCATCAGAGATTCGTGTGCAATATAGGGCGAGTGATGACAGGATC
>Ga0208219_1000872_pt1 | contig 10673 bp, 8 predicted proteins | sample NGESurshal072012_7_FD_184469 | JGI IMG/M metagenome (GOLD analysis project Ga0208219, IMG submission 184469) | Arctic peat soil microbial communities from Barrow, Alaska - NGEE Surface sample 53-2 shallow-072012 (SPAdes) | ecosystem: Environmental > Terrestrial > Soil > Wetlands > Peat ...
CCACACCGGCACCGTGGACTTCCTCAAGACCTTCGCGATCGCGCCGCATGTGTTCCATCACAACAGCACCGATCTCGTCGCCGGCTGCCTGCTGTTGCTCGTCGGCGCGTTCGCCAAGTCCGCCCAAGTGCCCCTGCACACATGGCTCCCGGACGCCATGGAGGGCCCCACGCCGGTCTCGGCGCTGATCCACGCCGCCACCATGGTCACCGCCGGCGTCTATCTGATCGCGCGCATGCACCCCCTGTTCGAGATCGCCACGACCGCCGCCGACGTCGGGGCGATCATCGGCTGCGCGACGATGCTCATCGCGGCCACGATCGCGATCGTCCAGACCGATCTCAAGCGAGTGATCGCGTACTCGACGATGTCGCAGATCGGCTACATGGTGATGGCCGTGTCGGTGGGGGCCTACAGCGCCGGGCTGTTTCACCTCATGACCCACGCGTTCTTCAAGGCGCTGCTCTTCATGTCCGCCGGCTCGGTCATTTCCGCGATGGGCGGCGAGCAGTCGCTCGACAGGATGAGCGGCTTTCGCAAGGCGATGCCGTTCACCTTCGCGTGCTTCGTCGTCGGCGGCCTGGCGCTCTCCGGAGTGCCGCCGTTCTCCGGCTGGCTGTCGAAGGACGACATCATCGCCTACCTCGACTATCGTGGCGGGGGCTTCGAGATCCTCGGCATCCTCGGCTACGTCGGGGCGTTCATGACCGGGATCTATACGTTCCGGATGATCTTCCGCACGTTCTTCGGCGACCCCTGTCCCGAAGCGCGCGAGCTCGAGCAGGGCCACCTGCACCACCCCGAAAGCGCCTTCAACCCCGGCACGGGCGAACTGGAAGACACCGACGTCGGCTTCCCCGGTCCCGATCACCACATCGCCGAGCGCGACTGGGCGATGAAGGCCCCGATGGGCGTGCTCGCAGGACTGGCCGTCATCGGCGGCGTCCTGCAGATCCCCGGCATCGACGCGGGCATCAACCGGTTTCTGGCGCCGACGTTCGCCACCTCGCGCCTGGCCCATCTCGACCCCTCCACCGGCACGGCGTGGATCGGGCTGATCATCGGTGCGCTCATCGCCCTGGGCGGAATCACGGTCGCCTACCGCATCTGGATCGTCAACCCGGCGATCGCCGTGCGGCTGCGCGAGCGCCTCCCCGCCCTGCACACCTTCCTGTATCGCAAGTGGTACTTCGACGAGCTCATCGACTTCACAATCGTGCGCCCCGCGCAGTGGGCCGGACGCTTCACTGAGTCGGTGCTGGAGCGCGCCGTCGTCGACGGCGTTATCACGGGTTCGGCGACCGGCGTCGTGCGCGCCGCCTCGGCCGCGGTGCGGCGGGCCCAGACGGGCTTTCTGCGGTACTACGCGGCCCTCATGCTCGTGGGGATCGGCTGCGTGGCCCTGTACTTCCTGATTGAGGCCACATGACGCTGACGATCCTCATCTGGCTGCCGCTGGCGATCGCGCTCGTCGCCACCCAGCTGCCGGCGCGGTGGGCCGGGCGCATCGCCGTGCTCGGCAGCCTCGTCACCCTGGGCGTCGCCATCGACTTCCTGGCGCGCTTTGAGGTGGGCCACGCCGGCCTTCAGTTCGTCACCGACAAGGTGTGGATCTCCTCGCTGGGTATCCACTACAAGCTCGGTTTGGACGGGCTGAACGTCGCCCTCGTCGTCACCACGTGCATCGTCTTCTGCGCGGCGATGCTGTGGAGCGCGCCGCGCACGTGGGATCGTCCGCGCAGCTTCTACTTCCAGTTCGCGCTGGCCCAGTCGGGCGTGCTGGGAGCGTTCTGCGCGCAGGACCTGGCGCTGTTCATCGCCTTCTTTGACCTGATGCTGATCCCGTTCTTCTTCCTCTCGGGAATCTGGGGCGGCGAGGACCGGGTGCGCGCGACCACCAAGCTGGTGATCTACACCCTTGTCGGCTCGTTCTTCATGCTCGTGGGCGCGATCGCCACCGGCGTGCTGGCGGCCAGCCAGCACGGCACGAGCCTGACGTTCGTGCTCAGCTCGCTGCAGCACCTCCCCCTCTCTCACAGCTCGCAGATCTGGATCTTCCTGTGCTTCGCGGTCGCCTTCCTCGTCAAGATGCCGCTCGTCCCGTTCCACGGCTGGCTGCCCGACGGCTACAAGGCGATGCCGATCCCGGCGGTGGCCGTCTTCTCCGCGATCCTCTCCAAGGTCGCCGCCTACGGCTTCCTGCGCATCGTGTTGCCCCTGTTCCCCTACGCGGCCGTTCACTTCCAGGTGGTCATGCTGGTGATCGCCCTCGTCTCAATCCTGTGGGGGACGCTCGTGGCGTTCACCACCCCGGACGCCCGCCTCGTCGTCGCCTACTCGAGCGTGGCCCAGCTGGGCTTCATCACGCTGGGCATCTTCTCGCTGCACACCGACGGCGGACAGGGCGCGCTGCTGCAGATGGTCAACCACGCACTCGTCACCGCGCCGCTGTTCTTCGTCGTGGCCGCCCTGGCCGAGCGTGCGGGCGGGTCTGAGAAGCTGGCGGATATGGGCGGGATCGCCTTCCGTGCACCGATCCTGGCCACGCTGGCGCTGATCATCACCCTGGCGACGCTGGCGATCCCCGGCTCGTCGAACTTCATCGGCGAGTTCCTGATCCTGTTCGGCGTCTTCAACGCCAAGCTGGGGATCTCGATGATCGCCGCGCTCGGGGTCGTCGGGGCCGCCGTCTACGCCCTGCGCCTGTACATCCGCGCGCTGCACAACCGGGTCGGCCCCAAGGTCAGCTCGTTCGAGATCACCGTGCGCGAGGCCGTGCCCGTGGTGGGAATGGTGATCGTGATCCTCGTGCTGGCGTTCTATCCCCAGTTCGGGCTGCGCCGCTCGGCGCCGTCGGTGCGAGGCTCGCTGGCCGCGGCCCAGCTGCAGGGCGCCGACTCCCACCAGGTGGCCCAGGCGCCATGAGCTTCGTGCTGACACTCGCCGTCGCTCACCTCAAGGGCCCGCACATCGACTGGGCGTCGTTCATGCCGTTCGTGATCCTGGGCGGCGGCGCGCTCATCGTGCTGCTCGTCGGCCTGTTGGGCGGAGGCGAGCACACGGAGACCCGCGGGCGGGTGGTCCCCCTGCTCACGATCGCCGTGCTGGCAGCGTTCATGGTGGTCGGCATCAGCCGCTTCCACCACCCGGCGTCGATCATCGCCGGTGCGCTGTCGGTCGATGACCTGGCGCTGGTGCTCGACATGATCTTCGCCGTCGCGGCGATCGCCTGTGTGCTGCTCTCGCTGCGCGCCCGCGCCCCCGAGACCGCCGGCCACGGCGAGTACTACGCGCTGCTGCTGTTCAGCGTGCTCGGCATGGCCGTGCTCGTCTCGGCGCAGGACCTGGTGACGCTGTTCGTCGGCTTCGAGCTGCTCTCGATCCCGCTGTACGTGCTGTGCGCCTCGGAGTACCGCCGCGAGGGCTCGCTGGAATCGGGCCTCAAATACCTGGTGATCGGTTCGGTCGGCTCGGCCACGCTCGTCTACGGGCTGGCCCTCGTCTACGGCGCCACCGGCTCAACTTCGTTCTCGGCGATCGCCTCCCGGATCTCAGGGGGCACGCTGGCCGGCGGAGTCCTCGGCGATCCGCTGCTGCTCACCGGGCTGGGCCTGGTGCTCGTCGGCTTTGCGTTCAAGGCGTCGGTGGCACCGTTTCACCAGTGGACGCCCGACGTCTACGAGGGCGCGCCGACGCCTATCACGGCGTTCATGGCGACCGCCACGAAGGCGGCCGCGCTCGGCGTGCTCCTGCGCTTCTTCGACGTCGCCGCGATCGACCTCCAGAACATCTGGGCCCCGGCGATGGCGACGATCGCCGCGATCACGATCATCGTCGGCAACGTCGGGGCGCTCGGCCAGTCGTCGATCAAGCGGATGCTCGGCTACTCGAGCGTCGCCCAGGCGGGCTACATGCTGACCGGCGTCGTCGTCGGCACCCGGCTGGGCGTCGATGCCACCGTGCTGTACCTGACCGTCTATCTGATGATGAACCTCGCGGCGTTCGCCGTGATCATGGGCGTCCAGGACGAGCGCTCCGACGGCGATGACATCTCGGGCATTGCCGGACTGGGCGCCCGCAGCCCCTGGTTGGCCTGGCCGATGACGATCGCTATGCTGGCCCTCGCCGGGATCCCCGGCACCGTTGGCTTCATCGGGAAGTTCCAGCTGATCCACGCGCTCGTCAACGGCGACTACACCTGGCTGGCGATCGTGCTCGTGCTCGGCTCAATGATCTCCCTCGGCTACTACCTCCGGGTGATCGCGTCGATCTGGATGCGGTCGCCGACCCCCAGCCCAGGTCCTGGCTACACGGCCCGAAGCGCACGCCGGATCCTGGCCCCGATCGCCGGCGGTTCGCCTGAGGCCGATGCCCTGGGCTCCGACGGCGGTGCGGCGGCTGCGGCCTCGGCGCCGTCTCTCTCCACGCGCTTTCCCGAGGTGACGCTGGTCGCCGTGGTGTTCGGCGCGGCCTGCGTCGTGTTCGGGATCTTCCCCTCGCCGCTGTTCAACCTGGCCGCGCACGCCGGCCAGGCCATCGGCGGACTGTTCTAAGCGGCCGCAGGCTCGGCTGCCGACTGGCGATCGACGACTTCGGGGCGGGCTTCGGCTCGTTCACGCTCGTCGAGTTCCTTCGCCGGGAGGGGATCGACTTCGCCCAGGGCTACCACCTCGGTCGCCCCGAGCCACTGGAAGCGGTGCTGCGGCGCGAGCCGCACCGCACCTGACCGAGCCGTTCGGGCGGGCTGGATCGAGGCGTTGCGATCAACCGCCCACTCGACCGGGGACGGTCGAGCGACTCAATCGAGATGGAAGATCTCGGCCAGCGGCTGCATCGCCGCGTCCGGAGCAGTACCTCCCAGTTCGAAGAACGGCGCCATCTCCGCCTGCCACCGGGCGTTGACGCCGATCCGCTGCATCGCCTCGAGCGACGCGGCGAAGCTCTCACATTCCAGGTATCCGACGACCATGCCGTCCTCGCGCAGGAAGATCGAGTAGTTGCGCCATCCGGCGCTCCGCAGCGCATCCGTCATCTCCGACCACACGGCAGCGTGGCGCGCCGCGTACTCCTCCAGTCGGTCCTGACGGACCTGGAGGATGAAGCAGACGCGCTGGTCAGCGGCCATCCGGACACGATAACCGCCGGGCGGTCGAGCACGCGAGCAAACGCTCGTAAACGCGCACCCTCATGATCACTGCTTCGGCGACACATACCTTAGGGACTGTGTTACGAGGGACTTGACAGGCGGAACTGTGGTCTGATTTGATCGAACCTGTTCGTTTTGCTCTGAGGGAGTGATGGCGATGATCGTCTCGGGAGAGGCGTTTGTGAACATGCTGGCCCCTGCCCGCGCACCGGCGTTCTGCGTGGGCCAGCTCATGGCCGTGCCGCACTCTGCGACTGCGTCGACCGCGACCGACCGCCGGCTGGTCGACCGCCGGCCAGAGCTGATGACCACTTCCGTCAAGCTCACCACAGGAGCCGTCGCATGAATCAGAACCCGCTGGGCCGCTCGCACACGCGCCGATACCGATCAGGGCGGTTCCGTTTCGGTGCCGCGGCGCTGGCGGTGCTCGCAACGGCCGTTCTGGCCGCCTGCGGCTCCTCCAGCAGCTCGTCCAGCAGCTCGTCGTCGGGCGCAGCATCGTCGGGCTCGTCGAGCGCGGCCTCCGGCGGCAGCCTTAAGACCGGGCTGAAGGTGACCGTGATCCCCAAGAACTTGGGCAACAACTACTTCACCGTCGCCGACAGCGTCAAGACCGGCGGCGCCCTGGCGGCGCTCAAGACGCTGGGCGAAACGGGAAGCGAAACGAGCGGCTCGGCGGCGACCTCCGCGTCCCAGTTGCCCGCCATCCAGGCGGCGATCTCCAAGGGGGCCAATGCGCTGATCGTCTCGGCAACCGACCCCAGCGCGCTGTGCCCGACGCTCAAGCAGGCGATGGCCCGCGGGATCACCGTGGTCACGTATGACTCCGACGCCCCCACCTGCCGCACGATGTTCGTCAACCAGGCCTCGACGGCCGACATCGGCAAGAGCGAGGTCGACCTGCTCGCCAAGGAGGTGCATGACCAGGGTCAGATCGGCATCGTCTCGGCCGCCGCCTCGGCCACGAACCAGAACGCCTGGATCGGGTACATGAAGCAGGAGCTGAAGAAATACCCGAAGATGAAGCTCGTCTCGACGGTGTACGGCAACGACGACCCGACGACGGCCACCCAGGTGACCAGCGGCCTGCTCCAGCACTATCCGCACCTGGCGGGAATCATCTCGCCCACGACGGTCGGGATTTTGGCCGCGGCCGGCGTGCTCGATACGACCCAGTACCGCGGCAAGGTGCAACTCACCGGCCTGGGTACGCCGCTCTCGATGAAGAAGTTCGTCAACGACGGCACGGTCAAGGCGTTCGAGCTATGGGATCCGGCCAAGCTCGGGAATCTCGCCGCCTACGCGGCCGTCAACCTGGCCTCCAAGAAGATCACCGCGGCCCCGGGACAGAAATTCACCGCCGGCCCGCTCGGCAGCTACACCATCGGCGCTGACCATTCGATCGTGCTCGGGCCGCCGCAGGTATTCAACAAGGCCAACATCAACAAGTTCAACTTCTGAGCGCCGATCACGCCCTGGAGTCGGTTCGGGAGCGCCCGTGGTGACCGCGGGCGCTCCCGTCCTCTCGCTGACGGACGCCAGCAAGGCGTTCGCCGGCGTGCACGCCCTGCAGGGCGTGTCGCTGGAGCTCCACGCCGGCGAGGCTCATGCCCTCGTCGGCGAGAACGGCGCGGGGAAGTCGACGTTGGTCAAGATTCTCGGCGGAGTGCACCAGCCCGACAGCGGTGCGCTGACGATCGGCGGTGACGAGGTGTTTCTCCACGGACCGGGGGACGCGGCCGATCGCGGGATCTCGGTCATCTACCAGGAGCCCACCCTGTTTCCCGACTTGTCGGTCGCCGAGAATGTCTTCATCGGCCGTCAGCCCCTGCGTAGCGGCCGCCGGATCGACCACCGCGCGATGGAGCGTGAGGTGCGGGAGATCTTCACCCGCCTCGGCGTGGGGATCGATCCGGATCGGATCGCCCGCGGGCTGTCGATCGCCGAGCAGCAACTCGTGGAGATCGCCAAGGCGCTGACCCGGCGCGCGCGGGTGCTGATCATGGACGAGCCGACCGCGGCGCTCTCGCCGGTGGAGTCACGCCGACTGTTCGGCGTCGTGCAGACGCTCCGTGACGAGGGCGCGGCCGTCGTCTTCATCTCGCATCGACTTGAGGAGGTGCTGGCGATCTGCCAGCGGGTCACCGTCCTGCGCGACGGGCGCCGGGTTCTCTCCCAGCCGCTCGAGGGGGTGACCGAAAGGGATCTCGTTCGAGCGATGGTCGGCCGCGACGTCATCGCCGAGAGCCACGAGTCCCACACGCCGGGCGAGCCCGTGCTCGAGGTGGAGCATCTCACCCGCGAGGGCGTGTTCGTCGACATCTCCTTCGAGGTGCGCGCGGGTGAGGTCGTGGCCCTCGCGGGGCTGGTCGGCTCCGGACGCAGCGAGGTCGCGCGGGCGATCTTCGGGATCGACCGCCATGACGCCGGCACGGTGACGATGGCCGGTCGCCGGCTGCGCCGCGGCTCACCCGCGGCGGCGATGCAGGCCGGAATCGGCTTCGTCCCCGAGGACCGGCGCCAGCAGGGGCTGGTGATGGAGATGTCGGTCGCGCGCAACATCGGGCTCGCCTCGCTGAGGCGCCTGCGCCGCGGCGGGTTGATCTTCGCCGGCACCGAGCGCCGCTTCGGGGCCGAATGGGCACAGCGCCTGCAGGTGACGGCCGGACGGGCGTCGATGCCCGTCTCCCTGCTCTCCGGGGGCAATCAGCAGAAGGTGGTGCTGGCCAAGTGGCTGGCCCGGTCCCCGGCTGCGCTGATCGTCGACGAGCCAACGCGGGGCATCGACATCGGCACCAAGACCGAGGTCCACCGCCTGATCGCCGCGCTGGCAGCCGACGGGGTGGCCGTCCTCGTCATCTCCTCGGAGCTCCCGGAGGTGCTCACGCTCGCTGATCGGGTGCTCGTCATGCGCGAGGGGCGCCTGGCGGCTTCGATGCCCCGCGCGCAGGCCACCGAGGAGGCGATCGTCGCCGCGGGCACGGCACAGCAGCCGGCCCAGCCCGCGGCCGGCGCCGCGGCCGACCCCGGAGCGGGGGCGGAGGCGCCGCGATGAGCGCGGCGACCGGGATGACGCCGGCGTCCGGGGCGGAAGCCGAGGACGCCGGGGCTCTGGCCAACCCCCGCACCCTGGTCGATTTCGTCCTGCGCGCGCGGACGTTCGGGATCGTCGTCATCCTCGCGCTGCTCGTCGTCGTCACCGCGCTCATCCAGCCGAGCTTCCTCAGCGCCTCGAACATCCGCTTCGTGCTCAGTGAGACCGCCGTGTACGCGCTGGTCGCGATCGGCGAGACGCTCGTGGTGCTCACACGCAACGTCGACCTGTCCGTCGGTTCGGTCGTCGGTCTGTCGGCGTATGTCTCGGCCAACATGTTCCAGACTCATCACGGCATCGCGATCCCGGTCGTCTTCCTCGTCGGACTGGGCGTCGGACTCGCCTGCGGCCTGGTCACCGGCCTGATCACCGCCGTCGGACGCGTCCCCAGCCTCGTCGTCACCCTGGCGATGCTGTACATCATCCGCGGTGTCGACACGATCATCGTCGGGTCCGGTCAGGTGGTCGCCAACTCGCTGCCCAACTCGTTCATCAACATCTTCCATGCGTCGGTCCTCGGGATCCCGGACCTCGCGATCGCCGTGGCCGTGGCGGTCGCGATCGCCGCGTACTACCTGAAGTCCTACCGCAGCGGCCGGGACCTGTACGCGATCGGCTCTGACCCCGAGGCCGCGCGGCTGGCCGGAATCCCCATCGCCAAGCGGGTGTTCATCGCCTTCGTGCTGAGCGGCTCGATCGCGGGCCTGGCCGGGGTCGTGTGGGCGACCCAGTACAACACGATCGACGCCACGGCCGCCAACGGCCTCGAGCTGCAGATCATCGCTGCGGTCGTCGTCGGCGGCGTCGCGATCTTCGGTGGCAGCGGCTCGGTGGTGGGTGCGGCCCTGGGCGCGCTCCTGCTCCAGACGATCAACGTCGCCCTCAACGTCCTCGGTGTGCCGTCGCTGTGGACCGAGGCGATCGCCGGGTTCCTGCTGCTCGTGGCGATCACCATCGACCGCGGGATACAGCTGAGGCTGGCGGCCGCCCTGCGAAAGCGCAGGTCACACCTTGGCGCCTGATCCGACACGCGCGGCCGGCACCACCGGCACCGCCGGCACCACCGGCACCGCCGGAGCGACCGGCGCCGCCGGGGCCGGCGACCCGGCGGGCGGCCGCGGCTGGCGCGCACGGCTCGCCGGCGGGCGGCTGGAGCCGCTGCTGCGCTGGGAATCGGCATTGGTCATCGCCGTCGTCGCCGTCGCGCTGCTCGGCACCTCGATCTCGTCCCAGTTCCTCTCCAGCTACAACGTCTTCACCGCCTGCACCGGCGTCGGCGACCTGGCGATCATGGCGCTCCCGATGACGCTCATCATCATCACCGGGGAGATCGACCTCTCGGTGGCCTCGATCCTGGCGCTGTCGGCCGAGCTCCTCGGCGATCTGTGGCTGCACCACTGGTCGATGGGCGTGATCTTCGTCGTCGTGCTGGCCGTGGGCACGCTCGCGGGCGCGATCAACGGCCTGCTGATCACGCGCGTCGGCCTGCCCTCGCTCGCGGTGACGATCGGCACGCTCACCCTCTACCGGGGCCTGGCGAACGTCATCCTAGGCCCGGCCTCGGTGTCCAACTTCCCCACGAGCTACACGGCGGTTGGCGTCAACGGCTTTCTCGGGATCTCCTGGCTGTCGTGGTCGGTGGCCATCTTCATCGTGCTCGCGATCGTCGCCGGCGTGATGCTGCGCATGACCTCGCTGGGCCGATCGCTGTACGCGATCGGGCTCAACGAGGAGGCGGCCTTCCACAGCGGCATCCGGGTCAAGCGGATCAAGCTGTCGCTGTACGTGCTCTCGGGGCTCGTCTGCTCGGCCGTTGGCATCCTTTACGCGTTCGAGCTCTCGTCGGCGACCGAGAACATCGGCATCGGCTTCGAGCTCCAGGTGGTGACGATCGTGCTCCTCGGCGGCGTCTCGATCTTCGGTGGCCGGGGAACGATCCTCGGCGTCGCCCTCGCTGCTCTCATCTACGCCGGACTGCGCAGCGCCCTGCTGCTGACCAGCTCGTTCAACGAGAACGACTTCGAGGTCGTGTCCGGCGGGTTGCTGATCCTCAGCGTGCTTGTGCCCAACGCGGCCGCCTTCGCTGGGCGCGGGCGGGAGCTCTTCGCGCGCCGCCGCGCCCGCGGGCGGCTGCGCGCGGCGGGAGTGTCCGACGATGCCTGAGACGCTGTCGCTGGCAGCCGTCGACCTCGGCGCGGAGAGCGGGCGGGTCGTCGTCGGGCGCTTCGGCGGCGACCGGGTCGCGCTCGAGGTGGCACATCGCTTCGCCAACCGGCCGCTGTGGCTCCCCGACGGCCTGCATTGGAACCTTCCCGAGCTGCTGCGCCAGATCCTTGAGGGGCTGTGCGTGGCCGCCGGGAGTGGACCGCTGGCGGGCATCGGGATCGACACCTGGGGCTGTGACTACGCGTTGCTCGACGGTCGCAACTGCGT
>Ga0208219_1000873_pt1 | contig 10669 bp, 10 predicted proteins | sample NGESurshal072012_7_FD_184469 | JGI IMG/M metagenome (GOLD analysis project Ga0208219, IMG submission 184469) | Arctic peat soil microbial communities from Barrow, Alaska - NGEE Surface sample 53-2 shallow-072012 (SPAdes) | ecosystem: Environmental > Terrestrial > Soil > Wetlands > Peat ...
CCTGCCAGTCTTTGGTCTGCTCTGAGACCTGTCCCGTAGCCAAGGAGTACCGAACTCTCGGGACATATTCGGGACATGGTTGGCAAATCGGCCAGCCCTCCGGCCACCCTCACAATTCGCATAAATCGCTGATTTGCAGACACGACGCGGCGAAGGAATCGAACCTTCCAAGCGAGGGGCTGCCCCGCCCTGCCGGTTTTGAAGACCGGATGGGCCACCAGGCCCGTGCCGCGCCGTCGCTGATCCTAAGCCCGCCTCGAGCCCGGCGGACGATCAGTCGCCGAGGCCGTGCTCAAGGGCGCCCTTGACGCCGGCGTCCAGGGCGTTGAGGCGGTACAGCGCCAGGGCCTCAGACGAGGCGAAGCGGCCGCCGGGAGCGGTGGAGGGGCCGTGATGGGAGAGTACGCAATGCAGCAGGGCGAGCTCGCGCGGCTCGTCGAGCACGCCCCGGAAGCGCTCGGTCAGCATGCGCTCGCCGATCACCAGGTGGCCGAGCAGGCGGCCCTCGTCGGTCAGCCCGATCTCGGCGCCGTAGGTGAACTCGCGGACGCGGCCGATGTCGTGCACGAGGGACGCGGTGAACAGCAGGTCGGAGTTGAGCCCCGGGTGCAGCTGGCAGGTCTCATGGGCGAGGGTGGCTACGGCGACGGTGTGCTCGAGCAGCCCGCCGAGGTAGGCGTGGTGTCCCGCGCGCGAGCAGGGGGCGCGCCGCCACGCGGCACGCAGCTCGCCGTCGGCCAGCAGTCCCGCCAGCAGCTGCGTGTACCCGCGGTCGTAGACCTCGCCGGCCAGGTGCTCGAGGAATCCGTCGAGCTCATCGAGGTCCCGGTAGGCGGTGGGCAGGAAGCGGCCCGGATCGACGTCGTCGGCGCGGGCGATATTCGACAGCTCGAGGACCAGCTCGTCGCGGAAGCGCTCGACTCGCCCGCGCACCCGGACGACGTCGCCGCGCTCGAAGCGGCCGGCCAGGGCGTCGGCGTTCTGAAACGCGCGGGCGGGCAGCGTGCCGGTCTGGTCGCGCAGCTCCAGCGCCAGGTAGGGCGAGCCGGTGCGGGTCGTCAGGCGGTCTTTACGGGTGCAGGCGAAGACGCCGACGACGTCCTGCCCGGGGCGCAATGCGCTGACTGACGCCATGGTCTGTTCGGCTTGGCTCATCAGCCCATGATGTACCGTGGTTCGGATGCAGCCTCTGCAATGGGAGCATCGTCCGGATGGTCTACGGGCCCCTGCACTGATCTGCGCGTTCAAGGGTTGGAACGATGCCGCCGACGCGGCGTCGAGCGCGATCCAGTTCGTCGGCTCGGCACTCGGGGCCAAGCGCTTCGCCACGATCGACCCTGAGGACTTCTACGACTTTCAGGCCACGCGCCCACGCGTGAAAATGGTCGACGGCCAGGCGCGTGAGATCGTGTGGCCGGCCGTGGAGCTGTTCGAAGCCCGGGTTCCCCGGGCCCCGCGGGACCTCATTCTGATGGCCGGCTCCGAACCGTCGTTTCGCTGGCGCACGTTCTGCGAGCTGGTCACCGAGCTGGCCGAGGTGCTTGACGTCCAGCTCGTGGTGACGCTGGGGGCGCTGCTGGCCGACGTTCCCCACACCCGCCCGGTGTCCGTCACCGGGCTGAGCTCGGATCCGGCGCTCGTCGAGCGCCTGGGCCTGGCGCCGTCCTCCTACGAGGGCCCGACCGGGATCGTCGGCATCCTGCACGCCGCCTGCCAGCAGGCCGGCCTGCCCTCGGCCAGCCTGTGGGCAGCCGTCCCCCACTACATCGCCGCCACCCCGAATCCCAAGGCGGCCCTGGCGCTCGTGCGCAAGCTCGAGGGACTCGTCGGCGTCGCCGTCGACGGCTCAGACCTGGAGACCGCCTCGGCCGACTACGACCGCCAGGTCAACGTCGCGGTCCAGTCCGATCCCGATGTGCAGGCATTCGTCGAGCGCCTGGAGCAGGCCGCATTCGAGGAGACCGACGACGAGCCGACGACGCTGCCCTCCGGCGAGACGATCGCGCGCGACCTGCAGCGCTTCCTGCGCCAGCGCGGCGACGGGCAAGAGTCGGACTGACGGACCGTCACCGCTCGGCCGCCGGGCAGATCAATCGGTAGTCGCAGATCGAGCAGGCGGCGATCGACGGCGTCGGCTCAAAGCCCTGGGAGAGGATGCCCTCGGCGACCTCCATCGCCACCTCACGCACCCAGTCACCGCGGTCGCCCTCATCGGTCACCGCCACCTTCTGATCGTCGAGCAGGTAGTAGTAGGCCTGGCGCGAGGCCTCCAGCCGCCATGCCTCACGCGCGCCGACCGCGTACAGCGAGAGCTGGACGTCATCGGCCAGCTGATCGACGCTCTTGGGACGGCCGGTCTTGTAGTCGATCAGCTCGTACTCGCCGCCCGGCAGCAGGTCGACCCGATCGACACGGCCGCGGAGGAGGTGCGGCCCGAGCTTGAACGTGAACGGGCGCTCGAACCACATCGGCTGTCCCTCCTCGGAGCGAAAGCGCTCGTGGTAGCGCATCAGGGCGGCCGTCGCCTTGCCGCGCAGCTGGCGCTCCTGCTCGGAGTCGGCAAAGCCGCCGCGGCGCCACGCGGCATCGAGCAGGCCGAGCAGCGCGGGCAGCCCGCCCTCGTCACCGACGTGGTAGCGCTCGAGGACCTGATGGACGACGATCCCGAAGCGCTGGTGCAGAGTCGGTTCCTGGGGGATCCGGAAGACCCGCGCGAACTTGTACTTCAACGGGCACGTCCGGTAGGTGTCGATGTCGGAAGCGGAGAGCACCACGCCGTCCCCACGGCGCGGGAGAAATGGCTCGAGCGAGGGCTCGTCGCGGGCGACGATCGCCTGCGCGCGCCGCCGGGCATCGCGCTCGGAATCGAGCAGGTAATCATCAAGTGGCGAGGACTCGAAGATCTCCCGTTGCTCGGCGGTGACCGCCTGGAGGATCCGCGAGTTGATGTCGCGCAGCGACTCGGCGACGCTCGGCACACGGTCCCGGCCGCTCTGGGCGATGAGTGCCGCCATCTTCAGGAGCTCCAGGTACCGCACGACGGCGTGGGAGACATCGAGATCGGTGTCAAAGCGGAGCTCGCCGAGCCGGCCGCCGGCGCGCATCGTCCCCTCCAGCAGCTCGTCGCGCAGCAGCCGGTAGGTGGAGTGAAGCGCCTCGGCGGGCCCGAACAGCTCCTCCTCCTTATCGAGCCACGCCGCGCCGAGAGCCGTCCGAACCTCCTCCAGGACGGGCGCGCACGAGAGCACGCCGCCCCGGTCGTCGGCCTGCGGATAGGACAGCACCAGCCGCCGGCGAGCCCGCGACAGCGCGACGTGCAACTGCTGGCGCAGCGCCCGCACCCGGGTGTCGTCGGAGTCGGCCGGCAGCGGCTCGGAGAGCAACGCCTCGGGGATCGGCTCAAAGCCCATGCCCGCCCAGCGAGCGATTCCGACATGCAGCCCGATCACGTAGACCTGCTCGGCCTCCAGGCCACCGGCGGCCGCCAGGGTCAGGACCTGCACCGCGCTGGCGTCCAAGAGATCCGGCTCCTCCTGCTCGCGCAGTCCGAAGTCGGCGACGGCGGCGATCGAGCGGGCGAACTCCCGAGGCGTGGCCTGCGGCGAGCGCCCGACGAACGCGGCGGCGAGCTCGCCGAAGGCAGCCAGCGCGCGCAGCCGTTCGACGACGTCTGACTGGGCGGCGAACAGCTGCTGGCGGCGCAGGCCGAGGCGTTCGATCAGCCGGTGCACGTAGAGGTCGGGCCGGCTCGAGTCAAGTGCCCCCACGCTCGCGCGGTAGAGCTTGAGGAACACGCGGATGCGCTCGCGCGCCTCCGGAGGAACCTGCGGCGATTCGGTGGCTGCCGCCAACGCACCCACCATGTCGAGCTTGCGCCGGCGAGCGATCTGGGTGCAGCGCGCAATATCGACCGAGCGCAGCTCAATCGGCGGCCGGGCCAGCGCCCGCACGACCGCGCCGGCATCGGTGGGATCGGCCAGCAGGCGCAGCCAGGCGAGCACGTCACGGATCTCGGCCCGCTGGAAGAAGGCCGCCTCCCCGACGAGCCGGTGGGCGATCGCCCGCTCCTCCAGGGCCACGCTCACCGCCTGGCCCTCGTGGCCGATCTCGGGCACGAGCACGGCGATCTGACCCGGCGACACTCCACCGCGCCCCAACAGCCGCTCGATGTCGACCGCCACCGACTGTGCCTGGGAGCGCTCGTTGGCGCAGCGCCACACCTCCACGTCGCCCGCCGGACCGCCCTCGTCGATCGGCGAAGCCGCGCCCCCGCCGTCGGGCAGCGCAGCCGTCGCCGCGACCCACACGCGGGCCGGGCAGCGCTGCGAGCGGGTCAGCTCGACGACGCGCACCCCTGGGCCGGCGAAGCTCGCCAGCCGTTCGGCGCCCGCGCCGCGGTAGCGACGGAGCCCGGCCGCCGGATCTCCGGCCATCATCAGGCTGGGCAGATCGAGCGTCTGCACGAGCGTGGCCGGCGCCAGGTCGAGCTCCTGGGCGTCGTCGAGCATGAGATGGGCAAAGCGGCGCAGCGCCCCGGGATGTTGGCGCGCCAGCGATAACGCGTCGCCGATCAGGTTGCCGTCGTCGCGCGCGCCGGCCTGGCCGAGCATCCGCTCGTGGGCGGCGTAGACGGCCGCGAACTCGCGCTCCAGGGCCGCCGGCACGTCGCCGTCATCCTCGGAGAGGCCACCAGCCCAGCTCTCGTAATCCGCCGCGAACACCAGCTCGGCCTTCAACCGGTCGATCCGCCGGACGAAGCCGCCCAGCAGGGCGTTCGGACGCCCGCCGAAGTCGTGGTGCTGGAGCGACAGCTCGTCGATCCGCTCGACGAGCATCGCCAGCCGGTCGCCGGCGCTGAGCACGGATTCCAGCGGGTCGGCGGGCGCGGGGCCGCTGCGCTCGCGCAACACCAGCCCCGCCAGTTGCGAGGGGGTCAGCACGAACAGCTCCTCGTAGCCCAGCTCGAGTCGGGTCTCCAGGCGGGCGCGCAGGGCCACCGCCCGCGCCGGGGTCGGAACGAGCACGGCGATCCGCTCGGGCGCACACCCGTTGCGCACCAACCAGCGAAAGCGCGCCTCGAGCACGCGCGTCTTCCCGGAGCCGGCCACCCCCCGCAGCAACAGGCGCGGCTCGGAGTGGGTTGCGGCCTCGTGCTGCGCGCCGTCGAGACCGTCCAGAGGACGACTGGGGCCGGCGCCGTCGGATAGGAGGTCCACCGTCTGACAGCATAGGTAGTGAAATGGCGAGCACGCGGACGGCATTGGAGGCAGATTGGCTCGACGCATGCCGCCGTGCGGTGGCTGGTCTCCAGCAGATGCTCGCGTCCGCTGGAGGCATCGATGAGCGGGCAATCGAGACGGGCACCCGCGGCAGCGGAGGCGACCGCACGCTGGTGCTCGACAGCTCGGCGGAGGAGATCATCGTCGCTGAGCTCGAGACGATCCACCAGCAGGGGTACCGATTCAACGCCCTGTCGGAGGAGCGCGGCGAGATCGACTTCGGCGACGCTGCCGTGCGGGTGATCATCGACCCGATCGACGGCTCCACCAACGCCAAGCGCGACGCGCTGCATTATGCGCTGTCGGTGGCCGTCGCTGACGGGGAGACGATGGCCGACGTGGCCTTCGGCTTCGTGCACGACTTCGGCTGCGGCGAGGAATGGTGGGCGACCCGTCACGAGGGCGCCTGGCTCAATGGCCGGCGCCTGGACCCCTCGCGGGGCGAGCGCCGCGCACGGGACGGAAAGCTCGAGCTGCTGGGAATCGAGTCTGCCGACCCGACCTGGGTGCAGGACTCGATCACGGGCCTGGTCGCCTCCGCGCATAGGCTGCGGGCGCTGGGGACGATCGCCGCCACGCTCTGTCAGGTGGCAGCCGCGCGCTTTGACGGGATGGTGACGCTGCGCCGCTGCCGGGGGGTCGACGCCGCCGCCGGCCAGTTGATCGTCCGTGAGGCCGGCGGCCTGGTCAGCTTCAGCGATTGCGCGGACCCGCTCGGGGCGCCGCTGGACGCCGCGCCGAGCTCGCATCTGGTGGCTGCCCGCACGCTCGAGAGCCTGCACGAGCTGGAGCAGATCCCAGCGTGATCGACTGGATCCTGGCCGAGAAGATTGCCGGCTACGTCGCCGGCTCGGGCGACGCTGCGCCGCCGCAGTCGGATCTGGCCGCTCTCGCCGGTGAGGCCGAGCGGCGGGTCGTGGCGTACACGGGCCTCGAGCCGTCGGGGCGACTGCCGCCGCCCGAGGGCGTCGACCGCCGCGAGTGGGTGCGCGCCAACGTCTCGGCCATGCGCCGGATGCTCGACCCGGTGCTGGAGCGTGCCGGCGAAGGCCTCGGACCGCTGCGCCCGGCGGTGCAGCTGGCGGTCAGCCTGATGGTGACCAGCGAGGTCGGGGTCGTGCTCGGCTACCTCGGCCAGCGCGTGCTCGGCCAGTACGAGCTCGTCCTGCTCGACGAAAGCCCTGCCGACCGTCCCCCGCGGCTGCTGTTCGTGCTGCCCAACCTGGGAGCCGCAGTGAAGTCATTCTCCGCCCCGGAGGACGAGTTCATGACCTGGGTGGCGCTGCACGAGGTCACGCACGCCATCCAGTTCGCGGGCGTACCGTGGCTGCAGGGCCACGTCGCCGGCCTGGTGCGCGAGCTGCTCAAGAGCGCCGAGCTGCGCATCGACAAACCGCGCAAGCTGCACCTCCCCGGCACCGGCGAAATCAAGCGCATCGCCGGCGCGGCGCGCAGCGGCGACCTGATCTCGATCTTCACCACCGAGGCCGAGCGCGACACGCTCGACCGCGTGCAGTCGGTGATGGCGGTAATCGAAGGTCATGCCGAGCACGTGATGGACGCCGTCGCGCCGGACCTGCTGCCGTCGCTTCCGTCCCTGCGGGCCTCTCTGGACCGCCGGCGCAAGTCGCAGTCGGGGCTCTCGCGGCTTCTAGCCAAGGTGCTGGGGCTCGAGCTCAAGCTGCGTCAATACGAGCAGGGCAAGTTCTTCTGCGACGCGATCGTGCGGGCGGCGGGCACCGAGGCGCTCGTCCACGTCTTCTCCGCCCCGGATGCGCTGCCGACCCTGGCCGAGCTGACCGATCCGCCGGCGTGGCTGGCGCGGGTGGGTCTCGGACAGCAGCTGTCTCAGCGCTCGAGCGCGTAGAGCCGCCACAGATCCGACACGCCGCGTAGGACGTCGTCGCCGCGGTCGGCGAAGGCGCAGGCTGGAGCCCACGACGCTCAGGCCCAAGGCCGCCACCGGCTCGACGATCTCGGCCGCGCAGCGGACCGCCCGCGCCGGGCCGTCGAACGTCGCCAGAAAGCCGTCTCCGCTGGTCTTGATCTCCTGCCAGCGCCAGCGATCCAGGGCGGCGCGCTCGATGAAGCGCGCCCCCGGGATCAGCGCGGCCACCTCGCGTCCGCGCTGGAGCGCCACCATGCGGTCGCCGCGGGCATGGACGACGATCGTAGGCACGCGGATCGTCGGCAGAGCAGCTCCATGTGCGACGCCGGCCCCGTGACGAGCACGAGATCGCACGGTCCGTCGCCCAGCGTTTGATAGGCGATGCTGGCATCGCCGCTGTGGGCATAACGAGTCGGTGGCGAACTCACGTTCTCAAATGAATGTAACCCACGGTGGGCGCTGGTTTACAAACGTGTGTTCGATAATCGCAAGCGATCGAGCTAAAATCTTTCGTCGATACTGAGATGGAGTGAGACACCACATGGCCGAGACCCCCAACACCGGCGAAGGCGCCGACACCACCGACACCACCAGCGGTCAGCCGACCGGCACCGCCAACAGCGCGAGCAGCAGCGCGACCACGCGGGAAACCCCGAGCACCAGCGGCCAGAAGGCCGCCGCGACGCGCAAGCGCAACGCGACGACCCGGTCGGCGTCGGCGACGAAGTCCAACGCCAAGCGCACCGCCACGTCGACGAAGTCCAACGCAAAGCGCACCGCCACGTCTGCGAAGACCACCGCGGAGAACGCTTCCGGCGCCGCCGCCGCTGAGTCCAAGGTCCTCGCCCTCCAGGTCCAGCAGATCGCCGAGCGTGCCGTGCTGGTGCCCGTCGGCGCCAGCCTGGTTGCTCGCGACAACCTGGTGTCGAGCGTCGGTGGGCTGACCACCAAGTTCGGGACCCGCGCGTCGGTCGAGCGTGAGCTCAAGCGCTACGAGCGCCGCGGCGCCACCGCCCGCAACCGGCTCGAGCGCCAGGTGCGACGCAGCCGGACGAAGTTCGAGCGCGAGCTGCGCCAGCGCCGCAACATCGTCGAGAAGACGGTCAAGCAGAACCGTCGCCGCGTTGAGCGGGACCTGAAAACGGCTCGCAAGGACCTCGAGAAGCAGTCAAGCGCGATCACCTCGCGCGTCGAGAAGCTCGTCTCCGACGCGCAGAGCCGGGTCGGCTCGGTCGCCTAGACGAACGACCAAGCTCCCCCCTCCGGCCGCCCAGGAGAACGCGCCGGCGGGACAGATTCGCCGGCCTCATATCTCGCCGGCGAATGAAGCACCCTCTCCTCCCTCAACCGCCGGGGCGTCACGCAAGTGACGCCCCGTCGGTCTTTAAGGACGCGCGCAGCGCCAATAGGATGAAGCCCATGGAGCTGTGTCTGATGATCGAAGGACAGGAGGGAGTCAGCTGGCCGCAGTGGCTGGACCTCGCCCGCGCGTGCGAGCAGCACGGCATTGGAACGCTGTTTCGCTCCGACCACTACATGAACCTCGACGGCCAGCATCCCGAGCGCGGCTCGCTGGACGCCTGGGGAACGCTGTGCGCGCTTGCCGCTGCGACGACGACGCTGCGCCTCGGCACGATGGTCTCCCCGGCCACGTTCCGCCACCCGTCGGAGCTGGCCAAGCTCGTGGTGACCGTCGACCATGTCTCGGGCGGACGCGTCGAGCTCGGCCTCGGCGCGGGCTGGCACGAGCGCGAGCACGCCGCCTACGGGTTCTCCTTCGCCCCGACGCGGACCCGCCTCGACGTCCTCGAGGAGCAGCTACAGGTCGTTCTCGGCACCTGGACGTCGGGTCCGGAGCAACCGTTCAGCTTCACGGGTGAGCACTACCAGCTCGCCGCGCTTGACGCCCAGCCCGGGCCGGTGCAGACACCCCACCCTCCGCTGATCATGGGCGGCTCCGGCGGTCGGCGCAGCGCCGCCATGGCCGCGCGGTATGCCGACGAGTACAACACTCCCTTCCCCACCCTTGAGGACATCGCCGAGCAGCGGGCGCGGATTGAGCAGGCATGCGACGACGCCGGACGCGAGATGCTGCCGTTCTCGATCATGACGGGCGTGATCGTCGGGCCCGACGAGACCGATCTCCGTGATCGTGCCGCCCGTCTGGAGGAGCGCTCGGGCCTTCAGAACCTGGTCGACGCGTCGCCCGCGGGATGGATCGTCGCCACCATGGACGACGCGGCCGAGCAGCTACAGACGCTCGCCGCGGCCGGTGTGGATCGGGTCATGTGCCAGCAGCTGCTGCACGACGATCTCGACGCCGTCGCGCTCCTCGGCGAGCGGCTGGCGCCCGCCGTCGCCTGACTCACCGCCTCGCTACGGCGAGTCGGACGGGTGCGCCTGCAGCTTGTGGGCGAGCGCGGGCAACGCGAGGCCGAAATTCGGGGGCTGCGTGGGCGTCCGCATGACCTTCGCACCGAGCTTCGGCGACCCGCAGCGCGGCGAGGCGAGGCGGACCCCCGGGACGGGCGCCCGCACGACGGTTGCCGTGGCGGACTGGATGTATTCGATGCACGGGGTCTCCGAGCACCGCGGCACGCTCACGAAACACACGTGACCGCCGTCGGGCGGCAGATTGCGGTGAGGAGCCGCCGCTGACCGCGGCTGCGCGCCGACCGCAGCGGGGGCAGGACGGGTCGAGACCGTGCGGGCGCCGACGCCGGCGGCGAGCACTCCCGCCGCGGCAAGGGCGGCGGTCACACCGACAGCTACGAGGAGGCGTCGCATCGTCGGCCGTCAGTATCCGCCGCCGGCCGCCTCCAGGCAACCCGTAACCCACCCGGAACCCACCGAAACGCGATCAGGAGGTGGTGGCCAAGATCCCTCGCGGGTCGAACGTCACCTGTACTCGCTTGACCTTGCCGTCTCGCACGTGGCACCACTGCGCCACCGGGGTGCGCGGCGCCCCCGGCATGTGCAGATCGAACCAGGTCAGGACATCGTCGCCGTCGGCCCACACCTTGTGGACGACGACCTTCTCGGTCGCCTGGAACAGCCCGCGGATCGAATCCGCGTACTCGTCGGCGCCCTCCACCTGCGCCAGTGGTCCGCTGAAGCTGACGTCGTCGGCGAGGATCGCCCGTAGGCGCTCGACGTCGGCGGCCTCCCAGGCCTCGAAGTAGGTGGCGGCGATCGTTTTCGGGTCGGTGCTCATGGTTGTCGGCTCCTCTCGTGTCATGTCGTGTCCCGACCTAGTCTCCGCTTCGAGAGTCAGAAGTCAAAGACCTGGCCGTGATGAGACGTAGAATGGATCGTTATGGAATTCCGGCAACTGGAGTACCTCGTGGCGGTCGCCGAGGAGGGAAGCTTCACGCGCGCGGCGGCGCGCGTGCATGTCGCCCAACCCGGCGTCAGCGCGCAGGTGCGACGGCTCGAGCGCGAGCTCGGACAGACGCTCCTGGACCGCTCGGGGCGCCAGGTGACGCCCACCGAGGTCGGGGCG
>Ga0208219_1000876_pt1 | contig 10658 bp, 8 predicted proteins | sample NGESurshal072012_7_FD_184469 | JGI IMG/M metagenome (GOLD analysis project Ga0208219, IMG submission 184469) | Arctic peat soil microbial communities from Barrow, Alaska - NGEE Surface sample 53-2 shallow-072012 (SPAdes) | ecosystem: Environmental > Terrestrial > Soil > Wetlands > Peat ...
AGCATACCGTCGCTCGCCTGCGCAACCGCTCTCTCTCGCCTGCGCAACCGCTCTCTCTCGCCTGCGCAACCGCTCTCGCGCGCCGGCTCAGGCGAACCGCCGCCGCTCGCCGACAGGCGTCGGCGCCACCCCGCTCGCCCACCGGCGCCAGCCCCGACCCGCGAACCCTGCCCGCGGATCGACCCGATCAGCAGCCGGAGGATCGCTCCGACAGGATCTGTACCCCGTCGAGCAGGTCGACGTAGGAGCGACAGGCCGTCTCGGCCTGGCGTACGAGGACCCGCGGCGAGACCAGCGGCAAGAGGCTGGTGAGTGCCGCCTCGCCGAGGGCGGCATTGCCCGCGGCCCGCTCGGCGAGGCACGCGAAGTACCGCGCGGAGTCCATGTCGAACCCGTAGTGCTCGACGAGCGCACCGACCTGGCGCGGGGCCAGCTGCCCCAGACTGGACTCGACCGCCTGGATCGTCACGAGATGCTCCGCGAGTGAGCTCGGCTGCCCCGTCCACGCACGGGCACAGGCGACCGTCTGAGCGAGCGGGTCCTGGGCGAAGTACCAGGCCGACCTCCCCCATCCCGTCGCCGACGCGAAGTCGCACGACAGCGTGACGGCCTGCACGTGGGCTTCGGCGTAGGCGACAAGCTGCTCGGCGAGTAGCCCGTCGCTCAGCGCCGCCGCTCGGCGTCCGACGTCTTCGAGCGCCATGACCGCATGGTGATGCTCAGCCGCGAACAGCTGGAGGTCGAGCGCCGTCAGCTCGCCGGCGATCCATCGTCGCAGGAACGGATGACGGTCCAACCGCCACTCATTCCGCACGTGCGCGATCTCCGTCGCCAGGCATTCGGCCTGGGCGAAGCGGCTGCGCAGCGCGGCCTCGCGCGTCGACTGGTTCACGGCAACCGCCTCGAGCAGATCGCGGGGCGATCGTTCATCGACTGGCGGTCCGCCAGCCTTCGGCGTACTCGAGGCGCGCGGTGGCGGCGTAGGGCACCGGGCTGACGACGGCGCGGACGTTGAGCTGATCGTGGGGATCGACCGTTGTCTTCTTGGTCCCGCCGTCGGGCTCACCCCATACGAGGGTGAGCTCGGTGCCGATCTCGATCTGGGGGTCGATGGTCGCCAGCGACAGCGCCCGCTTCTCGTTGGCGCTGTAGCCGGAGAACATCGAGTAGCCCACGACGTTGCCGTCGGGGTCGAGCACCGAGTCGAAGTTCGACGACCCGTAGTTGGCGATCGGCATGTCGAAGAACTGATAGCCGCGGTGCTGGGTATCAAACATCGCGGTGAACACCTTGGAGATGTCCTCGGCGTCCCACGCGAGCGTCACCTTCCTGCGCTGCGTCTCGGGCTCGATCTGCTCGAGTGCGTCGCGACCGATGAAGTCGTGATCGAACTTCACAAACGGCCCGTAGCCGAGCTCCCACGGGTTGGTGTAGTAGTCCTCGATGTCGTCGGAGACGAAACTTCCGGCGAGCGCATTGTTGGCCTCATAACTGGAGGCGGGCAGCCATTCGCGATAGCCGCGCAGCTCCTCGCCGGTGTAGATCGCCGGCAGCGGCGACGGGATCCACCCTGACTCCAGCGTGTTGGACGCGTACGCGCGTGCCCCGACCGGGACGAGACCGAACTCCTGTCCGGCCTCGAGGATCGCCTCGCGGACCCGGTCATAGGTCTCATACGGACCCCACAGCTCCAGACCGGGCGCGCCGGCCATGCCGTGGCGCAGCGTGCGGACGGTCTCCCCGGCCACGTTCATCTCGGCCATGCGAAAGAACTTCAACTGCTCGACCGGGCCGCCGTTGACCTTCTCGATCACCGGCCAGGCGTTCGGGCCCTGGATCTGAAAGCGCCAGAACGTCCGCGTGACCGCCTTGCCGTAGGGCCGGCCGGGCGAGCGATCGTCGTACTCCACGTCGACCTCGTACTCGCCCGTCTCGGCCTGGTACCGCAGCCAGTTGGCGGCCGGAGCGCGCCCGACCCACACGAACTCCTCATCAGCCAGATGGAACAGGATCCCATCGCCGATGACATTCCCCGCCGGCGTGCACGGCACGAACTGCTTGGCCATGTTCACCGGAAAGTTCGCGGTGCTGTTGATCCCGGTCGCAGTGATCAGATCGATCGCCCCCGGACCACGCAGAAACAGGTTGACCATGTGGTGCGACTGATCGAACAGCACGGCCGTCTCCTGCCAGGCACGCTGCTCATGGCGCCAGTTGGAGAACTCATAGGGCACGACGGGATAGATGTAGGCGCCAATCTGAACATTGCGCAGATGCTCGACCGTGTTGGCCGCCTGATCCAGAACGTCCTGCAGGTTGCTGGGTGTCATCGGGTCTCTCTCCTCCCGGTCCACCGGGCGTCGTTTGCTTACTGGGACCGCTTCTCGGCTTGAACGTAGAGCCGCGGGGCAGACGACTGCGCGGAATGGCGAGAATTCGTGCCCGCTTTGGTGCGCTCCCACGCAAACGTGTCAAGCAGCTGATTGAAGGTGAAGATGTGAAAGCCCGCGACGCGGAGCTCGGGATCGTCGAGCGTGCCGGCCAGCGCGTCGTAGAGGCGATCGGCCGTCGAGCCGCGCGACAGCAGGCTGCGCAGCCCGCGCTGCTTGCGCAGGAAGTCCAGGGAGGGCCCGACCCCGATGCGCGCCGAGAGCTCGAGCAGCTTGGCGCGTGAGACCTTGCCCGGGATGCCGATGTAGACGGGGAGTGTGATCCCCTGCGCGCGCAGGCCGCTCACCCAGGCGCGCAGCGCGTCCGCGTCGAAGCACATCTGGGTGGCAAGGTAGTCCGCGTCGCGGCTCTTGGCGCGCAGCGCCTCCTGCAGAGCCTCATCGGAGATCTTGGGATGGCCCTCCGGGTAGCCGGCGATCCCGATCGTCGCGGGGCGCTGTGGGTGTTCGGCGGCCACGGGGAGCAGCTCGACCGCCGAGCTGTACTCGCCCAGCGGCGGGTCCGCGTCGCCGGCGATGAGGAGGAGATCGTCGGCTCCCGCCTCGGCCATCGCGGCGAACAGCTCGTCCAGATGGGCGCGGTCGCGCACCATGCGCGCGACGACGTGGACCGTCACGGCGTGGCCCATGGCGCGCAGACGCCCGGCCACCTCCAAAGGTTGGGGATTCCCCTCCCGTTCGGGAGGTATCGGGCAGGCGAAGCGGCTACACGAAGCGGCTACAGGAGGGTGCCGGAGAGGATCAGCTTGATCGTCTGGCCGGCGCTGGCCCGCAGCTCGCGCATGTCGCGCCGGCGCTGCAGCGCGATCACAAGCAGCTCGCGCAGCCCGCCCACGATGATGATCGCGGTGTCCATGTCCAGCGAGCGCGCCGTCAGCTCGGGCTGCGCGCGGCGGCCGGAGTCGACCAAGCCGATCAGCAGCTGGGCGAAGCCCTCGAGCGCCGCCTGGGCCCGTTCGGCCCCGGCATCCCCGAGGCCCGGCAGTTCGCGCACGAAGCTGTGGTAGAGCTCCGGCCGGTCCAGCACGCTCGCGATGTACGTGTCAACCGCGGTGTCGACCTGCTCGTTGAGCGACAGCGACGGGTCGACAGCCTCGGCGATCTCCGCCATCAACGCCTCGTTGGTGGCATCGAAGAGCGCGAGGAAGCAGGCGTCACGGTCGACGAAGTGCTCGTAGAAGTTGCGTCGCGACGTGCGGGCCAGGCGGACGACGTCAGCCACCGTCGTATCGCGGTACCCGCGCTCGGCGATCGAAGCCGCCATCGCGGCGATCAACCGCTCGCGGTGACCCTCGGGCGCAGCCGCGCCCATCGGCTCCGGCGATCTCTGCACGGACACCCTCGTCACGATAGAGCGAGGACCCGCACGCGGCAGCCGTGACGTGGGATCATCGTCACGTTGCGCATCCGCGGCGCCTCGGGAGCCACATCGAGGGCCTCGAGGTCGGTGCGCCGCGCGATCGTCTCGAGCACCACGCGCTGCTCGGCCATGGCCAGCGTCGCTCCCAGGCAGCGGCGGATGCCACCGCCGAACGGGATCCACGTATAGGTTCCGGGCTTGCGCTCCAGGAAGCGCTCGGGCCGGAATTCCTGAGGCCGCGGGTAGACGTCGTCGCGGTGATGCAGCCCGAGGATGCTGACCGCGACCGGCGTGCGCGGCGGAAGCACGTAGTCGCCCAGACGCCATGGCCGCATCACCATCCGCACGATCATCGGGATCACCGGGCGCACGCGCATGCTCTCGTGGATCGTGGCCTCGACGTACGCGGCGCCGCCGCCGCGCACCCGATCGCGCAGTTCGCGGTAGGCGTGCGCGTTGCGCAGCAGCCGCTCGAACGTCCACGCCAGTGAGTTGGCCGTCGTCTCGTGTCCGGCGAGCACGAGGGACATCAGCTGGTCGCGCAGCTCGCGGTCGGTGAGCGGCTCGCTGTCCTCGTCGCGCGCCTGCAGCAGGAGCGAGAGCACGTCGTCACGCCCAGCGGAGCTCGATTGGCGCCGCGCCCGAATGACGGCGTACATCTGACGGTCGACGATCCGCAGGAGCGCCGCGAGGAGATCGCGCGGCTCCCGGCTGCCCGCGTTTCGCAACTCGACCAGCTGATACAGGGGCGTCGTGGAGGCGGCCAGCAGGCGGCGGATCGTCTCGCGCATGCGCCGCTCAGCAGTGGAACCGGAGCCCCGGCCACAGTCGCCGTCGATCCCGAACACGCCGCGCATGATCACCTCGAGCGTCACCGCCTGCATGCGGGGAGCGAGCGCGAACGCCTCCCCCACGACCCAGCCGTCGAGCTCGCGCTCGGCGACCTCGGTGATCATGGCCACGTAGCGCTGGACCGCCTCGCCGTGAAACGGCGGCAGCAACAGCCGGCGCTGGCGCAGGTGACGCTCGCCGACCGAGGTCAGGACCGAGTTGGGTCCGAGGATCGGTCGCAACGGGGACTCGCCCGTCAGCGACGGAGCATCGGCCGGGCTGAAGCGCAGCCCCTGCAGGAACGGCGAGAGTGCGGGCCCGGGGGGCGGCGCGGTCGGCGGCTCCCCGTCGGCCGGTCCGGCGCGGGACGGTGAAAAGGACTCCGCCTGGGTCTCGGCAAGCCCGGGATCGGCGAGCGCGGTCACGGTACGTAAATGTACCTGCGCGCGGGCGGCGTGTCCAGGCTCAGAAGCCGGGCGGGCGGCGATCCGCCCACGGCGCCGCTTGTTCCAGCTGGCCGGCGAGCGAGTACAGGACGTCCTCGGCCCCCGGCCGGCCCACCAGCTGAACGCTCAGTGGGACGCCGTCGCGATCCCATCCGGCCGGCACTGCGATGGCTGGCTGCCCGGTCATGTTGAACATTGCGGTGAACGGCGTGAAGCGCCCGGCGGTGTTGACGGCGACCGGAGCGGAGCGTCCGTAGGCGCCGTCGGCCGCGATCGGGGCGCGGGCCACGGCGGGCGTCAGCAGGACGTCGCACTCGTCCCACAGCGTGAGGATCCGCGCGGCGACGCGCTCGCGAGTCCGCAACAGAGCGGCGCGCCGCCGGTCGGAGACGAGCGCTCGCCCAGCGGCCGCCATCTGGCGCGTGGAACGCTCCAGCGCCTCCGGCGCGGCCAGCTCTCTCGCGTCCTCGTGGATGCCACGCACCCACATCTGAGCGAACAGCACCTGCGCCAACCCGTAGTCGGGGTCGCGCTCGACGACATCGTGCCCAGCACCGGAGAGCTGCGCCGCCGTGCGCTCCCACGCCGTGCGCTGGTCGGCGGCAACCCGCCCGAGAAGACCCGGAGGGAGCTTGGCCGAGACGGCGATCCGCAGGCTCTGCGGGGCCGCGGCGGCGGCCACCACGTAGCTGCCGGCAAACGGCGGCGCCGGATCCGGATCGCCCGGGACCGGGCCGTGCATGACGTCGAGCATGAGCGCGCTGTCTGACACCGTGCGCGCCAGCGCGCCGTACGTGGACAGGCCCAGCCAGCCCGGCGACGCCGAGCCCACGCGCCCGCGCGTGGGCTTCATCCCGACCAGCCCGCAGGAGGCAGCCGGGATCCGAATCGAGCCGCCGCCGTCCGAACCGGTGGCGGCCGCGACCAACCCGCCGGCAACGGCGGCCGCCGACCCGCCGGAGCTTCCCCCGCAGGTCCGCGCGGGATTCCACGGGTTGCGCGTGATGCCGTTCGCGGCGGTCGCCGTCCACGGGAAGATCATCAGCTCGGGCACGTTCGTGATCCCGATCGGGATCGCGCCCGCCGCTCGCAGGCGGCGCACCGGCTCGGCGTCGGACGACGCGGGCGCCGGCCAGTTCGCGGACCGCAGACCCCGCGTGGCCACCTGGCCGGCGACGGCGAGGTCGTCCTTGACGGCGATCGGCACGCCCGCCAGCGGCCCGGTCGGGATGCCCTGCTCGAGCGCCGCGTCGGCCTCGGCCAGCGCCTGTTCGGCGAGCGTCGTGCGAAACGCGTTCAGCCGGGGATCGAGCGCTTCGATCCGTGCCAGAAACAGCTCGACCAGCTCGCGTGGCGTCGCCTGGCGCGAGCGGACCAGCTGCCCCAGCTCAGCGGGGCCGGCGAACGCGAGGTCCTGGTCCATTACGCGAGCGCGAGGACAAGTTCGCGGATCGCCCCGGGATAGCGGTAGGTGATGCCCCCATGGCGTCCGTCGAACAGCTCCAGGGAGTGCTCCACACCGAGCCGGGAGAGCTCCTTGGAGAACGCCTGCGCGCCGAGGTCGAGATACCACTCGTCGCTGCGACCGGCGTCGAGGTAGATCCGCCGCATACTGCGCAGCGCGTCGGCGTGCGCGGGAGCCAGCCGAACCGGATCGAGCTCCAGCCATGTGCTCCACACGTCCTCGCGCAGCCGCCCGGTGTCGGTCTCGAAGGGCAGCAGCGCCTCTCCGGGACGGTCGGGATCGGGCGAATAGGCGCAGGCGTAGCCGTAGATCTCCAGCGGCTTGCCGAACCGCGGGAAGTCAAAGGCGGGCTGCTGGGCCAGCTGCTCGTGGAAGACCTCCCAGGAGCCGTCGAACGAGTCGCGCAGCTGGCGAGCCACGGCGGGGAAGTCGGGCTGATAGCAGCACTCAAACAGCGCGTCTCCGGCATGCGAGGCGAGGCCGGCGAACACGTCGGGGCGCAGCATCGGGACGACCATCGCCCCGTAGCCGCCCGAGGATTTGCCGCTCAGGCCGCGGTGCTCGCGACCGGCGAGCGTGGGATAGCGCTCGTCGACGAACGGCACCACCTCGTCGCACAGGTAGTTCATGTACCGGCCCGTGCTCGTCGAGTTGAGAAACTGCGAGCCACCCCGTCGCGTCCACGCGTCGACGAACACGATCACCGCGTCCGGACAGTCCCCGGCGGCGAACATCGCGTCGACGCGCTCAACGAACGTGGGTTCGAACGCTGACCGCGAGACGACCATGTCCAGCTGCCCGGTGAAACCCTGGATCACGTACACCGTGGGCACCTGCTCCCCACGCTGTGCAGCCCCGGGCGGAAGGTAGACGTACAGCGGCCGGTCGGCGGGATCTCCGAGCGGGTTGCCCTCCAGCAGCTCCGAATGCACCACGATCCGGTCGAGCGTGCCCGCCAGTGGATGCTCCCAGGGCGGTCCCGGAGATCCCTCGATCTGGCGCAGGCTCATGTGCTCCACGCTATCCAAGGCCAGCGCGTGTGACCTCCACAACGGGGGTATATTCGACCTCTGATGGCCGATCGGGGCAAGACCACTTCTTCAGATGGAAATGGATCCCACCCGCCCGAGGTCGACCTCGACGCGGTGGAGACCACCGAATGGCTGGAAGCGCTCGACGCGGTCGTCTCCAGCGATGGTCCCGATCGCGCGCGCGATCTGCTGACGCGCGTCCTCGCGCGGGCCCAGCGCGCCGGCACGGGCCCCATCGCCACCCTCAACACCGACTACGTCAACACCATTCCGGCCGACCAGGAGCCGCCGTTCCCCGGAGACGCCGCCGTGGAGCGCCGGCTGCGCTCGATCGTGCGCTGGAACGCGATCGCCATGGTCGTGCGCGCCAACAAGACCTCCTCCGAGCTCGGCGGCCACATCGCCACCTTCCAGTCGCTGGCGACCCTGTACGAGATCGGCTTCAACCACTTCTGGCACGCGCCGTCCGACGAGCACGGGGGCGACCTCGTCTACTTCCAGGGTCACTCCTCGCCGGGAAACTACGCGCGCGCGTACCTGGAGGGACGGCTGACCGAGCGCCAGCTCGACGGTTTTCGCCAGGAGGTCGACGGCGAGGGCCTGTCCTCCTATCCGCACCCGTGGCTGATGCCCGACTTCTGGCAGTTCCCCACGGTCTCGCTGGGGATCGGCCCGATCACCTCGATCTACCAGGCGCGCTTCATGAAGTACATGCAGGCGCGCGGGATGGCCGACACCGATCCCCGCAAGGTGTGGGCATTCCTCGGCGATGGAGAGATGGACGAGCCCGAGTCGATGGGCTCGATCGGACTCGCCGGACGCGAGCACCTCGACAACCTCATCTGGGTTGTCAACTGCAATCTCCAGCGTCTCGACGGCCCGGTGCGCGGCAACGGCAAGATCATCCAGGAGCTGGAAGCGGACTTCCGCGGCGCCGGTTGGAACGTGATCAAGGTGATCTGGGGCAGCCGCTGGGATCCGCTCCTGGCCGCCGACGTCGACGGCGCGCTCGTCAAGGTGATGGAGGACTGCGTCGACGGCGACTATCAGACGTTCAAGTCGCGTGACGGCGCCTACGTGCGCGAGAAGTTCTTCGGTCGCGACCCGCGCGTGCTCGAGCGCGTCTCCCACATGTCAGACGACGAGATCTGGTTGCTCAACCGCGGCGGCCACGATCAGAATAAGGTCTACGCCGCCTATGGCGCGGCGGTCGAGCACACGGGCCAGCCGACGGTGATCCTCGCCAAGACGATCAAGGGCTACGGGATGGGCGTCTCGGGCGAGGGGCAGATGATCACCCACCAGGCCAAGAAGATGACCGAGGCGGCGCTGCTCGCCTTCCGCGACCGCTTCGAGCTGCCGCTGTCCGACGAGCAGGTCCGCGACGCCGAGTACTACAAGCCGCCCGAGGACTCGCCGGAGATGCAGTTCCTGCGTGAGAGCCGGGCCGAGCTGGGCGGTTCGATGCCGGTGCGTCGCCAGCGCGCGGAGGGGCCGAAGGCCCCCGATCTTAAGCTGTTCAAGTCGCAGCTGGAGGGGACCGGCGAGCGCGAGGTCTCGACCACGATGGCGTTCGTCCGCGTGCTCTCGGCCCTCCTGCGCGACAAGCAGCTGGGCCGCCACGTCGTGCCGATCGTCCCCGACGAGTCGCGCACGTTCGGGATGGAGGGCCTGTTCCGCCAGGTCGGGATCTACTCCCCCGTCGGCCAGCTCTACCAGCCGCAGGACTCCGAGCAGCTGATGTTCTACAAGGAGGACGAGCACGGCCAGATCCTCGAGGAGGGGATCACCGAGGCCGGGTCGATCTCGTCCTTCGTGGCCGCCGGCACCGCCTACAGCACGCACGCCGTGCCGATGGTCCCGTTCTACATCTACTACTCGATGTTCGGCTACCAGCGCGTCGGCGATCTCATCTGGGCAGCCGGCGACAGCCGCACCCGGGGGTTCATGCTCGGCGGGACCGCTGGCCGCACGACGCTCAACGGCGAGGGCCTGCAGCACGAGGACGGCCACAGCCACCTGCTCTTCTCGGTCGTGCCCAACTGCCGCTCCTATGACCCGGCGTTCGGCTACGAGCTCGCGGTGATCATCCAGGAGGGCCTGCGCCGAATGCTCGACGAGCAGGAGGACGCCTTCTACTACATCACCCTGATGAACGAGAACTACCAGCACCCCGCGATGCCCGAGGGCGCGCGGGAGGGGATCCTGCGCGGGATGTACCTGGTGTCGGAGGCGCCCAAGCGGACCAAGAAGCCGGTCGTACAGCTGCTGGGCTCGGGGACGATCCTGCTCGAGGTCATGGCCGCCGCCGAGCTGCTCGCCGAGGACTGGGACGTGCTCGCCGACGTGTGGAGCGTGACCTCGTTCACCGAGCTGCGCCGCGACGGGATCGAGGCCGAGCGCTTCAACATGCTGCACCCGGGCGAGAAGCAGCGCGAGGCCTACGTGACCGCGCAACTGGGCAAGCGACGCGGCCCGGTCGTTGCCTCCACCGACTACCTGCGCGCCGTCCCTGACCAGATCCGCCAGTGGGTGCCGGGCCGGTATCGCTCGCTGGGAACCGACGGGTATGGGCGCTCTGACTTCCGCGCGGCGCTGCGGCGCTTCTTCGAGGTCGACCGCCACTACGTGGTCGTCGCCGCCCTGTCCGAGCTGGCGGCCGAGGGCGCCATCGATGCCAAGGTCGTCGCCGAGGCGATCGCCAAGTACGATATCGACGTCGAGGCGCCGATGCCGACCACCGTATGAGCGCTACCGCCTCCCCGAACGTCGAAGTCCCCGACATCGGGGATTTCGACGACGTCCCGGTGATCGAGATCCTCGTCGCGGTCGGCGACACCGTCGCCGCCGAGGACCCGCTGGTCACGCTGGAGTCCGACAAGGCGACGATGGACGTGCCCGCCCCGTTCGGCGGCGTCGTCAAGGAGATCCAGGTGAGCGTCGGCGACAGCGTCGCCCAGGGCAGCCCGCTGATGACAATCGAGGCGACCGACGGCGACGACGGCGACGACGACGGCGACGACGGCGACGGCGACGACGACGACGACGGCGACGACGACGACGACGACGACGACG
>Ga0208219_1000877_pt1 | contig 10649 bp, 8 predicted proteins | sample NGESurshal072012_7_FD_184469 | JGI IMG/M metagenome (GOLD analysis project Ga0208219, IMG submission 184469) | Arctic peat soil microbial communities from Barrow, Alaska - NGEE Surface sample 53-2 shallow-072012 (SPAdes) | ecosystem: Environmental > Terrestrial > Soil > Wetlands > Peat ...
CGAGGTCACTTTCGCCTGTGTCTGGACTCGCGGCGACAACCACGCAGCGCTGGCTGCATACATCGCGGCAGGATTCGCGCCGACCGAGCAGACGGTGCTGACGTGGCTCCCGCTCGAATAACTCGAGAGGCCGGGATAATAGCCGCTCCATGACACTTTCTCGCGCCGAGGTCGATCACGTGGCAACCCTCGCCCGATTGGGTCTGAGCGACGCGGAGAAAAGCCGTCTGCTCGGCGAGCTGGAAGCGATTCTCGATCACATCGCCCGCCTGCAACAGGTCGACACGTCGACGCTCGCGGAGACGGCGCAGGTCGGTGACCTCGTCAATGTGATGCGTCCGGACGAGCCGGAGGAGCCGATCGGCGCGGCAGCAGCGCTGCGCAACGCGCCGGTGACTGACGGGAACTACTTCGTGGTCGGAGCGATCCAGGGCGTCGAACTTGACGCCTAGGACCATCACGGAGCTGGCCGCGGGGCTCCGCGACGGCAGCACCACTCCACGCGCCCTGCTGGACGACGCTTTGGCGCACGTCGACCGGACCGAGAAGGAACTGAACGCGTACCTCACGGTCACGCGCGAGCTTGCGGAGGTGCAGGCCGACGCCGCGACGCGGACCCTCGCGGATCACCCCGATACGGCGTCGCCGCTGTGCGGCATCCCGATGGCGCTCAAGGATGTGCTCTGCGTCGACGGCATCGAGACCACCGCGGGTTCGAAGATGCTGCGTGGCTTCAAGCCGCCGTACACCGGAACGGCCGTACAGCGTCTGTTCGACGCGGGTGCTGTGTGCATCGGCAAGACCAACTGCGATGAGTTCGCGATGGGATCATCGACAGAGAACTCCGCCTATGGACCGGTCAGCAACCCGTGGGATATCGAACGCGTGCCTGGCGGAAGCAGCGGTGGCAGCGCCGCTACTGTGGCCGCGGGCTCCGTTCCGTACTCGCTCGGCACCGATACGGGGGGGTCGATCAGGCAGCCCGCCGCGCTGTGCGGGGTGGTCGGGTTCAAGCCGACGTACGGACGCATTTCCCGTTATGGGCTCATTGCTTTCGCATCATCGCTCGATCAGATCGGTCCATTCACCCGCACCGTCGAGGACTGCGCGCTGGTGTATGCGGCAATCGCCGGGCACGATCCGCGTGACAGCACCTCGGACCCGCGCGCCGTCGACGACCCGCTTGCGGCGCTGCACACCGGCGTGGCGGGGATGCGACTGGGGATTCCGCGCGAGTACCTCGGCGAGGGCACCGAGCCCGGTGTTCGCGCCGCGGTCGAGGCGGCGTTTCGCGTGCTCGAGGCACAGGGAGCGACCCTCCGGGAAGTCTCACTGCCGAGCACTGACGTCGCGCTCAGCGTCTATTACATCATCGCTCCGGCGGAGTGCTCCTCCAACCTCGCACGCTACGATGGGGTGCGGTTCGGCAATCGCGTGGAGCGGCCGTCGCTCACCGAGATGTACCTCCAGACGCGCGGCGCGGGCTTCGGCAACGAGGTCAAACGCCGGGTCATGCTCGGCACCTACGCGCTGTCCAGCGGCTACTACGACGCGTACTACCGTCAGGCGCAGAAGGTCCGGACGCTCGTGAGCCAGGAGTTCGAGACCGTCTTCCGGGAGGTGGACGCGATCGTGTGTCCCACCTCGCCGAGCGTCGCCTTCACCATGGGGTCGCGTGACGATCCGCTGTCCATGTACATGTGCGACGTGGTCACGCTGCCGGCAAACCTTGCGGGCATACCGGGAATCTCGGTGCCGTGCGGGTTCGTCGACGGACTCCCGGTGGGACTGCAGGTGATCGCCCCGCGATTCGAGGACTCGCGTGTCTTCAGAGTGGGGCACGCGTACCAGCAGGCCACCGACTTCCACACCAAGCTCTCGTCCTACGCGAGCGAGGCCGCATGACCGAGACGGCCACGATCACGGCGGCGACACTCGATCGCTATGAGGTGGTGATCGGGCTCGAGGTGCACGCGCAACTGCTGACGCGCAGCAAGATGTTCTGCCCATGCCCGGCGGACTACACCAACGCCGCCCCCAACGAGAACACCTGCCCGGTGTGCCTCGGCCTCCCGGGCGTCCTGCCGACCATCAACCAGCAGGCGGTTGACTTCACAGTTCGCACCGCGCTGGCGCTGCACTGCGACATTCCCGCCTTCACAAAATTCGACCGCAAGAACTATTTCTACCCGGACCTCCCCAAGGGCTACCAGATCTCGCAGTACGACCTACCGCTGTCCATCAACGGCCATCTCGAGTTCCCGGTCGGTGGCGAGACCGTCCGTTGCGGCATCACTCGCGTCCACCTGGAGGAGGACACGGGGACGATGCACCACGCCGGCGACGTGCTCCAGAGCGCGACGTCGTCGCTGATCGACCTGAATCGTTGCGGCGTGCCGCTCATGGAGATCGTCGGCGAGCCCGACCTGCGAACGCCGGAAGCGGCTCGCGAGTACCTGGTGCGCTTGCGCCAGATCCTCACGTACATCGGGGTGAATGACGGCAACCTCGAGAAGGGATCGTTCCGCTGCGACGCCAACATCTCGCTGCGCCCTCGCGGCGCCCGGGAGCTCGGCGTCAAGGTCGAGGTCAAGAACATGAACTCGTTCCGCGCCGTGCAGCGCGCACTGGAGTCCGAGATCGAGCGACAGACGGACGTCCTCGACGCCGGTGGAGCGCTGGTGCAGGAGACACGCGGCTGGGTGGAGGCCCAGGGACGCACGATTTCGCAGCGGAGCAAGGAGCAGGCGCACGACTACCGCTATTTCCCCGAGCCCGACTTGCCCCCGCTGCGCCTCGATGCCGCGTTCGTCGAGCGGGTGCGCGCGCAGCTGCCCGAGCTTCCCGAGGCGCGGGCACATCGCTTCCAGGAGCAGTACGGGTTGACCGTATACGACGCGGCGGTGCTGACCGACACTCGCGACGACGCCGACACATATGAGGCCCTGGTCGGTGCCGGTGTTCCCGCCAAACTTGCCGCCAACTGGCAGAGTGGCGACGTGGCCGCGCTGGCGAACGAGCATCGGATGGCGCTGCGGCACAGCGGTCTCGGCGTCGACGGGCTCGCGAGCCTGCTCCGCCTGGTGGATGCAGGCACGATCAACGGCCCGACCGCGAAGGAGTTGCTCGCCGAGCTCTATGTGGCGGGCGGCAATCCCGAGGCGTTGGTACGGGATCGCGGCCTCGCTCAGGTGAGCGACACCACCGAGCTCACCACGCTCGTCGACGCCGCCATCGCCGCGAACCCAGCCGCCGCGGCGGACTTCCGCGCCGGGAAGCAGCAGGCGCTCGGGCAGCTGATGCGTGCCGTCAAGGACGCGACCGGCGGCAAGGCCGACATGCCGTTGGTGAACCGCCTGCTGCGCGACCGCCTTTTGGAGCAATAGCCCAGGTGCGTCTCGGGCGGATGGTCCATGGTGGACTGTGTCTTGCGCATGACGATCAAGGCGCGACGATGCTCGTCGAGGGAGGCATCCCCGGCGAGGAGGTGGAGGTCTCGATTCGGTACCGCAAGGGCGCGACGTCGTTCGCCGAGGTGGTGCGTGTCATCGAGGCGTCGCCGCATCGGGTGACACCGCCCTGCCCATATGTGCCCAAATGTGGCGGCTGCCAGCTCCAGCACGTGACCTACAAGCACCAGGTCGAGCTGAAACGGGACATCGTTCTCGACGCGCTGCACCGGCAGCGCATCGAGCATCCCGCGCCGCACATGCACGCGGTCGGCGATCCCTGGCGCTACCGGATTCGCGGCGAATTCCACGTCATCCCCGGGACCGCCGATACGCCACCCGCGCTCGGGTTCAACCGCGCACGGAGCTGGCGTCCGATCGCGGTGGACGACTGTCTCATCCATCACCCCCGGATCACCACCGCGCTGCCGGCGTTGCGCGACCTGCTCAACTCGAGCGCGACCCACGCGCTGAGCACGCTCCACCTGACCGTTGGTGAGGACGGCCAGGAGTTGCTGATCCACGCCAAGCCCACCAAGGGACTGGCGAGCGGGGCGCTGGAAGGAGGCCTCGACCTACCGGACGGCGGACGCGTCAGCACGACGTCGACAACGCTGCGCTGGCGTGGCATGACATTTCGCGTGACACCCGACGCATTCATCCAGGTCAACTGGGCGCAGATGGATGTGCTCTATCAGTGCGTCATCGACGCGCTCGGCGGACACTCCGGCCTCCGGGTGGTCGATGCCTACGCGGGGATCGGCGTGCTCGCGTGCTATCTCGCCGCGGAGGCGCGCGAGGTCGTCTGCATCGAGAGCAACCGCGGCGCAGCGCAACTCGGTGTGCTCAACGCGCGAGTCAACGACGTCGCCGATCGGATGCACTTCGTGCTGTCGCCAGTCGAGGATGCGCTGCCGCGTGCCGGTGCCGCCGAGATGGCCGATGTGGTCATCCTCGACCCACCGCGCGCCGGGTGTTCTGGCCGGGTCACCGGGTGGCTGGCGCTGGCCGGTCCGGAGCGCGTCGTCTACGTCTCATGTGATCCAGCAACGCTCGCCCGCGACCTCCACACGCTGGTCGCTTCCGGCCCGTATCGCGTCGACTCGCTCGACATCGTCGACATGTTTCCGCAGACCTATCACGTTGAGAGCGTGGTCGCGCTCACGCGAGCGGGCGCGCCTTCCACGGGCGACCTGCCGGAGCCCTCGGGGACCGGCTGAGCGGTACCCTCACTCCCCGCGGCGGCGGCCCGCTGCGGAGTGGTAGCGTACGTCTGTTCGTTGTCATCGACCGCAGCCAGGAGGCAGAGTGCAACAGCCATCCACGACCGGCAACGAGATCGAGTCGGGAGGCTTCGCCCACCTGCACACACACAGCGAGTTCTCGCTGCTCGACGGCGCCTCACGCGTCAAGGAGCTCATCGACAGCGCGAAGGCGATGGGGCAGACGGCCATCGCCATCACCGACCACGGCGTGCTCTACGGAGCGGTCGATTTCTACGCCACGGCGCGTGCGGCAAAGATCAACCCGGTGCTCGGGTGCGAGATGTACATGGCGCCGCGGTCGCGCCACGATCGTGAGGGTCGGGCCGACCGCGATCCCAACCACCTCATCCTGCTGGCGCGCAACGACATCGGCTATCGCAACCTCATCAAGCTGGTCAGCACAGCGCATCTCGAGGGCTACTACTACAAGCCGCGCATCGACCGTGAATTGCTCGCGGAGCACGCGGAGGGCTTGATCTGCCTCTCCGCGTGTCTCGGTGGCGAGCTGCCCCAGGCGATCCTTCGGGGCGACATGGCGGCCGCCGAGTCGGTAGCGCGCGAGCATGCCGAGATCTTCGGAACCGACGGCTACTTCCTGGAGCTCCAGGACCACGGCATCCCCGAGGAGGAGACGGTGCGCACCGGCCTGGTCGAGGTCGCGCGACGCACCGGCCTGCCGCTCGTCGCCACCAACGACTCGCATTACATCAAGCCGGAGGACGCTGAGGCGCACGACATCCTGCTGTGCCTGCAGACGGGCGCACGCCGCGAGGAGGAGAAGCGATTCCGTTTCTCGGGTCCGGAGTATTACCTCGCGAGCACGCAGCAGATGCGCGATCGGTTCGCGGCCTACGGAGAGGCCGTTGCCAACTCGGTCGCGATCGCGAATCGGTGTCACGTCGAGATTCCGCTGGGGCAGAACCTCCTGCCCACATACTCGCCGATCCCGGAGGGCCTCGACGCCGACACGTACCTCCGCGAGCTCTGCGAGGCGGGAATGCAGGAGCGCTACGCTGATGCCGTAACCGCCGAGGTCCGCGAGCGGCTCCACATGGAGCTCGACGTCATTCGCGAGACGGGGTTCTCGGCGTATTTCCTGATCGTCTGGGACCTGATCCGCGCGGCTCGGTGCGACGGGGTTCGCGTCGGGCCCGGCCGCGGCAGCGCCGCGGGATCACTGGTGAGCTACGTGCTCCACATCACCGACATCGAGCCGCTCCGCTACGGGCTCATCTTCGAGCGGTTCCTCAACCGCGAGCGCGTGCAGATGCCCGACATCGACATCGACTTCGACGACAGGGGCAGGGACCGCGTGCTCACGTACGTGCAGGAGAAATACGGGCGCGATCGTGTCGCCCAGATCATCACGTTCGGGACCATGGCGGCGCGCGCGGCGATACGTGACGTAGGTCGCGTGCTCAACGTGCCTCTCCCGGACGTCGACCGGCTGGCGAAGCTGGTGCCGCAGGTGGTGAACATCACGCTCGATCGAGCACTCACCGAGAGCCGCGAGCTGAAGGACCTCTACGACCACGAGGACTGGGCGAAGCACATCATCGACAACGCGCAGCGGCTGGAGGGGATCTGCCGCAACGCGTCGACGCACGCGGCCGCGGTCGTCATCGGGTCGGAGCCGCTCGCCAATATCGTGCCGTTGCAGCGCTCGACGGCCGGTGACGGCACGGCGGTGACGCAGTACGACATGAACGGCGTGTCGCAGATCGGGCTTCTGAAGATCGACCTCCTTGGGTTGTCCAACCTCACCGTCATCGACGAGGCCGCCCAGATGGTTCGGGCATACCGGGGAATCGACCTCGACATCGACCAGCTCCCCCTCGACGATGCCAAGACCTACGAGCTCCTCGGCAAGGCAGACACGCACGGCATCTTCCAGCTCGAGGCGACCTTCGCCAAGCGAATCCTCATCGACATGCAGCCCAAGTGCCTCGAAGACCTCGGGGTCGCGGTTGCGCTCAACCGCCCGGGTCCGATCGAGGGAGGGGCGACAGCAACCTGGATGCGGCGCAAGCGTGGTGAGGAGCCGGTCACGTACATGCTCCCCGAGCTCGAGCCAATTCTCAAGGATACCTATGGGGCGATCCTTTATCAGGACCAGGTGATGAAGATCGCCTCCGCGGTCGCCGGGTTCACCCTCGGTGAGGCGGACATCCTGCGAGCCGCGATGGGCAAGAAGGACAAGGTGAAGATGTCCAAGCAGCGCGAACAGTTCCTGAGTGGTGCTGCGGCGCGAGGCGTCGCACCGGAGACCGCGCTGCAACTGTTCGAGCTCATCGCACTCTTCGCGGGGTACGGGTTCAACGGCGCGCACAGCATCTCGTACGGGCTGATCGCGTACCAGACGGCGTACCTGAAAGCGAATTACCCCCGCGAGTACATGTGCGCGCTGCTCAACAGCAGGGCGGACAACTTCGACAAGCTGAAGCAGTCGATCCTCGATTCCCACGCGCGCGGGCTCGTCGTCCGCCCCCCGGATGTCAACCGGAGCGCATCGGCCTTCAGCCTCGGCGCTGAGGCGCAGGGCGAGATCCTTTACGGATTGCGACACATCAAGAACGTCGGCGAGCGCGTCGCGGCCGAGATCGTTGCTGAGCGCGAGGCGGCGGGACCGTTCACCTCGCTCTTCGACCTCTGCCTCCGAGTCGCGAGCCGCGACCTCAACCGCCGCGTCGTGGAGGCGTTGATTCGCAGCGGAGCGTGCGATTCGCTGGGTGAGCGCGGCGCCATGCTCGCGGTGCTCGACCGCGCCATCGATCGCGCCGCCTCGATCCGCCGCGAACGAGAGTCAGGCCAGACCTCGCTGTTCGGGGATACCGTCGTGCTGATCGAGCCGGTGTCGCAGCCGGCCGACGATCTGGAAGGCCGCGATGTCAACGGCCCGTTTGCGATCGCGGCCGATGAACGGCTGAGCTGGGAGCGCGAGTTCCTCGGGATGTATCTGAGCGATCATCCGCTTCGCAGGATCGCCGGCGAGCTGCAGCAGCGCGTTGACACGACCATCAACGAGCTCGGCGCCCATCTCGACGGTCTGATCGTGCAGGTGGGCGGCGCGATCAGGGACATGCGCACGTTCGTGCCGCGAAGGAGCACGACCGGGCAGCGGATGGCCGCACTCCAAATCGAGGATCTGACCGGCAGCGTCGAGGTGGTGGTGTTTGCGCGCGTCTTCGAGGAGTGCGTGGCCGTACTGCGTCCCGATGCGGTGATCGTTGTCCGCGGCAAGGTCGAGGCGGGGCGCACCACAAGCGGTGCGACGGCCACTCCGGCGGGTGAGGAGGAGGATCGTGTCGACCTCGAACCACCGCAGATCCTCGCTGAGGCCGTATACGCGTATGACGATCCGCGTCTTTCCGCCTGGCGGCGGGACAGCACGGTGCACATCAGCGTCAACGCCTCGCAGATCGCTGGCCTCGGCGCGCTCCGGCGCGCGCTCGAGGAGCATGCGGGCGATTGCCCGGTGGTGCTGCACGTGGACTCAGGCACGAGCGTCGACGAGATCACGCTCGCAGTCGACTTCGCCGTAGAACCATGTCCGGCGCTCGAGCGCGCCGTCGAGTACCTGGTCGGAGACAGCGCGTACCGCGTCGAGATGCGCCGGGCCCGAGCGCCAGAACGCGAGCGTACCGCCGCCCGGCGCTGACCGCCTCTGCCGGTCAGGGTCCGATCAGTAACCCGAAGACGATCTTGACCACGATGATCAGCGCGATGTACATGACCAGCGCAGCAATCGCCGGGTAGTCGATCGCGGCGGCCCCTCGGCCACGGTGGAGACCGGCGAATGGGGTCACCAGTGGATTGGTCACGCTCCGGACCATCTGCACCATCGGGTGCCACGGGTCGGCGTGGAACACCCCCAGGAGGACGCGGATGAAAACCAGGACAGCGATCGCGATCGCGATGTCAACCACCAACTGTTCGATGAGGGAGAGGATCTGCCCGCCCGGGTTGATGCCGTAGCCGAGGACGAGGTTCTGCAGGATTTGCGCGACGAAATAGATGACGACGATCGCGAGGATCGGCGAGAAGTCGATACCGCTGAAAGTCGGGAGGATGCGGCGGAAGGGCGCGAGGATCGGGTCGACGATGATGCGCAGCCAGCGGACCACCGGATGCCACGGGCTGAGACCAATCCAGGACACGGCAATCCGCGCGATGATCAGCACGGTCAAGGCTCCCTCCAGGAATCCGATGACCTGGGCGATGAACACTTGCGTCACCGAGCTGCGGCGGGCTCCTTGCCCGCGGCGGGTTCGTCCGGTGACCGCTTCTCAAACCGTGCGCTGGTTCGCCGCCAGAGCAGGTAGAGCAGGGGCACGCCGAGTACGAGCATCGCGATCGACGTCCACTGCGCCTCGCGCAGGCCGAGCGGGCCGGGCGGTTCACTCGCCCGGAATTGGAAGAGGATCAACTGGCTGATCGCGTAGAGCGCCACATACGTGATTGCGAGGACGCCGGGGCGCACGTTGCGTCGCACCAGCGCGTACAGAATGATGCCGATGGCGATGGTGCCCAGCCCCTCATACACAGCTGCGGGCTGGTACGCGATGCACTGCGCCCGGGTGCAGAGGCTGAAGCCCGTCTGCAGGATCGCATGTGGATTCGAGTACGCCGTCGCCCATGGCAGTGTGCTCGGTGCACCGAGGATGTCGCCGTTGATGACGTTGCCGATGCGCCCGATCGGCTGACCGACGACGGCGAAGAGCACGCCGCCGTCGAGCGCAAGCCACGGGTTGTACCCGTACCGCCACGCGAGGGTGGCGAGGGTCGCGAAGCCGACGATGATGGCGCCGAAGAAGGCCATCCCGCCCTGCCAGAAGGCAATGATGTTGATCGGGTGGAGCACGTAGTTCTGCCACAGGTTGGGCTGCTGCACCACGTAGTAGAGACGGCCACCGATGAGCCCGAAGATGATCGTCCAGACACAGATCTTCTCGGCGGCCGACTTCGGCAGCCCCCGTTTCACCGCGTACGGCAGCACGCCGAACCGATAGGCGACCAGGAACGCAACGGCATACATCACCCCGTACCAGTGGATCGGCAGGGGGCCGAGATTCAGGACCGGGTCGACGTTGACCGTGATGAAGCCGACGAGGCCGGGGCTAGCGGACACGGCTGCCATCATGCGGACTTCCGTCAGTGGCATGCACCTCGAGGACGCGATAGCCGCCCTTCGATCGGACACGTTCGACGCGATGGCCGAGGTCCGTCAGCCACGCTGCCAGCGAGTCGGCGCCGAGATGGCGCTGGACCACGAGGGTTGCCACGGCATCGGGCTCCAACCGCTCGATCCAGGTCAGGAGCAGCTCGTGGAGCGCCGGCTTGCCCAGGCGCACCGGCGGGTTGGAGTAGACAGCCGCGTACCTGATGCGCTCGGGGACCGCGCCGGGTTCGGCCGGAACCACGTTGCGGGCACCGGCCCGCTCGGCATTGCGTGCGCACAGGTCGAGCGCCCGGCGGTTGACGTCGACCGCCCACACCCGGGCGTCCGGATTGCGCAACGCCAGGGTGATGGCGATCGCGCCGTACCCGCAGCCGACGTCGACCAGCTCGCCCGGAGGTACGGCCGGCACGCTGCGCAGCAGGAGGTCGGTCCCGAAGTCGAGGTGGCCGTGCGCGAAAACGCCCCGGTCGGTGTCGAGCTCGAAGCTCAGATCCGGGAGCGTGACCCGGATGGTGCGCGGGCGCGAAGCGACCTTGGGATCGGGGGTGAAGTAGTGATCCTGGCTCACCATCGCAGGGTAGTAGGCTGCGGCGGTGAGCACCTGCGACGTGGCCGTGGTCGGCCTGGGCGCTGCCGGCGCGGCGACGCTGTACCAACTCGCCCGGCGGGGGGTCCGAGCCGTTGGCATCGATCGATTCTCGCCGCCGCACATCTACGGCTCGACCCACGGGGACACGCGGATCACCCGCGAGGCAA
>Ga0208219_1000878_pt1 | contig 10645 bp, 10 predicted proteins | sample NGESurshal072012_7_FD_184469 | JGI IMG/M metagenome (GOLD analysis project Ga0208219, IMG submission 184469) | Arctic peat soil microbial communities from Barrow, Alaska - NGEE Surface sample 53-2 shallow-072012 (SPAdes) | ecosystem: Environmental > Terrestrial > Soil > Wetlands > Peat ...
CAGGCACCGGTCGCCCCGTCGGCCCCGGCCGCTCCGGCCAGGCCGAGGACGCGCGCGGCGTTCTGCTTCAGGATCAGCGGCCGCACCTCGGGCTTGATCTCCAGGCCGGCGAAGTCCGCGAGCCACCGGTCAGGGGTAATGACCGGGTAGTCCGAGCCGAACAGCACCTTGTGCCTGAGCAGCCCGTTGGCCGCGCGCACGAGCTGCGGCGGGAAGTACTTCGGCGACCACCCGGACAGGTCGATGTAGACGTTCGCCTTGTGGGTGGCGATGGAGATCGCCGCATCCTGCCAGGGCACCGAGGGGTGCGCGAGCACGATCGTCAGGGCCGGGTGGTCGGCCGCGACATCGTCGATCAGCATCGGGTCGGAGTAGCGCAGCTTGATGCCCCGGCCGCCGGGCAGGCCGGCCCCGATCCCGGTCTGCCCGGTGTGGAAGATGACGGGCAGGCCCAGTTCCGCCGCCGCCTCGTACAGCGGGTAGTGCGCCCGGTCATCGGGCGCGAAGCCCTGCAGCGACGGATGCAGCTTGAGTCCCCTGGCGCCGGCCGCGGCCAGGTCGCGCAGCCGGGCTGCCGCCGATGCCCCGTCGTGCGGGTCCACCGACGCGAACGGGATCAGCACGTCGGCGTAGCCCGCCGCGCCAGCGACGATGGCCTCACTCGACAGCGCCGGATGCCCGGTCGCGGTGTGGGCGTCGATGGTGAACACGACCGCGGCGAGCCGGCGCTCGCGGTAGTACTCGGCGATCTCCGGCAGGCTCGGCGTCCGGTTCTGGGTCGCCTTGAAGTAGCGGGCGGAGGCGTCCATCAGCTCGCTGTCCAGCGAGCAGTGCCCGTGCCCGTCCGAGTCGACGTGCACGTGCGTATCGATCGCGTCGACGGCGCTCAGGTCGAGGCTCATGAAGTGCCCCCTAGCGTTCTCGTGTCCGGGCTCATCAGTATGGCTCCGGGAAGTGCTGCCCGACGGGCTGCACCTGGCCGGCGAACTGGCCGGGCCACGCGTCGGCAATCGCCGCCGCGCTCCACCCGCCGTCGGCGAACGCGACCGCGGCCTCGGCGGGATGTGACCACAGCGCCAGCCGGTCGCCGCCCAGCCCGATCGCCTGGCCGCTGATGTCGGCCGCGTCGGCTGAGGCGAGGAACACGATCAGGCCCCCCACGTCCTGCGGCGGCCCGAAGCTCAGCTCCCGCCGCGCGTAGGCAGGGATCGGATCACCGGCCCGGAGCGCGTCGACGTAGGGCTTGAGGAACGGCGCGGTCTCGGTCATTCCCGTGGCCGCCACCGGGATGACCGCGTTGACCGTGATGCTCGCGCGCGCGAGTTCCAGCGCCCAGGTACGCACCATCCCGACGATGCCGGCCTTTGCCGCGGCGTAGTTGGTCTGGCCGAAGTTGCCCACCTGGCCGGTGGGGGAGCCGATGCAGATGATCCGGCCGCCGCCGCCCTGCTCGCGCAGCTGCCGGGCCGCGGCGCGGACACAGGTGAACGTGCCGCGCAGGTGGACGGCGATGACCTCGTCGAAGTCATCGTCGGTCATCTTCCACACGACGGTGTCTCTCAGGATCCCGGCGTTGGTGACCAGGATGTCCAGGCGGCCGAATTCTGACACCGCCCGCTGGACCAGCGCCTCCGCCACCTCGGTGCTCCCGACCGCCGCGACCTGCGCCACCGCCCGGCCGCCGGCGTCCCTGATCGATCGGGCGGCGGCCTCGGCGACCTCCGCGTCCAGGTCGTTGACGATCACCGCCGCGCCGGCTTGCGCGAGCGCGCGGGCGTAGGCCAGCCCGAGCCCGCGACCGCTGCCGGTCACGACCGCCACCTTCTGGTCCAGCACCTTGTGCTCCAGCACCGGCCGCTCCGCGTCGGCTGGGGTCATCGGTTCCTCCTCCTGCACGTGCCACGGTCAGGCGTCCTCCGCCAGCGATTCCTCATTCATCAGCGTCGCACCGCCGGTTCCGCCGATGGCGAGCAGGGCGAGCGCCGCAGCCGCCAGCGCGCAGATCCCGACGACGACATAACCGAGAGAGTAGGCATGGTCGGCGCGCGTGGCCGGCGCGCATGTCGTCCCTGGGGGCGTTGAGCGAAGTAATCAATGACCTCCACCGTCACGGAGCAGTCGAGTTCGGCTGACGTGAACGGTGCCATACCGCACGCGTTACGTACAGGTTTCCTGATGATTTTTTCCGCCAGAAATCCTGATCCGCCGGGGCAGGATCGGGGTCATCATGGGCATCGCGACGATCAGCGCGGGGGGCGATCGGCGAGGTTGGCCCGGCACACGGACAGGCTGCGCCGCAGCTCAGCAGCCTGCGCGGGCGTCAGGCCGGACAGCATCTGCTCCTCCAGGGCGATCACCTTGCCCCGGTAGCGCCGCAGCAGCGCGCGGCCGTCCGCGGTCAGCGCCAGCACCAGGCGGCGCCGGTCGGCCGCATCACGATGCCGCTCGACCAGGCCGCGCTCCTCCAGCGCGTTCACCATGTCCGCCATGGTCTGCGCGGTCACGAAGGAGTTCCGCGCCAACTGCGCCGACGACAGCCCGGGACGACGCTCGAGCACCGTCAGCGCCGTGTACTGCAAGGCGGTCATCCCGATCGGCCGGAAGATCTCGTCGAGCCGCGCCCGGCTCGCCAGCTCCACCTGCTTGTTGACGTACATCAAGGTGGGCTCGGGCGCTGGGCGGGGCGCGTCTTTCCGCGCGGACTCGGCCGCGGCCCCGGGACCCGCCGCCGCCCCGGGACCCGCCGCAGCGTCGGCAGCGGCCTTCTTCGCGGAGCGTGCCACGGGTTCATCTCCCCGGATCGATCTTGTTCTGCCCAGTGCACCAGCGCGAACAGTCTGCCAGCAACGCGCCGGCACCGGAGAGCGCAGGAATCCTGTCCAACAGGAAACCTGTACATCGCGCGGCACCTATGAGACGGTCAGGCCCATCAGGGAGCCCGCCTCCAGGGCTGACCGGATCGATGTTCTCGAAGGAGAGGATCTCGGATGCGCCAGCGACATCTGTTCCGCACCCTCCGCACCCTCATCGCCGCCGCCGCCGTGACGTCCGTCGTGGCTGCCGGCGCGCCAGCGGCCGTCGCGGCAGCCGGCGACACCAGCACGCACTACACGGGCTCACTCGCCGATGGCGCGAGCTGGGTCGCGGACGTTCCCGCATCCTGGAACGGCACGATCATCCTGTACAGCCACGGGTTCGGCCCGCTGAGTGCGCAGGATGCCCCCGACCCGGCGACGCAGGCCGACCTGCTCGGCCTCGGCTACGCGCTGGTCGGCTCGTCCTACTCCGGTTCGTCGTGGTGGGCACTCGCCTCGGCCGCCCGGGACCAGTTCGCCTCGCTCGCCGCGGTGGAGCGCCGCACCGGCCGCCCCCGCGCGACGATCGCCTGGGGCGAGTCGATGGGCGGCCTGGTCAGCGCCGAGGAGACCCAGGACTCCCGGGGCCGCATCGACGGGACGCTCACCACCTGCGGCCTGGTTGCCGGGGCGCTGAGTCTCAACAACTACCAGCTTGACGGCGAGTACGCGCTCAACGAGCTGCTCGCCCCCGGCCAGCAGATCCAGCTGGTGCGCTACGCGACCGCCGGCCAGGCCGGTGCCGCCGCGACTGCCCTGGCCGCCGTGGCGGCCGGAGCACAGTCGACCGCGGCGGGCCGCGCGCGCATCGCCCTGGCCGCCGCGCTGCTCAACGAGCCGACCTGGTACAGCGGAGCCGCGCCGCCAGCTCCGACCGACTATGCCGCGCAAGAGCAGCAGCAAGCTGACGAGCTGAGCAACTTCGTGCTGCCCTTCATCGTCTCGGCGCGCTACCAGATCGAGCTGGCCGCGGGCGGCAACAGCTCCTTCACCCAGGGTGTCAACTACAGCCGGATCCTTCGCCGCAGCAGCTACCTGCCCGAGGTGAAGGCACTGTACGGAGCCGCCGGCCTCAGCCTCGGCCACGACCTGTCCACCCTGACCCGGCACGCTGACGTGACGGCCGATCCGAGGGCGATCGCCATCCTCGCCCGGACCTCGATGGTCACCGGTCACCTGTCCGTGCCCGAGCTCGACATCCATACCATCGACGACCAGCTCGTCCCGATCCAGCAGGAGAACTGGTACCGCCAGCGCGTCATCCGGGCCGGGTCGTCGTCCCTCTTCCGGCAGGCCTTCGTCGACACGACCGGGCACTGCAACTTCCAGCCCGCCGGTTACGTCGCCGCCCTGCGCGCCCTCGAGCACCGGCTGGACACCGGCCGCTGGGGTGACGTCACCCGGCCCGGCGCCCTGAACGCCGCCGCAGCCGCCACCGGCCTCGGCTCGTTTGACCCCTACCTCCCCTTCAGGCCGCCCGCGCTGGTCAACGCCCGCTCCTGAGATTCTCCTCCGGGCGGTCAGGCCGGGCGGTCAGGCCGGGCGGGCGGTGACGAGGCGGAGGGCGCCGACGAACTCGGGCTGGGAACGCAGCGCGCCGTAGTGGCGGTCCCAGTCGCCGGACTCCAGGTCGCGGCGGAGCCGCCCCACCGACCGGTCGGCGGTCGCCGAGTCGACAAAGCCCCAGGCTGACTGGGACTGGCGCACGGCCGGGTCGAGGAACCGCTCGGGCCGGGCGTAGTACGCCTCGGTGAACCCGTCCACGCAGTCGATCGGCACCGGTACCGGCGTGACGGCGCCGACCCCGCCCAGGACCGCCCGGATGCGCTCGATCGCCGGATAGCGCTGCCGCTCGGCGGTGATCAGCTGGCGGGCGCCAGGTGCGCCGGGCGCTGGCGGCGCATCGCGGCCGACGGCTCGACCGCGGCGACCAGCCGGCCGGCGGGTTCGTACGATCTGGCGCCCGCGCCGACGTTGACCACCGACCAGGCGTCACCCAGGGCGGCATGGACATAGGCGGCGATCCGCGGGTCGGTGCGCCGCGCCACGGCATACCCGCCGCCGGCCGCCTCGTAGTCGAAGTCCCCGGCGACCCTGGGCCGCATGCGCATGCTCCTTCGCATCGGCCGTATCGCGTATCGGGCGCATCGGGCCGCACGCCCAGTCTAGCTTCGCGGACACGGTGTGGGAGATGGCCGGGGCACTCATGCTTGTCCTGGGAGGACCCGGATATCGGTGTATTGGTTAAGGCCGTCGGCTCCGTGATGCTGGGAGCACCGACTTGGGGGGGCTGGTCACCCGGCATGGCGATCAGCGAACCGCAGGAGGCACTGACTGCGACAGGTTAGGCATGAGGCAGTCAATGCGCGCTGAAGCCGATGATGTCGCGCTGCTGCGCGGTATAGCGGGCGGCGATGAGCGAGCGCTTACTTGCCTCTACGAACGGCATGCTGGCTGGCTGCTGGCCCGGATGAGCCGCCGCTGCAGCCAGGCTGACACCGTCGATCAGGCCCTGCAGGACACTTTTCTCGCCGTATGGCGCCAGGCGGGCCGGTACCGAGGCGACGGCGACGTACCCGCGTTCATCTGGGGAATTGGCGTGCGGCGGCTGGTCGACGCGATCCGCCGAGACAGGTCGGCCACGCGGACCGTGCGGGCTGCCTGGCGACGGCCAGCCGACGAGGAACTGGTCCGGTCGGCTGAGGAGGAAGTTCTGCTCGGCATCGAGCACGGGCGGCTCGGCGAGGCGCTGGCGAGGCTCTCACCCGAGCTGCGTACCGCCATTCAGGCAACGGTGCTGGATGGCCTGACCTGTGCGGAGGCCGGAAAGCTACTCGGCGTTCCGGCTGGCACGGTGAAGTCTCGCTGTCACCGGGCGCGGATCGAGTTGCGGGAGGCACGCTATGAGCGCCGATCCGATGCTCATGCGACGGACCGTGCGCCATCCAGGCGGAAGCAATGGCGCAGTCCGCGCCGGACGGGTCAGCTGGCGGGTCGTCGCGCTGGCCGGACGGGCCGAGGCGGCGCGGCTGTGCCGCAGTCCGCTGGTGCTGACCGGCCTGGCGGTCGCGGCTGGCCTGATCTGGTGGAACAGCCGGACCATGGTCCCGCAGTGGTGGGTCTGGGATGTACAGATCGGCAGCATCCTGCTGACAGTGGCCGGGGCGGTGCTGGTCAGCGCTCAATTCGCGGCCGGGCGTATCCGCCGGGATGGCGCGACGCAGTTGTATGACAGCTACCCGGCTACGGCGGCTGCCCGGTCGGGAGCCTACCTGCTGGGGGCGGCCGGGCCGCTGGTGCTGGCCGTGGCGCTGACCGGCGCGGCCGTCATCTGGCTGGACCTGCTCGGTCCGGTCGGCGCGCCCCGCCCGGCGGTGCTGGCCCAGGGGCTGCTGCTGGTCGCCTTGGGCGGAGCGATCGGCGTGGCACTGGGCAGGTGGCTGCCACACCCGATGGCCGGGATCCTTGCTGTCATCGTGCTCGGCGCGGCCGAGGCGGATCTGCTCCTGCCGTTCAGCGGGCCGGTGCACCTGCCGGGGCAAACCGCTTGGCTGTTCCCGTGGACTCAGCCGGTCGTCCTTCGCTGGCTGCCCGGGCCGACGCCGCTGATCCCGCCGACTGCGCATCTGGCCTGGCTCGCCGCCCTGACCGCCCTGGGAGTCCTAGCCGCGCTCTGGCGCTCTGCTCGGGGTCACCGGCTACCAAAGCTCACCGGCCTGACCGCCCTGGCCGCCGCCGGATGTCTCGCCCTCGCCGGGTGGAGCGGCTGGGCGCAGACGCGCCCGGATGCCGGCGCGCAAGAGAGCCTCGCGTATCAGGCCACCCATCCGGCCCAGTCGGAGCAATGCACCAGCCTGCAGCGAGTCCGGTACTGCGCCTACCCAGGGTTCAGTCATGATGTCGCACGCTGGGCGGCTGTCGTGACTGGCGTGGCTGGCCGTTTGCCCGCCCGCCCGGCCGAGACTCTGGTGGTTCGCCAGCTGGTGGACGTCGATTATGTCCAGCCGAACTTTGCCGATGGGTATCCGTCGGCCGCAGCCGCTCAGGACGGGAGCGGCCTGCAGCTCTCGGCCAATATCGCCAGGTTCGTCTTTGCGGAGGACAGTGACCCGCACCTGATCTCCGGATCAAGCGTTCCACCGGTTTACGTGGACATCAACTGGGGTGCGGGTAGCACGGCCAGCTCTTATCAGCTAGTCCTTGCCATGCAGGCCGCCTGGTGGATAGCCGGGCTACCGACCACCTGGCAGCGCAGCGTGTCTTACAGTTGCGGCCCGAACTGTAGCACCCAGGCCCAGATCTCCTGCCTGCCCGTCGGCCAGGCCCGGGAGGCAATCGCGCTGTGGCTGGCCGCCACGGCGACACCCGCCACCCGCCCGGCGTTCTTCTCCTGGCTCCGAAACGGGCCCTCGGCAGAGAAGGTCGGCCACGTCTGGATTTCGGCCTATGGTGATGCGTCAGCGTATGGATACCAGCCGGCGCTGCAGTTCACCAGTCAGGGCGCCGCCTTGGCCAGGGTGATGCTGCGGCTGCCAGAACAGCGGGTCACGGCCGCGCTAGCTACCGGCTGGCCTCGCTGGCTTAACCCGCGTGCCACCGACGCTCAGCTCGCCGCCGCGCTCGGCATTCAGCTGCCCGCGGTCATTCCGCCGCCCGGTGGATCGGCACTCAACCGCGGGCAGCTTGCCGACCCAGTGTGCCGATGAGCGCCCCGCGGCATGGTCGGCCGGGAACACTGAGATTCGCGGCTGCGGCCCCGCACCTAGCGCGCACGATGCCGTGGGGGGCCTTGCTGGCAGGCTGCATAGCAGGACTCGGCGTCAGCCTGGTGGCACATCAGTTCTCCAACCAGCCCCAGCAACCCGCAAATATCGCCCTGATCGCCCGTGCCGCATTCGTCCCGCTTGTCGTGGCTATCGCTTTCGTGGCTTCCGTCTCGCAGCGGGACCTCATTGCGGCGCTGCCCGCCCCAGCATGGCTAACCAACGCTGCGCACCTTACATTCGCGCTTCCCGCCCTCGGCCTTACTGCCTGGCTTCAGCTTGACCTCGCCGCCGCCGATCTTCAGCTCACACAGGGGCCTGGGAATCGGGGCAAAGCGTTCTCAGGCGGCAGGACGAGTATTAGCGCGGCCGTGCCCCATTTGCCGTGGTTGTCACTCATTGCCGAGCTGATTGCGTGGTTGGCCTTCGCGACCGGGGCTGCGGCCGTGGTCAGCCGGACGCGCTGGGCCGAGCTGGCCGGAGCTATCGGCGCCCCATCGGCGCTCGCGTTTGTCGGTGCGCTCGCCCTGACTCCGCTCGAGCTGTTCCCTGGTGATTTCACCGGACTGTCACTGGCGCAACGTGTCGCCTGGCTCAGGTCCGATTGGAGCTGGTGCGCGCTGGGACTGGCGGCGATCGTCATCACCTGCTGGGCGTGCCGCGACCCGTGGCGAAGATTAACCCGTCGTCTAGCCCGGCCGCTGGCCCGGCGAGCCAGATCGGCGCCGACCGGGACTTGACCAGCCAGGGCAGCAGAGATCCAACGATCCGGTGAGCTCGACGCCACGAGCGAGGTACCGGACTAGCTGGCGCGGCTCTGCGCCTCGCTCACCGAGCATCGCCCGGCCGATGGCCTTCCCGCCAGCTGGCTGGTGCGTCTATCTCCGCGCTATGCCCGGATGGTGGAGCTACAGCCAGGATCGCCGCCGCAAGTGGTCCCCCCCTGTCGGTCCATGCCGAAGACGACGTCGGCGGGACGTACCTGAGTATCTTCGGCGGCAGCACCGGACACGGCGACCACGAAGAACTCACCCTCAGCTTCCTGCCTCGTCTCGACCCGCTCGCTCGTGCCCTGAAGCTGGTGTTCAGTACGGCAGCTGAGGAGGTTGCCGTTGATCTCACTCTCGCATCTAAGGCCGAGTCGTAGGTGTAATCAGGCTGGCCTGCGCGTCAGGAATCGAAGCCCCAGCGCAGTATCAGCCCGACTCGGCCGTCTTCTTGATCGCCGCGAGCGTCGCCGGGATGCCCGTGCGGGCGCTCTCGGCCCGGTCGGCGATCTCCGCCGGGGCGTCGGCTCCGTACCGCTCCTCGAACCGGGCGAGGCCGGCGGGCAGGAACTCCCAGGACTCCGTCACCTGGGTGCCGCCGTCCACCGGGGTGAACGTGTAGCCCCAGCGCACCCAGGCGCCGCCGACCGCGAACGCGAACTCCCGGCCGGGATCGGCCGCCACCACCTGCGAGCGCGTCTCCCAGGTTCGCTCGGGTGTCTGGTTCCGGCCGGTGAACCAGGCGCCCGCCTGCGCGCTCGCCCCGTCGTCCCACCAGCAGGCCGTGCAGACCGGGCTGAACTCGCCCATCCGGGTCACGTCCGCGACGATGTCGTACAGGTCATCCGCCGAGCGCGCGATGACGACCGACTCTGAGTAGCTGAGATCATCCACCAGCCCATTATTACTGATCGCGCGCACCCTGCTCACGAGAGCCTAGCCAGGTACCGCTCGAGCTTCTCGCGGTTTTCCACGCACGACTCGCGCGCCCGCTCCTCCCACGCGAACACGCAGACGGTGGCGATGCCGTCGAACCGGATCCGGGCCAGCGTGGCGAAGAAGTCGTCCCAGTTGACCTCGCCCTGGCCGATGTCCAGGTGCTGGTGCACCCGCGCCGTCGAGCCCGGCGGGTTGACGATGTAGCGCAGCCCCGAGGACGCGGTGTGGTCGAAGGAGTCGGCGAGGTGCACGTGGGTGAGCAGGTCCCCAGCGTACTCCATGATCTCCACCATGTTGCCGCCCATGTGGAAGGTGTGCGGCGCGCAGTACAGGAACGACACGTTCGGCGAGTTGATCCCGCGGATCAGGTCGACCGCGGTCTTGCCGTCCTCCACGAAGTCGTCCGGGTGCGGCTCCAGCCGCAGTTCCACCCCCTCGCGCTCGAAAATCGGCAGCAGTTCCTCCAGCGATCGCCAGAACTGCGCCTCGCTCCGGCTCGCCGCCTCCGGCCGCCCGTTGAACTCGGAGTTCATCACGGTGCAGCCGAGCTCGACGGTCAGCTCGATGGCCCGCTTCCAGTACCGCACCGCGGCCTGCCGCTCGTCCTCGTCCGGCCCGGACCAGCGGTACAGGGGGAGGTGCGAGGCGACCCGGACGCCCGCCGCGTCCAGCTCAGCCTTGAACCGGCTGACCCGGCCGGAGTCCGCCCGCGGATGGAGGAAGAACGGAGTGAAGTCCTCGCGGGGTGACAGCTCGATGTGCTCATACCCCAGGTCAGCCACCACGCCGGGCAGTTCCAGCAGCGGGACGCCGCGCAGCATGTACGGGTCCAGCGCGATCTTCATGTCGGCGGGCTCCTACTGTTCGCCCAGGTAGCCGCGCTGGCGGCGCTTGGCCTGCTCGTATTCCTGGCGGGCCTGCCGGGTGCTGTCCAGGGCCGCGGTCTGCGCGACCGGCACGTCCCACCAGCTCTCCGACGACGGCACCGGGGCCAGCGGGTCGGTCTCGATGTAGACGACCGTGGTCCGCTCCGCCGCCCTGGCCTTCCGCAGCGCGACGCGGAACTCCTCGATCGTGGCGGCCCGCAGCACGTCCGCGCCGAGGCTCTGGGCGTTGGCGGCCAGGTCGACCGGGAGGTAGCCGCCGTCCAGCATCCCCGAGCCGGAATTGCGATAACGGTAGCTTGTCCCGAATCTTTGTGAGCCCACACTCTGCGACAGGGCGCCGATGCTGGCGAAGCCGTGGTTGTCGATCAGCACGATGACGAGCTTGATGCCCTCCGCCACCGCCGTCACGATCTCCTGGGCCATCATCAGGTAGG
>Ga0208219_1000879_pt1 | contig 10637 bp, 13 predicted proteins | sample NGESurshal072012_7_FD_184469 | JGI IMG/M metagenome (GOLD analysis project Ga0208219, IMG submission 184469) | Arctic peat soil microbial communities from Barrow, Alaska - NGEE Surface sample 53-2 shallow-072012 (SPAdes) | ecosystem: Environmental > Terrestrial > Soil > Wetlands > Peat ...
CATCGAAAAAGTTAAGCGGAACCCCCCACCGAGGTCCCGCGCCCAAGAGCGCCAGCATCGCGACCGCCCCGAGAGCGACCGTTATCGTGAAGCCGGTGACTGATCGGACTTTCGCCAAATTTACGTTTCTGAAGATCGATCCCGCCTGGCGCCGCCGCGACGCCAGCCTGCGCGCAACCGACAAGCAGGAGTTCCTCGCCGCCTGCGAGGACTTCGCCGCCGACCGCTCGCTGCGCGCCTACTCAACCATAGGCACGCGCGGCGACGTCGATCTGGTGCTGCTGAGCCAGAGCCCCAACCTCGACGACCTCCACACCTTTCACGTCGTCCTCGGCCAGAGCGGGTTGGCGAAATGGGCCGACACCCCCCACTCCTTCCTCTCGATGACCAAACGCTCCCCCTACTCCGAGGAGCAGGCCCGGCCCGAGATCTGCGTCTCCGACCGCAAGTACCTCTTCCTCTACCCGATGGTCAAGCAGCGCCGCTGGTACGGGTTGCCGGCGGAGGAGCGCGGCCGGATCATGAAAAGCCACATCGAGGTCGGCCGCCGCTACCCCGAGATCACGATCAACACGACCTACTCCTTCGGCATCGACGACCAGGAGTTCGTCGTCTGCTTCGAGGGTGACGACCCGGGGATGTTCCTCGACCTAGTCAACGAGTTGCGGCCGACGGAGTCCAGCGAGTACACCGAGCGCGAGACGCCGATCTTCACCTGTGTGGCAATGTCGGTGAGCAGGGCGCTCGACGCGCTTGACGGCGCTGCCGCCGTCGCCGCGGCTCACGCGGGCTGAAACAACCCCGTACACAAGACCCGAAGGGGCGTATGGTGTTTGCCGGAGGCGGGGGCTTCCGATGCTCAAACCGGTCCTCACGTACGCGATCGACCACGACGACCGGCTCGTCAAGGTCGACGAGGGCTACTACCGCTTCGGCGAGGAGCATGGCTGGGACGAGGTGGGCGCCAGCCTCGGCCGCTCACTCTGGGATTTCGTCGCCGGGGATGAGTTGAAGAAACTGCAGCGGATACTGCTGCGGCGGCTGCGCAGCGAGGTCCGCAGCGTCGAGTTGCCGTTTCGCTGCGACGGCCCGGACGTGCGGCGGGAAATGAACCTCCGCATCGTCGCCCACTCGTCGGGGCGAGCGGTGTTGTTCGCGGCGTTCATGTGGGCCGAAGAGGCACGCGACACCCTCCAACCGATGCTCGATCCAGCCGCTCCGCGTAATGACGAGACCCTGACGATGTGTGGCTGGTGCGACCGCTTCCGGGTCGACGGCGAGTGGGTTGAGATCGAGGTCGCCGCGGCACGGCTCGGGCTCTTCCAGCGTGTCGAGCTGCCGGCGATCAGCCACGACATCTGCGCCGATTGCAGCCAGATGCTGCTCGCCGCCTGAGCAACTTCGCGCCGTTCCCTATTCTTCCGCGTTCCAATGCCTCAGATCGGAACACCTGAGAACCCACTTCGAGTTGCCATCGTCGGCGCCGGGCCGTCCGGCTTCTACGCGGCCGAGCACATCCTCAAGGGCGAGGACAGCCACGCTCAGGTCGACCTCTTCGACCGGCTCCCCACCCCGTTTGGCCTTGTCCGCGGCGGCGTCGCCCCCGACCATCCCAAGATCAAGTCGGTGATCCGCGTCTATGAAAAAACCGCGGCGCGCGAGGGTTTCCGCTTCTTCGGCAACGTCAAGGTCGGTCACGACATCGAGGTTGAGGACCTGGAGCGGCTCTACCATGCGATCGTCTTCACGGTCGGCTGCGAGACCGACCGCCAGCTCGGAATTCCCGGCGAGCACCTGCCCGGCAGCCACGCGGCCACCGCCTTCGTCGGCTGGTACAACGCCCACCCCGATTACGCGGAGGAGGATTTCGACCTCTCCTGCGAGCGGGCGGTCGTGATCGGCAACGGCAACGTGGCGATGGACGTCGCCCGGATGCTGGCGCTGACCGACCACGAGCTGCGCCAGACCGACACCGCCGACCACGCGATCGAGATGCTCGACCGCAAGAAGATCCGCGAGATCGTCGTCCTCGGCCGCCGCGGCCCGGTCCAGGCCGCCTTCACCAACCCCGAGATCCGGGAGCTGGGTGAGATGGAGGACGCCGACGTCATCGTCGACCCCGCCGATGTCGAGCTGGACGCCGCCAGCACCGCCTTCCTCGAGTCAGACGACGCCGACAAGACGACGCGGGTAAACGTTGAGATCCTGCGCGATTTCGCCGGCCGTGAGCCCGAGGGCAAGAGCCAGCGGATCGTCCTGCGCTTCCTCGCCTCCCCGGTCGAGATCCAGGGCGACGGCAAGGTCGAGAAGATCGTGATCGGCCGCAACGAGCTGGTCGAAGAGGACGGGACGCTGCGGGCGCGCGACAGCGGCGAGCGCGAAGAGCTGGAGTGCGGGCTGGTGCTGCGCTCGGTCGGCTACACCGGGATCCCGATCGAGGGCGTCCCCTTCGACGAGAAGCGTGGCCTGATCCTCAATGACGGTGGCCGCGTGCTCGACTCCCACGACTCTGGCCACAAGGTCGGCCACTACACGGCAGGCTGGATCAAGCGCGGCCCCTCGGGCGTGATCGGCACCAACAAGAAAGACGCGCTGGAGACGGTCACCCACCTGCTCGCCGATGTCGAGTCCCAGACCTTGCTCAGCCCCGAGAGCCCCGACCCCACCGCGATCGAGGAGCTGCTCGCCGAGCGCAACGTCCGCTACGTCACCTTTGAGGACTGGCAGGCGATCGATCAGGCCGAGGTCGGCCGCGGCGAGCCCCACGGGCGGCCCCGGGTCAAGTTCGTCCGGGTCGAGGAGATGCTCGGCACCCTGGGCGAGAAGGTCCCCTAGCTACAAAGCGCGCTGGAGGAAGTCGACCTGATCGACGGCCATCCGCTCGAAGGTCTCGCCGAGGAAGGGGTCGAAGTGGCCGCCGGGGTAGCGGCGCAGCTCGCCGCGCGGGGCGCTCGCCGCGACCTCGATGCCGAGGGCGGGCGGGTTGATGTCGTCCTGCTCGGTGATCGCGTAGAGGATCGGGCAGGCGATGCGCGGCGCCTTCTTCTCTAAGCGATAAGGCGGGGCAAGCACGGCACGGGCGCAGAGCTCGTTTCGCCATGACGACTCCGTCGGGGTGATCGAGGCGAAGCCCGGGGCGGAGTCGGGGCTGTTGAGGACGGCGACCGACCCCGGCGGCCCGGCGGCCGGGATCCGGTGGGGCTCGGCATGGCGCAGCGCCCGGGCCGCGTCGCGAAGGCCGGCGGCGGCGAGCCTGAGCGGATGGGTAGGCCCGGCGATATGGGCGAGACTGCGGAGGCCGTTGACGACGGGGACGACGCAGATCGCCGCGGCGATGCCCGGCTCGGTCAACGCCAGAGACTGGACGTGCCCACCTCCCAGCGAGTAGCCCCAGAGGGCGATCCGGTTCGGGTCGACGGCGCCGAGCCTGCGGGCAAAGGAGAGCGCGGCGCGGAAGTCGTCGCGCTGACGACCGGCGTCCATCAGCCCCCGCGGCTCACCGGCGCTGTCGCCGAAATGGCGATAGTCGAAGGCAAGGACGGCGACTCCCGCCGCCGCGAAACGCTCGCCGAATGCGTCGAGGCCCTGATCGCGAACGCAGGAGAGGCCGGAGCCCATCACCACGCAGGGGGCCGGGGCGCCGGCAGCCGCGGGACGGTAGAGCCAGGCCGCGCACTCGTCGCCGCCGGAGCTGAAGCGAACCTCCTCCCGTCCCATCGGACGATCCTAGCCTCGGCTCGACTCATACAATCCGCGCCATGGCAGACCTGACCGAGCTGAAGACGATGATCGAGGCGGCGCTGCCCGGCGCCGCGGTCGAGGTCAGCGACGAAACGGGCGCCGGCGACCATCTGCGGGCGACGGTCGCAGCAGCCCAGTTCGAGGGCCTCTCACGGATCGACCAGCACCGCCTGGTCAAGGCCGCGGTCAAGTCGCGCTTCGACGACGGGACGATCCACGCGCTCTCGGTCAAGACCGCGGTTCCTTAACGACGAATACCGTCCGCAGGAACCGCGGGACAAGGGGACCGATGTTGCGGCTCTCTACAATCCACGCATGGCCGACCCAGAGCTGAAGTCCAAAGTCCAGGAGCTGATTGCCGCCAACCCGGTGCTGCTCTTCATGAAAGGCACGCCGGAGATGCCGCGCTGCGGCTTTTCGATGCGGGTCGTGCAGGTGCTCGACCAGATCGACGTCGAGTACGGCGCGATTGACGTCCTCCCCGCCCTGCAGCCGCTGCGCGAAGTGACGGCCGAGCTCTCCGACTGGCAGACCTTCCCCCAGCTCTATGTCAAAGGCGAGTTGCTGGGCGGCGCCGACATCGTCGAGGAGATGTTCGATTCCGGCGAGCTGGCCGAGGCGCTCGGAGTCGAGCAGCCCGAGGCTGTCGCGGTCACACCGACCGGGCCACCTGCCCAGTCACCCCCGCTGCAGATCGAATAGCTCGCGCGAGCGGGGCTAGGCGACTGCGCCCTCGGGCGCGTCCTCTTTCACCTGGAAAGAGGATCCACAGCCACAGGCGGCGACGACGTTCGGGTTGTTGACCTGGAACCCGGCGCCCTGGAGGCCTTCGATGTAGTCGACCTCCGAGCCGAAGACAAACTGCATGCTGACCTTGTCAACGACGACGGCGACGCCGTCGACCTCGAAGACGTTGTCGTCCTCCTTGGCGCGGTCGAAGGCGAGCGCGTACTGGAAGCCGCTGCAACCGCCGCCGCGAACGGCGACCCGCAGCGCCTGCTCTCCCGCGTCGGCCTGCCCTCCAAGCAGCTCACCGATCTTTTCGGCGGCCTTGTCGGTGAGGGTGATCGCTGCTGTCGGAGTCTCAGTCACTTCATTAAGTGTAGCCAGGCCACGGCGGCAGCCGACGCCTTGGGCGTCTTTGACAGAATCGAAGCACCTTGAGCTCTGGCCGCCAGACCGCTGTTGTCGCCGACTCGACCGTGTATCTCCCGGCCAAGCTCCAGAGCGAGCTGGAGATCGCGACGGTCAGCCTCTACGTCTCGATCGACGGCGTGCAGCAGCCGGAGTCCGAGATCACCGACTACCCGGCTTTCTACGAACGGCTGCGGGCCTCCGAGAGTGGCGCGACCACGTCGCAACCCTCGATCGGCGACTTCATCGCCGTCTATCAGCCGCTGCTCGACGCCGGGCATGACGTCGTCTCGGTCCATCTCTCGGCCGGAATCTCGGGGACCTGCGAGGCGGCCGGACAGGCGCGCGAGCGGCTGATCGCCGAAGGCAAGGGCGGTGAGCGGATCCAGGTCGTCGACTCGCGCTCCGCCGCCGGCGGCATGAGCCTGGTCGTCGTCGCCGCGGGCAACGCCGCGCTGGCCGGCCTCGACGGCGACGGGGTCGTCGCCAAGGCCGAGGAGGCACGTGAGAACCTGAAAATCTGGTTCGGGCTTGACACGCTCGAGTACCTGCGGCGGGGTGGCCGGATCGGTGGCGCCGCCGCCTTCATCGGCTCGGCTCTGCAGATCAAGCCGATCCTCACCTTCGAGGAGGAGGTGACGCCGGTGGAGAGGGTGCGGACACGGGCGCGCTCGATCGAGCGGCTGCGCGACTACGCCCGCCAGCGCCACGGCCAAGGGGCCGACGCCTGGACCGTCCAGCACATCCAGAGCACCGACGCAGCCGACGCCCTTGCGGCCGACTGCCGCGAGATCTTCGGCTGCGAGCCGATCTTTATCTCCGAAGTCGGCGCCGTGCTCGGCGCCCATGCCGGCCCGGGCATGCTCGGCGTCGGCAGCACCACCCGCGCCGCGCTCAGCCTTTAGCTCGCCTCTCCCGCGTCAGCGGCGACGGCGCAGAGCCATGACGCTGACCAGGAAGCCCGCGGCGGCGGCGCCGACGATCAGCTCGGTGCGGTGCTCGCGGACCTGGCGGCGCCAGTCGGTCAGCTCGGTGACGCGCCCGCGCAGCGCTTCGACCGAGGTGCCAAGCTCGCGGCGGTGGGAGTCGATGTCGCGGCGGATCTCGGCTGAGCTGCGACCGGGCATGCCAACCGTGGAGGGCTTTGCCGGCTCGGGATGAGCGCTCATTTTTTCTTGCCCTCCTCAAGCATCGTCTTGGTCAGTTTCGCCTCTTCGATCGCCTGGGTGGGAACCGGCGGCGCCCCGGCCTGGACGGCGCGGTAGGCGATCAAGCCGGCGGCGGCGGCGATCAAGAGGAAGATCGCGGCCTCGACCAGGAAACCGGGCCAGGTCTTGCCGTCGAAGACCTCTTCGTTCAGCAGCCAGGCGACGCCGTCCATGATCAGGATCAGCGCCAGGAAGGCAAAGGCGCCGGCGGCGATGCCGACGACCGAGCCGCGCAGAAGCTTGGTGACTTTCTCGGTGACCTCGGCCTTGGCGAGCTCGAACTCCTCGCGGATCAGCGCCGAGGTCTTTTCGGAGACGTCGAAGACGAGCTCGCCGAGCGGCTTCTGGGAGGGATCTTTGGGCGGGGGTGTCGCGGCTGGCTCAGGCAAGGCGGTCCTTACTCCGGAGGCTCTTCGTTGAAGACGCGGCGCCAGACGATGGCGGCGATCCGTGTGGCGGCAATGCTCGCCAAAGCACTACTTGCCGCCAGCACCCCACTCCAAACCAATCTTTTGACGATCTCGTTGTCCATGGCCGCGACCTTACCTATCGTGGCTCAAGGCCGTCGCAGATCGTCGCCACGACAAGGTCTTTGGCCTGGTCGAAATCCGTTTCCGAGGCCGGGATGACACCGAAGATCCAGCCCGAGAGCAGCTGCTCGATCGCCCCGTAGAAGGACATCGAGGCAAACGTCGAGTCGATGTCGCGGCGGAAGGCGCCCTCCGCCTGTCCGTCGGCGACGATCTTCGCGATCGAGTCATAGGCGCGGCGGATCTCCGGCAGGTGGGTGTGGCCGAACGAGTTGGCGGCGCGGGTGACCTCGACGATGATCACCTTCATCAGCTCCGGGTTGTGACGGTAGGAGTCGATGATGAAGGCGGCGACCGCCTGCAGTTTGGCGCGCGGGGTGGCGCCATTTCGGTCGGTCTCCTCGATCGCGGCCAGCAGCAGCGACCAGCGCTCACTGAAGAGCTCGTTGAGGACCTCGTCCTTGGAGCGGAAGTAGTGGTAGACGAGCCCATAGGCGACTCCGGCCTCGTCGGCGATGTCGGAGACGCGGGTCGAGTGGAAGCCCTGCTGGGCGAAGACGTGGATCGCGGCGTCGAGGATCTGGCGGCGCTTGTCGACGGGCGGGGCTTTTGGGCTGGAGGCCATCAGGCACGCGCCTCCTGCAGCCGCGGCCAGGCGTAGGCGGCAGGGCGGCGGCTGGCGAGCGACGGCAGCGACTGGCGGACGCGCTCCTGCGCCGTGAGGTCGAGGTCGGCGGCGATGAAGCACTCCCCCTCGGGGGCGATCGCGAGGACATCGCCCCAGGGGTCGACGATCAGCGAGTGCCCATAGGAATCGAAGTGGGGCGGCGCCGCGCCGACCTGGTTGGGGGCAAGGAGGAAGGCCTGGTTCTCGATCGCCCGCGCCCGCAACAGGACTTCCCAGTGATCGCGGCCGGTGGCCGCCGTGAAGGCCGAGGGGACGGTGATCAGCCGGGCGCCGCGGACGGCGAGGATGCGGTGCAGCTCCGGGAAGCGGAGGTCGTAACAGACGGTGAGGCCGGCCATCAAGCCGCCGATCGGGGCGGTGACGATCTCCGTCCCCGCCTCCTCATGCTCGGACTCACGGTAGGAGACGCCGTCGACATCGACGTCGAACATGTGGATCTTTCGGTAGACGGCGATGTCCTCCCCGTCAGGGCCGATCAGCACCGAGGTGTTGAAGGCCTTCTCGGGCCCGCGCTCGGAGATGCTGCCGGCGAGGAGATGGATGCCGAGCTCGCGGGCCCAACCGCGGGCGGCGCTGAGACTGGGGCCGTCGAGCGACTCGGCGCCGGCGAGCAGCGCCTCCCCCCCGGCCAACAGGTTCCACTTCTCCGGCAGCCCGATCAGCTCGGCCCCGTCGGCGGCCGCGGCGCGCACGAGGCGCTCGGCGGCCTCCAGGTTTCGGGCCTTCTGATCTGTCGAGTTGAGCTGTACGGCGGCTACTCGCAACGCTTTCCTCTCGATCCCACAATGGGCATTTCGCTGGCTGACTGACCAGTCAATCGACGCGCTCAGTATAGGAGGAGCGGATGCGTTTACTCGCGCGCAGTGGGCCTAGATGCCCATCATGCGGGCGACGACGCGATCCCAGACCGGTGTCGGGATCACAATCTTGACCCGTGCCTGGATCTTGGCGTCGAAGCCGACCAGGTAGCGGGCGCGGGGCCGCCGGGCGCTGAGCGCATGCTCGACGGCGGCCGCGACCTTCTCCGGCGGGATCCCGCGCTCGCCGGTTTTTTCCATCAGCTTGCGGTAGCGCTCGATCGCCTTGCCGTAGAGAGCCTCCTGGCTACCGCCGGCGCGTTCGCCGATCTCGTCGGCCGCGGCGGTTCCCCGGCCCCAGATCGGCGTGTCGATCGAGCCGGGCTCGACGATCGAGACCGAGATGCCCCAGCGGCGCAGCTCCTGGCGGAAGGAGTCGCCGACCGCCTCCACCCCGAACTTGGCGGCGTGGTAGGCGCCGGTGAACGGAAAGGCGATGCGGCCGCCGATCGAGCTGATGAAGACGATCCGGCCCGCCGCGGCGCCGCGGATCAGCGGCAGCATGGCCTGCGTGACCGCCACCTGGCCGGTCAGGTTGACCTCGACCTGACGGCGGAAATCCTCGATCGGCATCGTCTCCAGCGGGCTGGGGATGGCGACGCCGGCATTGTTGACGAGGCCGTCGAGCCGGGCGCCGTCGAGCGCCGCGCCGATCCGCTCGGCCGCGGCGGCGATCTGGTCCGGGTCGGTGACATCGACCATGACCGCAGTCAGCTGCTCCGAGGCGTCGGCGCGCAGGGCCTCGGCGTCGGCCTCGCGCCGCACCCCGGCGAAGACGCGCCAGCCGGCGCGGTCGAGCCGCAGGGCTGTGGCCCTGCCGATACCCGTCGACGCACCGGTGACCAGAGCGGAAGACACAGCGCCAGGCTACCGCGCGTTCGCACTTTGTTTCGCATACCGCACAAAGTGCGAACTCATGACGAGCGCGTATCTCACATAACTGCATTGCACCCGGCCACCGGGGGGCAGGCGTAACCTTGGTGACGGTGACCGCGACCACAAGTGACGACGGAGAGCGCAAGCAGGTAACGGTGCTGTTTGCCGACGTGATGGGGTCGATGGACCTCGCCGAGCAGCAGGATCCCGAGCAGTGGCGCAAGATCATGCAGCGCTTCTTCTCGATCCTGGCCGAGGCGGTCGAGCGCTTCGACGGCACCGTCGACAAGTTCACCGGCGACGGGATCATGGCCGTCTTCGGGGCGCCGGTCGCTTATGAGGACCATCCGCGGCGCGCCTGCTACGCGGCGCTGCAGATGCTGGAGGACGTCTCCGGCTACGCAGCCGAGCTGCGCCGCGAGGCCGGCCTCAACTTCTCGATCCGGATCGGGATCAACTCCGGCGAGGTGGTAGCCGGGGCGATTGGAGAAGCGGGCGAGGGCGAGTACACGGCGATCGGGCACACGGTCGGACTGGCGCAGCGGATGGAGGCGCTGGCCGAGCCGGGCAAGGCCTACCTGACCGAGCACACGGCCTCGGCGGCGACCGGCTACCTGGCGCTGGAGGACCTCGGTGAGTTCGAGATCAAGGGGGCCAGCCGGCCGGTGCAGGTGTTCGAGCTGGCCGGAGTCGGCGCCGCGCGCTCGCGGCTCGACCTTTCGCGCGAGCGCGGCTTCTCTCGCTTCGTCGGCCGCGCCGCCGAGATGGACGTGCTCGAGGAGGCGCTGGAGCGGGCCAAGCAGGGCGAGGGCGCGGTCGTCGGCATCGTCGCCGAGCCCGGGATCGGCAAGAGCCGCCTCTGCCACGAGTTCGCCGAGCGCTGCCGCGAGGAGGGCATCGATGTCTTCGAAGCGCAGGCCCAGTCGCACGGACAGTCGATCCCCTTCATGCCGGTGCTGCAGATGCTGCGCGCCTACTTCGGGATCGCCGACCGCGAGCCGGAGCGGATCGCCCGTGAGAAAATCGCCGGCCGGGCGCTGCTGATCGACCCCGGGTTCGCCGACGAGCTGCCGCTGGTCTTCGACTTCCTCGGGGTGCCCGACCCCGGCCGGCCGGCGCCGCAGATGAGCCCCGAGGCGCGCCAGCGGGCCCTGGGTGGAGTCGTCTGCCGGCTGATCAACGCCGCAGACCGCCATCACACCGTGGTCACGGTGATCGAGGACCTGCACTGGATGGACGAGGGCAGCGAGTCGCTGTTGCGCGAGCTCGCGGACTCGATAGCCGGGACCAACACCCTGGCCGTGGTCAACTTCCGGCCCGAGTACACGCCCGGCTGGAGCGCCTCACCGACCTACCGCAGGGTCTCGCTGCAGCCGCTCGGGCCGAGCGACACCGGCGAGCTGTTGCGCGACCTGGCCGGCGAGGACCCCTCGCTCGACGGGCTCGAGGAGCTGATCCACGAGCGCACCGCCGGCAACCCCTTCTTCATCGAGGAGATCGTCCGCGAGCTGGCCGAGACCGGGCGCCTGGAGGGAGAGCGCGGCGCCTACCGGCTGGCGCGGCCGGTCGAGGACTCCGGCGTCCCGGCCGGTGTGCAGGCGAT
>Ga0208219_1000881_pt1 | contig 10614 bp, 14 predicted proteins | sample NGESurshal072012_7_FD_184469 | JGI IMG/M metagenome (GOLD analysis project Ga0208219, IMG submission 184469) | Arctic peat soil microbial communities from Barrow, Alaska - NGEE Surface sample 53-2 shallow-072012 (SPAdes) | ecosystem: Environmental > Terrestrial > Soil > Wetlands > Peat ...
CGGTTGGCGCCTCCTTTACCGCCTATCTGGGCTTCCCGCGAAGCGTGGCCGGCCTCGGGGTCGGCCACGGCCAGTCAGCCTCGCCCCGGCCGCTGTCATAGTGTGCTTGGTCGCCCGCCTGGCGGTGAGCTGCAAGGACGCCGCCCGCGAGCGGCTTCCCCGCCGGAACGGGGCAGCCAGGGGGCGGCCGGTCATGATGTAGGCACTGCCGAACGGCAGCTCACGGATGTCGGCATCGTCAAGGACTGCTCGAGCTGACTCCACGGCCGGTCGAATGCCTCGAAGCTCCGCGCGTAGGGAGGGTTCATCGACTGGCGTGCGCTCAGGATGGCTACCCGGGCTTGCTGCTGCCCAGCTAGGCCTGCGGTCGTTGTCATCATGCCGGCCACCCGGGGGAGGCCTCACCCGACCGAGCTGCTGTTGTGCGGCCATCACTACCGGGCGTCCGGCCAGGCTCTGGCTGCGGCCGGCGCGGACATCTTCAGCCTGGACGGCACACCCCTCACCGCGGGGACTTGGCCCGAGGCCGCAGCAACGGAGGATCCGGCTCTGGGGGCGGGTACCGGCGCGGCGGCGGACAGCCCGCGCCACGGCTGGTAACCGAGGTCCGGCGTGGTCGCGGGGCGGCTGGGCCGGCCTGCTGGATGAGGGAAGCGTTGCGGATGACGGTGCGCCGGCATGGTGATGTCGCGGCCAGCTTCGTGGTTCGCGCGGCCGTCGCAGCGCCGTCGGTGCATAACTCGCAGCCCTGGTATTTCTCCAACCGCGAGAGCGTGATCAGGCTGCATTCGGATCCGCGCCGCCAGCTGCCGCAGGCCGACCCGGCGGGAGGCGAGATGGTGATCAGCTGCGGGGCTGCGCTGTTCAACCTGCGCCTGGCCATGCGGCGGCTCGGGTTCGCCGCCGACGTCACCCTGCTGCCGGACCCTTCGCGCCCTGATCTGCTGGCCGAAATACGCTGGGGACGGCATGCACCGCCCACGCCTGGCGAGGTGGCGCTGTACCGGTCGATCCGGCTACGGCACACCCACCGCGGGTACTTCACCTCTGAGATGCCGTCCACGCTGGCCCTTGACCTGGTGCGCGTTGCCCGCCAGGAGCAGGCCGAGCTGAGCGTCATCTATGACACCGATCAGCGCCGCCGGCTGGTCGGCCTGATCCAGGCGGCCGAGTACACCGAGCGCACAAGCCCGGGGCTGGCCGCCGAACGCATGCGCTGGGCGCGGCCTCCGGGCGATCAGCGGCCCGATGGCGTGTCGCCGCGCACCTACCCGGCCCAGCCGGACGGGCTCCAGTTCCTTACCCGCGACTTCGCCTGCGGCGCCGGTTGGGGACATGCGGCGGGCAGCCGGCCGGACGGCCCGCACGCCCTGGGCGTGGTCGCGCTGCTGACCACCCGGGAGGACCGGCGGCTGGGCTGGCTGCTCGCCGGGCAGGCACTGCAGCGGGTGCTGCTGCACGCCGCGGCCCATGGGGTCAGTGCCGCGTTCCACACCCTGCCGCTCGAACTGCCCTGGACCCGGGAACGGATCCGCGCCGAGTTCACTGGCGGCGCGTACCCCCAGATGCTGCTGCGCCTGGGTCGCGGCAGTAGCCCGGCCGCCACCCGCGCCAGGCCGTCGCCGACACGCTCCGCGCGGAAAGCTACTCCGGGCAGGCGTTCGGCTCCACTAGGCAGTCGCGATGAGCTGAGTCGATGGCCCGGTGACGCAGGAACGCGACGGGCGCAGGAAGACACCGGCCGGCCTGGCGAGTGTGCCGGGCACCCGTGAAACAGGCTGGCGACCGGGACTTTTGGGCCCGGTGCCCCGGCTGCAGATGCCCCGCCCATGCAGGGAGAGGCCGTCAGCCGCCGCGCGGTCCGGGGTGCTCATGGGCCCCTGTGGTGAGGCAGGGAGTCATGATGAGCGATGCGTTGCAGATGAACCCGACGGGCATGGCGTGGGTGGGCGAGCACGAAACCCTGCGGCAGGCAGGCCACCGATGGGTGAACTCGGGCTGGGGACGCTGCCGGTCCGCAGGGACGACGGCCGGATCCGGGGTGTCCTCAGCCGGGACATGGTGATCGCGTGCATCGCCGAGGGCGGTGACCCGGCGAGCGTGACAGCGACAGACATCGCACAGCCCATGCCGTCTGCTGGCGATGCCCAGGCGGCTGACATCCTCGTGGAGCCTGACCTGGACACGGGGCAAGGCGCCGGTGCATCGCCTCGCGGAGGTCGCGGTCCTGGAAGGGCTGCCGGACAGGTTGTCGCGGCGGCGCTGCAGTCCTTGCCGCCGGAATCGCGGCTCCTGGTGTACCTCGCCGACGTCGTGGGGTTGGCATACCAGCAGAGCGCGGGGATCACTGGCCTCCCCGGGGACGCCGTAGCGGCGCAGCTGCACTGCGGCCGCCGCCAACTCCGCGCCCGGCTCGCTACCTGCGACCGGACGTCAGGCTGCCCTCACGATGGGTGACGGCCGTACCTACCCGCGGGTGAGCATCGTGGATGAGCGCAGCATGGCCGGTGCCCTGCAGTCCGCCGACGGCGATACCGGACAAGCAGGCCCGCCGGCGGGTAACGGGGAGAGTTCATCGCCCCTCCCCGCCGAACAGCGTCAGCCGCAGCCTCGGCGTCACAGTGGCACGCCGGTGCGTGTACCGACAGCCCCTGCACCGGCAGCCGTCTCGTGCGCCACAACGCGAAGAACCGGCGCGTGCCATACCCAGGCTCGTGTGCCTGCTCAGCTGCGGCGCCGGGCAAGCAGCAACTTGGGACTGGCGCTTCCCCTGCCAGGTGCCTCCGGCAGCGGCGGGCGCGGCCCGGGCCGCGGTCTTGGCTCGGGTTCCGGCTCCGGCTCCGGCCGCGGCAACGGCCGCGGTTGCGGCCGGGGTTCCGGCGGCGGTTCCACTGGTTCCGGCCGCCCCGGATCCGTCTGCGCGGGTTCTCCGGGCACTGGGGGTTCATGGGACGGATCTGCGGGCATCCGGAGATGATTCCCAGCCGGGCCCTTGCTTACCGCGGCGGCCGCTCAGCTCCCCCGGATCAGCACGGAGCATCCGGGGGAATCCCGCCGGGCTTTCGCGGCGGATCGGGGCGGGGGCTCAGCTGCTCCTAGGGCCGTCGGGGCGTGGCGGCAGGGGATGTTCGCGGGCCCATTTCTCGTAGGCCGCCACCGCGGTGGGCAGGGTGGGGAAGAGCCGTTCTGCGCCGATCTTGCTGGGCAGGCCGAAGGCTTGCAGCCGGGCCAGCAGGTCCTGCTTAACCCGCGCGAGCGCGAAGACGGTACCCGCGTTGGTGAGTTCTTCGCGGAGGGCGTCCACCGCCTCCAGGGCGGTGAAGTCGACCTCGACGTTTGCCTCGACGTTGAGCACGAACCAGCGGGCGCCGCCCGGCTGCTGGCCTGCGGCGGCCAGTGCGCGGCGCCGGAAATCGGCGGCGTTGGCGAAGAACAGCGGCGCGTCGTAGCGGTACACCACGAGCCCGGGGATGGTCTGCGCGTCCGGGTAGTCGTCTACGTCGTGCATGCCGGCCAGGCCGGGGACACGGCCGAGGACCGCGTCGTGCGGCCGGGCCACCCGCAGCAGCAGTTCCGCGACCGACAGGCCGATCGCGAGCAGGACGCCGTAGAGGATGTCGAACGCCAGGACCCCGGCGCATGCGGCGAGGGCCAGCAGCATCTCGTTGCGGCGGAAGGCGAGCAGCCGCCGGAACGCCTGGACGTCAATCAGCTGGATCGCGGCGTAGATGACGATCGCGCCGAGCGCGGCTTCCGGGAAGCGGGCCAGCACCGGCCGCGCGAAGAGCAGGACGGCCAGCGCAGATGCGGCCGCCGCCACCGAGTAAAGCTGGGTGCGGCTGCCGGCCGCGACGCCGATGGCGGTCCGGGTGGCGCTGCTACTGACCGGGAACCCGCGTAGCAGGCTGGCACCGGCGTTGGCGGCGCACAGGGCCAGCAGCTCCTGGTTGGGGCGGATTTCCTCACCGCGCCGCGCGAACGACCGCGCGGTCAGCACGTCATCGCTGAACGCGACGACTAGCACGCTGAACGCCGGCAGCAGCAGCTCCCGCAGGTCATGCGGGTGAAGATCGGGCAGCTTGGGGACCGGCAGGCCTGCGGGGATGGGGCCGACCACGCTGAGGCCACGATGGCGCAGGCCGAACAGCACGACGGCGGCGGTGGCCAGCAAGATGGCCAGCAGCGGGCCGGGAGCGTGCTGCCAGCGGGCGCGTACGAGGAAGAGGAAGGCCAGGACCGCCGCGGCGACGATGATCGTCGCCGGCTGGATCCGGCCGATGCCGCGAGTGAAGGAGATGACCTGGGCCAGGAAGCTTTCGCCGGTGACGGGCACGCCGGTGACCCGGGCGAGCTGGCCCGCGATCATGATCAGTGCTACGCCCGCCATGTAGCCGACCAGCACCGGCCGCGACAGCAGGTCCGCCACGAATCCCAGCCGCAGCACCCAGGCGACCAGGGACATCGCTCCGACCAGCAGGGCCAGCGTGGCCGCGAGCGCGGCGTAGCGCGCCGGGTGCCCCTTGGCCAGCGGACCGATCGCGATCGCCGTCATCAGCGCGGTCGTCGCCTCCGGCCCCATCGACAACGAGCGCGACGAGCCGAGCAGCGCGTAGACCACCAGGGCGGGCAGGGCCGCCCACAGCCCGGTGACCGCCGGCACTCCCGCGACCGTCGCGTACGCCATGACCTGCGGGACCAGGTAGGCCGCCACGGTGATACCGCCGATCAGGTCCCCGCGCAGCCACGCCCGCCGGTAGCCCCGCACCATGCCCTGCCCAGGGATCACCCCCGGTACCTACCCCAACTCCCGCCGTTGCCGCAGCGAACCACCTCCCTGGCCCGCCGCAAGGACGTGCCACCGGGTGCCCGGGTCGTTAGACCCCATGACGCAGGGGACTGCGACCCTGCAGGCCGGACGGCTGCTCTGAGACGCTTTACCTATGCGCACCGGGGAGTTGCATCTACACAAGCACCGGTCAGGCGAGGCGCCGCAGGGCGGACGCGCTCCGGACTTCATTGACTGGCGTGCGCTCAGGCTGGCTGACCGGTCGTGTTGCTGCGTGGCCAGGCCTGTCGTGATCGTGATCATGCCGCCCACCCGCGGGAGGCCGCACCAAACCGATCTGCTGTTGTGCGGCCATCACTACCGGGCGTCGCAGCAGGCCCTGGCAGCGGCTGGCGCGGGCATCTTCAGCCTGAACGGCACGCCCCTCACCGCAGACATCTGGCCGGAGGCCAAGACGGTGCGGGATCCGGCTCCGGGCGCGGTTACCGGCACCACGGCAGGCAGCACACGCCACGGCGGGTAACCGGGTCCGGCATGCGCCACATAGGCTCGCCGGGCTCTTGATGACGGTGGCCCCGGTGGCTGGATGGGCGGCTCGGGTTCGCCGCCGGCGTGACCCGCTGCCAGGGCCGTCCCGCCTTGATCTGCTGGCCGAGACCCGCTGGGGACAGCACGCGCTGCCCACGCCCGGCGAGGTGGCGCTGTACCGGTCGATCCAGCTGCGGCGCACTCACCGCGGGCAGTTACCTGTCAGATGCTGCCCACGCTCGCCCTCTGACCTGGTGCACATTGGCCACCAGGAGCAGGCGGAGCGGAGCGTCATCGAGGGACACCAGTCAGCATCGCCCGCTGGCAGATCTGATCCAGGCGGCCGGGCAGCCCAGCCGACGAGACGTGGCCGGCCGCCGAGCGCGGGCTGGGCCCTGCCTCCAGGCGCTCGCCGGCTCGATGGCGTGCCGCCGGGCGCAGACCCGGTGCAGCCGGACGGGCTGGCCTTCCCCATCCGCGACTTCGCCTGTGGCGCCCGGGTGGGGGTAGGCGGCAGACAGGCAGCCGAACGGCCCGTATGCCCAGGGCATCGTCGCGGTGCTGAGCAGCCGGGAGGACCGCCGGCTGGGCGGGCTGCCCGCCGGCCAGGCCCGGGAGCCGCTGCTGTTGCACGCCGCGGCCCACCGGGTCAGTGCTGCGTTCCACACCCAGCCGCTTGTGCTGCCCTGGACCCGGCAACGGATCGGCACCGAGTTCACCGGCGGCGCACACCCGCAGATGCTGCTGAGCCCGGCCACAGTGGCCGCCCGGCCGCCATCCGCACCGCCCTGTCGCCGGCATGTCAGTGCGGAAACTACTCCGCTGCGGTGGCGCCGGACCGGGAAGGCGACGTAGACACTGGCCGGGGAGTGGCTGGCACGCTGTCGAACAGGCTGCCAGCTGGGACCTTTGGCCCTGTGCCCCCGCCGGAAAGGCCCGGACCATGCAGGGGAAGGCCGCCGTCAGGCGGGCGCGGCCGGGGGGTGCTCCTGGCCCTCTGGTGAGGCAGGGAGTCAGATGAGCAATGCGCTGCACCCTGGGCCCCCGGGCGTCGCATGGGTAGGTGGGCAGGAAACCCTGCGGCAGGCAGGCCACCGGATGGGTGCTCTCGGGCTTGGAGTGCTGCTGGTCCGCGGAGACGACGGCCGGATCGAGGGTGTCCTCAGCCGGGCCATGGTGGTGGCGTGCATCGCCGCGGGTGGTGATCCGGCGGTCGTGACAGCAGCGGACGTTGCACAGCACGCGTCGGCTGCCGGTGATGACCAGGCGGCTGGCCCCCCCGCCGGGCCTGACCTGGGCACGGGGCACGATACCGGCGCATGGCTCGCGGAGGCCGCGGCCCTGGATCGGCTGCCGGATCAGGCTGTCGCGGCGGCGCTGCGGTCCCTGATGCCAGAATCGCGGTTCCTGGTGTACCTGGCCGATGTCGTGGGACTGGGCTACCAGGAGATCGCGGGAATCACTGGCATGCCCGGGGACGCGGTGGCAGCGCGGCTGCACCGTGGCCGCAGTCGGCTGCGCGCCCGGCTCGCTGCCTGCGACCGGCGGCCGGCCTGCCATCACGGCAGGCGATGGCCGTACTCAGCTGCGGGTGAGCAGCGTGGATGAGCGGCAGCAGCCGGCCCGGGTGTGGGCGCCGGTCGGGGCGCTCGCCGAGCGCCAGGGTGTGCCGCCTTCAGTGCGGCATGCCTGCATCGCCTGCGCGGACGCGGTGGCGGCGGTTGGTGCCAGTTTGTCGCTGGCCTACGGTGACGGGCCGTGCGAACCGGTGTTCGCCAGCGACCCAGGCACCAGTGAGCTGCAAGGCCTGCAGTTCCGGCTGGGCGAGGGTCCAGGCGTGGATGCGCTGAGCAGCGGCCGGACGGTGCTAGCGGTGGATCTGTCCTCGGCCTGCAGCCCGCGGCGGTGGCCAGGGTTCGCCCCGGCCGCGGTGCAGCGCGGGGTGCGGGCGGTGTTCGCGTTCCCGGTCCGCGGAGGCCCGATCCGGTCCGGGGTGCTGGAGATGTACCGGCTCTTGACCGGGCCTCTGAGCCGCCGCCAGCTGGCCGATGCCCTGCTGTGCGCCGACGTCGTGCTGGCGCTGGACGACCCGGGCTGGGTGGCTAGCGGGCCCCTCCCCCGAACCGCCTGGGAGACGGCGGGTAGTGGCCCAGGTGCCGGATGGCGACCTGGATGAGAGCTGCCGGCCGGGAGGCGCTGGCCAGCACGGGGGCTGACCGCGGACCGGTAGCGAAGACCCGGTTTGCTGGGTGTTCCACCGCGGGCTGGCCGCCGATAGGACTGCAGCCACGGTGAGGGCACTGATCAGCGCGGTGGTCTCGATGCTGCGCGGTGGCCGTTTCCACCGCAGCGCGCCGGTCACCGCTGGGCCGCCTGGGTGGCGGCCGTGCGGGGCGTGCCGTGGTGGGGTGTGATCTCCTCGGCTCTGGCTCCCGTACTGCTGGTCGCTGGGTGGACACTTGCTGGCGCGCTGCAGTCGCGCCCCTACGATGCGGTGGGCGGCACGGTCAGCGCCCTCGCGGCTGTAGGTGCTGCTGACCGGTGGGTTATGACGCTCGTTTTCGCGGTGGTCGGATCGTGCCAGGTCATAACCGGGCTGGCGCTACGGCCGGCTGCCTCACCTGGGCGGCTGATCTTGATGGCAGGCGGGCTCGCTGGCGTGCTGGTCGCGGCGAACCCTGAACATGCCGGAGGCTCGCTGACGCATGCGTGCTGGGCAGTGGCCGGTTTTGCGGCCCTGGTGGCCTGGCCGGCCGGGGCGTGGCGGCGGGCGCCTTCGGTGCCGTGGGGGCTGCGCCTGGCTGTTTCTGTCGGTGCGGCTGGGGTGCTGCTCGGCCTGGCTGCGTGGTTTGGCGCAGAGCTGATCGCGGGAGGCGCGGAGGTGGGCTTGGCCGAGCGGGTGCTGGGCGCGGCGCAGTCTGCCTGGCCGCTGGCCGTGATCTTGTCATGCCACCTGAGCCAGGCCTCGGCCCGAATGCACCACCGGGCTGCGTCCGCGCGGGCGCCCGGCGCTTAGTTACTGGGTCAGCCGCGCGCCGCGGCCGTTGCTGCCATTAGCCCGGGATGAAGAAACGGTCAGTGACCCTTCTCGACGCGTGCGCCTGGCCCCGGGGTGATCAGCGATTCGTACTCTCCGGCCAGCCAGCGCACCCGATACGGAGGCGATCCGTCCGGGCTGCTCACCGCGAGGATCCGGCCGATGCGCGGAGTGCTCGCGACGCTCTCGTCCTCGATGATCAGGGTGTCACCGACCTGCGCGCGCAGCGGTGGGCTTGTCTGCGGAAGAGAGCCACGATGCGGCACATCCGCAGTCATCCTTGCTGTCATAGCGAATACCCTTCGGCTCCAGGGAAAGGCCGATCACGCGATGGTCTTTCCCCGTTTTCCAGGGTGGACCGGCTACGCATTCAGCGGCAGGGTCATTTGTCCTGGGAACGGGCGGTTTTCACCGGCCTGGGTCATCTGTGCACGCTGCAGACGAGGCAGGAACGAACGACCAAGCCGCACGTAATCGGTGATCCTGCGCGAGGCGCGGGCCGCCTGCCCGTCACGGACTGCAGCGGGCGTTGCCCGCCGCTTGACGAGCGATATCCGCTGCTATGGGTGCTACTGCCAAGCTGCAGCTCAGGCGCATCGGCGCTCCAGATCGGGCGTTATGTGGCTCGGGCGGGCACGTCATCGTGCCGCGGTGTCGCGTCGCCTGTCGTCTCAGCAGGCGTAGATGATGATCTGCCAGCCGTGTGCGGCGGTGTAGTCAGCCTGGAACCTGATGCCGCTGATGGTCCCTTCGTAGTGGCGGGAGTGCTGATCGGTGCCTGGATGCCAGATGACCGTTTCGAGCTGGGTGGGCGCGTATCCGCCGCACTCGTCGCTGCAGGAGTTTCTCTTGTCGATCGAGTTGACTCGCAAGGCCACCTCAGCGGCGGCTCGGGAGTCGCGAGCCGCGTGAGTCAGCGGCGGGGTCTGCTGCGCGAGCGAGCGCACCGCGGCCAGGTCGGCACCGAAGCGGGCGGCTGCGGGTGCCCCATGGTGCAGGCAGCGGAGCACGGCCTGGGCGTCCGGGCCGCCGATCGGCAGCTTTTGCCCAGGGTAGCCAGACCGGCCGACCGCCTCGAGCGCAGCGGTACGTGACGCCAGGTCGCCGTAGACGACCAGCGTCTCACGAAGCAGATCATCGGGCAGGCCAGCTGGGATCGCGCGGGCGACAGGCGCGTTGGCGAGTGCACGGACGGCGGCCAGGGTGGCCGGCGTGAAGCGCATCGACGTGGTGCCGATATTGCTGTTGACCAGGGCAGCGGCATGACGCAGCTGGCTGTCAGCCTGCTCGGCCGCGGCGATGAACGCTGCGAGCTGGCCGGCCGCTGACGGCGCCTGGGAAGTTGCGGCACTCGCGCTGGTGGCACTGCTGCTCGGTGCTGGCCGAGATGATGTGGCCGTTGTTCCACCCGCTGGTGCGGGAGCCGTCGCTTGGCCGCACGCGGCCAGGCCTAGCGTGATGACCGCGATCAGGCCGGCGCCCCGGACAGCTCGCCGCATCAGGGAGTGCATGAGAATCACCTCTTCACATGCCGGGGGGAGAGGCGTCGTTAACCCCTTTAATGCTCCCGCCTGGGTACCGGAAACGAGAAAGGCGAAAGGCCTCACTTGCAGAGGAATTGGTCCTAGAAGACTCGTATAGGCGCTGAACAAACTCGTGCTGCTGACCCGGCGACGGCGGACTGGCCAATCCACGCAAGATCCAGATCCTTGCCGTACGTACACCGGCACTGCGCCAACGTTAGGTGTTTGAGCATTCAATGGTCGATCGCGCGATGAGGATGGACACCCAGAATTGGGCGACATGCGCGCCATCGCCTACGTGAGTCGCGCCGTTCCTGACCGCGCTGAGTCGGCGTCATGTCGATGGCGTTTTGGGAACCACCGTGGCTGTGACTGTATGTGGTCGGTGTGGGACCGACGTGTGACCTGTTCGCAAGTGATGCTGGGTGCCTGCTTCGCGTCTGTGGCGGCTGCGACGTCGCTGCCAGGCGGCCGTCCGGGCGCTCGATGGCGACCGGCATCCCGCCGGCCAGGCCGTGCCTGGCCAGGCGGCGGATCAGCGTGGCGATCCCGTCCGCGGAATGCTCGATCGTGAACTCGGCCGCGATCTTGCCGGCAGCGTGCATCACGCACACGGCGTGGGTCTCGGCGGCCCGGTCGATCCCGGTGAAAGACAGCGCTTCAGGCAGCGCAAAAGACAACTCGGCTCCTCAGGATGGCAGCGACGGCCCGGCGAGGGGGACAGCTACTGGGCGATCACT
>Ga0208219_1000883_pt1 | contig 10602 bp, 11 predicted proteins | sample NGESurshal072012_7_FD_184469 | JGI IMG/M metagenome (GOLD analysis project Ga0208219, IMG submission 184469) | Arctic peat soil microbial communities from Barrow, Alaska - NGEE Surface sample 53-2 shallow-072012 (SPAdes) | ecosystem: Environmental > Terrestrial > Soil > Wetlands > Peat ...
GGCGCCCGTTCACCACCCGCCGGCCGTGCGCCTGCAGCCAGGCCAGTACGCCACGGGTCTGGTCCTTCGCGAACGGATGACCCCGGGTATGCGAGGACGCGCTCATCCGCGACCAGAACACCCCGGCGGGCGGCGGGTCGTCCAGGTCGATCACCGCCTCGCCGAGCAGCCACTGCTCGTGCGGCACCCCGGCGGCATCGAGCGCCAGCCCGATCGGCCCGAACCACTCCGGGTTCTCGTGGATCACATAGACCTTCAAGGCTGCCTGGCCTCCGCCTCTCGCTTCCGTCTGCACAGCGTACGATCAGGCCAGGAGGCCCGATGACGATAGCCCCCGACGATCCCGTGGTGGATGACCGGCGTTATCCAGGCCACGACCGCCCGGCTGCTCGACGCGGTCACCGAACCTGGGCAAGCTGGAGACCCGGCTCGCCGTCGAGGAACTGGCCCGCCGCTATCCCGGCCTGACCCTGGCCGACGGCCAGCAATTCACCTTCCACCCGAACATTTCCTTCCGCGGCCCCAGGAACTGTGGGTCAGTGCTAGCTGAGGGTCAGTGCCGCCGCGGCCAGGCCTTAGCCACCGCGAGGAAGGCGTCGTTGGCCTGCGGGCTCCCGATCGAGACGCGGGCGCCGTCCGGGACGTACGGCCGGACGCTGACCCCGGCCTGATCGGCGGCGGCGGCGAAGCCAGCTGTGTCGGCGCCGAGCGGCAGCCAGCTGAAGTTCGCCTCCGTCGGCGGGACCGTCCAGCCCTGGTCCAGCAGCTCGTCGCGGACCCGGCCGCGCTCCTTGACCACCGACTCCACCCGTTCCAGCAGCTCGGGCTCAGCGGCCAGGGAGGCGATGGCGGCCGCCTGGGCCAGCGCGTTCACGGTGAAGGGGAGCTGGGTCTTGCGCACGGCGGCCGCGACGGGCTCCTGGCCGACCAGGAACCCGACCCGCAGCGCGGCCAGGCCGTAGGCCTTGGAGAAGGTCCGCAGCACCGCCAGGTTCGGCCGCGTCGGATAAAGGGTGAGGCCGTCCGGCACGCCCGGATCGCGGACGTACTCGTGGTAGGCCTCGTCGAGGACCACCAGGCAGCTGCTCGGCACCCGGTCCAGGAACTGGACCAGCTCGTCGCGTCCGACTACGGTCCCCGTCGGGTTGTTCGGGTTGCAGATGAAGATCAGCCGGGTCCGGTCGGTGATGGCGTCGGCCATCGCGGGCAGGTCATGCGCCTGATCGCGGAGCGGGACGCGAACCGAGGTGGTGCCGGCCAGGTCACAGAGACCGGGATAGGCCTCGAACGACCGCCAGGCGTACACCACCTCGGTGCCCGGCTCGGCGGTGGCTTCCAGCAGCTGCTGGGTCAGGCCGACCGATCCGCAGCCCACGGCCACATGCTCGGCGGGGACGCCTAGCCGGCTGCCGATCGCGGCCCTCAGCTCCGTCGCCCCGTTGTCGGGGTACCGGTTCAGGGCGGTGGCCGACTCGGCGATCACCGACAGCACGGAGGGCAGCGGGCCGTAGGGTGACTCGTTCGAGGAAAGCTTGAACGTCTTGCCGCCGGACGCGGACGGCGCCCGGCCGGGCTTGTACGGTTCGAGCGACCGCAGAGCGGCCCGGAACCGGGGTGTTGGAGCGGACATCGTCGTCCTCCTGAGCGAGAACCCGCTGCGGCAGGCGGCGGCGGGCGGCGGCCTTGACCCAGGTTAGCGACCCGCTGCGGCCGCCAGCACCGCTACCAGGCCGTCCGGCGGCGCGGGCGGCGCGGTATTCCGGCGGGCGCCTCCTGTTCCGGGGCATAATCGCCGGGGTACAGTGACGACGTGAATCGACTTGGGGAGCTGGAGCGCGCGATCATGGACGTGCTATGGGAGGCGCCCGAGTCTCTTACCGTCCGGCAGGTCAGCGCGCAGCTGACCGAGCGGGACCTGGCGCACACGACCGTTATGACCGTGCTTGACCGGCTGTCGAAGAAGGGCTTTGCCCGGCGGCAGCGAGACGGCCGGGCGTGGCGCTACCGCGCTGCGGAGAGCCGCGAGGCTTACGTTACCGAGCTCATGCTCAGCGCACTGGATCAGACCGGTGACCGGCAGGCGGCTCTGGCTCGCTTCGTGCGGAGCGTCTCCGGCTCCGAGGCGCGTGCTCTGCTGAATGCCCTGGAGGCGCTCGGCGAGGGCCGCAAAGGGTAAGCGGCCATGACCGCCGTCTTCGTCCTGGCTGCCGTCGCCGTCGGCTGTGTCCAGGCTTCTTCTACGCTCGCGGTGGCCTGGTGGCCGCGCCGGTCGCCGGCGGCGGCCATCGTCTTGTGGCAGGCGATCGGGCTGGGCTGGGGCCTGGCCGCGGTGGGCACGCTGATCGGCCTGGGCACCGCCACCACGCGTTCCGGCGTGGCGGGCAGCGCCTTCAGCCAGCTGACCGGCTTCCTGACTGGCCGCGGGCCCACGTCGTTCGGGTTCCTCCCGGCGGCCCGGCTCGCCTGCATGGCGGCCGGCCTGGTGCTGCTGTCGCTGCTGGTCTGGGTGCTGCTGTCGGCATCCGCAGCCGTGCTGCGGGCGCGGCAGCGGCAGCGCGTCCTGCTCAGCCTGCTGGCGCACGGCGACCCTAAGGTGCCGGGCGCCCTGGTGGTCGACTACCCGGCCGCCGCCGCCTACTGCCTGCCTGGCCTGCACTCCGCGATCGTCATCAGCGCGGGCACGCTGGACCTGCTGGACTCCGACGAGCTGGCCGCGGTGCTCGCCCACGAGCGCGCCCACCTCCGGGAGCGTCACGACCTGGTCCTGCTCCCGTTCATTGCGCTTCTGCACGGGTTCCGCTGGTCGCAAGCCGCCCGGCAGGCCCACCGGGCGGTCGCGCTCCTGGTCGAGATGCACGCCGACGACCGCGCGCTGCGCCAGCGTCCGGCGCGGGAACTGGCCACCGCGCTGCTGCGAGTCGGCGCGGCCGGCGGCTGCCAGGCCCCCTCCGGGGCGCTCGCCGCCGTCGAGCCGGATCTGGACGGCGAGGTCGCGGCGCGAGTGACCCGGCTGCTCCGGCCGGCCCCGAGCCTGTCCATTCCGGCCCTGGCGCTGGTCGGTATGGCCGCCGCACTGGCGGTCATCGTCCCGGCCGCGGTCCTGGTCGTTCCGTTCTGACGCCGCGGCGCCGCGGCGAGGCCGCCGGCCTGGCCGGCGAACCCGCCGCGGCGGAGCTCGGAACGCTGCGCGTCGTCAGCTGGCCGGGGACGGGCTCGGAACCGGTGTGCCCGGCCGGGGCGGGCCGGGCGCGACCTGCGTCCGGGTCGGACCCACGAAGAGCATGACCTGCCGGGGCGCCCAGGGAGTGGCGTCGTAGACGTACCAGCTGCCCGGCACCTGGCGCCGGTTCACCCCGTCGCCCTGGTGGAAGTAGTTGAAGACCGCAGCGGTGACGTGCCGGCGCCGCAGCGCGGCCACCACCTGCGTCACCGTCCGGCCCTTGACCGTCATGCCGTGCATGACCTCACCGGGCGCGAAGGCCGAGACCGTCGACTCGTACCGCTCGCCCGGCCTGGCCGCCCGGCCGAAGACCAGCTGCGCGCTGCCGTGGAAGTCAGCCGGAATCCGGACGCCGACCGGGCACGCGCTGCCTCCGCCGCCGGTATAGCATCGGCCCTTCGCGGTGATCGGCGTGAGGTTGCTGCTGCCGGCGGACTGGCCCATGTACACGACGGTGCCGACGATGGAAGGCGACACCGGCAGCAGCCTGAGGGTGATGTTCAGGTGGTGCCGGGCGAACTCGGCGCGGTAGCGGCTCGGGTCGGCCAGCGGGTTACGCACGACAACCTTGAGATAGCCCTGCTGGCTGGTGAAGGACAGCGCCTCGGCAGCGGCCGGCCCGACGCTGACCGGTCCCACCCGCTGGCCGGGGTGACCGAGGGCGGTGGCGATCAGCGCGACGACGGCCAGGCCGGCGGCCAGCGGTACCGCGATCAGCCAGCGGGGCCGGGGCAGCCGGCTGACGGGGCCGGTGCCGTCTGGCACCGGGCTCGACGGCACCGGGCTCGACGGCACCGGGCTCGACGGCACCGGGCTCGACGGGACCGGGCTAGCTAGCACCGGCATGGAGGTGATCTGGGCGGCCAGGTCGGTGAGCGTGTCCGGGCGCACCAGCTGGGCGGCCTCCGCGTCGGTGACGGGGGAGATTCGGCTGACCGGGTTCATGCGAGGTCTCCATTCGGAACTTGCGCACTGGACTGGGCGGACCGGGCCTGGTCGCGGGCCAGTTCCCCCGCGAACCGCTTGCGGGCGCGGTGCAGGCGGACCCGTACGGCGTTGCGTGAGCAGCCCAGGACCAGCGCGATCTGGCCGGGGTCGAGTCCTTCCCAGCCGCTGAGCGCGAGCAGCTCTCGCTCGGCGGCGGGCAGGCGGCGGAAGGCCGCCGCGATCTGGGCCAGCTCGCCGGTGTACTCCGGCGGCCGGTAGGCGACGGCCAGGTCGGCGCTGAGCCGGTCGGCCAGCGCCGACCGCCTGCGCTCTCCTCGGTGGTGGTTGGCCAGGACCCGCCGGGCTACGCCGTAGAGCCACAGCCGCGCCTCATAATCGCGCGGCATGTCCTCCAGCCGCCGCCAGGCGGTCAGGAAGGTCTCGGCGATGACGTCGGCGGCATCATCGGGGTTATCGGTGCGGCGCAGCACATACCCGAGGATCGGGCCATGGTGTGCCGCGTATGCGGCCTCGAAGCGGCGCTGCCGCTCGTCGTGAGCGGCTATCGGCGGACTAGGCAAGGCTGCTCCCTTCGACACTGCCCACATGTCCGCGGAGAGCTGTGCATTTCAGGGGCTGTGCATTTCAGGGGCAGCCTCGCAGGGCGCCTAGTACTACAGCCGACATCTGTGATCTTCTGAGCGTCGTCTGTAGTGGCTGATTTTGGCGCGGGCCTGGTGCTGTCGTCTCCAGGTGGACCAGCGCCGGGCGGGGCTGCCGGGGTCGGCGGGCTGGTTCCACAGGCGGCGGATCTCGCCGGCGGTGAGGGTGATCAGGGGGCCGTCGGGGGTGAGGATGATGCCGGGCGGGAGACCGTAGTCGGCGCAGAGTGTCGGCTCGGTTTCACAGAGTGTGACGGGGTCTGGTCCCCTCTCTGGCGGGCTGGTGCCCGCCAGATGGTTCCTGACCTAGGGTTTCTCCGGATTGGCGCGGGGACGGCGGTCTGGCTCTGGCGGCGGTGACGGCGAGGAACGCGTGGGCGAGCATGGCCAGGGTGATGTGCCGGTACCAGGCGATGTAGAGCCGGGCCTGGTAGTGGTCCAGGCCGGTCTCGTTCTTGGTCTCGCCGAAGCAGTCCTCCACGCCCCACCGGGCGCCGGCCACCCTGGCGAGCTCGGCGAGGGTGACTGGGCGGGGCGCCCAGCACAGGTAGTAGGCGATCTCGATCTTGCCGGTCTCGCCGGGGTGCAGGGACCGGCGGATCATCAGGTGCCGCTGCGGGCCGGCGGTGGCGACAAGCGCCCAGTCGAACATGCGCGGGCCCTTCGACCCGTCGCCGCACGACAGCCGCTGCCACGCCTCGTGCGGCACCAGGGCGGCGAGTTCGTCGGCGCGGCGCTTGCCGGCCGCAGTCTCGATCAGCTGAGAGCAGGGCACCACCAGCACGTACTTGACCTTCTCGGTTTCCAGCCACTCGCGCAGGCCCGGGTTCTGGCCGTACGCCTCGTCGGCGGTGAACCACGCGAACGGGACGCACGCCGCGATCACCCGGGCGAGCATCTGCCTGGCCAGCTCCGGCTTGGTGGCGAACGTGCGGTCATCGGGAATCCCGGCGTCCTCGCAGCGGTCCCGGTCACCGGTCCATGACCTGGGGACGTACAGCTCGGCGTCGATCAGCGCCCGGAACCCGGTACCCGGCACCGCGTAGGCCAGGTGCACGCCGATCTGGCAGTTCTCCACCCGGCCCAGCGTCCCCGAATACTGCCTCTGCACCCCCGCGGACCGGCGGCCTTTCTTGGCGAACCCGGTCTCGTCGGCGATCACCACCGCCCCCGGGTCCCCGGCCTGCGCCACCACGTACTCCCGCAGCCCCGCGCGGGCCTGCGCATCGTCCCAGGTGCAGCGGTTCAGCAGCCGCTGCATCCCGTCCGGCGACTGCTCCCCGGCCAGCTCGGCGATCGTCCACCCGTTCTTCCGCTCCTGCTGCGACAGCAGCCCCAGCAGGTAGGACCGCGCCCGCTTGCGCACCGGAGCGGACGCGAACACCGGCGCCACCCGGGCGAACATGACGCTGAACTCCTCGGCCCAGCAGGCCGGGTCCTCCGCTACGCTGGACAGCACGGCCGTCTCATGATCTATCTGGACATTCACGTTTAAATGATCACAAGACGACCGTGTCCATGTTACGCACCCGCGCCTGATGGTCCTGACCGCCGAACCCGGCACCCCATCTCACGAACGGCTGCGCATCCTCATCTCCTGGAATGCCACACCGCACGCCGAGCCAGGCGCAGACCACCCTTCAGTACAGGGTGCAGATGCCTGACAGCCCGGCCCTATGCAACCTAGGAATACTCGCGGATCAGGCCGCCGAGCCGGGCCCGCAGGCGGCGAGGTCCTTGGTGAGGCAGAGACTGCCGTCTGCACTGGCGAGCGGCGCCGGCTGGAACCCCTCGCGTTCGTAGAACCCGATGTTCCGTGTGCTGCGAGCGCCGGTGGACAGCACGATGCGATGGCAGTCCGGTTCGGCGGCGGCCTCAGCGGCGCGCAGCAGCCATCGGCCCAGGCCCTTGCTGCGCAGGTCGGGCACGACGCACAGCCGCCCCACGTGCCAGTCGGCGTCCAGGCGGCGGGCCCGCACCATACCGAGGAGGCGGCCGTCCAGCCATAGCCCGGTGGCATGCCAGGTCCTCAGCCAGGCACGAACGCCCTCGGGCGCCTCGTGCAGGGCCGGCACGTCCAGGGTGTCGTTGGCGAAGGCCTCGTCCACCCAGCAGCAGCGCTGCAGCACGGCGACCTCCGCCGCGTCGTCGGCGGTCAGCGGCCGCGCGTACGATCCGGGCAGCGGGCCGGGCGTCGCGTTCGCCCGGGAGCGGTCGCGCACGGGCCGCAGCGCGTGAGCGACCCGCACGAGTTCGTCGAGGACGACGGCGGCCGCCCCGGCGAGCGCGGGATCCCGGCGTACCTGCCCGTCGGTGATCGCGTCGCCGATGCGGAGCGCGACCGTGGCGCCCAGCGGCACCAGGCGCAGCGTGGTCACCACCTGCTTGGCGTGCTGGACCGACCGGGTGCCCGCAGAGGTGTTGCCGTAGCTGACGAAGCCGATCGGCTTCCACGCCCACTCCCTGCCGAGGTAGTCCAGCGCGTTCTTCAGCACTGCGGGCATCCCGTAGTTGTACTCGGGCGTCACCGCGATGAAGCCGTCCGCGGCATCCACCATCGCACTCCACCGCAGCGTGTGCGCATGCTGGTAGATCCCAGATGACGGGTGCTCCTCTTCGTCGAGGAACGGCAGATCGAGGTCGCCGAGGGATACCGGGACTATTTCCGCGCCCAGTTCCCCGGCGCGGGACGCGAGCGTCTCGGTCAGCCACTGTCCTACGGCCGGGCCGAGGGCCCCGGGGCGGGTGGTGCACACCAGCACGAGAACCCGGGCCGGTTTCGTTGACATGGAAACGAAGCCTATCCGATAAGTTGATTACATGTCAAAGAAATCGCCGGCCGTTGACGCAGGCGGAGCCAGGGGCTCGGGCGCGGGAGTTCGCTGGCTTAGCCAGGACGAGGAGCGGGCCTGGCGGTCGTTCCGCCAGATGATGGTCGACGTCCAGGCCGGCACCGCGCGCGACCTGGCCGCGATCGGGCTCTCCGAGCCCGACTTTGAGGTGCTTAGCACACTGTCCGAGCGCCCCGGGCACAGCAGCACACTGCACGAACAGGCCGCCAAGATGCGCTGGTCGCGCAGCCGCCTGTCCAGGCATGCCACCCGGATGGAAGCGCGCGGCCTGCTGCGGCGCGAACCCGACCCGGCCGACGGCCGGGGGTGCCTGCTCGTGCTCACCGCCAGCGGCCTGGACACCCTCGATCGAGCAGCTCCGGTCCACGTCGCGTCGGTACGGCGTCATTTCATCGACCGGCTACCCGCCGAGGACCTGGCCGCACTCGAACGCGTCGCAGCCACGGTGAGCGCTGGACAGGAGCCCTGGGAAGCGTGACGCCAGCAGGCATCGCCGTGCCATCAGGCCGGGATGCCGCCGCCACCGGACGGCGGTCCGCCCGAGCGCGGACCTCATCCAGGCCCGCGCCAAAATCAGCCACTACAGACGACGCTCAGAAGATCACAGATGTCGGCTGTAGTACTAGTCGGCGATGCGGATGCGCAGCCGACGAAAGCCCCGGCCCTTGTTCTCGACCTTGACGACCTGGATCTTCCCGATCTGGCTGGTGCTGGCGACGTGAGTGCCACCGTCGGCCTGCTGGTCCAGCCCGACGATGTCGATGATCCTGACCTCGGAGACCTCGGGCGGGACGAGGTTGGTGGCGGTCCGGATGATGTCCGGCAGCGCGAACGCCTCCGCGCGCGGCAGGACCCGCGCGTCGATCCGCCGGTCGCTGCCGACTTCCGCGTTGCACGCGGCCTCGACCGCGTCGCGAAAACCCTCGGGCAGCTCGGGCAGGTCAAAATCCATCCGCGCCGTCAGCGGTTCCATGTTCCCCCCGGTCACCAGCGCGCCGTAGTCGCGGAACACCACGCCGCACAGCACGTGCAGGCCAGAGTGGGTACGCATCAGGGCCGTCCGGCGCTCGTCCTCGACGGCGCCGCGAACGGTGGTTCCGGCCGGCGGCAGCGGATCACCCTCGGCCGGGATCAGGTAGAGATCCTCGCCCTTGCGGGCGCCCGTGATCCGCGTCTGCACGCCGCCCCACAGCAGCACCCCCTGATCGGGTGGCTGTCCGCCGCCGCCAGGGTAGAACGCCGACCGGTCCAGGACGATCCCGTCCTCGCCGGAGTCGAGCACGACGGCGTCCCACTCGCGGAGCGTCTGGTCGTCGAGCTCCAGCCGGTGGGTTCGCCACTGCGTCTGCGTCATTGGCCGAGCCTAGCGGCCGACGGCAGCTAGGGGCTCTGCTGCTGCCACCCCAACTCGTTATCCCCTCTTACCAGGGACCGTAGGGGCCCTGGTAAGAGGAACCGGTCTTGAAGTCCTTGACCTTGGGCCGGACGTCGGCGAGGTAGATGGCGGCCGCGACGAAGGCCACGATCGGCAGGATGCTGAAGATGGCCAGCGAGCCGACGGCGCCACCGATGCCGATGACCACTGCCACCCCGAGGATGACCAGCCATAGCGGCTTGGTCTGCTTGCCTGCCGCCACGAAGGCCGCGGCCGGGCGCCGAACCGCGTCGATGAAGGCCCAGGCTTCGACGACGAAGGCGACGACGAGCAGGATCCAGAAGAAGTACTGGATCGGGCTGTAGGCAGAGAAGTTGACGATGCTCACGGCGTCACGCTACTCGCTGTCGGGCGGCGGCGGGAACTGATGGGCGGCCTCGTCGGCCGGGGCGAGATCATCGCTGACCTCGGGCGTCGCCGCAGCCGGCTCCGCGTCGGCGGCGGGCCACTCGCTGAGCGCCGGATCCGTCTCGATGGCCGGCCTGCCGGGGGCCTCATCCAGGGCTTCCCCGCCGACATTCTCGGGCCAGAGCAGCGCGGCCTCGTCCGGCGCGAGCCCGCTCTGGTCACCGTCCAGCTCGTCCGCCTCCGCCTCCTCGGCGGCTAGCGCGGTTTCCTTGCGGAAGGACTCGTAGATCTCGATCAGCATCTGCTTCTGCCGCTCGGTCAGCTCCGGGTCGACCAGGACGGCATCGCGGACCATCGAGCCCGGCGGGCGGTCCTCCAGGAAGCCGGCCTGGACGTACAGCGCCTCGGCCGATATTCGCAGCCCCTTGGCTATCTGCTGCAGGATGTCGGCGCTGGGTCGTCGCAGGCCCCGCTCGATCTGGCTCAGGTACGGGTTGGAGATCCCGGCGTTCTGGGCCAACTGGCGCAGCGAGATCCGGGCCTGCTCGCGCTGCTCCTTGATGTAGGCACCGATCGTGGTGACGTTTACCGGACTCATGAAGCCAAGTCTGGCACCTCGCGCTTGCATTTGCAAGCGTACTGCTAGCAAGGGCTAGCAGTCGCCAGGACGCCGGCCAGCCATAAGCCAGCCGCCGCGGTGCCTCCCGCTCCCGCCGCTGCGGGCGCGACGGGCAGCGCGGCGCGGACCTCGCCGACCAGCCGGCCGCCTCCGGTGACCGGGCCGACCGACATGCTCTCCAGCACCGCAAGATCGGCGCCGGGCACGTCGGCTACGCCCAGCTCGCGCAGCAGCGCCACGGTGACGGGGGTGCGCGCCCGCTGCGAGCCGTCCTCGATCTTGAGCGCCCCGGACCGGCCGTCGGCCAGCGCGAACGCCTCGACGCCCTCGGCGCCCGCCTTGAGCAGCAGGCCCGGCACGGCGGTCATCAGCTCGCACTCAGGTCGCGTCGTCCCCGAGGTCCAGGCCGGGTAGGCACGCATCGCATCGGCCACCCGGCGTTCTGGGGTGCCGGGCTCGGCCAGGACGAGCCGGCGGAACGCCCGTGCGAGGCCCGTCACCGAGATCGCCAGCACCGGCGCGCCGCAGCCGTCCACGCC
>Ga0208219_1000885_pt1 | contig 10597 bp, 11 predicted proteins | sample NGESurshal072012_7_FD_184469 | JGI IMG/M metagenome (GOLD analysis project Ga0208219, IMG submission 184469) | Arctic peat soil microbial communities from Barrow, Alaska - NGEE Surface sample 53-2 shallow-072012 (SPAdes) | ecosystem: Environmental > Terrestrial > Soil > Wetlands > Peat ...
CGCCGAGCGCCGCCGTGCTCGAGGCGCGATTGAACCTCGATCTCGAGCGCGGCGCGACCGGCCTCGGCCCGCACCTCGATGACGTTCTGGTCGCGAGCGGCGACCGCGACCTGCGCCGCTTCGGCTCCCAGGGAGAGCAGCGTCTCGCCGTGCTGTCGCTGATCCCCTGCGTCGTGCTGTTGCGAGCCGAACGCCCGGGGGCGAGGCTCACCCCCGCCGAGGCGGCCGCTGAGGCCGGAGTCGAGCCGCTCGGCGCTTGAGCACGCGATGAAGGCCCCGGCGAGCACGACAGCGAAGAGCGAGCAGTGGGGAGCGCAGCTGCTCGATCTCAGCCAGGCCTTCCGTCATCTCTTTCGGAGCGTGCGGCGGCTGCGGGGTCGCGACACGCATCTGCTCGGCTCCGACGTGAGCCACGCCCAGTTCGAGTTGCTGATCGAGCTCTATGACCGCGGCCCGCTGCCGGCCGGCGAGCTGGCCGCGGCGGCCGAGCTGACCCCGGCGACGGTGACCCAGATGCTCGACCACCTGGCCGAGTGCGGTCACGTCGAGCGCGCCCGCTCGGAGTCCGACCGCCGGGTGGTCGTCTCCAAGCTCACGAGCCAGGGCAAACGAAAGGTCAAGAACAAGCGCGCCATCTGGCACGGGCGGTGGGAGCAGGCCCTGGCGGACGTCGATGCCGAGGAACTGCGGATCGCCACTCGCGTGCTGACGCGGATGAGCGCGGTGTTCGAGGACCCGCCCGGCTCGGGGGACTGCGACTAGCTCCGGCTCGCCTCGACCGGCATTCTCGACCGAGTCGCGATCGTCGCCGTGAGCGCGAAGGCCAGGCCGACCGCCATCAAGGTCAACGTGACCGCCCCGCAGATCGCCGAAGCGCGCGGCCAGGGCTGCGCCCCGTGCCCGGAGAGGATCAGCGCCAGCGAGAAGTTCTGCAGCAGGTCGGCGGCGGCGGCGAGCGGGCCGAGCCAGGCGACGATCGTCGCCGCCCGCTCGAGCCCGGGCCGCCCGATCCGCGCTGCCCTGCCGGCGACAGCGGCGCAGGCGCCGGCGAGGAATAGGCCATAGCCGACCAGGAACGGGGTGTCGAGCGCAAGCTGCCACCAGGCCGCCGCCTTGCCCGCCTCACCCCAGCCCGAGACGATTTCGCCGCTACGCGAGACGCTCCCCGCGAACTCGAACGCCGTCAGCGAGGCGCCGTGGGCGGCCATCGTGCTCATCGCCGGCAGCATCGCCGCGCCGGCGACGAGGGTCATCGCCGCGAGCAGCCAGAGCGAGCGCGGCTTGCCCGCGACGAGGAGCAGTCGCGGCATCGAGGACGCCTTCATTTCTAGATTAGTATCATCATTCAAGTTGTACTTCCAATTTGAATGAACGCTGCAAAGAGAGAGACTCGCGTCCAGAGGCAGGCCCGCACCCGGGCCGAGCTGCTCGCCACTGCTGCCACGGTCTTCGCCCGGCGCGGCTATGACGGCGCTTCGGTCGAGGAGATCGCCGAGCGGGCCGGCTACTCCCACGGCGCCGTCTACTCCAACTTCGACGGCAAGGCGGACCTCTTCCTCACCGTCTTCGAGGACTACATGGCCGAGCGCGCTCGCGAGCTGGCCGCGACCCAGGTCGCCCTCGACGAGGACGCTCCGCTCCAGGCCCGCGCCCGCGCCCTCGCCGACCAGTGGATGGAGCGCTTCGCCTCCGACCGCGAGTCCTTTGTCCTGCACATGGAGTTCATCGCTCACGCCGGCCGCGACCCCGAGCTGGCCGGGCGCTTCGGCGCCCGCTCCGCGGCCCTGCGGGAGGCGGTCTCCCGCTACATCTCCACCTACCAGGAGGAGGTTGGAGCCGAGCCGGCGCTGCCTGCCGACGACCTCGCCCTCGTCCTGCGGGCGCTCGGGATCGGGCTCGCGGTCGAAGCCCTCGTCAGCCCCGCCGCCGTGCGCCGCGACCTCTACGGCGACTTCGTCGAGCTGTTGGTGACCCTTCTTGCCGGCGACGGCGCCGTGGATCGACGGCCGGGGCGGAAGCGGGCGAGCCGGTGAGCGCCGATCGCCGGATCCAAACCGAGGCGCTGCTGGCGGAGCAGGGCGACTACTACCGCCGGCGGGCGCCCGAGTACGACGACTGGTGGTTTCGCCGTGAGCTCTACGACCGCGGCGAGGAGGCCAACTCCAGATGGTTCGCCGAGGCGCGGGAGGTGGAGTCCGCGCTCGATCGCTTTGGTCCGCGCGGCAGGGTGCTGGAGCTGGCCTGCGGCACCGGTATCTGGACCCGGAAGCTCGCCGAGAGCGCCGGCCGGCTCACCGCCGTCGACGGCTCCGTCGAGATGCTCGACCTCAACCGCGCCCGCCTGAAAGGCGCGACAGTCGCTTACCTGCAGGCCGACATCTTCGCCTGGGAGCCGAGCGAGGCCTACGACGCCTGCTTCTTCGGCTTCTGGCTCTCCCATGTCCCCGAGGAGCATTTAGAGCCCTTCTGGGAGAAGGTGCGCCGCGCCCTGGGCCCCGGCGGCCGGGTCTTTTTCATCGACAGCGCCCGCGGCGACCGCAGCGCCGATCACAGGCTCCCGGGGGCGGGGGAGGAGACGATGGCGAGGCGCCTCGGAGACGGCCGGGAATACCGGATCGTCAAGCGCTTCTATGAGCCCGAGGCGTTGCAAGACCGCCTTGCCGGCCTCGGCTGGTCGGTGCGGGTCGCCTCGACGCCCGAGTACTTCATCTACGGCCACGGCCATCCCGTCTGAGCGCGTGGGGGCCGATGACGGTGGCGATCCTGCGCGAGCAGACCGTGGACGCGGCCTTCTCCAGTCTCTGAGAAGGCCCGCTTCGTCCGCGGTCTGCTCTTTTTCTCTCCAGTTCGACTGCGGCGCTTACTGAACCGCCTTTTTCAGCTCCGCCCCCGGGCTGAACTTCGGCACCGACTTGGCCGCGATCTGCATCGATTCGCCGGTGCGGGGATTGCGCCCCTCGCGCGCCGCGCGCTGGACCGACGAGAATTTCCCGAAGCCCGTCAGCCGCACCTCGTTGCCGTCGGCGATCTGCTTGGAGATCTCCTCGAGCGTGGCCTCGACGGCTGCCTTCGCCTGGCCGTTGTCCAGTCCGCTTCGTGCTGCTACTCCTCGCGCCAGCTCATCCTTGTTGACGATCGCCACGTTGCCTCCTGTTTACGTTTTTTGATCCGCGACTGCGGATCTTCGTCCGTGAAGGTACTTCGCGGCAAGGTCGGCACCCGCTGTAGTCCCAAGTTGGGAGGTTGCGAAGGGATGCGGCGGCATAGACTGCCGGGCCGATGACAGGCACCTACGAAGTTCCTCAGGAGTCCCGTGACCTTCGCGACATGGTCCGTCAGCTGGCCCGGGAGAAGATCGCCCCGCGCGCCGGCGACATCGACCGCGAAGGCAAATATCCGTGGGACGTGCGCAAGCTGCTGGCCGAGCACGACATCCTCGGCCTGCCGTTTTCCGAGCAGCACGGCGGCACCGGCACCGGGACGCTGGTCCTGCAGATGGCGGTCGAGGAGATAGCCAAGGCCTGCGCCTCCTCGGCGCTGATCCTGATGATCCAGGAGCTGGGCACCCTGCCAATTCAGCTCTTCGGCTCCGAGGAGCTGAAGCAGCGGTTCCTGCCGAAGTGCGCCAGCGGCGAGTGGTCGCCGGCCTTCGCGCTTTCGGAGCCCGAGGCCGGCAGCGACCCGGCCTCGATGCGGACGAATGCCGTCCGCGACGGCGACGAATGGGTGATCAACGGGCAGAAGAACTGGATCACCAACGCTTCAATCGCCGACTTCTATGTCGTCTTCGCCGTCACCGACCGCGCCAACCACCGGATCAGCGCCTTCGTCGTCGAGAAAGAGCGCGAGGGCTTTGACCCCGGCAAACTCGAGCACAAGCTGGGGATCAAGGGATCACCCACCGGCTCGCCCACCTTCACCGACGTCCGCGTCCCGCACGAGAACCTGATCGGAGTCGAGGGCAAAGGCCTGGGGGTGGCGCTCGGCACCCTCGAGCGCACCCGCCTCGGGGCCGGCGCCCAGGCGGTCGGGATCGCTCAGGGCGCAACCGACTACGCCGGCGCCTACGCCAAGGAGCGGATCGCTTTCGGCAAGCCAATCAGCTTCCTGCAGGCGATCCAGTTCAAGCTCGCCGACATGGAGACCGGCACCGCCGCCGCCCGCGAGCTCCTCTACAAAGCCTGCTCGATGGCCGACCAGCCCAACCGCCCCGCCGACCTCCCCAAGTGGACCTCGATGGCAAAGCTCTTTGCCTCCGACAACGCGATGCGGGTCACGGTCGAGGCGATCCAGGTTCTCGGCGGTTACGGCTACGTCAACGAGTACCCGGTCGAGCGCATGCTGCGCGACGCCAAGATCACCCAGATTTACGAGGGCACGAACGAGATCCAGCGCGTGGTCATCGCCCGCAGCATGGGCGCCTGAGCGCACTCCCGATTCGCGGTCACAAGGGCACGGGACCAGGCACGAGAACGGCGGGGTCGTGCCCCGGGCGGATCACGGCGCCGCCGTCGCGGAGCGCTCGCAGGCGTTCGGCCGATGCGGTCTGCGCAGCGAAGTCGTCGGCGAAGATCGGGAACCGGTGGTCGTCGAGGCCGGACGCGAAGTGGGTGACGTCGCCACCGAGGACGAGCCCCTCGCCGACGCGGACCGACTGGTGGCCGGGTGTGTGACCGGGCGTCGACAGCAGCTTGATCGACCCGTCGCCGAGCAGGTCGTGGTCACCGTCGATGAGAACGACCTGCTCCCCGATTGAGCTGTAGTCGAGCGGCAGGTAGAAGTTCTTGGCAACGCCGGCCGCGTCGTGGCTCGCCTCCCACTCACGGCGCTGGACGATGATCGGGACCGAGGGCGGCAACTGGGCCAGCCCGCCGGCGTGGTCGAAGTGCAGGTGCGTGATCACGACCTTGGTGATCGTGGCCAGGTCGACCTGTTCGCCGATGCCGGCGTCGAGCTCGAGCTGGACGAGGCCGAGCCCCTCGGCGTTGCCGTAGTGGCGCGCCGCGTCTTCGGCTGCGACCGGGTGCAGCCCCGTGTCGACCAGGATCCTCTCCTCGGCCGTCTCGATCAGGTAGGCCGGGACGGGGAAGCGGACCAGCCGGTCGAGGTCATCGTCGCGGCGCCAGATCCCGGCGGCCGCGGTGAACCAGCCGCCATTCAGCATTTCGACCTTCATCCTCCACACCTTAGATCCGGGCTTGGCGTGAGATGCGACCCCTCCGCTACCGTTCGCGACATGCGCGTCGCCCTCACCGCGGTGCCCGGGTGTTTCGACTCCGGCCTGACCACGCTCCTGGATGTCTTTCGCACGGCGGAGCAGCTGCGCTCGATGGTCGATCCCTCGATCGACCCGATCGAAGTCCGGATTGTCGGCAGCGCGACGAAGGTCACCACCGCCGGCGGGCTGACCTTGTCGGCGGACCACGTTGTCGGCGACGACGACGCGCTCGCCGAAGCCGACGTGCTCGTCGTGCCCGGCCTGGGCGTGGCCACACCGCCGTCGCTCTCGGAGGCGCTCGCGTCCGCCCACATCCGCCGCCTTCGCAACTGGCTGGCCGAGAGGGACGAGCGCCCCGCGCTTGCCGCCGCCTGCACGGGCACCTTCGTGCTCGCCGATGCCGGCCTGCTCGACGACCGCGCGGCAACCACGACATGGTGGCTTGCCGGCGAGTTTCGCAGGCTCTATCCGAAGGTCCAGCTGGACATGTCGCGCATGGTCATCCACAGCGGCCCGGTCACCACCGCCGGGGCGGCGTTCGCCCACATCGATCTCGGCATCGGCCTCGTCTCCCGCGTCAGCCCGCAGCTGGCTGACGCGGTCGCCCGTTTCATGCTGATCGACGAGCGCTCGGCGATCAGCGTCGAGGCCGCCGTCGGCCATCTCGCCAGCGCCGATACGCTCGTGACTGAGTTCGAGGACTGGGCGCGCGAGCACCTCGACGGAGACCACACCATCAAAGATGCGGCCGCCGCGATCGGCGCCACCCGCCGCACGCTGGAGCGCCACTGTCGCGCACGGACCGGCCTCAGCCCCCACGACCTCGTCAAGCGCTTGCGGGCCGAGCGCGCCAACCACCTTCGCCGTACCACCAACCTCAGCTACGACCAGATCGCCCCGATCGTCGGCTACCGGCACGGCTCGACGCTGCGGACGTTGCTCCGCCACCAGGCGCTGAGCAGACGAGGAGGAGCCACCGCGGATGACTGACCTCCCGCACCCGGCCGAAGGCAGCCTCCGGATCGTCGCCGGAGCTACGCCAGCTCGTCAGCTACGCCGCCCCCTGGGAGCCGATCCCAGACGATGGCCTGCCCCGCTATCCGGAGAGCCGTCACGCGACGCGTTGACCCGCGCGGGCGGCGTGGACCCTCCCGGGAGTCCCGGGAGAGTGTCTCCCCGGAGTTAGGAAGCCCCTCTCCACCCCCGCCGCCAGCATCGTCAACCCCTCCGTCGCGTGGATGATGCTGCCGAGCGTGTCGACGTAGATCACCGCCGGCCGGCCATCTCGCCAAGCTTGGCCGCGGCGAAATCCAGCTGGTCGTCGCCGTAGAAGACCTTCTTGCCGACCTCGATGCAGGGCACTCCGACCACGCCGCGCTCCCAGGCTCGCGTGGTCGCCTGCTTCAGCGCATCTTTGATCGCCAACTCCTCGATCGCTCCGCTCAAGTCCTCCGATGGCAGTCCCACCGAGTCCGCGATCGCGATCAAAACCTCGAGCTCGCTGAGGTCTCGGCCTTCGGCGAACGCCGCCTTGAATGCCGCCCTGGCGAAGCGCTGACCGCCGCCGATCAGTTCCGCCCAGACCACCGCCCGCATCGCTTTCAGGGTGTTGTCGGGCCACCCCGATGGCCAGCGCAGCGGCGCCAGCCCGTAGCGCTCGGCGCGAGCCTCGACCTCGGCTATCCGCCCGGCCCGGTCAGGGGTCTGCGACCAGCTGCCGTGCCCGCGCAGGGTGAAGATCCCACCGACCAGGACCGGTTCCAAGCGCGGCTCGAAGCCGAGCACCGCCACCGCCCGCTCCACCGCCAGGTAGGCGTAGGGAGAGCCGAGGTCATAAAAAAGTGTCGGTTCGGGTGCGGGCATGAGTTAGCTGAACGTCTAGCAAGTTATATATCATGCCGGGCATGGCTCGAACCCTGGCGCCGAAGAGCGACGAGAAGACCCGCGACGCGACGCGCAGCCGCGAGGCGATCCTCGCAGCCGCGGAGCGGCTCTTTTCCGAGCGTGGCTTCGATGCTGCCAGCCTCGCCGACGTCGCCCTCGCTGCCGGTCTCTCCCGCGGAGCCCCGAACTACTTCTTTGGCTCCAAGGAGCAGCTCTATATTGCCGTGCTGGAGCGGGTCTTCCACGAGCGCGAGCAGGCCACCCGTGAGGCTTTCCGCCCGCTCGTCGCCTGGACCGAAGACGGCGCCGGCTCGCTCGAGAAGGCTCTGGGCCAAGCGGCCGGCGCCTATATGGAGTTCCTCCTGCGCCGGCCCTCCTTCCTGCGGCTCATCCAGCGCGAGGAGTTGGCCGGGGCCAGGCGCCTGCGCGAGGCGCCGCGGGACTCGCGCGCGATTGAGGATGCCTTCCGGGCGCTGCGCAAGGTCGCGCCCGAGCGTGGCCTGCGGGCCTTCGACGTCGCCGACGCCGTCCTTCTCTTCGTCTCACTGACCTTTTCGCCGCTGGCCCAGCGCTCGACCTTCATGGCCTCCCTCGGCCGCGATTTCGAAGATGCCAAGGTCAGACACCGGCACGTGCGGCTGGTCACGGGCCAGCTGCTGCATCTGGTCGTGGTCGGAGCTACCCGACCTGCCTAGCTCGTGCGCCGCGGAGATCTTATTTCGTTCACATGCGGTCGTCATGTGCGTCATACGGTCCGATCGCCGCCGGCACTAGGGCGTGGCGGCGATCCCGAACAGGAGCTTCCGATGACCGACCGCCGTATGTGCCCAAGCCCCCCGGCCCGCGGCGAAGAGGGTCACGGCGCACGTCAACGCCAACACCGCCAAGAGTCTGGTTCGAGAGCTCACGTCGATATTTCTCAAAATAGTGAAGCTCAAGTTGCCGACCGCAGGCGGCGGTCGATGTCGACCTCCGCGCCGCGCGCTCGCCATGTGAACATAGGCGTGACTAACGGAGACCCACCGAGCGAAGACAAGGAGGAGAACAGATGTCCTCGACCGTCCTCTACATGTCGATGTCTCTCGACGGGTTCGTCGCCGGTCCCAACGAGGGGCCCGACAACGGCCTTGGCGACGGCGGTCACCGTCTGCACGAGTGGTTCTCGGCGGGCGCCGCCGGCGAGCACTCGGGCGTGCCCGGCCGTCCGGCCGGCGTCAACGGCGAGATCATGGACGAGTTGATGTCCACCGGAGCGGTGGTCGCCGGCAGGGGCACTGTCGAACCCGCGGATCATTGGGGCGGTGACCACCATGACGGCGTGCCGATCTTCATCCTCAGCCGCCATCGGCCCGACTCCGAGGTGGCCCAATTGCCGCTGGTGACTTACGTCAGCGACGTCACGACCGCGATGGCCCACGCCAAGGAGGCCGCCGGCGAGAAGGACGTGTTGGTTCACGGCGTAGGCACCGCGCAACTGGCGCTCGCCGCCGGCGTCCTCGACGAGCTGCAGATCCACCTGATCCCTGTCCTGCTCGGCCAGGGCCGGCGGCTCTTCGAGCACCTCGGCGCCGACCACATCGAGCTCGAGCTGATGCGGATCGTCGACGGGCCCGGCGCCACCCACCTCCGCTATCGCCTCTGCCGATGAAGGATGAGATGGCACTGGACCTCTTGCCGGAATGCGAGTCAGCGACTACCCCTGAGCCGACATGCACTGACTTCTGACGGTGGAGCTAGGCAGATTCGAACCGCGAAAACCAGGTCATCGAACCAGGAGTCCACTGCCGGATGCGCGGGGGATATACGGCAATACATCGCGGAGTCGGGAACTTCTGGCGAGAAGTTCCGAAATTGACGAGGTTGGTTCCACAGGCCGTCTGGCCGGGCGATCTGCCTGCTGGGAGTCGCCAATGCACGGCCCCACCCGCGCAACCTCAAGCCGTTGTCCTCACGAACACCTTGCCGTAGCCCCACTTGCGCCGATGGTGAGCTGGCCCCCGTAACGGCGGCAACGGGGACTTTGCCAGGTGTGTCTTGCGCGGCGCATCGAGCGGGTCCAGCGGCGGGCTCGCTTGCGGGCGAGGCGGCGGATGTGGGGGGTCTGGCCGCGGCGAAGGGCTCGGAGGACGGCGTTGCGACTGTGTCTGAGGGCCGTTGTCAGTGCTCGCCTTTTTGAGTTGTCAAGGCGTGAGTTCGGCTTATGGAGCATCGCCGTCCAGCGCTTGCTCTCGGCTGCGATTCGCTGTTTGGGTGAGGAGTTGTTCTGCCAGAGGAGTGGGGCCACGGCTCCGGGGGCTTCGGGCAAAACTTCTGCGCCGGCGGTCCAGGCGAGGGCGAGAACGGTGGCGGCGACGGCCAGGCGACCCACCCGCATGCGGGAGCGCAGAAGCCATTTGAGGGGGAAGAGACCGATCGCGATCCAGAGCAGGGCGCTGCCGATTTTGAGCCAGAGCTGGGAGGCGGGGGGCTGTCGCTCGATCGCCTCCCTGACCGTGGTCAGGAGGTGGTAGCCGAGCAGGCACCAGTACGCCGCCAAGGCGCAGATGACGAGGGTGCGGAGGGTCGTGTGGATCCCCCTACTCAGGTGCGCTCGGGCGGCCATGCGCACCGCCGGGTCGGCGGCGAAGACGGGGCTGCGAATCAGCGCGAAGGTCACGAGGGTGGACAGGGCGGCGACAGCGAGGACCCAAATCGGCAGCGCGAAGACTGCCGTCGTCAGTCGCAAGACGACGGCGAGCAGGACCAGCAGCGCCCCGAGCGTGGCGAAGAACTTGAGCAGGGGGAGCCACGGTCCATCTGCTTTGTAGTCGGATTGCGGCGCCGCAATCCCCGGGGCGGGGCGGTAGAGCGTGGGCCCCGTGAGGAGATCGCTCCGCGCCTGGTGGCGAGTTGGCAGATGCTGGTGGAACTCCTCGCCTTCCCAGGCGGCATTGATCGCCAAGCTCATCTCCTCGGCGCTTTCGTAACGCGCCTTCGGCTGGTAGTTCAGGGCGACCAGGGTCGCTTCGCTGAGCGCCGTGGGAACCATCGGGTTGAGTGCCGCCGGAGGCTTCGGCGGGCCCTCTTCCTGCTTCCGCACGATCTCGGAGATGCCATGGCCGGCGAACGGAAGGGTGTTGGTAAGGAGCTGGTAGAGCAGGGCGCCGCAGGCGAAGACGTCTGACTGGAAGGAGGCTTCCGCGCCCTTGGAGACCTCAGCCGCCATGTAGGGGGGCGTGCCAATCAGGCCCCCGGTCCGGGTGATCCGCGTCGCTTCCTTGACGCGGGCGATGCCGAAGTCGGTGACCTTGACGCGCGGGCGTTGACCCTCGGTGTAGCCCCCGTCGAGCAGGACGTTGTGCGGCTTGATGTCGCGGTGGATGATTTGCTCGCGGTGGGCGTACCCGAGGCCGGCGCAGACCTGGGAGACGATCTCGACCGCGTCCTCGGGCGCGACCGGGGCCTTGCGCTCATTCAGCATCTTGTGAAGCGAGTTGCCGTCGACGAACTCCATGG
>Ga0208219_1000886_pt1 | contig 10596 bp, 8 predicted proteins | sample NGESurshal072012_7_FD_184469 | JGI IMG/M metagenome (GOLD analysis project Ga0208219, IMG submission 184469) | Arctic peat soil microbial communities from Barrow, Alaska - NGEE Surface sample 53-2 shallow-072012 (SPAdes) | ecosystem: Environmental > Terrestrial > Soil > Wetlands > Peat ...
ATCGAGTCGTGCACGTTCGAAGGGCTGGAAATCACGCTCGGCGACTTCGAACGGCTGACCACGATCGTCAAGCTCAGCGGTGGCGGCCACGAGGGCGTCGGCGAGGACGTCACCTACGACGCTGTTGACCACGTCGCCCAGCAGAGCGCCGGGCCGCCGGAAGGGCTCGCCGGCAAGCGCAGCTTTTCCCAGTTCTCAGAGTCACTGGACTCGATCGACCTCTTCCCCGCCGTCGCCCCCGAGCGCGACGTCTCCCGCGAGTACCGGCGCTGGGCCTTCGAGTCGGCGGCGCTCGACCTGGCGCTGCGACAGGCCGGGACCAACCTCGCCGCGATTCTCGGCCGCGAGCCGCGACCGCTCAATTTCGTCAGCTCGATGCGGCTCGGCTCCGCCGACGAGCCCTCTTCCATCGATCCCCTGCTCGCCCGCCTTGCCGTCAACCCGGGCCTGCGCTTCAAGCTCGACCCGACCAACGACTGGAGCGACGAGCTGATCGCGGCCCTGGCCGAGACCGGCGCCGTCGACTCGCTCGACCTCAAGGGCTTCTACAAAGGGACTCCGGTCGATGTCGTCACCGACCCCGTCCTCTACGCGAAGCTGATCGAGACCTTCCCCGACGCCTGGCTTGAGGACCCCGACGTCACCGATGAGACCCGGCCGATTCTCGACCCCGTCTCCGAGCGGGTCACCTGGGACGCGCCGATCCACTCGATCACCGACATCGAGGCGATGCCCTGGTCGCCGCCGAAGACAGTCAACGTCAAGCCCTCGCGCTTCGGGCCGATCAGCAACCTCTTCGCCACCTACGACTACTGCGAGGAGCGCGGGATCGGCGCCTACGGCGGCGGCCAGACCGAGCTCGGCCAGGGCCGCGGGCAGATCCAGTATCTGGCCTCGATCTTCCATCCCGACACCCCCAACGACGTCGCCCCGATCGGCTACAACGACCCCGAGCAGGCGACCAAGCCCGGCCTACCCTCCAGCCCGCTGCAGCCGGCGATCGCCGAGCTCGGCTTTCGTTGGGTCGCCTAACTCTCTCTTCGGCCAGCCGAACTCCGAGTTTCGGCTACGTTGGGGCCAACCGCCCCGTCGCCCAAGGAGACACCATGGCCGAGAAGAGCTTCGCCGACGTCCTCAACGAGCAGATCGCCAACGAGTTCGCCGCCTCCCAGCAGTACGTGGGCATCGCCGTCTACTACGACGCGGCGACCCTGCCCCGCCTCGCCCACTTCTTCTATCGCCAGGCGCTCGAGGAGCGCGAGCACGCGATGATGATGGTCCAGTATCTGCTCGACGTCGGCGAGAAGGTCCACATCCCCGACATCAAAGCCCAGGAGACCAGCTTCGACGACGGCATCGCCCCGGTCAAGCTGGCACTCGAGCAGGAGAAGCGCGTCGGCGAGGAGATCTACTCCCTCTTCGAGCTCGCCCGCGAGAACAAGGACTACCGCGCCGAGCAGTTCATGCAGTGGTTCGTCAAGGAGCAGGTCGAGGAGATCGCGCTGATGGGCGACGTGCTCAACGTGGTCGAGCGGAGCAAGGACAACCTCCTCCTCGCCGAGGACTTCCTCGCCCGCGAGAAGTTCGGCGAGGAGGGCGGAGACTCAACCGCTCCCCCCGCCGCCGGCGGCGGTTGATCACCCGAGCCAGCCCGCTCGTTTCCGCATGCTGGTGAGGCGCCGGTACTCGGCGATGTCCTCGCGCAGCGCGGCCGGGGCCGGGGCCGGCAGGAAGCGGGCGGGGATCGGGGCCTCGGAGGCCTCGCCCTCGCGCGCCACCACCCGGTAGGCGCGGGCGCCGCGGCGGGCGGTAACGGCCGAGGGGGCGGAGGTCCCCTCCCAGATCAGGCCGGCGTAGTCGTCGAGGCCGTAGCCGCCCGGCATCCCGTCGCCGACCGCCTCGAGGTAGGCGGCCCGGCGCTCAGGCTCGTTGTTGTAGTGGACACAGAGGCTGCCCTCGAGCAGTCCGAGCCCGGCTGCCGCCAGCGGCTTGCCCGACGACTTCGTGATCCCGGCCTCGAACCAGCACATCGCCCCGGCGCTTTGGCCGGCGAGGACGATCCCCTGGCGCCAGGCAAGGCTGAGGATGGCGCCGATCTCATGCGCGTCCCAGACCGCGAGCAGGTTGACGAGGCTGCCGCCCCCGACGTAGACCAGGTCCTGGGCGAGCAGGTGGTCGCGCAGCGCCATCGGCCGACGACCGAGCCGGAAGAGCGAGAGGTCGGAGGGGTCGCAGGGCCGCTCGCCAAAGGCCGAGTAGAAGCCGGCAATCAGGTCGGAGGTGTCACCGCTGGCGGTGGGAAGGATGCAGATCTTGGGCCGGCCGCCGGCGCGCTCGGTCGCCAGCTTCAAAATCAGCTCGCAGACGGCCCGGTCGGGGGGCCGCGAGCTGAACTCGTGGCCGCCGAGGGCGAGGATGCGGCGCGGAGCCGCCATCAAGCCGCGACTGCGGTGGAGAGCGCCTCGGGCAGGGGGATCGACGCCGACGCCTCCGGATCGCCGAGATAGGTCGTCGCGATCCGCATCTCCACCACGCGCTCCCCCATCGGGTCGAGCCGGTAGCCGCGGGCCTCGGAGCGAGAGGCGATCACGCGGGTCAGTTCGGTCCCGGTGAAGTGCAGGGCGGCTCCGTCCTCGGCGGCGTAGCCCGGGGCCATCCCTTCGCGCAGGAACTCGTGGTAGGCGAGGCGACGGCTGGAGCGGGGCTCGTAGTGGACGCAGTTGCTGAACGGCAGCAGGCCGAGGCCCTCGACCCGTTTCGGCGCGCCGTGGAATCCCGTCACCGCCTCCGAGAACCAGCAGAGCGAGCCGGCCGAGAGCCCGCAGAGGATCACTCCCGACTCCCAGGCTTCGCGCAGGATCTCGTCGATCCCATGCGCCCGCCAGACGCCGAGCAGGCTGACGACGCTGCCGCCGCCGACGTAGATCAGGTCCTGGGAGAGCAGGTGCTCGCGCAGGTCCTCCGGCCCCTGCTCGCGGCGGAAGAGGGAGATGTGGCTCGCCTCGCAGCGATCGGCGGGGAAGGCTCGGTAGAAGCGGACGATGTAGTGATCGGCGTCGCCGCTGGCGGAGGGGAGGAAGCAGACGCGTGGCCGCTTGGCCCCGGTCAGCCCGAGCACGTAGTCGTCCAGCAGCGGGTTCCCGGACTCCATCGAGAAGCCGCCTCCTCCAAAGGCCACGATCTGACGGGTCGAGGTCGTCATTACCAAATAGTCGCGGCAGCGCTTCGATCCGTCGTTGTACAGCGGTCCGAAGTTCGAGGCGGCGAACTCGCCCGCATGTACAGTGCCCCGCCGCCGCTAAACGTGCCCAAATGCACGGCGAAGTTTGTTGCGCGCGCGGTGCAGCCTGACCTTGACGGTCCCTTCGGGGATGCCGAGGCGGCGAGCGATAGCGGCCTGCGTCAAGTCCTCGTTGTAACGCAGGGCAAGGAGTTTGCGGTCGTTCTCGTCGAGCCGTTTGAGGGCGGCATGAAGATCCGCCCGCTCGACGGTCGCCACCACACGCTCGTCTTCGGCGCCTTCGAAGGTCTCGACGGTGGAAACCGGATCGGGCCGGATCCGGGCCCGCTGGCGAAATGCCTCGTTGCGGACGATGGTCGCCAGCCATTGGTTGCGGCTGGTGCTATCGCGCAGGGTCGAGCGCCGCCGCCAGGCGCGGAGCAAGGCATCCTGGGCTATGTCCTCCGCTTCGCTTGGGTTCCTCGCGTAGCGATATGCCAACCGCAAACAGACCCTGTGCGCCTCGCCCCACTCCCAACCGTCCTCCGTAATCCGCTGAGCTGTAGGAACGTTGATGTTCCGACGGTACTAAGTTCGAAAGCAGACGAGGAAAATCGATCGCTGAAACTATTTGAAGCGATGGCTGGTCTTCAGTCCATGGAGGCGACGAAAACCGGCCAAAAGCCGCAATGGGCGAAGGTTGCCTACGAGGCGATCGCGCCGGTTTACGACGACTTCACAGCTCATCATGACTACGAGCTGTGGCTGGGGAACCTACTGCCGGAGTTAAGGCGCCACGGGTTGAGGGGCAATCGCCTGCTCGACGTCGGATGTGGCACCGGCAAGAGCTTTTTGCCGATGCTGGCGCGCGGATGGGAAGTTACGGGATGCGATATCTCGGAGTCGATGCTGGAGGTGGCACGGACGAAGACGACCGGCAGCGTGCCACTCAGCATCGCCGACATGCGGGAGCTGCCCCTGTTCGGCGAGTTCGACCTCGTCTGGTGTTTGGACGACGCGATCAACTACCTCTTGAGCACCGAGGAACTGGATCAGGCCCTGACCGGCATGCGAGCAAACATGGCCGATCACGCTCTGCTGATGTTCGACGTCAACACGCTTTCGACCTATCGCACCTTCTTCGCCGAAGAAGAGGTGGTCGAGCGCGACGGCCGCCGCCTGATCTGGCGTGGCCGCACCCCGACCGACGCCCCACCGGGCTCGATCTGCGAAGCGAGCTTCGAGGTGGAGGGCGCCGAGGACGATGCGCTCGGCCAGATCCCGGTCGAGCTCCATCGCGAGCGCCACTTCCCCGAAGTGGAGATCCTCGAGGCGATGGAGGCCGCGGGACTCGAATGCGTCGACGTCTTCGGTCACGACACCGACGCCGTGCTGGAGCAGCCGCTAAATGAGATCAGGCACTCCAAGGCCGTCTATCTCGCGCGGCCTGCCTGAGCCGCCTTGACAAGTTACTCAGGAACTTCTAAGTTAACGAAGATTCTGAACTAGCGCCCGTAGCTTAATGGTTAAGGGGGACCATGAAAGTCGAAACCTATGCCGAGATGCAGCCTTTCAGCCGGCGCTGCCTTGTGCGGTACCGGCCGCTGGATGCTGGTTCTCCAGTCGTCTCGGCGTGATGGTTCGAAGGACATGCACCTCCCGAGAGCAGCGGCCTTTGGCGCCGCCGATGCGGGTTCGATTCCCGTCGGGCGCGTTTTTCTTTCAGATCGCAGTGGCCGGATGAGGGGACCGTCCTGTGGCAGGGACGACCGCGACTGAGTCCGAGCAGTACACCCCTCTAACCGTCGAGAGCCACTGGCAGGAGCGGTGGGCGGAGGAGGGTGTGTTCCTGATCCGGCCGCCCGAGCCGGGGGTGACGGATGCCTACGTCCAGGTCTCCTGCCCGTTCACCTCGGGCGAAGCCCACATGGGGCACATCCGCAGCTTCACGATCGGCGACTCCTACGCCCGCTTCAGGCGGGCCCGTGGCGACTCGGTGCTCTTCTCGATGGGATTCGACGCCTTCGGGCTGCCGGCCGAGCTCGGCGCGATCGCCAACGAGATCACCCCCCAGGAATGGGTGATGAGGTGCGCCGAGAGGATGCGCGGCCAGTTCGACGAGCTCGGCCTCTCCTTCGACTGGAGCCGGACCTTCGTCAGCTCGGACCCTTCGATCTACCAGTGGACGCAGTGGCTCTTCCTGCTCCTGCGCGAGCAGGGCCTGATCTACCAGCGCGAGGGCCCGGTCGACTGGTGCGACCGCTGCCAGACCGTGCTCGCCAACGCCCAGGTGGAGAACGGCAAGTGCTGGCGCTGTCACGAGACGACGGAGCTGCGCAACAAAGTCCAGTGGTACCTCAACACCGGCGTCTACAACGAGGAGAACTTCGAGAAGCTCGAGTCGCTGACCGGCTGGAACAAGATCGCGATCGGCACTCAGCGCTCACTGCTGGGCCGGGTTGACGGGGTCGAGTTCGAGCTGCGGGGCGAGGACGGCACGCCGCTGACCGTGTTCGCCCGCGATCACGAGGAGGGCGGCATCGCCGAGGGCCGCTTCGTGCTGCTCTCGCCCAACCATCCCGAGATCGAGAAGTGGATGGAGGACGAGGGAGACGGAGAGGCGGGCGATGCCTCGCGCTCGGGGGGCTGGCTGCGCGATGCGCGCAACGCCGACCAGATCCCGATCGTCGACACCGGGCACTGGGTATCGGCGCCCGACGGCAGCGGCCGCCTGCCGGTCTGGATGTCCCCCACCGTCGACGGCCGCTACGGCCCGACCGCGGTCCTGGGGACGCCCGAGCTGGACAAGTCCGACGAGGTGATCTTCGAGCGGATCGAGACCCCGATGGACCCGGTGGCGCTGGAGGAATCCTCGCTCGCGGCCGTGCCCGCCCTCCGCTACAAGATCTCCGACTTCCCGGTCTCGCGCCAGCGGGCCTGGGGGACGCCGATCCCGATCGTCCACTGCCCCGACTGCGGCGTCGTCCCGGTGCCGCTCGACCAGCTCCCCGTCCGCCTGCCGGACAACATGGCGGTCAGCGAAGCGGGCAGCGTGCTTGCGATCGATGCGGAGTTCAAGCGTTGCCAGTGCCCGAAGTGCGGCGGCGACGCGGAGCGCGAAACCGACACCATGGACTGCCACATGGACACGGCCTGGATGGAGTGCGCGCTGGCGGTCCCGGCGGACGAGCGCCCCAAGCAGGTCTTCGACCATCCGGAACTGAGCCGCTGGATGCCCTGCCTCTACATCCACGGCGCCGACACCGGCGGCTTCATCCTCGACGAGCGTGCCGTCGCCAAGGCGATGCGCGACGCCGGCCATGGCGATTTCTTCGACGACGGCGAGCCCTTCTCCGGGATCCTGATGCACGGCATGGTCCACCTCGACGGGCGCAAGATGAGCAAGCACCTGGGCAACGTGGTCAGCCCGTCGGAACTGGTCGAGCGGGTCGGGGCCGACGCGGTGCGCTTCGGGATGATGCAGGCTGCCGCGCCGACCAGGAACGTCAACTGGGACGACGAGGTGATGCTCGACTCCGAGCGCTTCCTCACCCGGCTCTGGAACTACGCCGAGCAGCGACTCGAATCCGATATCGAAGGCCCCGACTTCAAGATCGACATGGAGGACAAGGTCCGCCGCCGTCTCGCCCGCTGGTGCAACGCCGGGATCCGGAAGGTGACCGAGAACCTCGAGCGGCTCTCAATGCACGGCGTCACCCAGAACGCGATGGTGATGCTGGCCCGGATCGAAGACTTCGAAAAGAGAGTCACCCGCGACCGGGAGTTCAGCGATGAGGATCGCGAGGCCGAACTCGCGGCGCTGATGCTCCTGGTCCAGCTGATGGCGCCGATCACGCCCCACCTCGCCGAGGAGCTGTGGCAGAAGGCGGGCCACACCGAGCTGCTCGCCAAGCAGCCCTGGCCCAAGTCGGTCTGACTGAAATCCGCCCCACCCGGGTAGGGTCGAAGCGATGCCGCTCCTGCGACGACTTGTCCCGCTCTCTCTGATCGCGATCGCGGTGGCCCTGCTCGCACCGGCCGCAGCGATCGCCCAGGAACGGACGGTCTCGGTCAACGGCTCAATCACTCAGCAGGTGGCAAACGATTCGGCCGGCCTCGGCTTCGCGGTCAGCAAGGAGCGCAAGACCCGCGGCGCGGCGCTCCGCGTCGTCGCCCAGCGCCTGCGGGCCGTGATCGCCGCCGTCCAGACGATCCCCGGCGTCGACGCCATCGCCACCGGCAGCATCTCGGTGCGCAAAGTCTCCGCCGGCAAGCAGATCGTCTACCGGGCAGGCGAGGGAATCCACCTGATTCTGCGTCAGCCCGAAAAAGCCGGAGAACTCGTCAGCGTGGCCGTACGAGCCGGAGCGACCGGCATCAACGGCCCCAGCTTCTTCGTCGGCAACCCGGCAGCCGCCTACGACACAGCGCTGACCGCGGCCTTCGATCAGGCCCGCGAAAGGGCAGCCACACTCGCTGCCCGAGCAGGCGCCACCCTCGGCCCGGCGATCAGCATCGAGGAAGGGGGCGGCGTCGAAACCCCCCTGGCCCCCGAGGCCAAGAGCGCGCCGGCCTGCGGCGGTGTGGTCACCACGAAGCACTCGGGCGCGTCGGCTTCGCTCTGCGCCGGAGGAACGCCACCGGTGAAGCCGGGCGCCTCGACGGTGACCGCGACCGTCCACGTCGTCTTCGCCCTACAGTAGGAGGAGGAGCAATGACCCCATCGACCACAGTCACCGGTGTCGACTTCGTCACCGTGTTCGTCAAGGACTACCCCGCCGCCCTGAAGTTCTACGGCGAGACCCTGGGCCTGGAGCACTCGGTCGACTACGAAAAAATCCCCGCCGGCGAGTTCGAGACCGGCAGCCTCACCCTGCAGGTGATGGATGCCGCCTCAATCGGCCGCGAGTTCAAGCCAAGCGGCCACCCGATCGCCCTCCACGTAGACGACGTAGAAGCCGCCCGCGCCAAACTCGAGTCAAGCGGCGTCGAGTTCCACGGCGACACGCTCGACAGCGGCGTCTGCTACATGGCCTTCTTCAGCGACCCCGACGGCAACGCCCTGATGTTCCACAACCGCTACGCGCCGCGGACTTAGAGCTTCAACCCTGCGCCCCGGCTTGTGGAAGACAAGCCGGCGGAGAGCGCCAACGTCAGCAGAGACTGCCGCGACACCCGTGGCGAAACGTCGAGCATTCGGAATGCCGTGCTCAATGACCTTTGTCATGATGCTTTTCTCTTCGAATGTTTGATTTCGTTAGATTGCCGTGCATATGTTGAGCGTGGACTGGGGGAATTAGTGTGACTTTGCGGGGAGGCTCGTGGCTGGTCAAATTGGTGATCGGTCTTCTGGCGGGCATCTCTTGCACGAGTTGGTGCTGCCACGCCTCTGCACAGGACTTGAACATCGCATTGAGCGAAGCCGGATCCCGAGCCGAAAGCGCCGCCCTCGAAATCAGTGAACTAGAAGCCATTGTTCCCTCAGTCGAGAGGCGGCTCGAAAAAAGTAGTCAGCGGGCTGCACCGGTAAAGGTCGCGGCTCACGGGGCGGATCAGCGAGTCAAGAACATCAAGAGTGAACAGAGAGCCGCCCGGCTCGCGGCGCTCGCAAATATGACACGGCTTGAAAACGAAAAAGGTGACGCTGCTGAAAAGCACGACGAAAAGGTGCGAACCGGCCTTGGCTTTGGACTGGCAGCGCTGATTACAGCGGGTATCGCACTTGCCTGGAGTTGGTTTAGAGCCTCGGCCCTGGTCGCCTGGTTGACCCGGCTTTCACTCAGTCAGGCGATTGGGTTCTGTGTGGGCGGCGGCCTGTTGATGGCGATCATCGGAGCGGCAATGAGCAACGCATCTGGCATCGTCGGAGTGCTCGGTGTCGCGCTGTTCGCGCTTGGTTTCCTACTCGCAAACGCACTGGTTCTCGCCCGTCACTCGGCCGAAGTACAGCGGGGTCGCTCGAAACCGGTACTGCGCCATGAGCGATTGCCAAGGCAGGTCACTCAGGTCACAGCAGGATTACTGGCGGCACTTTGTCTAATCGGGCTAGGCACGGCCGTCTTTGCCGGCGAAGCTAAAAGTTCTGAAGCCTCCGCCGCATTGCGCAGAGAAGCCGGAGCTAAGGATGTGAGGACACCAGCTCTCGCTCGCGCCGAACGCAGGGCGGTGAACCTAGGCAGGCAGACGTCCTCGCTTCTGTCGGTGGCGCATGCCGACCGGGGAGCGTTGCGAGTGGCTCAGCGCAAGCTCGGTCACGCCGAAACTCGGCTAGCTAGCGCTGAAAGCGAAACAGCTACCTTCGCGCGCCACTTGGCCGCGCTTTCTGCGCGCGAAGAACGAGAAGCCCAGGCCGAAGCCCGCCGCGCCGAAATGCAGGCCGAAAAAGAAACAGTAGAGACTGAAGAAGTGAAAGCCGAAGAATGCGACCCGAACTACAGTGGGTGCCTCGATCCGAACGCGAGCGACTATGACTGTGCAGGCGGCAGTGGTGATGGTCCGCTCTATACGGGCACCGTTGAAGTATTGGGCGTCGATCACTATGGGCTTGACGATGACGGTGACGGGATCGGATGTGATCCCTGATGGGCATGGGCTTCAAGGTCGCGCCCGGGTTCGGATCCGCGCTTCGAGTCGCGGCATCAGTGCTGGCGTCGGCCCGCGTTCGGCGCGGGTACATGTGAGCACCCGAGGTGTCAGCGTCTCCAGCGGGGTCGGACCCTTCTCCACCTACTCACATCTCGGCGGAAGCGGCAGACGGAGCACCGGCGCGGGCGGGCACTCGACGTACCGCGGGCCGACTAAAGCTTCGATTGCGGCTCATGAACGAGAACTGCGGGCGGCTGAGCGCGAAGTCGATATCGAAAAGGTCACCGCGATAGAGAAAGCGCTTGTCACGGTCCATGCCCAGTCGTTTCCCGTAGCGGCAAAGATCGAGCTCCCCACGCCCGAGACGGTCGATCCAGAGTCGATCAAAGTCGAGTTGGAGAAGGCTGCGGGAATCCCCAAGTTGGTTGCGTCCACCGGAGGTGGCGTGGCCGCACCGATAGCCGCCCCGCCGGAGCCGGTCGACCGCTACGAGCTGATGCGCGAACATCGAAGGAGGCGGCGGGCGGGCATCCCGATCTGGCGGGTGAGGGAGCGAACCGAAACGGCAAGAAGCGCGGATGAGGAAGCCGAGGAGGCGGCGATCTCCGAGGCCAATCGACGTGCCGAAGTCGAGCGGTCCGAGCAGACACGGCTAGACGGACTCTGGGCACAGCTTGGGCAGGCGCGAGGGAGGATCGCCGATGAACTTGTGTCGGCCGTGGTGGCGGAGAGGGAGCGCCGAGATACCGAGCGCAACGCCGAGCAGACGCGACTCGACGAAGATTGGGAGC
>Ga0208219_1000888_pt1 | contig 10576 bp, 11 predicted proteins | sample NGESurshal072012_7_FD_184469 | JGI IMG/M metagenome (GOLD analysis project Ga0208219, IMG submission 184469) | Arctic peat soil microbial communities from Barrow, Alaska - NGEE Surface sample 53-2 shallow-072012 (SPAdes) | ecosystem: Environmental > Terrestrial > Soil > Wetlands > Peat ...
GGCTGCAGCGGCAGCGGATGGCCGCCTGGGACACCGACTGGCAGGCAACCGAGCCGCGGTGGACCAGCAGGCCTTGACCCTCTGCTGTCCGCAGCCCGGTGACCGCCGGCACTCCCGCGACCGTCGCGTACGCCATGACCTGCGGGACCAGGTACGCCGCCACAGTGACACTGGCGATCAGGTCCCCGCGCAGCCAGCCGCGCTGATAGCCGCGCAGCATGCCCAGCCCAGGGATCACCCCCGATACCTACCCCGCTCCCGCCCCTTGCCGCGCGGCGAACCCTGAGCACGCCCGGGGTCGCTGACCCATGCGAGCTGGGCGGTGGCCGGTTTTGCGGCTCCGCCGGGTGAGGCGGCTGCCGGTGGTGGATGATTCGGGCCGGCTGGTCGGGATCGTGAGCCGGGTGGATGTGCTGAGCGTCTTCGACCGGCCGGACAACGATATCCGTGATCAAGTGATCAAGGAGGTCATCGCCGGGGATTTCGCCCTGGACTCCACTGCATTTGATGTGACCGTCAGGTCCGGCATCGTCACGATCACCGGGCAGGTCGAGCGCCGCGCCATCGCACCTGTCCTGATCGACGCGCTCCGGCATGCGGAGGGCGTCGTCGACGTCCGGGACAGAATCAGCTCCCCACCGGCAGATCAGCAGAAGGGCGGAATGCTCCTCAGGCCCAGGGCACCCGGATGACGGAGGAGCGTGCGCGGCAGGCTGCCCGCTCGTCGGCGCGGCGCTGGCAGGCGGCTGAATGGGTGGCGGCACCACCACGTCGGCGTCGTCGGCCAGCCGCAGTTGCTCGCTGCCCACCAGCGCTCGGCCGAATGCTGCATGTGACGGGCGTTGGGCCGGGTAAGCGCCGGTGTGGCTCATGTTTCACACAGCATCGCGGCCGCGCTCGCCGGTCCGCGCCCGTATCACGCTGTCTACGGTGCTGACCCAGACCTTCCCGTCCCCGATCGTGCCGGTACTAACGCATTTCACCAGAGCATTGACCACTGCATCGGCATCCTCGTCCCGGACGACGATGTCCACGCGTGCCTTCGGCACCAGCACGGCGGGGCGGCCGGCCCCGCTGGCCTTCCTGACGTGGCCATATTGCTGGCCGAATCCGCTGGTCTTGGTTGCCGTCAGGCCACGAGCTCCGGCATCGGTCACGGCATTCATGACCTCGCGCAGCTTTCCCTGCTGGATGACCGCAGTGATCAGCTTCATCGGGCATCACCTCGACTTCGTCGTCTGATGACCCGCCACCCGGCACCGCCGCACGGTGGCGGTCAGCGCACCAGGGGCTGTCACGCATAGCCAGTCTGGCCCCGGCTGACCTGCCCGATTCAGAGGCGAACGTCCAAAGAGCCAGATGGCCAAGGTCATGTCCGAAGGGCCGGGCCTGGTGAACAAGACCGCGATCGCGTCCGCGTGAGGCGGGCGGTGAGCCTGGTCGGCTGCGTCCGCATGTGGCGGGCGGGCACCCCGGAGCAGGCGCACCGCGCAGGGCGCTTGCTTAGGGGCGTGCGAGCCCGATGACCAGCACCGCAAGGAGGATGATCAGTGCGATAGCGGCCAGCGCGCGGATCACCAGCGCGTCAGCCCCATCGTGCCGGCGAAGATCGCCCCGTCCCGCTCGTTGCGCGACGGCTGGGAGACGGCGAAGAAGTACTCGTACGAGTAGTACAGCCGCCGGTAATACCGCGCGTGCGACCAGCCGCGGTAATCCTGCGGGGCCTGGGTGAAGCCGACCCAGCTCTCGGCGAACATCGGCGCGCAGCGGCGCAGGAACCCCGGCTCGAGCTGGTAGTCGGAGTCGACGACCCCGATCACCTCCGCCCGCTCGTCGGTGAGCTCGCGCAGCGCGTAGTTCAGCGCGCCGGACTTGTAGCCCGGCTAGTCCTGCAGGTGCGCGAACTTGACCCCGTGCCGCGCGCACCACCGCTGCACCGGCCGCCACAGCTGCTCGTCGTCGGAGTTGTCATCGATCAGGATGATCTCGTAGCGGGGGTAGTCGAGGTGCAGCAGCGAGCGGAGCGTGTCGATGACCATGTCGGGCGGCTCGTTGTGCGCTGGGACGTGCAGGCTGACGAACGGAAGCTCGCTGCTGGCGGGCAGGGCCGGCGTGGCGGGAGCGACTCGCCTGCGCCACTGCTCCGAGCCGATGGCGTCGCAGATCTCCCACAGGTAAGCGGCAGCGAGGACTGCGGCGAAAACCTCGAAGAGCCACAGCAGCAGCCCGCCGGCGGTGCTCGCCGCCCCGAGGTGGCTGGCGAAGGTCCAGTCCAGCACGTACGCCAGGTAGACGGCGAACAGGAAGATGCTGGATGACCAGCACAGGTGGCCACGGGCGTTCCAGCGGCGGGTCACCGGAACCCAGATCAGGCTCCCGGCAACCAGGCCGGCCACTCCGGCGATCGTATTGTGCTCGGTCCCCCCGAGCAGCCGCAGCGCCGCCGCCACGATCGCGGCCAGCACCGCGGTGCCCGCCAGCGCGAACGCGAACCGCCGGGTGGCGGGCCACGCGCCGGCCGTCCGGGTCCGGGGCCTGGAGCGGACGAGCAGCGCGGCCGTGCCCAGCGGCGCAGCCAGGATCCCGGCCAGCACGAGCGCAGCGAGCACAATCCGCCTACCTAGCATTTCTCAGCAAACAGCCGCAATCTAGCGTGCGCGGACAGCCGCACATGGCGCCGCAGCCCTGACCCGGCCAGGCGCCTCACCTCGGTACCTATCAGCGATCCGAACAGCCACGGTGGTTGCGCCTCCGCCAGAGTTCCGGCGCGACCTGTACGCCAGGTGCGCAACCGCATCCTCACCGGCCGCTGGAGCGGTAGTGACGACCGGCAGCAAGGCCGGAGCGACGTCCGGGCATGCCAAGATCCCTGGCCAGGGCCTGCCGGTGCGGGCCTGAATGTGCTGGCCCGCCACGGTTAGCACCCCGCGAGCCGGGGCCGGTGATCGCCGCCACCAGGCTGCAGAGCAGCGGCGCGAACCCCGCCCGCGGCGCTGCGTCGCTGGTAGCGGACGCGATCAGCGCCGCCCGCCGTGCCTGGCCGCCGCGATGATCGCGGTGCGGATGAACTCGGCGATCCGGCCGGCGGCGGCGCGGGCCGCCGGCTGACAACGCTCCTAATCCCGTCAGGGGGGCGGGCAGGTTGCGGGGCCGGCAACCGGTCCAGATACGGGACGAACCCCGGGGTGCTGTCACGGCCGGTGCAGGCGGGCTGGGTCCGGCCCGCAGTGGCGCGGCCCCGGGCCTCTTCGGGCGCGGGCCGTGCCCGGGAGACGGTGGGCCGGAGAGCAGGGTCAGCAGCAGGCCGCAGGCGTAGGCGCCAAGGACGAACACAGGCAGCCTGCCGCCTGGGGCGAAGCCGGCGATCGCGAGCCTGGTGAGGCCGAACCCGGTGGCGGCCAGGCCGGCCAGCAGGACGGCCGGCGACCAGGGTCGGCTAGTCCCAAGCCCGGTGGGCAGCGCGCGCAGCAGGGGCCGGTGCAGCCAGAGCAGGGCGGCGATGAGCGGAATCAGGATCACGGCCAGCACGGCCTCCCAGGCCGGCCGCAGTTCCCACCACCCGGCTGATCCGATCCGCGGCTGGGGGATCACCCCGGTCGGGTAGAAAGCGATCGCCGCGATGATGACCGGCACCATGTGCCAGAGGTAGACGAGCATGACCGCGGGGTTGAACCGGGTGACCGGGCGCCACCAGCGGGGACGCGCGAGCAGCCGTGACACTGCCGGCGCCGCTGCCAGGACCAGCCCGATCTGCGCGGCAGCATAGGCCAGCAGCGCGATCGATGGCGGGGTGGTGTTGCCGACCCGCTCGCCCGCCCCGATCATGTCGACCGGGAAGGGGCCCCACGCCACGAGGCCGGCCAGGGCCGCGGCGCCCGCGGCGGCGAGCGCGTACGGGCGCCAGCGCGGGCGGGTCAGGGTGCCGTCCCGCCAGGCGAACCCCCACTGGTACATCGAGCCCCACACCAGCACGTAGTTCGCGTAGCCGATGACCGGCAGGTGAGCGCCGACCACGCCGACGTCCACTGCGGCGGCGCCGAGCGCCATCACCGCGGGTACCGCCAGGCCCCACCGCCGGTGTGCGGCCAGCATCACCGGCGTCAGCGTGACCAGCAGCAGGTACACGGGCAGGAACCACAGCTGGAGCGCGACGAGCCAGCTGGCCTGGGCCAGCTCGGCCGGGCCCGCCCCGGCCATCTGGGCCCCGGCGGCGGCGAGGACGGCTACCGTCACGTACACCGTCGCCGGCCACAGCAGTCCCATGGCACGGTCCCGGACCCATCCGGCCCAGGCTTCCCCCCGCTCGTGGTGCCGGGTCCACGAGATGGCGTGGACGTACCCGCCGACCAGGAAGAAGACCGGCATGACCTGGAAGACCAGGGTGACCCAGCCCGCCCAGCTGACGTAGCGGATCGCGTCGAGCCCGGACAGCTGCCCGTCCCGGTAGGTGATGCTGGTCAGCAGCCAGTGGCCTGCCACCACCGCTGCGATCGCGAGTACCCGCAGCAGGTCCGCGTAGCGGTTCCGGCCAGCCGCCGATCCACGATCTGGCGCCGGCGTCATACGGCGAGCCTGACCCTCATAGGCGTGCGGCGGTCAGCCTGTTCCGCCGCACGGCCTGCCGGAGGTCGGTGACGGTCACCAGGCCCACGACCCGGCCGTCCGTCAGCACGACCGCCACGACCTGGCCGCCCAGCGGCCGGCGGGTGAGCAGCGGCCCAGCCGGATCACCGGGCGCTGCCAGGTACCGGGACGGGACGGCAAGGGCCACCTGGTCGAGCCGCAGCCTGGTTCTGTCCTCGGCAGGAATCCTGGCCAGCAAGTCACTGAGCACAAGTCCGGCGAACCTGCCATCGAAGCCCACCACGGGAAACGCGTCCTGCCGGGAGCGGGCAGCGACCCTGCCGGTGAAGTCGGCAACCGTGCTCCAGGCCGGCGCGAGTTCCGGGTCGGCCGTCATGATGTCGGCTACCCGCACGCCGCCGAGCACGGACGCCGCCGCGGCGGCGTTCTTCTCCGCCGCGGCGGCGCTGATGAGGAACCACCCGATCAGCATCAGCCAGATCCCGCCGAGGCTGCCCCAGGCCAGAACCTCAGCCATGCCGACCGCCACGATTCCGGCGCCCAGGACCTGGCCGGCCCGGGCCGCCGCGACCTCGGCACGCAGCCGGTCCCGGTAGCGCCGCCACAGGATGGCCCGCAGCACCCGGCCGCCATCCAGCGGCGCGCCGGGCAGCATATTGAAGAGGACAAGGACGCCGTTCATCGCGGCCAGCCAGCCCGCCGCTGTGACCACCATGGCCGGGCCGCCCGCATACTTGGCGGCGGCCGCCACGCTGAGGAAAACGCCGGCCGCCGCCAGGCTCGCGGTCGGCCCGGCCAGGGCGATCCGCAGGTCGGCGCGGGCGTCGGGAGGCTCGCCCTCGAGTTCGGCGACCCCGCCGAGCATCCACAGCGTAATCGACCGCACGCCGACCCCGTGGCGCCTCGCCACCACCGCGTGCGAAAGCTCGTGGGCGAGCAGCGAGGCAAGGAACAGCACCGCCCCGGCCACCGCGACCGTCCAGTACACAGCCGCGGGCTGGTGCGGCAGGGCGCCAGGCAGGATACTCGCGCCAAGCAGCCAGGCGATGATCACGAGGATGATCGCGACGGACCAGTTCGCCCCTACGGGTATTCCGCCTACCCGGCCAAGCCGCACATCTCGCCTCAACGCGCCTCGCCTCATCACTCTCACCAAAAGGCTGCGGCCCTGTCGCCACCCTGCCAAGAGGCGCTTTTCCCGCTCCTGAAGGACCTTCGCCCCGGCGCGGGCGGGAAGCGGGCACCCGGGTAGGGGTGTCTCTATCGCGTGCCCGGGACCACCACGGCCGGGCGGACGCTAACCAGAGCCAAGCCGTGAACCGGCGTACATGATCCGGCGCTTATGTTGTTCGCGGGCAACAGGTCAGTCGGCGGGGCCTATAAGGCCGTAGTCGCCGTCGTATCGGTGGTAGATCAGGTTGCCGCGGCCGGTCTCGGCGCTGACGAAGAACAGGAAGGGCTGCCCGGCGGCCTCCAGCCGGGCGATCGCCTCGGCCATGGACAGGCGCGGTGCCGGAGTCTTGCTGACGGTAATCGACGGGGCAACCGGCCCGAGCCTGCGGGTCCGCGGGCGGGCCAGTGCCAGCCGGTACCCATCCCCGGACCGGTAGATCACGCTGTCCTCGCCAGTGGACTTCTCGGTGAACAGGTGGAAGTCGTAGTCCAGCAGCTCGGCCTCGGCGACCGCCTCATCCGGGGTCTCGTGAGCCAACGCGTACGACTTGTGCCGCACGACGGTGCGCTCTTCGGCCGGCCGGGGGAAGTAAGGCAGGCGCGGCGCAGAAAGGCTCTGGTGCCGCCACTCACCGGGCCCCGCCAGCGGCTGGCCGCCCCGGATCGCTGCCCAGTTCCGCGCCGCCCGCTCGATCCGGATCCGGAGCCGGTCGCAGGCATGGTCAGTCGCCTCGCGCATCGTCTCGCCCGCTGCCTGGGCACGGATCAGCCGCCCATTCAGGTCGATGTTGACCTGGGCGATCGCCGGGCGCTCAACCGCCGGGTCCGCGGCCATAGTCAGCTTGACCCGGGCGAACAGCACCGGTTCGGGAGCCATCCGCAGCAGCGAGCTGACGCGGTGGACGGCGAAGCTGGCTGCGCCCTCGGGGACGTCGCCCCGCGTCTCGGCCTGCACTTGCACCGTTCGCGCGTCTGCCATGACATTCCCTCCAGTTGCCAATAGCCGGGTGAGGCGCCCTGCCTTGGCCCCGACCGCCTCGGATGCCCGCGGCAAAACGGCGATGCCATCCCGGTGCCGTCTCCGCGTCCGGTGGTCAGCGACTTCTCCCGGCGGCCGGCTCGGCCGCTGCAGGCTCGAGCAGTTCCCGCAAGCCGGCGGGGAGCCGTTCGAACACTTGCGCCACCACCCCGGCCGACATGTGCTGCCGGGCCACGGCGGTGACGGCGGCCTTGGCTACGTCGGCCTCACGCACCCGGGCCTCGCGGGCGAACCGCACCACGTACTCGCCACGGTCGTACTTCTGCGGGACCCGGCTCGGGTTCCAGCCGTCGAAAAACACCCCCCGCAGCAACTTGGGGAGTTGCGCGGCAACCTCCACGCTCAGGCGGTCCCGCAGGTTATGCAGCCACGCCCGCAGCACCCGGTAAGCCAGCCGACGGTCGCCAGCCCCGAACTCGGCGTCAATATCCGCCAGCCACGCATTGGCTTTGTCGATGCTGGGGTCAAGGCTGTCCACTCCTGTGAACGACATCACCAACACCCCCCTTCTGTTAACTACCGCGCTGCGGTGTGGCGCTCCAGAGGCGAAGGTCCCGGCACGCCATGACGGCGCGTGCTGGACAGGCCCGGGGTGCTGGCCGTCCGGGACGGTGGGTCACGGCGCAGGTGGGCCAGACAATGGCAGGCCGGAGCGGCCCGCATCTCGGCTGCAGGCCGGCGAGCGGGAACGGCCCTGGTCTGGCCCGGTCACCGGGCCTGCGGTCAGCTGCTGGCGGGGTGGGCGTGGTCGTGGATGTGGGCTTGCCGGATGTGCTCTGCCTCGGCATCGACATGAGGCTCGTGATCGTGTTCCAGGGCTGGGTGATTGTGCTCGTGGGAATGAGTGGCCGCCATGTGCTCCCACTGGGTGCCGTGCCTGAGGTAGTGCACCATGTGAGCGTGCTCGATCGCGTCATGGGTGTGTTCCATGACCTTCCCCCGTTACCTTGCTGTGCGTGCGGGAACCTGCTCGCGGCGCCCGGCCGGGCAGGCTTGGCGGTGGCAGCGCCGGCCTCACTGGGACGTGGCTCGGCCGGCCGGCTCCTGATGCTGGGACTAGTTCCCTATACGGACTCGCGCAACCCGCCGGGTTCGGCGACGTGGTGGCGCATGCGTGACTGGCCGGCATCGGCCCGGCACCGCATGAGTACTTCGCCGGTCACGAAGAGCTCGACGGCGGCACATCCCCCGCCGTTCCCGCTGACCTGAAGCCGATGCCACCCGATCTCCTGCGCACCCTGCAATGCCGCGGACACATAACGCCTCGCAGGATCCCGCCGACATCACCAGCCAGGGTTCGCCGCCGCATGTGCCTGGCCGGGCCCAGTTCCGTGTCAGGCTCGCTGGCGCCAGGGCAGGTCGGTGCCGTCCCCTGCCCTGGCAGGTCCTGCTGAGTGACCAAGGACCCTGCCCTGCGGGTGGCCGGCAGGTCTTTGCTCAGACAATACGGCGGCAGGTCACCGCGCTGGGCACGTGGGCAAAGGGGCTGGTCTTACGGGACGCCGCAAGTTCACGTGGGTTGTTGTCGTGGGTCCTGCGCTTGGCGTGGTCCTGGCAGCGTGCGGCAGCAGCGGCCCGGCGCCGAAGTCCAGTAGGTCGCCTTCGGCGACCGCCTCGCCCAGTGGCTCTGCCATTGCCCAGGTCACAGCTGACTGGCAAGCGTTCTTCGATGCGAAGACCCCGGTCGCCCGCCGGGTGGAATTGCTGCAAAACGGCCAGGTCTTCGCCGCGGTAATCAAGGCCCAGGTCGGCTCCCCGCTCGCCTCGTCGGCCACCGCGAAGGTGACCAAGGTGACGCTGGTGTCGCCGGAGCAGGCAAAGGTGACTTACTCGATCCTGGTCGGCGGGACACCGGAGCTGAAGAACCAGACCGGTGCCGCCGTCCTGCAGGACCGGACATGGAAGGTGGGTGACGCCAGCTTCTGCGGGCTGCTCGCGCTGGAGAACGGCGGCAAGGCATCCGGGCTGCCCGCAGCCTGCCGTAGCGCGGGCTAGCCAATGGCAGGCACCGACCGGGCCGCCCCAGCCCTCGCCGTCCGCCGCGGCACCCGCCCGGTGGCGCTTGCCACGCTGTGCACGGTGCTGTTCCTGACGTTCCTGGACAACACCGTCGTGAGCGTGGCCCTGGGCAGCGTGCAGACGGACCTGCATGCGGGGGTCTCGGCCCTGCAGTGGGTGGTGGGTGCCTACGCGCTGACCTTCGCCAGCGCAATGCTCGCCTTCGGCATGATCGGCGATGAGTTCGGCCGCAAGAAGGTGATGCTCGCCGGCGCCGGAGTGTTCTGCGTCGGCTCCGTGCTGGCCGCACTGGCCCCGGGCACCGGGGTCCTCATCGCCGGGCGCGCGGTGATGGGACTGGGCGCAGCCGCGAGCGAGCCAGGAACGCTGTCCATGCTGCGCCACCTCTACCCTGGCGAGCGCTCCCGCACCAGGGCGATCGGGGTCTGGGCCGGCGTGTCCGGGCTCGCTCTCGCCGTCGGGCCCGTGGTCGGCGGCGCGCTGGTCGGCGCGTGGAACTGGCGCGCGAGCAGGCGATGACCGTGCTGGGGCGGTCGTCGAAGCGGGAGATCACCCGGACCAGCATCCGGGTCCGCGCCGCGATGGCCGCCCAGACCCGGGAGCAGGGACGCTACCTGGGCGGGCGGCCGCCGTACGGGTACCGGCTCGCCGACGCGGGGCCGCATCCGAACAAGGCCCACGCCGCCTGGGGCAGGCGGGCGCACCGCCTGCAGCCCGACCCGGACACAGCGCACGTCGTGCGGTGGATGTTCGAGCAGCGGCTGGCCGGGCATTCCGTGGCGCGGATTGCCAGGGCGCTGAACGACGCGGGCGTCCCGTGCCCCTCGGCCGCCGACCCCGGGAGGAACCGGCACCGGAGCGGTGCGGCGTGGACGCTGCGCACAGTGGCGACGATCCTGGGAAACCCGCGGTACGCCGGCCGTCAGGTATGGAACCGGCAGCGCACCGACAAGGACCTGGCCGACCCGGCCGACATTGCCCTGGGACATAAGCAGGTGCAGCGGTGGAACCTGCCCGACGGGTGGGTCATCTCTAACCGTCCCGCGCACCCGGCGCTGGTCAGCGAGGCCGGCTTCATCGCCGCCCAGGACATCAGCGCCGCCCGCGGCCCCGCGCCCAAGGCCGGCCCGGCCGTGCCGCATCAGCGGCGGTACCTGCTGGCCGGGCTGCTTGCCTGCGGGATATGCGGGCGGAGGATGGAATCAGCCTGGTCCAACGGCAAGGCCGCCTACCTGTGCCGCCACGGCCACACCAGCGCCGCCCCGCCCGGCCCGGGCCGGCCGGGGAACGCCTACGTTCGCGAGGACCGCATCCTGCCGCAGCTGCCCGCGCTGTATCTGCTGCTGACCGGCGCTGACCCCAGGGCGCGCCGAAGGCGCCGGACCCGCCGCGGGATGGACGTGCCACCGCCAGTCAGCGCTGAGGACGTGATTGGCTACCTGCGCGAGCACGGAATCACCCTCACCTGGGACCCGGCCGCGGGCAGCCTACAGGCAAGCACCACCGAACCCATCAAGACTGCCACCGAGAAAGCAAGCTAACACCGGGCTGGACGAGCCCCGCACCGGAAGGAGGGAAAAAAAGAACCGCCGGTCGCCCGGCGCTGGCGGGAGCCCGCGCTCCGGGTGACTTCCCGGCATGCCCGATAACAGCCCTCCATGGGGTTTTAACGTGTCCGAGGGGGGACTTGAACCCCCATGCCCCTTTCGAGGCACTAGCACCTCAAGCTAGCGCGTCTGCCTATTCCGCCACCCGGACGTA
>Ga0208219_1000890_pt1 | contig 10574 bp, 7 predicted proteins | sample NGESurshal072012_7_FD_184469 | JGI IMG/M metagenome (GOLD analysis project Ga0208219, IMG submission 184469) | Arctic peat soil microbial communities from Barrow, Alaska - NGEE Surface sample 53-2 shallow-072012 (SPAdes) | ecosystem: Environmental > Terrestrial > Soil > Wetlands > Peat ...
CTCACCCCCGAGGAAGCGGGATCGCTGCTGCTCAATGCTGACGTGGCGCTGGGCGAGGAGGAGGTGGCCGAGCTGCACCGGCGGACCGAAGGGTGGCCGGCCGGGCTGTACCTCTCGGCCCTTTGTCTCAGGGAAGGCGGCTCGCTCGGGGACGCGGCCATCTCATTCAGCGGGGACCACCGGTTCGTAAGCGACTACATGGAATCGGAGTTCCTGGCGCGGATCTCCCGGCGGCAGCGGGTGTTCCTGACCCACACCGCGGTGCTGGAGCACATGTGCGGGCCGCTGTGCGAGGCGGTAATCGGCCAGCCCGAATCCAGCACGACCCTGGCAGGTCTCGCCCGGTCAAACCTCCTGCTGGTGCCGCTGGACCAGCGGGGGCAGTGGTACCGCTACCACCACTTGTTCCGAGACATGCTCCTGGCCGAGCTGGAACGCCAGGAGCCCGAGCTGATACCGGTCCTGCGGCGCCGGGCCGCCACCTGGTGCCTGCGGAACGACTTGCCCGAGGCAGCGCTGGAGTACTTCATCGCGGCTGGGGACGTCAGTGAGAGCGCCCGCCTGGTGGAGAAACTCTGGCTCCTGGCCGACCGGCAAAGCCGGACCGCAACCACCCAGCGGTGGTTCCGGTGGCTGGAGGACCGGGGCGGGATCGAGGGGCACCCGATGCTCGCTGTGCAGGCCGCGGCCGTCGCCACGACGGTAGGGCCGCCGGCCGAGGCCGAGCGGTGGGCCGAGATGGTCGATCGCTGGCAGTACCAGCAGGCGGCCCGGGCCGATGACCCTTCCGCCGAGGCGTGGGCCGCCATGGTCCGGGCCAGCTTGTGCCGCCACGGGGTCAAGCAGATGCGCGCCGACGCCGACGAGGCCGTACGCAGGCTCGCGGCGGAGAACATCGTGGCGCCAGTGGCCGCGCTCCTGCAGGGGGTCGCGCGCATCCTGCGCGGAGATCTCGACGGTGGCGACGCGTCGCTGCAGGATGCGGTGAGCGCCTTGGAGGAAGTGGGCGCACACGAGAACCTCGCGATCGCGCTGTGTGAACGGTCGCTGGTGGCGATGGCGCGCGGCGACTGGAGCCGGGCCGGGGCGCTCGCCGGTCAAGCAGGCCTGGTGTTGCGCCGGGCCGGGATCGAGGACAGCTACGCCACCCCTCTGGTCTGCGCCGTGCAAGCCCGCACGGCCCTGCACCGCGGAGATGCCCTGGCGGCACGCCGGGCGTTGGTCAGTGCTCAGCGTTTGCGGCATTTGCTGACCTACGCGCTACCCCACGCCGCGGTGCAGGCCCGGATCGAGCTGATCCGCGTCCACCTCGCCCTCGCCGACCTGCCCGGGGCCAGCACGCTCATGCAGGAGGTCGACGAGCTGCTGCGGCGCCGTCCCGGCCTGGGAACCCTGGTCGAAGAGGCCCGGGCGCTCCGGGCCGAGCTCGCGAAACAGCGCGGTTCGAGCATCCCCGGCGCCTCGGCGCTGACCGCCGCCGAGCTTCGCCTGCTGCCCCTGCTCTGCACCCACCTGTCGTTCCCGGAAATGGCCACCGAGCTGGCCCTTTCGCCGCACACCATCAAGGCGCAGATGAAGTCGATCTACCGCAAGCTGGGCGCCTCCACCCGCAACCAGGCGGTCACCCGAGCCCGCGAACTGGGTCTCCTGGAGGGGTACGGGCCAGTATTTACTCCAACTGGGTGATGAAGCTCGCCCCTCCACGAGCTGAAACTGATGCTGGACAGCATCGGAGGCTCATGAGCCAGACAGCCAGATTCCAGGAAACCCTGCGTAGGCTGGCGATCTTCGACGAAGGGATCGCCAAAGCGGGGTTTGGGCCCGACCTGGGCCAAACGTTGGCTCTGGATGCCAAGATCGTGGCGTTGCTGCAGGTAGCGGTGTCGGTGGCCATTGGATCGTCGGCAGTCTGCCTGCAATGGAGCGCCGCCCGGGCGCTAGCGGCGGGCGCGACCAAGGACGAGATCACCGACGTGCTTCTGGCGATCGTCCCGCTGGCCGGGCTCGGCCGGATCGTCTCTGCCGCTCCCGAGGTAGCGACTGCGCTCGAGTATGACATCGAGGCCGCTCTGGAGGAACCAGGCAATTGCTGACCGCACCCGAGCGGTTACCTCCGACATAGGCCGATCATCGCGCTCGCGTTCCTGACGGCCCGGCCGGAGGCCACCAAAAGAGCGATCCGGCGGCTCAGGGACTGGCTCGCCAGCCACGCCCGGCAACTCCCCGCTGCGGCCGCTCTCTGCTAGCTTGTGGCTACATGGTGATCGGCGCACACTGCGACTGCTGGCCTGATTAGCGGTTCGACCGGCCTGGGTTCACCGGGTGCAAGCCCTCGCCACGTGCCCTGGTCCGGGTCGTATTCCTCGCGGTCGAACAGCAGCTTCGTCCATGTCGGGGGGAGGGGGCGCCGGTCGGCAGCTTATCCAGCTCAGCCAGGAAGTGGCGTATTCGGGAAGGATACGCGCCGGTACTCGTTCCGTTCCAACCTAACCCGTCCACCAGCAGCACCGCCGTCCTGCCAGGGGCGCAACTGCGAAGATTTCACTCTTATGGGTGATGCGATTGCTCAGCATCGTCACTGAGCGCTACCTCGGAACGAGCGAGAACAACGCCTGGCTGCACAACAGGTCCGCCTCCATCAACCTGCGCACCCTGATCAACGTCGGCCTCACCCGGCAGGACGGAGCCTGGACGATCGCCTGACCCCGGAAGGCCAGGCCAGCCCGGGCCGCGGCACAGTGCGGGGCTGCACCAGACTGAGCCCTGGCGCTAGCGGTGCGCACTACGGCGCCAGTCGCATTGCCACGAGAACTGACAACAGGTCCAGGTCAGCTGCCGCTCATTAGCGTTCTCGCCGGCTCACCGCCCAGGCAAGCACGCGGGTCGCGAGGCATCACGGCTGGAGGAGCCTGAGCTCGCGGGTCTGTTGGAGGGCGTGGGCCCGCGAGGAGACGCCGAGCTTGCGGTAGATCGACCGGACGTGGCTATGAACTGTGTTGTGAGACACATACAGCTGACGGCCGATGTCACGCTCGGACAGGTCGCCGGTCAGCAGCTGAAGCACCCTGCGCTCCCGCACGGTCAGCTTCCCGTCTCCGGGGCTGGTGCTGGCCCGCGGGGACGGCCCGCACGGACTCAGCCGCCCGGTCAGGATCCCCGGATCGGGACAGGATCCGATGATGGATCCTGCCTCGGTGATCGCCGCCTGCGAGTGCTCAGGCTCGCCGAGGGCACGCAGTACCGATCCCTGGTGTAGCAGTGCCATCGCCACCTCGATCGGCTGCCCCCGGAAACGCAAGAACGCGGCACCACACTCGATAAGCCGCTGCGCCTCCTCCAGCCTGCCGCGCGCGGCGAGCGATACCCCGAGAGCCACTGGAACCACGCCGCTGGCCTTCTCGGTACCGTGCTCCCGGACAAATTCCGCCGCCCCCTCGGCCAGCACCCGCTGTTCTTCCAGACGGCCCAGCTCGCCCGCGATGAGCGAACGGTAGGCCAGCGACGAGGCGCCGGCCAGCCAGTGTGCGCTCGCCGGTGCCAGCGCCGCCGATTCCGCGAACCAGCGGTCGGCCTCGCCGGGCTCACCCCGGAAGTACAGGCCCATGCCGACTGCCCAGCAGGCCGTCGGCCGCCAGGGCGATCCGGGGTCTTCGACCTTGGCGGCGCGGCGGGCGCTCTCGAGCTGGGCACCGACGTCTCCCCAGGGGAAGGCGGCCCGCAGCATCGTCAGGCTTGCCTCGGCCGAGCTGAAGCCATCTGGCAGAGCCTCCCCGCCGGTCACGCCCAGCCGTTCGGCCGCCGCGATTACCTGACCCGCCTCCACCCGTCTGGCGGACAGCGAGAGCATCCACGCCTTGACCAGCAGCAGCCGCATGTCGCCGCTTTGCATCTCCTCCGGGAGTCGCCGGATCCAGGCCAGGACGGTGTCGTATCTGCACGAGTTGGCGTAGCTGACCCAGCAGGCTTCGATCAGCTCGGCAGCCTCGGCATGCGCGCCCGCTGCGATCGCATGCGCGATGGCGTCGCCGGTGATCCCGTGATCGCGATGCCAGGCGTATGCCCGGCGGTGCAGGGCCGGGGCCGTGCCCGGCTCACGCCGCTCGAGCTCGACCTGCAGCAGCTGGGCGAAGAGCGGGTGGAAGCGGTACCACCCGCCGTCGTCGTCGAGGGGGATAAGGAAGAGATTGCTGGACGACAGCGCGTCGAGCATCGGTGCCGAGTGCTGCTGCTCCAGCACCGCATCACACAAGGAGCCGCAGAACCGTTCGAGGGTGGAGGAGCGGAGCATCAGCGCCTGCATCGGCGGATCATGCGCCTGCAGCACCTCCGTCTCCAGGAAGTCGATCAGATGACGGCTCGAGGCACCCAGCTCGTTCACGAAGGCATGGCGGTCGGCAGTCCGCCTCAGCGACAGCGCCGTTAGGTAGAGCCCGGCCGGCCAGCCCTCCATCCGCTCGACGAGGCCATCCACCTCCTCGGGCATGAGGTCGAGCGCCAGGCGCCCGTTCAGGAAGGAGTCAGCTTCCCCGGATGTGAACCGCAGATCGCCCGCGCGCAGCTCAAGCAGTTCACCATGCGCGCGCAGCGCAGCGAGCGGGAGGTCCGGCTCGGTCCTGGTGGAGAGCACGAGCTGGAAGGCAGGCGGTGCATGATCGACGAACCAGGCGAGGCTCTCCCGGGCCGCGCCGCCCGAAAGCCGGTGGAAGTCATCTAGGATCAGCGTGACCTCACCCAAATCGTCCAGCTCATTCACCAGGCGCGGCAGCACCACCTGGACGATGGACGCCGCCCCGGCCATCTGCGGCGATGTCGCCAGGCTGATGGCCGGGCAGGCCCGGCGAAGCGCCTCGATCACGTACGACCAGAACACCACGGGGTCGTTGTCACCCTCGTCCAGCGTCAGCCACGCGACAGGCCTCCGCGCCGCCTCAGTTTCCCGCCACGCAGCCAGCAGGGTGGTCTTTCCGTAACCGGCCGGGCATGCCAGCAGGCTGAGCCGCAGACCCGACCCGGTCCGGAGCGCCTCCAGAAGCCGCTCCCGCGGAACGACCTGGTCACGCACCACCGGCGGACGCAGCTTCGTCGCGATGAGGACCGGCCCCGTGCCGTCATCCGCCCCGTCGCCCATCGCCCCTCCTAGGCCAAGAACTCTCGCTGCCGGGGACTGGGGCAGCGTCGCCTACACCTTGCTGTCACCCCGCTGGCCCCGAAACTTATGTTCAACAGGGCAAAGTCCCTGGAGTGAAGACCTCTTGCCCGTGATGTCCGCTGATGCCTGGGGAGGCCATCTCCTTCCTGCCGAGAGGCCCTCGGCAGGAATGGCGCCTCGCTGCGGGGCGATGCGACTACGCAATGCGTCCGCGCTGTTGACCTCTGAAACCCCATGGCATCAGTCAAAATCCCTCGGGATGACCTCGCCTCACCCAGATGGGTGGTCTTGCTGGCTGGCCAAATAGTCCACCAGCCGGAGGGGTCAGCGGTGGCGGACCTCGACAACGCGTCATCGCCGGCAGCACCGGTGCCTGGGGTCCGGGATGCCGGGGCCGGCTGGGTCCCCGTCGTACCGTCCCGGACGACGCGAAGGGATCCGAAAGGGGCTACCCGTTGCCCTTCACAGCAGTCGGGCTGGGCTAGAACCCCGGCCAGGCGCGGACCGTCAATCGCCCGGACAGGTACGGCCGGGTACCCGAACTTCGACCGCGGAATCGAAGGCGGGCCGCCTTCAGCCTGCCAATGATGCCCGCCTGACCCTGATCCGCCGGAGGAGATCGGATGTCCCGGGTCCAGTTGTCGATCAACGTCAGCGATTTCGACGCCGCGGCGGAGTTCGTCTCGCGGCTGTTCGGCACCGGACCGGCCAGCACCTCGGGGATCTCCCGCAGGCCTTCACCCCACCTGGCCCTCGTCGACGCCTTAACCAGGCTCGTCGAGATGGAGGCGACGGAGTCGAAGGAGGGTTCCGCTTCGGTGACGGCTTGACCCCCCGGCCCGGCCGCCGCACAGCCGTCACAAGATCGCGATCGGGTTGACCGGTGAGCCGGTGGCTACGGCCAGCGGGAGCGGCGCGATCACGCACAGGAATGACCAGTGCCTGAATTCGGCACATATCGGGGCCAGGACCGAGAAGTCGAGGTAATCGATGAGGTGCACGCCCAGCGCGGCGATCGCGAGCACATGCACGGGAAAGTCAACGCCCGGCACCGCGCTGGGCGCGGTGTCGTTGTTCCCGTCGCTGCCCAGCAGGGCGATCTTCCGGTCGGCCAGGTACTCCATGACCGTCGGATGCAGGCCTGCCCGGGCGTCAGCGGCGTCCCAGGGGCCTAGCTGCAAGCGCCGCAGGCGATGCCCGACCCGGATGAAGACCAGGTCGCCCTGGCCGACCTGGACCTGCTGGTCCCGTTCGGCGGCGGCCAGGTCGTCGGCGGTCACGTGGTCTCCCGGCTCGAGCCAGGCGATGCCGCGTGCCCGGGGCACGTCCAGCAGTACTCCCCGCCCGGCGATGCCGTCGGCGGCCGCGGCGATGGACAGCTCCGCCGCTCCGGTGTTGCTGACTATGTCGGCTGGCCGGTTGTTGTAGAGCCTGCCGTTATAGATGACGTGGCTCAGGGCGTCGATGTGCGTGTCGGCGTTGCCATGGATGTCCATGCCGATCTGGTCCATGGCGAAGGAGAGCCCGCCGGCCGGTGCGCTGTCACCGGTTTGTGTCATCTTGTGCCGGGCCGGTTCGGGGTTGTCGGCTGTCACGCGGTACTCGATGGGAGCGGCCATTGACACCGATCGTCCCAGCTTCACCGCGCCAGCCGCGGCGAGCATGGTCGCGGGCGTGAGGTAATTCAGCGCCCCCCGCCGGTCGGCTGGCCCCCAGGGCGGCTGGGCGCGTAGCTGGTCATACAGCCTCTGGAACTTAGCCTTGGGCATCTGCCCTGGCGGTGCGGGGGCCGGGCCGGTGCCCGTTCCCTCACTGCTCGTCATCTCATCGGCCTCCGGGTGGGCTCAGGCGATGCGGTTCGCTATGTGCTCGCCGACCCGGATCGCGTTGGCCATGGCGGTCAGGCCCGGGTTCACCGCGCCGATGCTCGGGAAGAAGCTGGTGTCCACCACGTACAGGTTGTCGAGCTCGTGGGCCTTGCAGTTGGCGTCGAGCACCGAGGTGGCGGGGTCGGTGCCGAACCGGCAGGTGCCCGCCTGGTGGGCGCAGCCGGCCAGTTCGATGTCCATGTCGGCGTAGAAGTTCTTGCGCCACACGTGATGCTCGGCCATCCCGGTGTGGTTGAGGATCTTCTTCAGTTCGCCGTAGAGTCGGTCGGCTTCCTCGAGGTTGGTGTTGGAGTAGGTCAGGTGGATGTTGCCGTCCTTATCGAGGGTGACCCGGTTCTCGGGGACCGGCAGGTCCTCGGTGGTGAGCCACCAGTCGACCGCGTGCTTGGCCACGTCGGTCAGGGTCCACTGGGGGGCGACCATGGTCAGATGGGGCTTTTCGCCCCGCATGGCCTCGGCGTTGGACTTGCCGACCATCTGGATGTTGCCCATCGGGTACTCGTAGTCCTTGGTGGCTGAGTAGAAGTCGTTGAGCCCCAGCGTCTTCTGGTAGGCGGTGTCGTTGGGCTCGGTGCACACGGCCGCGATCGCCTTGGAGTTGTGGAACATGTAGTTGCGGCCCACCTGGTCCGATCCGTTCGCCAGACCGTGCGGGTGCTTGTCGTTGGCCGAGCTGAGCAAGATCTTGGCGCTGTTGGCGGCGCCGGCTGAGATCACGACGATGTCGCCGGTGTAGACCTCGCGCTCGCCGCCGCGGGACACCACCACCCCGGTCACCGTGCGGCCGGAGGAATCGGTTTCCAGCCTGGTCACCTCGGCCCCGCAGACCAGCGTCACGTTGTCACGGCCGAGGACGGGCCGGACCGCGATCACCTCGGCGTCGGACTTGGCGTGCACCATGCACGGGTAGCCATCACACCAGGCGCAGCGGATGCAGGTGCTGCGCGGCCGGTCGGCCTCGTTCAGCAAGATCCCGCACGGGGCGTGGAACGGGTGCCAGCCACCCTTGGCCAGGTCATCGGAGATCTGCTGGAGCCGCGGCTCATGAGAGACCGGCGGCCACGCGTACTGCTTTGACCAGTGGCCCTCGGTCGGATCCTCGCCGTGCTCCCCGTGCACCTGATACAGCTGCTCGGCCGCCGAGTACCAAGGCTCGAAGTCGTCATAGGACAATGGCCAGGCCGGGGAGATCCCGTCGACGTGCTTGATCTCCCCGAAGTCCTCGGGGCGCAGCCGGTACAGGGCCGCGCCGTACATCTTGGTCGCCCCGCCCACGAAGTAGTGGATCTGCGGCTGGAACGGCTTGCCGTCCCCGTCGAACCAGGTGTCCTTGGAGATGTACCGCCCGGTCACGAACACCGGCTTGGGATTCCAGTTTTCCAGCTCCCGGGTCAGGAAATCCCCCCGCTCCAGCAGCAGGATGCGCTTCCCCGACGACGCCAGGGTGTGGGCCAGCGTGCCCCCGCCCGCGCCGGTCCCAATGATGATCACGTCATAGTTCTCGCTCATGGATCCACCCTCACCGCCGGGCGGGCGCGGGACACCCCCCATCCTGGGTGAAATGGCCCGTCGGCACAGCCCCCGCAGCCGGCAGTACCCACATCGGGTTGACATGGCAGAAAAGAAACCGCTGCGACGCGCCGGTTATCTTCGGGGCAACCGGAGACGTGACCAAACTGGAAGCCTTCCCCGAGCTGGCCGGCCTGGTCGAACGGGAGTGCTCGACGAAACCAGCGCCGACCTGGACCCAACGCCCGCCAGGCGCTGACCGCCGGCCTGCTGCAAGCCACCGAAGGCCGCACCATCCTGTTCATCACCCAACCAGCAGCTCCGCCACGCGGACGAGCCCTATCAGCGGATGTGGAACAGCGACCATGAGCCCATCCGCTAGCCGTAATGGTCGTCGGCGGTTCTGCCGAGGTCGGCGGGCGAGAGCGGTGTTTACCCCCCCAAATGGGGTGATGGCGCAGCGGGCGGCGGGGGTGATCGTGGTGGGCAGCAGAAAGAAAGGCTGGTGTCCAGGCCCGCTTGGACGCACGACAACGGGAGGTCACAGATGACAACGGGAACCGAACCAGCCAGGGGCGCAGGCAGGCGGCACGTGGAAGGCCAGGGCTATGGCCTGGTCTTGTTCGCATCGGTCCTGCTGATCATCGTCGGCTTCTTCAACCTGATCTACGGCATCGCCGCGATCGCCAACTCGCACGTGTTCACCGCCAACGCGCACTACGTGTTCGGCAGCCTGCGGACCTGGGGCTGGATCACCCTGATCATCGGCGTCTTGCAGCTGCTCGCGGCCGGCGGAGTGCTGGCGGGCAACCAGATGGCGCGCTGGTTCGGCGTGGCCGTTTTGGGGCTGAGCGCCATCGACCAGATGTTCTTCATCCCCGCCTACCCATTCTGGTCCCTGATGATCATCGCCGTGGACGTGGTCGCGCTGTACGGGCTGTGCGTCTACGGCAGCCGCTCAAACCTGGAAGCCGTCTAGCCCAGCGGCACGATGGAGGTCCGTTGTGAGCATCGGTGAAGGCCTCGCGCAAGCGCGGCGCCGGGCTGGTCTAACGGTGACCCAGGTCAGCGAGCGGACCTGTATCAGGGAAACAATCATCTCCGGTATCGAGCGCGACGACTAGTCGGCCAGGTACCGGAAGGCGCGCCCGCTGGGCGTCCCGGGACTGATGGGCATGCACGGTGAGTTCCAGGAGCAGGGCAGGAGGAGATCGCCCAGTGCCACGTAGCTGGCTTACATCCGCAGCTGGCCTGCCCGGTCGGTCTCCGCGGCCAGCTAGCCCAGGGGCCGAGGCGGAACATCCAGAATCGGAGCTACGTTCCCTGTACACAAGGGTCTGGCGAATCTGCGGGATGGCCGTATGGACGCGGTCGCGGCGGGCGTTATTTCCCCGGTATAGCTGGCCGGTCAGGTCGGTTAGGTCGACGTTCAGCGCGGCTGACACGCCCGCGACCAGCGAGGGCGTGGTCGACTTGTGCCCGGATCCCACCTGAGCGATCAGGCTCTTGGAAACGTGTGCACGCCCGCAAGCCCGACCTGGGTGAGTCTCCGGAGTTTCCGGGCATGAGCGACACGGCGCCCGATCGCGCCGGCCTCCTCCATCCCGGACCTTCCCCAGCTATACCCGCAGCCGCCCAGAACTCCGGATTCAGCCTAAGCGATCAGCATCCCCCGGGTCGTTCTGCGACTAGACCTCGATCTGATTGGTGACGCTGAGCACCCCGGCCACGCCGGCCACGGCGTCTTCGGCGGCGGCCCGCTGAGTGCCGTAACTCACTGTGCCGGTCAGCAAGATATCGCCGTCACGACAGGTCGCCCGGACACTATCCGGCACGGCGCGATTCGCCGCCAGCGCATCGTTCACCAGCTGTGCCAGCGCAGCGTCATCCCCATAGTCGCGGGACGGCAGCGCGACAGCCATGAGATCGTGCACCACGGTCACGCCAGCCACCCGCCCCGCCGCCGCGACCGCCTCCGAGCACTGGTCCTGGCTCGGCACAGTGCCGTTGAGTGACACCTCGCCGTT